>Ga0209777_10004858_pt1 | contig 15749 bp, 17 predicted proteins | sample FrelakmetHBP12HB_FD_187147 | JGI IMG/M metagenome (GOLD analysis project Ga0209777, IMG submission 187147) | Freshwater lake sediment microbial communities from the University of Notre Dame, USA, for methane emissions studies -HBP12 HB (SPAdes)... | ecosystem: Environmental > Aquatic >... | reverse complement strand
ATGCAATCCTATAGCAGGAAATTTGACCAGGCCGGCACCTATGATTATGCCTGCACTATCCACCCGACCATGCAGGGAACCGTCATTGTGGTATGATGGATGTTTAAGGAAATTACTCACGCCCCTTTTTTTTAAAAAAAAATTGTGAATGCTGTGCTTATGGGCATTTCCTTAACCGAAGGTTTTTTTTGGGAATCCCTTGCGATACTGAATAAAAAGCACGAATCGTATCTTCTCCTTACAGTGATACTAAAAACTCGTAATCCTGTTAATTTTAGTGCCGCAATCTAGGGAACCCCCCTGTTTCCTGAAATATAAAAAATATGGAGCCTTATAATTGAGAAAAAAAGGCTACCAAAAAAATTATAACCCGGCAATCCGGAACATCGCCCCGAGCAGAATCCCGAACATGGATGTGGAGGCGGATAACATCCCTAAAACAATATATCCGACTATTAGACCGATTTTTAGCGGTATGTAGGTTCGGTTCAGATTAAGCCTTCGTACCTGACGAAATGATCTAGTATCAGGCGAAATCTGCGGTTTATTTTTCTTTATCCGGATCATGGCGGTTCACCCTCTGACAAGGTTGTTCCCTAACGAATCTTGTGTGGTTTCTGTATATATTAAATGAACGAACTGTTCCTATTATCCTATACTATGGATAGGTATTATATATAATTTATTTCTTACTTAAAATAAAAATATCATTAAATCTCGGTTATTTTTAGAAATAACTGCTATTATTCACCTTTTTTTGTAATCGCGAAGCAATGGCAATTTATTGCATTTCCGAGCCTTTCACCCATTGCATTTTTAAGGGTTGTCTTTAATATAAAATGGATTTTTTGATGTAAAAACAGTAATCGACGATAACAAAAGGTAAAAGAAAATCTTAGAAAAACTGAATAACAAATACGCCGAGGGGGAGATTTGAACTCCCGAGGCGCGAAGCGCCAGTAGCTTTCGAGGCTACCGCCTTCCCGGGCTAGACTACCTCGGCAACCGGTTCTGATATTTTTTCCATCAATAGCTCTAATAGTTATCTGATGCCTGTAAATTACCCCCATCGATTCTATCTGATATCCCCGTGATAAATTTTTTACTGCTGATGAGATAAGAATCAATCAGTGCAGGCTCCTCTCTTCAGGAATATCTGCGTTCTGCCAGCAGAACACACAAAAAACCGGATGAAGGGGGATTGATCCTTTCCCTCTTCATAACACCAATAAATTTTTTAAAATGCTGCGGGAGCACCGCCAGAACCTGGCGATTTTGACTGGGTGACCATCATGTCATCAACGCGGATGAGCATGACTGCAGTCTCTGAAGCGCTCTGGATGGACTGGCGCTTCGATCTCATGGGTTCAAGTACACCTTCTTCGAGCATGTCCACAATCGTGCCATCATAAACGTTCAAACCTGCGTTCTTCTTGCCTTTTGAATGGGCATTCTTCAGTTCGACCAGTTTGTCTATGGGGTTGTATCCTGAGTTCTCAGCAAGGGTGCGGGGAATGGATTCAAACGCTGCTGCATAGGCTTCAATGGCAAGCTGGACACGTCCACCGACAGTTGAAGCATAGTCCCGGATTTTCATCAGGAGTTCAGTCTCGACTGCACCGCCACCAACTACATAGGTGCCATCTTCCATGGCGTCCATGACAACGCGGGTTCCGTCAACGACGGCACGTTCGAGTTCGTCAAGGAGATAATCGCTTGAGCCGCGGAGCAGGATAGTGATTGACTTGGGGTTCTTGCACCCGGATATCCGTGTGATGTTGGCATCGGTATCCTCTTCAACAAGGTCCGCGGCTCCGAGATCCTTTGCCGTGAGTGCATCTGGTTTATTCACAATAGTTGCGTGAAGTGAGCGCGCGGCATATTTCATATCACTTTCCGGCACATCCTCAATGGCAAAAATTCCGCTCTTTGCCAGATAGAACTGGACCGGATCTGCAATGCCCTTCTGGCATAAAAGAACATTTGCACCGCTTCCGATGATTGCATCGGCAAGTTTTTTGAGCGTATCGCGTTCCTGCTCGGAGAAGGCATTAATCTGCTCAGCACTCGTGATCTTGATCTTCGCTTTAACCTGGGTTTTTGTGATCTCAAGAGGGGTTGCAACCAAAGCGACTTTGGCGTTTGTAACCTTTTTGGGCATCCCCTCGCTGATGCGCTTCTTGTCAATGACAATACCGCGGATCAGCTCCGCATCGTCCATTGCCTTTCCTTTCTGTTTCTTGATCATCACGTCTTCTTCTTCGACAGTGATCTTCCCATTGGTTTTTTCAGCAACTGCCATTACGGCATCAACAATAATACCGTCAAGCTTGGTTTTCACGGACTCGATCGACTTGCCGGTGATGGCAGTGTCCACAATTTTAAAAAGGGTTTTGCGGTCCGCTGGGTCAACTTTGAGCGAGAGGCTGTTCACGATCTCGAGCGCTTTTTCCATGCCCATGCGGTATCCCTGTGCGATCACGGTTGGATGAATTCCTTGTTCAAGCATTCCCTCGGCTTGCTCCATAAGCGCGCCAACAATGACAACAGCGGTGGTTGTTCCGTCGCCGACCTCATCGTCCTGGGTCCGTGCGACTTCAATCACCATTTTTGCTCCCGGGTGCTGCACGGCGATTTCCCCAAGGATGGTTGCGCCATCGTTGGTGATCACAATATCCCCAGTTGAACTGACAAGCATTTTGTCCATTCCCCGTGGACCAAGTGTTGACTTGACAGCACCGGCGATTGCCTTTGCTGCCGCTATGTTCGAGCGCTGGGCTTCTTTCCCGTAATTACGCTCAACATTCTCTTTTAAAATGATAATTTGCTGTCCAGATTGCATAATAGATCCTCTGATGTTGTAAAAGGTGGAATTGAACTTCTATATATAATCTGTGTTTGGCTCTATAAAAAAAGAAATGATCAGTCGATGCGGGATATTTTGAAGAGCGAATAGACCGGCACCCCCTCAATATCCTTGATGCCGCGCTTATCAAATATTACCCAGATGGCAACCGGGATCGCGTTGTGTTTCTTTAAATATTTCACCACTTCCCGCATGGTATTACCTGAAGTTATTGTATCGTCAACGATGATACAACGCTCCCCACCGATTGCAGCAAAATTCCCGCTGATTGATCCCGTCGGTCGCTCGCTCTGGTTCTGTTTTGCCGGGTGATAGATTGCAAGTTTTGATGCTTCCTGTACAGCAATAATAGTTGCAAGCGGGATGCCCGAAAGGGCAATACCCACAATAACCTCCGCAGCTGGTGATGAAACGCTCTCATCAGACGGGTTTCCATAGTACCTTTGAAGAAGCATCAGCGCAGTTTCTTCGAGCAAAGGTGCATGGCTGCTGACCGCAGTCCAGTCTATGTGGACATCTTTTGGGGCGGTCGTCCCTTTCCCTTGCGTGAGCAGCCACGTCACGGTTTCCATAGAAAGGGAAAGTTCATCTGCAATCTGACCCGGACTATGTCCCTCCGCGAGGAGCAGTTTAGCCCTGCCAATCAGATCGTCAAGGGAAGACATGGAAAAAGATTCTCCGGTATCTATTTAAGTTTTCTTTTAATTATCGAGCCACAGATGAGGCATTCGCCGTCATGATCGAAATATCTGCCACAGCCACTGCACCGGTATTTCCAATGAATGCGTTTTGCCTTTCGCTGGTTGATAGGAATGGTTTGCACTCCAAGGACACCCGCGATGTTCTGGATAGCGAAGTCATCAGTATAGAGAACTGCATCGAGCTCGAGAGCAAGCGCAAGAAGGTCACAATCCGTATCAGAAATTACACACGTATCTCTGGTTTTTTTGGCTGCAATTGTCACTTTCTCCTTACTCTGGGCACTCGGAGAAACAACGTGTAAACCTTCAGAGGAAAATTTCTCGAATTTCCCTTTTGAGCGAATGTCAATCAGCTCATTACAGACAGAAGGAGTTGTGAACAGGTCCCCGGTGATAGGGCAGTCCGAGAAAAAGACACTGGAATCAAGAATGGCTTTCATGGGGGAAACCTGTAAGAAACAACAATAATCATTCATTTTTTATGGTTCTTCAGAATCAGCTTTTTTTATAGTTTGAGCAATCTGGCCTGCAGCCGATATTTTACTGCACCCGCGTTCGATAGTATCGCTGCAGATTACATCGCGGATTCCTGCGGCCATAAGGTGGACGTATGCACCTCCGGTAAGCACTCCATGTACACATGCAGCGAATACGTCTTTTGCACCCTGCTGGTAGAGCATACCAGAAGCGGTGGCAATTGTCCCGCCGGTTGATATGATATCATCGACTATAACGACTGATCGTGATGCGACACATACTTGCTTAGGGGCCATCTTCACCTCAACGCCGCTGAGACGGGTCTTTTCAAGATGATCAACATCCCATCCACCTGCAGATGCAACATGTTCGGCGAATGTGAAGGCCCCCTCATCAGGAGCGAGAATTAGGGGGTTGCTGAGATTTAAGGATTTAATATAGGAACCGATTTCATGGGCAAGTGAGATGTTTCTTGCCGGCACTCCAAAATAATTCAGTACTTCTTTTTCATGGATATTGACGGTAATAATTTCCAAAACCCCTCTGCTGAGCGTCTGTGCAACGGCTCGTGCACTGACAGGCTCTCCCGGCAAGAACCGTTTGTCCTGCCGGCCATATCCCATATAGGGTATAACAAGCTGGTTATCAGAGTTGTCACAGGCATCGATCAACAGGATTAACTGGACGAGTGCGTCATTATCCACCACGCTTCCGACAATAATGGTCTCATCATCCAGTTGACCGGTAATCAGGTACTGCTCCCCATCGGGAAAACGGGAATATTTTACTTCAACAACTGAGGTCTTTAGTGCACTGGCAAGGCTGGTAGCAAGTATTTGGGATTTTTCAGTACAGATTACTTTCATTTTATCCTTCCGAACCCCTTGGTGGTGGAGTTTCTTTCTTTTGTGGATTTATTATACAATAGTAGGTCTTGTAGTTTATGCGCATTGGTTTTTTAAGCAATATTTTTTACACGATCATCTACCGACATTCAAGGAAACAATCCGATGTAATCAGCTGAAAGTACTTAAACTATCATGCAACAATTCATATAAAAACTATCAGTGATAAAGAGGTATATTCCGCAATGGAAATTTCTGAACAATCTTCAACGCAGAACGAGGCAGTACAAACCCCGGTTACAACTCCTGAGGTTGCGCACACTGAAAGTGTGATTGAAACCTCTTCCCAAGTCGAAGTACCAGAGAAGCTGGTTGATCAGGTAATCGGTCAGGAACACGCGGTTGAGGTCATTAAAAAGGCAGCAATCCAACGCCGGCATGTCATGATGATCGGAAGCCCGGGGACGGGAAAGTCAATGCTGGCCAAGGCTATGGCCGAGATTTTGCCTAAAGAAGAGCTTCAGGATATTCTTACATACCCGAATTCCGACGATCCTAACAACCCGGTGATCAGGACTGTGAGTGGGGGACGGGGCAAGCAGATCGTTGCAGCTCATAAAGCAGAAGCAAAGAAAAAAACCCAGTTCCGGAACACCCTGCTGATGCTACTGCTTATTGGTATCATCGGTTATGCCTTCCTTACCTACCAGTGGTTGATGGGGATCATTGCCGCTGCATTTGTTTTCATGGCATTGCGGTACACCACTCCCCGGGAGGAAGCGATGGTGCCAAAACTTCTCGTTTCCAATGATACCAAAAGTATTGCACCCTTTATCGACGGGACCGGATCTCACGCCGGTGCTCTTCTTGGTGACGTGCGGCACGATCCCTTCCAGAGTGGAGGACTTGAAACCCCGGCGCACGACCGGGTTGAAGTTGGGGCCATCCACCGGGCGCATGGCGGCGTGCTCTTCATCGATGAAATCAATACACTGGATCCGCATTCACAACAGAACCTGCTCACGGCGCTCCAGGAAGGAGAGTTCCCTATCACCGGACAGAGTGAACGCTCGAGTGGTGCGATGGTCCGGACTGAACCAGTACCCTGCAAATTCGTGATGGTTGCTGCAGGAAATCTTGATGCTATCAAGGGGATGCACCCGGCACTCCGCTCCCGTATCCGCGGGTATGGGTATGAAGTGTATATGGCGGAAAGTATGGAGGATAACGAGGATAATCGCCGTAAATACATTCGCTTTATCGCCCAGGAAGTGAAAAATGACGCGAAGATCCCACACTTTGATCAGAGTGCAATTGATGAAATCATCCGTGAAGCGAAACGACGGTCGAACCGGAAGGGACACCTGACGTTAAAACTCCGTGACATGGGTGGACTGATCCGTGTTGCGGGGGATATTGCACGGCAGGAAAATGCTGTCCTGACGACATCTGTCCACGTAATAACCGCAAAGAAAACAGCACGATCGATCGAGGACCAGGTTTCCGATGAAATTACCCAGCATCTCAGGGAATACGAGATGACCATTGTTGAAGGTACCCGTGTCGGGCGCGTGAACGGGCTTGCGGTAACAGGCAATGACGCAGGATCAGTACTCCCGATAATGGCAGAGGTAACACCGGCACAAGGTGAGAGTGGCCAGATCATTGCCACAGGTGTCTCCGGAAAACGCCAGGAACCCTGGCTGAAAGATGAGGAATCGATCGCGCAGCAATCCATCAAAAATGTTAGTGCATTAATTAAAAAGTTCACGGGAAAAGATATCAAAAACATGGATGTCCACATCCAGTTTATCGGTACCTATGGTGCAGAAGGAGATTCTGCGTCGATCAGTATTGCCACTGCCGTAATCAGTGCAATTGAGGGAATTCCGATTCGGCAGGATATTGCCATGACCGGCTCACTGTCTGTCCGGGGAGATGTACTCCCTGTGGGTGGAGTGACCTATAAAATTGAAGCTGCCGCCAAAGCGGGTATTAAAACAGTGCTTATTCCCCGAATGAATATTGGGGATGTGTTGATTGAAGAGCGGTATAAATCCGTTGTCACGATCCTGCCTATGGACACCATTGATGATGTCCTCAAGTATGCTCTGGTCCCGGAAAACGCGGATGGATTCCTCACCAAACTCAAAAAGATGGCCATAAGGTCAACGGCAATACTTCCGGATGTACCTGTAATCAACAAAACGACGGCTTGAGCGCAATGCCCGGGGTACACTATTATGATCTGCGGCATGTAACCGGGCAGGTCACCCATATAGATATCGATAATGGTGTGGTGGAATCTGCCGGCACATCATTTTTCAATAAAGCCGTGATCAGGGTCCTTCACAAAACCGGTTGGGGAGTGCTCCAGATCGATAATTATACTCCCTGCCACGGAAAAAAATTTAATACTTTCCTTGAGTCCGCGTGCAGGCTTGCCCGAATCACTCAGGAAAATGTTATCCTTGGTGAGGCCCCCCATGGCATGCTCGCTGTACCGTTCATGAAAGAAGATCCCCGGAATGTATCCATTGAAGAGAAATCATCGCTGCTTTCAGAAATAGAAATGGCTGCCCAACACCCTTTGGTTGTGAACAGGAGGGCAAATTTCATAGAAAAAATTGAACATGTCCAGTTCACGGACAGTTCTGAAAATGAATATTCTTATGAAATGTGCCGTTCCGGGTTTAATGTGCTGGCAGTTGCTTCACTGCACGGGAATGTCCAGATGGGATACGAGCGTGAGCATTCGATTCACGGATTCAATCTTCGGCACCAGCAGTCCCAGGGAAAAAAGGCTGCTGATATTGCAGCAGCCCTTCTTGATGCAGGAATAGCAAAATCCGGGAAAATGCGAGCGGTACTTGACCCGGAATTAGCGGGTGTATTTGCCCACGAAGCAGTCGGCCATGCAAGTGAAGGTGATCTGGTCAAAGAAGGCAACTCGGTGCTGAAAGGAAAAACCGGACAAAAGATCGGTAATGAAAACCTGACGATTATCGATGACCCCGGGATTCACGAATTCGGTTTTGATCCGGTTGATGCAGAAGGGGTAGCAGTGCGCAGGACGGAAATAATAAAAAAGGGTGTAGTCAACGCATTTCTCCACAACCGTGAAACACTTTCATCAGTGGGCAATGGTGTTGCCGGTCACGCCCGTGCCATGCCGGGTGAACCCCCGCTGGTCCGGATGAGCAATACCTTCATTGAAGCCGGAGATGCTACGGAGCGTGAGATCTTTGAAGAATGCCGGAACGGAATCTTTCTCAAAGGGTCCCGTGGTGGTCAGGTCGATCCCGGGCGGGGGATATTCCAGTTCAATGCGGAGTATGGTTACCTGATTGAAAAAGGGGAGTGTACAACCATGGTGAGGGATGTCTCTCTCTCAGGTGAAATCCTTATGACGCTCCATGGAATCACCCTCTGCGGAAATAATCGTACCATGAGTCCGGGATATTGCGGGAAAGGAGGTCAGAGTGTTCCGGTGAGCGACGGGGCACCCCATATACTCCTGTGCGATGCGGTGGTGGGTGGCAGTGGCGTGGATTGATAAATTAATACGCGAAGCGCAAAAAACAGTCGATGACGTTGAGGTCTTTTATGTAAAGGGAACCTCAGTCTCTGCTGACCTGAAACAAAAGAAGGTGGCTCTCGCTACAACATCAGAGGACTGTGGTCTTGGTATCCGCACCATTCATGAAGGAAGAATTGGATCATCGAGCACAAACAACGTCAGCCAGTGGCTGGAATGCCTGAACGCTGCAATTGCCAGTGGAAAACTTGCGACCCCGCAGGACTGGGGAGGACTACCCGATATAGTACAACTTTCCCGGACGTCCCTCTCATTTGATGCTTCGATCAGGATCGAACCCTTGGTTGTTATCGATCTGATCGAAAAGATGCTTGAAGGAGCAGCAGAGCACCCGGCAGAGGTAACTGCCGGTACGGCATCACTCTCTTCTGCTACCGTGACTCTTGCAAACAGTAAGGGAGTCCGATATTCAGACCGGCATACCGGCGTATCTCTTTCTCTGGAAGCGATTCATGAGCAGTCGACCGGCTATGAATTCGATCATTCCTGCTTTTTCGACAATGTGGATCCGGTTTCTGTCGGAGAAATGGCGACATTCTTTGCCATGGAATCGGATAATGGGAAAGATGTCGCTACAGGTGAATATGACATACTCCTCTCACCTCTTGCCTATGGGGAACTTCTGGGGAATGTATTTATCCCTGCCCTGAGCGGACGAAATGTGCATGCCGGACGATCCCGGCTTGCGCAATCCCAGGGTGAGACCGTTACTGATTCTCAGATTTCCATGTATGATGATCCGCTTTTAATAAAGGCAAACGGAAGTGTGCGGTGGGATGCCGAGGGCACACCAACACGACGGGTCGATTTTATCAATGAGGGAATTCTCGAAACCTTTGCGTATGATCTCAAAACCGCGTATCGCTTTGGTAAAACAAGTACCGCAAGTGCAATAAGAGGTGGGTTTGGAGGGTTACCTTCAATTGGACATCATAACTTCGTTGTTGACGGGAAACGAAACGAGGTTTCTGATGAACGTGTTGTCTATATACACAATGTAGTCGGTGCCCATACGGCAAACCCGATGAGCGGTGAATTTTCCGTTGAACTTTCTAATGCATTCTGGATGGAAGGAGGAGAGTTTGATGTACCCATACGGAGTGCAATGCTTTCTGGAAACGTGTTTGATATGCATCAAAATATCTCCGGATTGAGTAAAGAATCCCGGGCAATTGGATCTATGATTCTGCCTTCGGTAAAAATAAATAAGCAGCGTATCATTGGTAAATAGGTAAAAATCATGAGTGATATGCTGGTTGCAATACTCCTTGTCGTGGCAATTATTGCAATCGTCTATTATCTGGTAAAAAAATTCACGGTTCTTCTCACAAACGCCATTTTGGGAATAATCGTTTTGTTTTTTCTGAATTTTCTCCATGTCATGCAATGGATGGGTAAACCCGACCTTGGGTATAGCTTTGCGACAATAATAATATGTGCAGTTGGCGGACTTCCGGGCGTCTGCATCCTTGTTTTACTTAATTTTCTTGGAATAACACTATGAAGATTATTCAGAAAACGGCTCAGTAGAAATGTTCAAACAAAACTTGAACGCTCAACAGGGCTTTCACCCCCGCCGCTTTGTGCTCCCCCACTAATGCGAAAACTCCTGAACAGGTAATACATCATCATCGCTCTAAGCGCAGGGACGGTAAGGGAGACAGGCATTGTTCCATCCTTCATCTTATATGTGCTTTTTATTTCATATCCAGATAAAAGGAATTCTACAGAGCCCGGAAAACATTTGCTTTAAATAAAAATCTACCTCATCCTTCTCTCGCACAGGAATAATCTCCTGAAAAGGGTAAGACAATTTCATCCTGCCTTCTTCAAGAGTGAAGTCAAGAGCGAAGTAAAAATGAGGATTGCATAAAAAAAAGGTAAGCAGTGTATGAGATAGAATTAAATAATGTCACACAGATTTCGTAGTGAGGTGACCTGAATATGTGCACTGTTGGTGGACCCGTAGACATTGATCTTCCCCCGGATCGGGTACAAGGGAAGGATTACCGCTGCAATGAATGCAATGAGCGGTTCAAAGGTATTGGTAAAAAACCCATCTGTCCCAGCTGCCAGTCAGATGATGTGGCTCTGGCATGAACTATATCCTCGATGATGAGTTATTGCTCATCAGAGGGAAACAATCTTTTTTAATCATTGCATTAGTAAAGAACAGCTTTGGATTATGGATCGAGACCGCTAATGATGAATATTGCCAGGGTGTTGAAGCTGGTGACCTTGTTGTTGTTTCCGCTCCGGAAGATGGGGCCATTGAGCCAGGCCTGATGCTCATCGATCTTGTTCGGAGCTTCCGTGTGCCGTTGTTAGTATTACCTAAAGACCATCCCGGGTCAAAACGGATTTCCTATGTAGTGTCCGTAGGACCTGAAATTTTTACCAGTTGTTCAATACGGAGAGGGACACACCCGGACCAGCATGTTATCTGTTCGAGTGATGAGCTTGCAGGTATCACCTTGAAGAGAAGTGAGCGTGGGGTCGAGGTATTCCCTCTACCCGGTAACATAATCTCCCGGAATATAAAATACGAAATTAAAACTGATTTTTCCTGAAATGTCCATTCTCACTCTAATTCATCCCGGGTAACTATCTTTTGAGCGTAAATAACAATACATATATTGTTTTTTTCACCAATTATTGTACTGCCGTGAGAGGAGGGTTGGATGAAGACTGAGGTCCTACGAGACATTAAAAAAACTGAAGAGGAGTACCAAAAAACAATCACTGCGGCCCAGGAAGAGAAGAAGTACAGGCATTCTCAGGCTGAGCTGGAAGCTGATAATCTGGTTACAAAAGCGCAAAGCAATGCTGAACAATATAAAAAGCTGAAACTGGAAGAAGCACGGCAACGGGCGGCACTTAAGCACGCCGAAATCATAAAGAGCGGCAATCAAAGGGCAGCGGCAATCAGGGAGAAAGGTTCAAAGAACCTTCCAAAAGCTGTGCAGCTGCTGGTTGTACGGTTTCAGGAGCAGCTGCATGTTAAAGCCTGAGCAGATGAGCAAGCTGCTGATTGTCGCTTCAAAGGACCAGATGGCTCCTGTTGTTACGGAGCTCTATCGCCATAACCTGTTTCATATTGAGGACTACGTTGAAGCGGGAGCGGAGGGCTATGATGGCTTTAAGATTGGCACGCCTCTTTTAGGAGCAACCGAAGCATCCGGTGATCTTGTCAAGATCCGTGCAATACAGAATGCGTTTTCCATCCGCAGTGAGGATTTTGAAGTTAAGCAGCGACACAAACAGTCAGGACTCCAGGTCCTGATTGAACGCGAACTCCCTGCCATCGAGCAAGAGGTTGAAGGACTCACCGTAAAACGTTCGAAACTCGAAACAAAAGAAAAAGAGCACGAACAAAAGATTGCTGAGCTCACTCCCTTTATTGGCATTCCCGTCGATCTCGATCTCTATCGTGGGTATTTGAGGTTTGTCGTTTTTGCCGGGTATGTCGCGCATGAGGTATCGATCACTGTACCGAATGAAATGTTCTTCACGAAAGGCAAAGCCGGAAATTTTATTATCGTGATCGCTCCGGTTGAGCACCGGAACGAGGTTGAGAGGGTATTGCAGGAAGCAGCATACCAGGCAGTCACGATCCCTGATGAGTCCGGGGTTCCTCAGGAGCGTGTCTCCTATTATTCATCGCAAATCACGCTCATCAAAAAGGAGATTGAGGATATCAACCAGAAACTGGATGCGATAAAGGAGAAACATGCGAGCTTCCTGGTTGCGTGCGAGGAGATCTTAAAAGTCCAGGTTGAACAAACCGAGGCACCGTTGCGGTTTGCAACGACAAATGAGACGTTCGTTGCAGAGGGCTGGGTGCCCTCTGCAAGTGTTGAAACCCTGAGCCAGGCGCTTGTCAAATCTACCCGCGGGAAAATCTTTGTTACCGTACTGCCCACAGATAGTGAACATGATATTGTACCGGTAGAGTATAACAATCCCTCATTTGCAAAACCTACGCAGATGCTCATGGACGTGTACTCCCGCCCGAAATACTCGGAACTCGATCCGACACTCATGCTCTCTATTGTGTTCCCCCTCTTTTTCGGGCTGATCCTGGGTGATGTGGGATACGGGTTGATTCTTCTTGCGATGTGTCTGGGGCTTCGGAAGTTCTTAAAAGGAGAAGAGGGTACGCAACTGCTTACTGTACTCAGGAATGCGAGTTTCTCAAGTATCATTTTTGGCCTGCTCTACAGTGAATTCCTGGGATTCGAGCTACCCTGGAGCCCGATCATGTTCAGCCGGCACTTGAAAATAGGTAGCGGAGAAGCTGGTGGACATGGTCCGCAAATTCCTGAACTGATGATTCTAGCGATCTGGATCGGTCTCCTGCATATCACGCTCGGGCGTGTTCTCGGAATGATCAACCACGCACGCCAGGATCATGGGGATCACCGGATCAAGGCAGTAATGGCCAACTTCGGCTGGATCTGTGTCATGTGGGGCATCCTTATGGTTATCTGGTCGATCGTCAAGATGCCGTACATGCCTGACTTTACTACATTACCTAGCATTGTTTCTGGCGTGAATATTGCAGCAGTTGTTGGTGCTGTGATGCTTATTGCCGGAGTTGTATTCATAGCACGGGATTCCGGGCTTGAGCTTGTCGAACTTCCCACGATTATCAGCCACGTGCTCTCGTATGCACGTATAGTAGCGGTGGGACTCTCTTCCGTAGCAATCGCCATGGTGGTGAACTTCATCGCAATCGGTATGCTCATCAGTCCCCAGCTCGAGAACCTCACGCTCGTAGGTGTGATATTTATTATCATGGGTGTTGCTGTCTTCCTGATAGGACATGCGCTGAACACAGCGCTTGGCATTCTCGGGGGCGGTCTGCACTCCATCAGGTTGCATTATGTTGAATTCTTCACCAAGTTCTACAAGGGTGGAGGCAAGAAGTACAGTCCTTTTGGACTTAACAGAAGATTTACGGAGGATTAATAATGGTAGCAGAAGTTGTAGCAGCAGTAATTACAGATGTTGAATTGATGAAGGCATCACAGATTGGAATGAAGGCGATTGGTGCTGGTCTCGCCGTGGGCATCACCGGTATCGCTTCAGGTCTCGCCGAAATGGCGATAGGTTCGGCTGCGGTTGGTGCAACCGCGGAGAACAAAGACGTGTTCGGGCTTGTCCTGTTACTTACGGTCATTCCGGAAACTATCGTCATTTTCGGGCTTGTTGTGGCGTTGCTGCTCATATTCTGAGCACGGGGCAGACAATGGGACTGGAAGCCGTTGTTGAAGAGATCAGGGAAAAGGGCAAAAAAGAAGCGGAAAAGATACGTGCAGAGTCAAAGCAGGACACAGACAAAATCCTTGCAGCAGCTGGCCGGCGTACCGGAGAGATCAAGCGTGAGGCAGAGACAGAATCAGCAAAGCAGACCGCCCATATTATTGATCAGGAAATGTCTGCAGCAAACCTGCTTGTCAAACGGGAGCTCTTAAACACGCAGAAGGAACTCCTGGATAAGGTCTACGAAAATGTCCTGATGGAAATTGCCGCTCTCCCTGAAAGCTTCCATCGCGAAGCCATCAAAAAACTCCTCTCCGAGGCAAAAAAGGAGATTTCAAAGGGAAAAATATATTGCAACACCCGGGATGTGGCAGCGGTCAAGGTTGTTATCTCCGAGACTCCCGAATTTGCCGGGTTCAAAATCGGGGCTCCTGTCGATATCGATGGAGGGATCCTTCTGGAAGGGGAGGGAGGCGAATTGCAGATCGATTACAGTTACCGCACGTTCCTAGCAAAGGTGTGGGAATCCGGGTTGAAAGATGCATCTGACATCCTGTTTGGATAGGGAGGATCTCCGATGGTTGCAGTGAAAAGTGTCTTTGCACCATACATCTACGTCTGTACCAGGATGCGGGTGAGAAAATCGAAGCTCATACCCCGTGAGGAGTATATGCGTATGCTCAATATGAGTCTCCCGGAAATCACCCGTATTATCCAGGAAACTGAATACAAACAAGAGATCGATGAACTCAGTACAGCCTTCAAGGGGATCGACCTTATTGAAGTTGCCCTGAGCTGGAACCTTGCCAAGGAGTACCAGAAGATCCTCGAGATCACCCCGGGGAACTTAAAACAGTTCACCCAGGCATATCTCCGCCGCTGGGATATCCAGAATGTTCTCACCATCCTGCGTGGCAAGATGCAGGGTGAGAAAGTGGGGAAGATCAAGGAGATTTTAGTCCCTGCGGGCAGTCTTGACCGTGTCATCCTGGACCGTCTTTTAACAGAAGACAGTCCTGAAAGGATTGTCGAAGCCCTCAAAGGGAACCGGATATACCCGGTGCTTTGCCGTGAGTACCCGGCTACCAAGGAGAGCAGCTCGTTCTCCCATATGGAAAATGAGCTCTACAAACAATTCTTCTCAGAGATTATTACAGAGGCTGAGAGTGGACTCAAAGGAGGAAAACAGTTCCTCGATTTCATCAGGTTTGATATTGACATCCGGAATATCAAGACCCTCTTTCGGCTGCGTGCGGACACCTTTGAGGAAGACGCACGCGAGATGTATATTGCCGGGGGCGTTCTTTCATCAGCGGATTTTGCAAACCTGAATACCATACGCGACCAGGCCGAGTTTATCGAACTGCTCAAAGCAAAGATCCGTAACACTCATCTGATCACACTCCTTGATGAAATGAAAAATGAAAAAGCGATACGCGATATTGAGAGCAGGCTGACCCGTGTACAACTGGAACAGATGGAGCGGTTGTCGAAGCGCAATCCTTTCTCGATCCATCCTATCCTTGTCTACCTGGAAAAGAAAAAGTACGAAGTGTTTAACCTGCGGGCACTTGCGAGAGGAAAGGAATCAAAACTCTCGTCGGAAAGGATAGCAGAATATCTGGTGGTATAAATGGAGATTGCAGTCATCGGCAACAGTGAGTTCATCCTTGGGTTTCGTCTTGCGGGCATTCGTAAAACGTATGCCGCAGAGAACGACGAAAAACGCAATGAATATATCACCAGCGTGCTGCAGGATGGGCAGGTCGGCATTCTTGTCCTCAACAGCAGCGATATGGAAAAAATTCCCCGCAGGCTTCGCGCCACCCTGGAAAAATCCGTCAGGCCGACCGTGATCGCCATTGGTGCTGAGGAAGGGGGATTGACCATGAGAGAGAGAATCAAGAGATCGGTGGGTGTTGATCTGTGGAAGTAAAAAACAAAAAATCAAAAGACGCAAAACAAGGGGTTCTCAAAAGAATCGCCGGCCCTGTCGT
>Ga0209777_10004857_pt1 | contig 15749 bp, 29 predicted proteins | sample FrelakmetHBP12HB_FD_187147 | JGI IMG/M metagenome (GOLD analysis project Ga0209777, IMG submission 187147) | Freshwater lake sediment microbial communities from the University of Notre Dame, USA, for methane emissions studies -HBP12 HB (SPAdes)... | ecosystem: Environmental > Aquatic >... | reverse complement strand
TGAACCAGCGGTTCGTGATCGGCTGGCGCGGTGTGAACCCAGGGAGGCCATGATGGAGAAGCGGAAAATAACCGCGCTCGAACTGATCGAACTGCGCGAACTCTTGGAGCGGGCGTATCGCGCCAAGATGCAGGAAATGAGGAAGGAACTCCTGGACCAGGAACTCCATGATCTGATCTACGGAGACATGAAGGTGAACGTGGAGTCGGACGAACTCGACCAGGACCAGATCCTGCATGTCTACGCTGTGATCTTCGGCCGCTGTCGTTACATTGTCACAGGTGGCGTGAACGACGATTCGGCCGAACAGGCGATGCGATTTGCGGCGCAGGTGCTCCTGGCGCTGGCACGCGATGAAGAGGTCCCGAATATCAAGATACTCAACACGGCGCTTCTGCTGGCCGAGAAGGCCAGCGCCCTTGAACTGGCGAAGATGAGGTACTAATGGCTGCGCGACAGATCGTTCCCAAATTGCATGTCGAACAGGACGGCGCGAAGGTGCTGATCCAGGGTAACTTCGACGGCCTGCAACTGCTCAGTCTGACCCTTGCCGAGATGCTCGGCAAGCAGTATAAAGAGGCGCACGCGGGGCTTCAGGGAAGCCTGGAGTTGACGCTCATTCTTGGAGGCGGCCATGGAACAGGAACAGACGAAAAAGCGGGTGGTCACGCAACTTGACAGTCACGTCAAGCGCGAGATCGCCGATGCGCTGCAGGCGCAGCGGTACTCGAACAATTTCACCCTGCACCGCACGAAGGACAAGGGCTATGTCGTCGTTCTCAAGGGATGGACACCCAGCCCGGCCAAGGAAGCTGAACTTGCCCAGGTGATCCAACGGACGCTCGGCAAGACGGTCAACGGCATGCCGTTGCACGTCAAATTCGCGAATTAAGTGATTGGTGTTTCGTTTTGTTTGGGGAGTAAACTAATGCCAACAAGCATTAGAAGGCACACGTCGTACACTATCGAAATTGACGGCAAAAGTTTCGCGGCAACGTTCGAGCCGGTCACCGGCCTCGATCCGATTCTCAAGCAACTTTCTGATGGTCGATTCGTCCTGGGCTACCTGAGCCAGGACAGCGACACTGAAAACCCGCTCGAAAACAGCGACGGCATGGGCAAGATCTATGATCGTCGTTCTCGGCACGCCCGGAAAGAATCCATCGACAAGTTCTTTGAAGAAACCGGCCTTGGCCGGGACGGCGAGCCGGAGAATCCCCGGAATCCGCACGCTGTGCTGCTGGACGTGTATGACCACAGTGGCGAAGCCTGGAGCATCCACGGCGAAGGAATGCAGTGCCGGTGGGACACGACGCGCATGGGTGGCGTCTGGGTGCCCGATGAAGCGTGCCTGGAGCACATTCAGTCCAAAGCACGGCAGATGCTGTTGCCTGAAGGCACCAAGATCAGCTATGAATCGAAGCACAACCCGGACGGCACGACCATCATGCGTCCTGCCAAGCCCGGAGAACACAGTTACCGGCCGGACGAGAATGTCGTCCCGGATGAGCGGTACTACAACGTCATCACTTGGACGCTTCCTGACGGACGTTCCCATGGTGGCTACAAGAACTTCGTGACCGCGGCCATGGCGGCAGCCAAGGCGATGGGCATCAAGCTCGACAAGGACGTGATCGTCAAGAATGAATACAAGGTCGCCGTTGAATGTGCCCGCCAGGCGCTGGAATCGTTCAATTCCTGGCTGAGCGGTGACTGCTACGGCGTGGTCGTCGAAGTGCTCGATGCCGAAGGCGAACAGTCAGAAGACGAGGATGCGTGCTGGGGCTACATCGGGCACAAATACGCTGAAGAGACACTGACGGATGAAGTCGAATCCAAAGTAAAGAGAATGGAGAAGGAGATCGCCGATGGCGTTCAGGTGGTACACCCTGACCAACACGGAGACGGGGCAAAAGCTCAAGAAACTGCAGTTGGATGAGTCGAACGTAGACATGATGAACAAGGGCATGCGAGCGGCCAAGATGAAGGTTCGCTGGCTGCTCGACGGAGGAGAGAATGGCGAAGCGAAAAGCGAAGAAGCAGCCAAAGCCAGCCCCCAAGGGGCTGGAGATCAAGAACGACGAGACAGCGTGCGTGATCCTGATCCGAAACAAGTCGAGCGAGCCATGGGATCTGATGGCTCGAACAACGAAAAAGTCGGTGGCGTGGAGGTCAGCATTTTCCACCGAGAGACAGGAACGCCAGGCCATCGGGAACAAGAAGTTCGAAGCGGTGGTGATGTTGGCCGAGGACTACGAGGCAGGGAAGCTGAAGTCCAGGCTGAAGGCCCCGCCAGGGTTTGTCTTTGACCCGGAACCGAAGAAAGAGACCCCAACCGCAAAGTTCGTCGAGGCCGCGAAGTCCTCGCCAAAGACGGCCACGACCAAAGAAGTCGCGGAAAAGGCCGGGATGAAGGCGGAAGGCAAGCTCGCCAACAAGCCGTTCCTGGGAGGAACGCCGCTCGTTGTTGACGGCAAGAAGCTCGGCGACTTCCATGTGCTTCCTGCAGACACGGGTCCGAAGCTCAATCTGCCGCCAGCGAACGAGAAGATCGGCGAAGGCGTGGGAAACGACAAAGCCGTTGCGAAGGTTGATCCAGCCCCTGCGCCCGTGACGCCAGCGCCGGAGCCTGAAAAGCCGAAGGAAGATCTGTCGGCCAAGTTCAAGGCGTTTTTGGACGATTGACAAACGACTGAAAGCCAGTAAATCATTCCGTAGTGGGCCTGAACAGGTTTCGACCGGATGACTGAAAGGATCGCTGCATGCCGTGGGATGGTAAGGTTGGCCACGTAAAAAGCCTTCCAGCATACCAACTGCCAACGACAACGTCGTTCGCGGTACGAGCTTCGGCCGCAAGGCCCCCGCTCTCCTGGCTGCCTAAGTCAGGACTAACCCAACCGGCGCAAGCCGGATAGGCTGGTGGAAGCGCGGCAGACTGAACTTGCCGCCCCTGTAGTGCCGCTGGACGGCCGGTGAGTACCGGCTACGCATGTAGATGTGATTCTGGACGCTTCTTGGGACGCGGGTTCGATTCCCGCCAGGTCCACCAATTTTGAATGGATGAGGGACGGCAGACCTTGACCTTGGCCATTGCGCGCCAGGGCGAATCGCGAGAGGGAACGGGATTCTTCGGATGCCCCGTGAGTATCGCGTGGAACCGGTCGGGTCCGGTTGTGCGGGTTCGACTCCCGTCATTCATGAAATACCACAGTGCTGGGACACTCAAGGCGCAGGAGAGACGTGAGAGCCATGGTTCCTCTCACGGAGTCTGGCGGGCGCAACCAGACAGCACTGCTGGCCTTAAACAGGACCGTCATGGCCATCACACCGGCTAGTAGATTGACGTAGGAAAGCGTCAATCGAGTTCGGTGGAGTTGAACCCGGTTCGATTCCGGGCCGGTCTTGGAAGCATGGCAGTGTGAACGGCGACACGCCAGATCGTACTGCGTTCAGCGTGCGGGTGCGAGCACTCTGCAGAAGCGCCAACGCAGGGGAAAAGCCGGTTCGATTCCGGCTCATGCTTCAAGGGCTGCTGGTGTGTGATGGGCAAGGTTCTGCAGGGTCGTGTTTGACTGCACATGCTGAAACCCGGCCCGGCAGCCCTATCTATGATGAATATCTGAATCAGCCTCAACTCAATGAAGGGAGAACACCAATGGCAATCGCATTGTCGGCTGTCGCCATCGATGCTTCCATGCGGCGCCTGCTGCAGGGAAAAGGTCCTTTGACCAAGAAGGACGTTTTCAAGCTCGATCAAATCGCTGCTGTCCAAAAACACCGGAAGCGCGTTGGAACTGTCAAAGTCACAGTCTAAAATCATTCATCAAGGAGGACACGATGATGAAAACCATGGGCGTCCTGTTGCTCTGGATGTTCTGCTTTTCGGCTCTCAGCGAGGAGGACAAAACCGCCTTCGCGCAGTTGAAGATAGCCGCCAATTGCCAGACGCCAGAGGCCAAGATGTACGAGGCGGCTCAGATCTACACGAGAACCTGCGTCTCGGAGAAGGAACGCAAGGACTGGACGGCGAAGTGGGAAAGCCGACTTCAGGACACCGTAAAGGGAGATGTGACCGAGGACGCTTTCGTGAGGGATTTTGCGTTCAACTGGTGCGTTGACCACAAAAGCGAATTCAAGGAACCTGAAAAAGCAGAGAGAAAGAACGTCATTTTCTTCTGCATGTTGGTCATCTACATCAAAGACAAGGACATCGGCTTGCCCTCAAAAGTGAGGGAAAAACTCACACCGGAGGTGGCCGACAAGGTGGTTGACTTCCTGCTGAACAAGGCGCCGAAGCTGACTGACGGTAAACCCGCGGGCTGGGCACCCGACTAAAGAAAAGGGGCACTTTGTGTGATGAGGTAAGTAAGCCTGGGCAGAACGCTCGGGTACATCTTTTCGCTTACAGCGAGCGGGGAGGACGGGATGATCAAGCGAGCGAAAGATCCGCCAGAGGACGAGGATGAGGAGGAAGAAGAGGACTTCGAAGACGAGCCGGATGACGAAGGCGAAGAGGAAGACGAAGAGCCGGACGACGAAGACCTTGATGACCTCGACGACCTCGACGATGAGGATGATGAAGAAAACGACGAGGAGGACGAGGAAGAGCCCTGATGGCTGCGGTAGTCGTTGTACCGACGAAGGAAGAATGGGAAGTAGTGAATGCAGTTCTCGCCCGGTGCGCAGAGGGAGGGATTATTGTCTCTCCCAATGCGGCCAAGGAAATTGAAAAGAAGTTCAAAATCAAAATACCGGACGGCGAAGTCATCGATTACGACTTTGGTGGCAGCGCCGATGTGCTGCTCGATATCGTTTTCGACGACGATCAGTATGTCGTTCCATTCATTGTGAAACATGTCAAAGAATCCCAATCTGGGGAGAAACCATAGATGGGAACCACGCTCACTGCTGCACACAATCAGTGGTCCACAAGACCGCTGGACCAACGGTACTGGACGCTCGCCGACATGCTCGCTGATGCCGTCGCGTACCGCAAGACCGCCTGCGAGAAGTCCGTCCCGTGGGACAAGCTCGAAGTCTTCGTGGACGACAAAGGCGAACTGATGATCCAGGGACCGGAGAAGAAACCGGCCGAGTTCAATCACTTCAGCTTTGGCCAGATGTGCAAACTGGTCGAGGCTCCTGCGTCATATCTGCGCACGCTGCCCCCGGAACTGGCGCAAAAGAACATCTCGCACGGCATGAAGAATCGCGAAGCTCCCGGCGACACGAAGCTGCTGATCCATGTGCCCAACGGCGTTGGCCGCTACCAGATCCACGCCCTGACCACGGACAAGTACGTCCGCACCGGGCTGTGGAACGATGACGTGATCCGCCGCATCAAGGAAGTCGCGGACCTCGGCGAATGGCGCACGCCGCCCGCCGCCCCGGCGCCGGACGATCCGCGGGCTCGCGCCGCCACCGAAGCCGACATCTTTCCCGGCACATTTATGAAGGTCGGCGACATGATCGGCCCGGCCGGTCTGTACCGCAGCGACAAGGACATGTTCGCTTTCCAAATCAACCCGAAACGGCCCATCGTGACCGGGAAGTCGGTGCTCTATCCGGGCTTCTATGCGGGTAACAGCCACGTCGGCGACCGCAGCTTCTCATTCACGAGCTTCTGGCTGAACGGCGTTTGCCAGAATCACTTCATCTGGGGCGCGGAACGAATTGAAGAAATTCGTGTAAGACACGTCGGCGATGGCAAGGAGAAGGCGTGGTCTGGCGTGGAGATCGAACTCCGCAAGTACAGCCAGGACCCGTCCATCTTCACCAACCGCGTCAAAGCCGCGAAGCTCAAGCTGCTCGGCAAGACCGCTGACGAAGTGTTCGACACGGTCTGGAAGATGCGCATCAATGCGCTGACACAGGAAGCCATCAAGGCTTCCTACAAGACGGCCGAGGAACACCGGGAAGACGCGCCGGATGCAACGCCCAATTCGGTCTGGGGCTTTGTGCAAGGCGTGACCCGCCACAGCCAGCAAATCGGGCACATGGATGATCGCCTCGAAGTCGAGCGCGCCGCGTCCAAGGTGTTCGAAGTCGCCTTCTAGTCGAAACGGAACTGCGGAGCCGGGTAGTTACCTGACGCAACAACCTCGCCGGGTCACCGTGCCAGGGACCGGCTCCGCTCTTATTTGGAGATCGCATGACAACAGAGTTTTTGGACACTGCCGAAGATGTACAGTGGCTCAAGGACACGCATTTGAAGGGGATTGAACACCCTGACTTCCTAAGTTTCATTCTCCGTGGCAACGAGGATTGCCCAACTGCAGTGGAACTCTACAGCCAGAAAAGTCCGAATTGGGATACCGTTCCAGTGGCTGCATTTGTCGCCGATGACGAAGGCAATCTGAAACGGGTTTGAGGAGAACAGAATGAAGCACCCCAGGGCAGACAAGTGGCTCGAAGCTCAACTGAAACCCAATGACATTGGCACTGCGGAATATCGCGCCATCCACGAGATCCTGGAGTCCACAGTCAACACCTGGGACCCCGGCGATCTGAAGCGGTCTGAAGCGTGCTTTGAACACCTCGATGCCATACTCGATGAGTTCGTCGAACACGCACAAGCCTTGAAAGTGAGCATGGCCAAATTCAGAAAGGGAAAACCCAATGCCTGAAGTATGCGACTGGAGACATCTGGAACAGTTCGGCATCATCGCGCTAGGAGGCGAATCTTGTGGTTTAGGGATGCGGCTGCTGTGCGATCTGAATCCTCGTGGCGTGCTGCTCATGACTGAGTTCCTGGGCGGCAATGTGACATTCAGGAAAGACTCAAACTGGGGCAATGGTGCTGTCGCCAGCATCATGCTGCCACGTGATATTCTGCAGGACTTGGCAGCCTTCTGTCTGCTCAAAGAAAACAAGATCGTAGTCGTCTGTCCCGGAGGAGACGTGGTAGGGATGGACGAGACAGAATTCAAATGGCGGAACCAGGTAACAGGATGGCGAGAGAGCCTGCTTCGTGTCTATGAGAAACACGGTACGGCACCAGGTGGAACGAGGAATCGGCACCAGTTCACAGGGAGGACTGCATGAGTCAGATGATCGCAAAGTTCACGCTTGCCTCACAAGGAGACGGTCCACAGAACCTCGAACGAAGCGGGCATGTCGAACTCCTTGATCACGGCCGCGGCCTGCAGATCTTTGTCAAAGGGCATGGTGAAAAGACAGCCATGCCCGGCAATGGAACACCGATTTACATCGAGATCTGGGAAGGAAAGCTGCGGGTAATCCTGTGGCCTGACATCAATGAGGAAGATCCCATCATCGTAAACATGGACGGAGCCCGAGAGGAACTCCTCGTGCCGGAGAGTGAACTCCCGGCCAGAAAGTAAGTCATGAACGAACCCGTACTGCATGGAGTGCACCCGATCTATAGCCACAAGGGCTATGTGATCGCCCTGGTGCACATCTATGAAGGTTTTGAGGAAGAATGCCGTCAGCGTTGCCTGGCAGTCTGTAAAGCGACTTCCATCTTCGATGGAGAGCCGTTTGAGGACCAGACACGGTCAACCAGATTTGTGCCTCCAAAGGCACGTTCTGTTCCCGACACCATCGGCACATACCAACTGTACAGCCACCGCGGCTATGCGGTGACCACGGTGTACATTCTCCGTGGGATGGAAGAGGAATGCCGCCAGCGCAGCCTTGTGGCCGCGAAGGCGCTTGCCCGATTCGACAATGAACCCGTGGAGGACATGGCCAATGCCTGCCCGAGAATGCTCCCAGGTCCACGCAGCGCCTTTGGGTAGCTGGTCGGCGCTGTATGCCAGGTTCAAGAAGCTGTCCGAGACCACGGGCGCCGAGAAATCGAGTTCGTATGTGATGAACGTAATCTTCGGGCCGACCGAGGGTGAGGAGATCTTGGTCGAGCTTGGCACATACGACATTCCATACCACCAGAACCACATAACGCTCGGACCATTCAAAACAGAAGCGGAAGCGTTCAAAGAGACTGAAGAACAGATCGCCGCGTTTGAAATCGCGGTGAAGGAGGCGTTCAAGTGATATCAAGGAAAACCAGGAAACTGCAGAAGGCGCAGGCACTGGTCGAGAAGTTCCGCAACAAAGCCAAGACTGAAGAAGCCAAGTACCGGATCGACGAGATCCAGTTGCACACCAGCGGCTATGCCGAGCCCGGCTACACTGATCCGAAAAGTGGCGTGATCGCCCAGGGCAACTGGAACGACATCAGCAAGTGGAACGAGGCCACGCACAGCTTCGACAAGCTGGATACTACACCAGGTGAAGTGGCAGCCGCTCTGGAGAAGATTGGCGTCGAGCTTGAGTGGTGCGACGAATGGGTCACCTGCTGCAGTTGCCAGAAGATCGTTCGTTGTGAACCGAACAGCTATGGCTGGATGAGGTCATACTGGGAAACCGAAGATGGTGAAGTCGAATGCGTCGAATGCACGCAAAAGGACCCCACGTCCTACCTGGAACATCTCGAAGGCCAGAACAACAGCGCCATGACCATTGAGATCGACCTGTCGGAGCACGGCTACAAGCTGGTCGATTCTAAGTTTGAAAGCGGCCTCTACGGTGGCCAGGCAGCCAACCCGAAGCTCATTGCCAAGGCCCTTGAAGAACAGAACATCAGTCGGTTCATCTTCGTCATCGATCACGTCGGCCAGTTCGACATGGACTTCTCAGTCTGGATTCACGAGGAAGACTGGAAGAAGTTCGACATGTCGAAGTTTGGCCAAGCTAAGACAGATGGCCCGGACCCGGCCGTGATGATGCAGAAGGGCTTTGCAGCCCTGGGTGCAGCGAAGAAACCCGAAGGCGAAGGCATCGTCCACAGCACTATCAGTCTGGATGATGGTTCCGTGAAGGTTCGGGTAGTGACCCCGGAGCAGTTTGTCAAAGGGATCAGCCCGAATGACCCCTAACGTCTTTCACATGCACCTTGACAAGTGCGAACAGTGTCGAAACCACCCGTTCAACCTATGCCGGGAAGGCTATCGCCTTCTCAAGGAGGCGGCCGGTGTCAAGGACCACGATCATCAGCAGCATCAAGATCACGAAATCCAAGAAGCACGGAACAACAATTGAAGCCAAAGGCGCCGCGGCCCAGGCCATGTTCAACGCCATGGCCGCCGAGGTGGACAAGAAAAATGCCAAACCGCTGCGGAAAGTGTAAGCCGTGTCTCATCGTTGCCAGGACGCAGAAGCGCGTTCTGGCTTGCTGCGGTACACCCATGAAAAACGGCAATGGTTTCAACCACGCCGACGATGGCGTCGTCGCGGTTTGGAACCGAACCCTGGAGGAGAACCCCTGTGAGCAAAGTGCAGGATCGCATCGAGCAGTTGAACAAGGAAAATGAGAAGCTGAATCTGGAAATTCACACAGCCCAGAATCGGAAGGTTCAGATCGGCTTCATCCTGGCTGAACTGAACCAACTGGTTGACAACCCGCCAAAGGTGAAGATCGCCGCGCCTGAGTCGAAGGTGAAGATCGATGTACTTCCACCAAGAGGAAAGATAGAAATACTCGACACGAGCAACATGTCTCTTCGCAAGGCGATCATCGCAATCATGTTGCGCGAGCCGACCAGGCGCTGGGCGGTCGAGGACATCAAGTTTGACCTGGATAAAACCGGCCGGGCGATCAAGAACAAGCAGCAACTCTACAACGCTCTCTCGGCCCTGGTGTCCGAGAAGAAGCTCAACCGCATCACTGACGGTCTCTTCACCAAAGGCAAGAAGTGAACTGGTCGCCAGGGCGCCGCGTTCTCAGCGGCGCCTTGGCTTGGAGGACAACCAATGGGAGAACGAAGTTCCCGAAGCATGCAGCTTTGGCCGGGTGGTGAATGCATCACCATCATGGGCGACTACAACTCGGCCGACTGCAGAGTGAAGTCAAAACGCGAAGACGAATGGCAAGAACCTACGATGGAGATGCGCCGGAAGATCCATATCGAAGAACTGGCCGAGATGTACATGGAGCGTGACATCCTGCACTGTGATTCGTGCCTGGTCACAGACCTGATGGAATGTTGCTCAGGACACGGGGTGCCAAAAGGCTTCGACTACGAGAACGTCACAAATCTCTACGTGAGCCCGGACAACTGGGGCGTCGAGGAATGCAAAGACTGGCTCGAAGAGCATGGTTACGACATTCCTGACCCAGACCCCTGGGGCTTGGAGACTGTCGAAGATCTTCTGGAAGCTCTCAACGAAGATCCCGAAGATCCAGCCGAGAAGTACAAGGGCAAGACAGTTGACGAGCTTCGTGCCATTCTCATCGAAGAGATCGATGATGAATCGGTGGACGGCCTCGACGACTACAGGGAAGCTGTTCGCGACAACGCCAGTGATCATGCTGCTGAGATCTATGAATGGTGGCGCGTGAACGACTGGCTGGCCAAACAACTGGTCGAGATCGGAGAATGCGTCCTGGACAATGACTATGGCTACTGGTGGGGGCGTTGCTGCACCGGCCAGGGCATGATCATGGATGGCACACTCCAGCAGATTTCTGCCAGACACGTCTCAGAAACGATCACGATCTACCCCACGGAGAAGAAAGCATGTTGTGCCTAGTCGAGGAAAAAGACGTTAAGCACATCATCAAGGTTCTCTGTGAACGGGGCCATCCCAGGGACAAAAAGGTCATCGGAAAACTCAAAGGAACGCTCCCTAAGAATCCCGAGGAGCGAAAAGCCATGGACGCATATCGGGAACAGGCCAAACAGAAGCACATCCACGACGAAGGCAACATCGAAGTCGATGACGGCGCCGTTGTGTCGTTGAGCGGCGATGGAGGAGCCTATGTCCAGGCGTGGACGTGGATCGGAGACGAAGATGATTCCGAGTGACAGGGAAAAACGAGCCATCTGGCTCATGAAGTGGTTCCTGCAAGTCTTCGACGGCCACAAGGCGCCCTACCCGCAGCACTGCTTCAGGGGCATCGCTTACTACATGCGCGCTCACATCATGCGGATGAACAAGAAAGCCGTGATGTGGATAACGGACCACAAGGAAATGGAAAAGCAGTATCGGGCGTTCTGCCAGAAAGGACGGCGATGCTCTTCTCGATCATCTACAGCTTCGACTGTTCGAAAAGGTGCTCGGTAAGCAGCTACTGCCCGCCGAACCGCAAACTCTGGCAGAAGACAGAAGGCGACGAGCAGGCAGATTACCAGGATGTCTACCCGGACGGAAAACACCGGAAGTTCTGCGCCATCCTGACCAGAAAACAGTTCGAGAAGTTCCTCGAACAACTCTGTCTGACTGCTGAAGATGTCGAAACGATGGGCTCTCTCGGTGCTCCTGGTTGCGGCCTGGGCTTTGCCCCGGCTGTCAGCTTCAGGGGTCCTGACGATCCTGCCTGTGAGATGAATGCTTACGTGACGCCGCTGCCCGAGCCGCTCAAGAAGAAAAAGAAGCATCGTCAACTAAACGAAGACGACTGGAAGCGGGTCAGGCGAGCCATCCTGTCCCTCTACAGCTAAGGAGACCAGAGGATGGACATCTATCAGTATGCTGATGTATCCACGGGCCACATGACGCAACAGGACAGCGAACTTCTACACGATCTCGGAGACGAGAAGTTTCCGATGTCAGTGGGTGAATACGAACACGGCTTTTTCATCCCGTTGCCACCTCTTGAGGATTTCCTCGAAGACTACAAGCCGGATCTTCTCAAGGCAGGAATGAGCGAGGCATTTTGCAATCTCTGTGAACATTGCATTAAGGCAGGTTGCTTCGTGATCCGGCTCGACTCGGATGGCGGCGACATCGAAGAACTTCCAAAATTTGAGTGGTGAATTGGTGAATAAAGAGAAACGTGAGCCAGCGAATGACCTTCGCTGGCTTTCATTTTAGGAGTACGTATCAATGCCCAAACTCGCACGGAAACCATCCAAAGCTGCAAAAAAGCCTGAAGAAAAACCCAACCCAATGCCGAATGATTTTGAACAGATAACTGCCCAGATTCGAAAAGCATCCGAACTTGGCGTGTGTGCTGAGATTCAGAACATGCGATCATTCTGGGTTCGAATGGACGCGACACTCGCCAAGGCATTGCTTCCGTTCGTCGTAACTGGTCGCAATATCCTGAAGAACACACTGGCGCGCTATGTCCGCGACCTCGTACACGGTTCATTCAAAGTGCGTCTTGCTCCGATTCTCTTCACAGACATCATGCAGATTCAGGATGGTAACCACACCATCCTCGCAGTCATCAAAGCAGACAAGATCAAACCGGGCGTGTTTATCGACGTGCTGATACACATAAATGTGCCAGTCAAACTCCTGGAAGGTCTCGATGGTGGAGCCAAGCGGTCACCAGCAGACCTCAGTAAACTCATTGATGATGATCCATATTCATCCCAGGCTGCAAGAATAATGCGACGAAACTGGGATTCGCTGCCACCTGCCAAAGGTTCACTTGGCCACGATGAACTCCAGAAGTATTACAAAGCCCACAAGGAAGGAATACTCTTTGCTGAAAACCTGTTTGCGAAGAGGGTCAAAGACGTAAGCGGGCCTCGGGTGGCCGGGCCTTTTGCCAGAGCCTGTGAACTCGGATATCCGCGCACCAAACTGGAACGATTCGCGGCGGTGCTGTACACCGGGGAATCCTGCTCTGAGGAAGAGCATGGAATCGTGAAACTGCGAAACCACTTCATGGATCAGCGCAGGGATGAGAAAGGCCGGAAAGACCTTGTAGACAAGTATGCCTTCATCGAAGCTTGTCTGTTTGCCTTCCTCGAAGGTAAGCCGTATGAAAAACCCGTCCCGGCTGAAACAGAACTGTTCCCGCTCAAAGATGACACTGAAAACAAGTCAATGTCGAGTCAGGTCTCAGCCGATCTTGACAAAATCAAAAAGCGGTATGCCGAGGAGAAGCAACAGTGGTTTGTTGCCCCCAATCCAGAGGAACTTTTGGCCACATTGCGAAAAGACAGAATGGAACCGGTTGTGACACCGGCAGAAGCAGAGGAAACGAAGAATGTCGAAGCAAGGTTTGGCGAATTCGTCGCGACAAACGGCTAATACCCCTACAACGACATCAGCCAGCGGCGGATCGGGAAAGCCACCCAAGACGCCAACAACAGCAGCGCCAGCCAGTGGTGGATCGGGAAAGCCACCCAAGACGCCAACAACAGCAACGCCAGCCAGTGGTGGATCGGGACCTGCCCCCGGTGGTAGATCAGGACCTGCCCCCGGTGGTGGCGGTGTTGGACCAACCCCTACTGCGACATCATACCCAATTGGCAACGGATATGTACTCATGCGCAGAGGCGCCATGCACCATTTCCAGCAGGAAAAGGTCTGCATCGGCCGGGAAATTATCCGCAAGATAGAGCGCACAATCAGCCCAGAGGAACAACTGATGCGCGATCTGGCCGATGAAATCTTCTTGCGTAACCCGCACCTGACAAAGTTCCTATGGGCCACAGCGGCAAAACTAGACCCAAGTGGTAAGCCAACCAGTCACTCGACTCCTGTGTGCAACATTCAGATTAACAACGGCGCGATCCTGCCGAGGACCGGATTTAAGGTTGTCTCTGTCTCAGAATACGGTATCGGGACGAGAAAAGGTTACGTGGTCGCAAGGAAGAAACGTAAATATGTCAAACACTGGGCTGATGAAGACTTCTACCAGAAACATGGAGTACGTCCCAGGAGAGGTCTGCCGCCCTGCTTCTAGCAGCAAACGAAAGCTTCCGAAGTTTTCGGAAGAAATAGATTGCGCGTCAAGATCGACTCTGATACCATCACGTCCCTCCTGGACGTGTCGGTCGCCAACCGACAATGAATGACGATCCGCCAGGCCCAGTATATGGGCCTGGCGGATAGTCGTAAGAATCGAAAACCCGAAACCACCGCTGACAACGAAAGGAACCACCATGTCATGCCAAAGATCATGAACCGAATCAGCGGTTACTTCAAAGAACTCGACGCTCAACTTCAAGGTAAGGACCGGAAGAAGATCGATGGGAACACGTATCTCGAACGTGATGAGGCCAGGATCGTGATCCGTTTCCACACGACGTTTGTCGTGATGGTCTTGCCCGACAACACCATCGTGCTGAACAGTGGGGGTTGGGAAACCCCGACCACCAAGACCAGAATGAACAAGGTCTTGAACCGATTTCAGTGGACCATCATCCAGGACAAGTCCCTCTGGTGGCTGGTCGATTTGAAGAAAGACCTCCGGTACAGGTACAGCGATGGCACGAGGATTCTGCCGAACAGAATGGTTCTGGGCTATGCCAAAGGCCCAGAAGCGGTGGATAGCCCGAAGTTGCTTCCGTTGATCACCCGGTATGTGCAAGGCTACGTTTTTGCGTGGCGGAACGGCCAAGTGCCGCCGCCCGACAACGGAGATCCGTATCTGTTCTACAGAATCGTCCGCGGGAAGCGTGTGCCAACGCCCACTGAACTACCCGAAATCCGGGCTTTCATGATCCAGGCAATGCGGATCAACTACTGCTTCGGCAGCCTGCTGATGGCCGCGCTCAACCGGGCAGGCGGGGCGGATTCCAGAAGCCTCAGCCTGCTGGACAAGCATCACGTCGCGGAATGGCTGGCCAAGAGCAAGCCGGTCACAGCCAGGCTGATGGATGCCACCGCGCCGCACATCGAAAAAGTGTTGATCAAGTACATCAAGAGCCTTTTTGGGGTGACTTCATGAAGAAACTACCCATTGTTGTTCACAAAGTCACCATCCGAAACGGTGGTGCTACTGATCCAACGGTTGAGTTTTACCAACTGAAAAGCGGCCGGTGCCGCCTCTGGTGGTACTGCTACGACCAAGACGGCGGGGAATCGGGAACTCTTGCCGTCTTCAAAACAGGAACGTCCGAAGACGATTGGCAGAAAGCCATCAGCCGGGCTGTCAACATAACCAACGACATAATCAAGAGGGGGAAGCCCAAATGAAGATCGACCTGTTCTTTGTGATCGGTGCGACCAACGCGGGCAAGAGCACGCTGCTCGAAGCCGCCAAGAAGCAGTATGGTGACACGCTGGCCCTGGTGGAAGTGGGCAAGGCCCTGCGGGCCAAGTACCCACCCAGCTACTTCAAGGGCCAGCAGAATCCCAAGCACACCGCGGTGGAGGCTTGGAAGCTGATGGTGGATGGCGTCGATGCTGCCGCTGCCGCCAATAGTCGTGCCCAGATCATTCTGGTGGATGGGCAGCCGCGGGACATCCAGCAAACCCACGATGTCATCAATCAGTATCTCTTCAACAATCCACTGTTCCGGGCAGGCGTCTTGCACCTGTATGCACCGATTGAAGTGCGACAGGAACGGGCTCAGAAGCGGGATGGCGACAACGCTGAACGTCTGGCACTCAGCATGGCGCGGATTCACAACGACATGGCGCCGCTTTACGATGTGATGTCGCTGATCCATGCAGATGCAGGTTACAAACTCTTCACATTCGACACGTCGCAGAAAGATTACAAAACTGAAGAAGCTCTGGAACTTGCCCTGCGCTGGTTGAAAGCGAGTAGCCGATGAATGAAAAACCAAAACTTCCCATCGACGCTCGGGTCATCGCTATCGACGAAACCCGGTACTACGACATCGAGGCGGCAGACAAGCCCCTCATCAAGAAGATCTTGGGCGTCTACCTCTACGACAAGAATGAGGTTACTCACTGTTGTGAGTTGACTCCCAGCTACTGGCTGATCCATCTCTACAATCTGGTGATATTCACCGAGGAAGGCGAAGCACTGGATGAGATCACTCGGGACCTGAAGAGGGACTACTACGAGATGA
>Ga0209777_10004856_pt1 | contig 15752 bp, 15 predicted proteins | sample FrelakmetHBP12HB_FD_187147 | JGI IMG/M metagenome (GOLD analysis project Ga0209777, IMG submission 187147) | Freshwater lake sediment microbial communities from the University of Notre Dame, USA, for methane emissions studies -HBP12 HB (SPAdes)... | ecosystem: Environmental > Aquatic >... | reverse complement strand
GATCCTTGCTCGACATCATTCTTTATGTTCTTGTCCTCTTTTTGTATTCCAACAATTCCACCATGCTCATCAAGAACATCTTCATACCCCCCTTCCTGTGTCATGTACCAAGCCATTGTTTTTAATTTGTATAATGATGCCGACTTTCCCCCCTCATAACACATAGTCATGGTATGGTATGCCAACATTGTATCAAATATTTTACCGGGAACAGTGAACCCAACTGAGCGTAAAAAACGAATATCAAAATCAGCATTGTGAAACACTTTCACGGCAGGGGATTCCAATACGTCTTTAAGTAAACTTAAAAGGTCAGGTCTCTCTGTAAGATACTTCCATTCAATATGCACCCCCTTACCCGCAGAATTACAAAAAGAAATGTCAGTTATCCTTCCCTTTTTAGGATTGAGTGAAGTTGTCTCTAAGTCCACTGAGAACGACTCCGACTGCTTAAGTTCATTAAAGTACTTCTCTATTTCAAATCTGTCCTTATGCGATACAGGCACTGAGGCTATTCTACGAGAGCGGGGCTTGTTTGAAACTCTTTTTGCAAGTGCCAGATCATCCGTGAATTCTTTCATAAATCGAGTATCATTCGTTCGAAGAAGATACGCCGGATGATACGTTGGTATTATAGTCGTATCCAATACAGTATGATAAAATTCCTTGCCTCGGGCAATTTCCATATTGAGGTTAAAATCAAGTAATTGCTGCATGGCTATTGCACCAAGAGCTACAACAACTCGAGGTTTCATAGTAAGAATAAGATCAATCGTTGTCGGTTTACAACACTCTATTTGAGTCGTTGTCGGTGTAGCGTTTCCTCCAGCTTTGTCAGTCGGTCTGCACAACACTGAATTTGACACAAAGCAGTCAAGTTCAACGAGATTTACTTTGTTCTGTAGAAGTTGGCCTGACTTACCTATGAATACTTGTCCTTGCTCATCCTCTGATTTTCCAGGCGCCTCACCTAACAGCAACACAGATGCGGAAGGGTTTCCCCTTCCAAGAATCATAGGATGTACTGCTTTCTCATGCAGTTTACATTTTTTGCAAAACACATTTTTTGTAGAGCTGATCATAGGAGCGTCCCATTTTTATTTTTCTCAGCATCGAACAATTTATTAAGAACTTCAAGCTGATATTTTTTTATATCTTTTAATTCAGCCTCGTTACACAATCCATAAAAATCATGAGCTATTCGTGCTAAAACATATGCATCTGCAAGGTCATTGTCTCTAATCTCTTCCCCAAAATTCTTAAATACATCAAGTATGACAACTTGCTTACCCTGGTTCTTGCCTATTGCAGAAACATATTTCTTTAACTGTAGTGGAGCAACAACGGTAAAGTGTATTCCACGTTTGTATAATTCTAAATAAAGTATCCCCGCCCACTGGCCTAATTCAAATATCTTTCCAGTTTCTCGATACGCCGGTCCCTCTACACATATTTGTCGTATGGTAGTATATTTATCCAAGACTTCGAGAAGCTTATTTTGTAAGTGGAACAGTCTCTCTACCCCTGTAGCCGAAACATTAAATTTGATCATATCAATAATAGCGTAAGAATCATCAATAAAAACAAGACCAGAATTTGTAAGAGAAGGGTCAATCCCTAAAAAATAAATAGTATTATTTTTTGGTGAGCGCATCAATCAGCCCACTAATAGATTCATTTTTTTGATATAATTTTCTTCTTATAGTATATTCATTTGTTCCATATTGCTTAGATAGTAATCTTGCCCACTCAGTAATAATCAATTTTTTACCTTTATATTCTATATATCTACTTCTTCTTGTATTTCTTGCCTGATCTCTTAAGGGTATCCATGCACAATTCTCTTTACAATAGTTACCGTTACAATTGATTCGTTCTAATGTTAGTTCTTCCTTATAGGACTCTCCCATATCTTCAAAAAACCCTTCAAATTTTTCCCATTTTTTATCATAAGTTATGCCGCGCCCTCCATAATACGAATAGTGCTTAAAATTAATATTATTACACCTTCGTTTCATACCTATCCAAACTCTATAAATTTTTGTTTTGGACATACCATATACTTTACTATTTTTTATTTTGTTTTCTCGATTAAAACAACCACAGCTCCTAAAAGACTTATTATTTAAAGTAGTATTTAGTATGTGCACCTCTGCCCCACAAGAGCACTTGCATAAATATTTTCTATGTGAAGAATTTTTAGTTTTAGAAATATCTAATTTAGAGATAACAGTTAATCTACCAAAAGTTTTTCCTACCTTTGAAAAGCTCTCTACCCGTTCTTTAGCAAGGCACCCACAACTTTTTGTAGAGCATATTAGATTTGATCTCAAAACAGAAACTTCGTTGCCACAGTCACATTTACATAAATATTTTCTTTGTGAGCTGTTTTTGAACCTAACTATCTCCAAAGAAGCGATAACAACCAATCTTCCAAATCGCTTCCCAATCATATGATTTACTTTATTCATATAAATAATTTAATAATGGGGGTATTGAAGTTTTAAAAACTTCAATACCCCCTATGAATTACGCCGTCTTATAGGAAGTATTACAATAAGGACAGACTGTTGCGAAGACACTGAAAGGCTTATGACATATGTCACAATCTGACAAAAGAACACCCGCGCAACGAGGACATGTGACTGATCCCTCTGGTATGGGTTGCTGACAATGGCCACATGGCTGGAGTGGTATTCCCTCAACATGAGGGGAAGCTACCCGCGCCACCGGCTGTCGTACAAAAGCTGCCGGTGCTGCGGGAGCAGCCATTGGAGCAACCGGAGGTGACGTTACAATCGGAGGTGTTTTTTGATCAACTTGATTGTTCTTTGCTGCCTCATATGCCTCTTGCTCAATAGCATGCTGCTTTTCAAGTTCGGCAAGCCAACCAATCCCCATTACTGCACCAATGCGCTCAACCTGATTTCTCAGATTCTTGAGTACGTAGTGAGCACTCGCTAATGATATTACGAAGTCGAGATCGTATCGCTCATATTGATTTTCTGCTTCGGTAAGTGGACCAACAATATTATGCACTGTGCCAATATCACCCTTCAAGGCACCAAACAGTGTGTCAGACCCCGTTCCAGTCTTACTGATTACGATATCATATGCAGTAAACTCTCCACTATTCTCACGAACCATTCCTAAAGTTTTAAAAGCTCTTTGACCAAAACGAACGAGTTTAGTGTGCTTATTCTCAACGCACCAGTTAAATGTTCTTCCATCAGCAGTTTCAGGATTTCTATGAATGGCATTATAAACATATTCCTTTTTAGGGCGGGCTGTTCCAGTCCCGTTGAATCCGGCATTCCAATACTCAGTTATACGTTTGAAAAGCTCAGGGTCTTTTTGTTGATGTACGTATGCCTTCCCAAACTGACCTTTTCGTGATTCAAGATAGCCACCTTTAAAAAAGTTAGCCGAATCACCAAGCATGCGAGAAAGAACACTTTTTCCTTGAGTCTCATTCTCAACAATGAAAGGACGAATCTGATCATCGTCACACATAAACCAGCTTATCCAGTAAACTTTAAATGAGTTTGATCCGTCAAGTAGGCGAATTACATTTGAGGTTCCTGAGGGGGTTTTAATCTCAGAAGGATACTCTCTTTCCTCACCAGAGCCGTCATTAATGCGACTTGTTTCGTCAGAAAAACGATCTTGTTGATTAGCCATAAAGTTACTCCTTGTTTTTTTGATGCTCATTATGAGCAATATATTTGTCCAACTCAGGACTTTATATTATTTCCCCGAAGGGTAAAAATATTCAAGGGTATTACATATTTCGATTGATGGTCATATTGTAGTCTTTGAGATCGTGTAACTTATATCCAAAATTCTCAAGACTTTTTACTACTCTCTGAAGAAGAGAGAGTTTATATTTTTCATCTGATATTGCTTTTTCATATTTTTGATATTCAATCATATATGTCATATAGATATGTCTTTCTTTGCTTTTCTCTGTTTTAAATTGTTTATCATCTATGCTTTCTACATAATACTTCTGAGCCATCCATTTGTTAAACTCATCTTCTATCTCTTGAAGTACTCGTGCTTGCATGTCACAAAGGTATCCATAAAAATATAATTTGTACGACAACGCATTTATTTCACCCATGATTGTTTGAATATCATGAACATTTTCTAATGTAAGACAGGCAGGATCAAATGCTACAGATTTAGATATGTATGTATTGTACTCTGCTTTATCATTATATTCTTTCAAGTCAATGTTAAAAGAACCTTCTTTTTGTTCTAGCATAAGCCATCCCTTTTTCTAACAATAGCATCTACGTATTCTTTATACGCAGCCTCAATAAGATTTTGAATAACAGCAGAACGATTTGCCTTCTGCTCTACTTCAAGTTCTTTAAGCATTTCAATATGTATTGGTCGGAGAGAAATTGGAACAGGCATGCTCCGCTTCGTATCACTTAACTTATAACGCACCAAAGTCCCCCGTAGTTTCTCTCCGTTCTAACGCGACATAAAAATAAGTCAAATATTTTTTGTAATAAAATAAATTTTTATTAAATTTTATAACACTTTAAATGCTACTTCAGGATGAACAGATGCAACTTCATCAAAATCAGGAAGGTAGCATTGTGCCTTTCCATCGTCAAGCGCTCGAATGACCAGACCAAATGTATCATCTACTCTTATAAAAGAGTTAACATCAATCTCTGATAAGGAAACTGGCTGGAGATTAGCAATCTCAACGCACTCTCGGGGAGCAAGGATTGTTCGGGATAGATCACCAAGAAAAACTCTAGCATACGTATCAGTTACACTGAGTTGAAAACCAACATAGGTATCTGGTATTGGCCTCATGGGACCCATGCTTGATTTGAATAAGTAACTCTTTGATATTCGAATTGGTTGTATATCATCAACCCACGCTGAAACTGCAAATACGAAACGTTCTTCTTCAAAAGAAGATTTCTTTTTCTTTTTAGCTGTAGCATACGGTGTTTTTTGTTGAACATCTGCTTCATCGACAATGAGGGCATCCGACTGAGCGGCCTGGGTGTAGATAAGAGGAGATAACACTGTCCAACGATCAACTGGAAATTCTTGTAATCCTGGGAATATTCGCTGTTTGTACTGAAGTATCTCTTCTGGTTCACCAAATGTAGGAAGACCAGGAGCTGTGTTCGGAATATCTTCTGGTGAAGCTGGCGGCCAGCAAACAATGTGACATTTGCAACCGGGGTGCGATAATGCGATTATGGCTTTAGGAGGAAAGTAGGAATGAGCATCTGCATGTTCTTGAGCAGTTTGTATTATATTATCCAACGTAAGCTGTGCTGAAGAAAGATAATCACAGATAGGATACCCCATACTCCATTCGGTAGGATGGCAGGAAGTTGCTACATGCTCTGGACCAAGAACCCACATAGCTGTTGTATAACCAAACTCCCTTAAATAAATAAAAGTATTTATAGAAGCATCCATGTGAGCCTCAAGCGGTTCGTTGAAATGGGCATCATCAAATACTTTATCTGGAAAAAACTGGTTGAGCACGGTCATCTCAGGAGATGACTCCAATAGCTCGTCTGTTTCCTCTGTAGTTAGTTTTTTCTGGGCTGGTTTCTTTTTCTTAACCCGCTTTACTGCAGGCTTAATAGGCTCCTTCTCAACAGGTCTTTGAAATTGTTTAAGCTCATCTACATCTTCAAGAAAGTTATCAGGAAGATCGACAAGAAAATCTTCTTCTTCAAACGTAAGATCAAGCCCATGATTTAGTTTATCGTAGAGGTTTGATACGTACTCAGCAATGTCTTTAGAAGAAAATGCACTATACCTGTCCCGCATTAATACTAATCCTCATCATCATCAGGACTTGATTGCCTCTTTCCTGAAGCGGCGGCAGTAGCTGCTTTAAGAAGCATACCTTTCAGAGTTTTATTACTCATGTCCATGTTATCAAACGCAGCTTCGGCAGAATCTAAATTATTCATAAGCGATTGAATATTGGCCATGTGTGACTTGTTCTGTTTCTCAAGATCATACAATGCATTCGATCTCATTTCTGAGTAGAGCGAAAGCATGTGTAAATCATCTGAAAGAGAAGCATCCCTTATCCGCTCCTTCAATCGCTCAACAATATCATGAACTTCTTGACTATACATTTATCTCTCTATATCGCCGTAGTTATCATATACTGATTTAACTTTTGTTAAATCCTTAACGCTGTCAATATTCTTCTCTTTCATTTTAAAAACAGATTCTTTGCTGAGGAGCTGTCTTCCGCCAGCCTCCCATTGAACTTCAATGGTATCCCCATCTTTATGTATTCCGGTAACCTTACCGAATCTTCCAGTAAACCTCGATCGAATAGGATCGCCTATAGCAATATCTTCCTCTTTGATGAGGTATTCAATAAGATCTTCACGCCCAGCATACTTGAGCGTTCTCTTCAACATCTGATTTGAATGCCGTAAGCCCCGTGAAGCTACCCAATCAGAAATAACAGAATCATCAGAACCCCTTCTCAGCAATTGGTACAAATCGAGGATGTAATCATCTTTTTGCATTGAATGGCGGTGAATTTGTCTCATCATTGTTTTTCTCCTAAACTTGCAGAATAATAGGTGTCTGATAATTCTTTCTGAACACCATAACCTTCAGCTGCTTGCCTACGGTTCTTCCGAGGCAATACCCTGCAGGAACCTCAACGCTGTTCAAATCCTTGCCACCAAAACAAAATCTAAGGAGGTTGTCCCCCTCATACATATCAAAGTCATACCATGATTTATGAGAAGGATTCTCAAACTGATAGAATCTGCTGTCAGGATCGTACTCGCCTATCGAATAAAATACCTCTGGGTCCTGTTCGGTAAGCGATTTATTGGGTTGAACTCCCGCATTAACTATGTAAATATAATCTGAAATCTTAATAATTAAGGGTAGCTCATCAATAAATTTTATGATTTCATCTCTTTTGGGAGCATCCTCCAGCCATTGTGGGTCCCCTTCCTCCTGAATCCTTCTTAAAAAAGAAAATTCATTTTTACCCTTTACAGAATACGTATTAACTGTGTTTCGTATAAAGGTTATAGCATTCATTTGTTTATCATTAGTAGGCTCAAACGCTGTTTCTGGATTAATAAAATTCCCGGTAAAAATAAGAGTATCATTAAAATTAAATTTTTGCTGATACAATAAACCAATGAGTTTATCGTACTCACCAAGCAATTCCCCTACAACGATAACTCTATCAGTTTTCAGTGTTGATAAATCTAATACTAAATCCATGTTGCCTCCTATACGCCCGTAGATCCAAAACCGTTAGCTCCACGAGATGTCTCCATTAAAAATAAAACAGGATTTAGCGAAATCCTTTCATACTTTGAAACAATAAGTTGTGCTATACGCTCTCCCTTGCTAATCTCATATCTACTATTTACCGCTACGGTGGGTATATACATAAGAATCACCTTAACTTCTCCAGTAAAATCTTCGTCAATCACACCGGGCGCATTGTATACAGTCACTCCTTTAAGAGACAGCCCACTACGAGGACAAACTGTGCCAACATACCCTTTAGGAATAGATATTTTTATTCCAGTAGAGACGGCCTCTGGCTTGAACGCCACAAGAGTAGTATCCTTGCTTGCAACTAAATCCATACCCGCCGAACCTATGGTTTTATATTCCGGTAGAGTGGAATCTGAATCAAGAACAATATCCATAGAAACTTTTTCATAGGAATATCTTAAATTTTCATTTTCTACTTTGGGAAGCATATAAATATCTCCTTAACTCCGTATTGCATGTGTTGCTTTTTCATAGAATATTATTGCCTTGAGAACAGCAGCCCCTACAGTGCCCTCAGATAAAGAAACGAATTTAACAGTCATCTCAAATTCAGAAGCAACAAGCCAAGCATTAATATTAGTTTGAAGATCTGCTGCACTCGTTCCTGTTATTACCACACATTCCATAAAAGTACCTCTCAATTAAATTTTTTTAGCCGCACTTTGCCATTCCACAACTTCTGCAAGATAAACACCCTTCCTGATACACGAGGTTAGCCCCACAAGTCGGACACTTGTCTGTAGTTTCTCGATCCTTCATATACTTTTTAAGCGCCCGTGTTATAGATTTATTAAAATCAATAATTGTTCCATATGACTTACTGAGTTGATCGATAAGATCATAGAGAGGGGTTCTGCGCTGCAAGTGTAAGGATATCATTCTTGTCATAGCCTCCTCAACACTTGAATCAAATATCTTTCCTATGTCCTTTATAATGATTTCACCATCATATTCTAATTGGTAGACCCCACTTTTTAATCTTATAATGCTCCCCTCTGTAATAGATGAAGGTACATCTACCAAATCTACCTTACCAGCAAAAACCTCAAAAGGACGACCTTCGTCTAATCCTACAAACACCAACCATTTTTCACCTTTGACAGTAATCCTGTGAATGTGACAAGGTACTGATTTCGGTCGTTCGGGGGTTTCTTTTTCTGCACAATCGTACTTAGCCTCTGATCCTTTTACAGACAAAACATTCGCCATCGTTCCTTCTCTGTATGTAGTAATACCTTTGATATAACCAGAATCATATGCTTGCATATAAACATTTTTGAAATCTTCATACGCATAGTTGTTAGGAATATTTATTGTTTTGCTAATGCTACTATCAATATATCTAGCAAATACTTTCATAGTTTCTATGTGTTCTTCTACCGTAAGATTAAATATATTTTTAGCATACTCAGCTTTTTCATCAAAATCTTGTCCCATTAATAGTACAGCATAATCAGAAACTTCTTCTTCTCTAGTGAGCCCTCTATTTCTATCTATCTTGTAAACGATAAATCTATTTTTTTTACCTTCATATACAGCATCCATTTCATCTTTAGTAGCACCACTAGAAAATTTATCATATTCTTTTCTAAGTATCCATTCATCCCCTTCCATAACCCATTCCCAACCGTTTTCTACTTCATATGTATGTAAGTCCCAATCAATATTAATCGGTTGAATTAAATCTTCAGGCGGACTAACCTCTATAATCGTACGGGTATATTTCGCTGATACAACAGGCTCTAGGCCGCCTGAACAATTATTAGCAAATAAGCTGGTATTTCCTGTCGGCGCAACAGTCGTTAAGTGGCTATTCCTTAAACCCTGTTGTCTTATCTTTTCTATTGTGGCTTCCGTAAGTGCCTGTTTAACAAATTTAGATTTAAGATATTTTTCACAGTCAAATAGAGGAAAAGACCCTTTTTCCTTTGCTAGGTCAGAGGATGCTTGATAAGCTTGGTTTGTAATAAATTTAATTAGTTTTTCTGTGGGTTTAAGAGCTGCGTCTTGCCCATAGGGTAATTTTAAAAGATAGAGTCCTGAGCCATACCCCATGTATCCAATTCCACATCTTCTTTTTTCTAATGCTTCTATTTTTTGTTCTTCTAGCGGATAATTGGTTAAATCTATTATACTGTCTTGAAATCTTACAATAGTTGGTATATCTTCTTTTAGTGCTGCTGTATCAAAACCATCTTTCTTTTCATTTATATATTGAGTTAAGTTTATAGATCCTAAATTACAGCTACCTTTTATCGGCAAAAATTGCTCACCACAATTTCCTGTAATGCAAGAAGATATCTGAAAACAATGTGTTTCATCAAAAACAGATATATCCCAAACATTTTCATTGATTAGGGTTTTCTCTATGGTAGCTATTTGAACAACCCCTTTCTCTGAAATACGGAAATTATTTGAGGTATAAGATTTATGTATATTTTTTAAAATAATGTTCTTTTCTGTATGTGTTATGTTGAAAATATTTGAAAATCTATACGCATGGTAATTGTTAACTACAAGGTCATGCCTTACATAAACTTTATTATAAGTTTTTCCATTTGGGAATGTTGCATGGCTGTTTTCTCTTATAGAAATGCGAGATTTAATGCCATAAAAACCAAATAAATCAGACAAATCATCAACAATTGTTTTGTATTTATTGGTAAGTACTATCTGCTTATTGCTTGTTGTTATTCTTATACTACCATCTGAGCTAAATAACCCATCAACAAAACCTTTGATATAATTTTCCCCACTATTCCAAATACTTTTAGGCAACCCAAACTGTTTCTTATCTACTTTATACTTATTTCTCATAATTTCATCAAAAGATGAATCTGTAATTTGTATATAAAATAAAGAATCATTTCCTTTGGTAATGTTACTTGGTTGGGTTTTCATAGAATTTACTATGGGCAGTACTTTTTCTGCAATGTACCCCTCTTTGTTATTAAAACAAAAACCATAAACACGTTTTCCAACTTGCGCTTTATTATTACGATCCGATATCCACCCATCTCCGTACAGCCACCCTATCATAAATCCCTCATCATAAGAAAATTCATTATCACAGCATATTTTCAATGAATCTTCTTCAATGAATGGGAGATAATTACCCGGTATTAAATTATCTGTAGTAACCTTCCCAAACCCGCCGTTAATTAATGCAACAGCCCACTTATGCTCCTTGGTGGCATAAATATCTTTACCATTAGTTAAAGATATTCTATATAAAGGTTTATCCTTTCCAGATAAAAAACATTTAGCAAATGACCAGATACCATTTAAATTTTTAACATAAAATTCTTTGTTTTCTAATTCTTCTATATTATAAACACCTGTCTTAGTTAAAACTTTTGTACCCATTCGCAATGAGGGATTGCTTGCGTTTATTCTTTCACAATAAGATAAATTATTCAATTCATTAACTCTATCAATAAAAGCAATGCCGGGTTCATTCCTTTTACTAGTCGAAGTCATAATTAGATCCCATAACTCATTCGCATCCTCATATTCTTTCCAAATATTAATAGGATAGTTTTTTTCTTCCCAAGCATAGATATCCCCGTCCCATTCATCATTATATTTTTCAAAAGTTGTATCAGGAAACCTTAACTTCCAAGGTTTGTGTTTCTTCACAGCATCAATAAAATCTTCAGGAGCCAGTACAGTAAGATTAAACTTTGTAAGTACACCAGGCTGTTGTTTTGCTACAATAAACTCTTCAATAGCAGGATGCCACAAGGACAGCATTCCCATCAAAGCACCCTTTCTAATTTTATTTTTTCCCTTAGTACCTTTTTTAGAGGTGCCGCTTCCTTTGGTGAGCGCCGAAGAAGAGATATCCCACAATTCCATAAATTGAATTGTTCCTGATGTCTCTACTCCGATGCCTGCAACAAAGGAACCCCGTGGTCGTAGTACATCAAAATTGCACCCATACCCACCCTCAGACGCCAAAGTCTTAGCTTGTCTCGCTAACTCTTCGTAGATACTTGAAATACTATCTTGGTTTTTACCACGAAATCCCGATACGAAACAATTTAAAAAAGTAGTTCCTTTTAGGTTTGTACCGGCATTAGATAATATTCTTCCACCAGGAGTATATTTAAACGTTGATAACAACTCATAATATTTTTCTTCCCAATATTTTTTATCTTTCTCCACTGACGCAACATATTTTGCAACTCGTCTAAATGTATCCCACACAGTTTCATCGGTTTCCCATTTATAATTCTCCATCCAAACTTGTTGGGATAAACGCTGCACAAACGGATTCCCTTCTTGTATTATCATATTTGTTCCCCCAAACACAGCCATTAAAGTTTTCTATTCAACCGTACTCCCTTCAGTCACGTCTATTGCACAAATTTCACCGCCAGATTTGAGTATCAGTGTTTCAATAGCAGATACTCTTTGTGATAGCGCCCTGCGTACCTGGTGCACCAGTTCTTTGTATTCTGGATTTTTCTCAAATTCAATGAGAACGACAACGATATCATCAACAAACTTCGAAAGAACACTGAGTTTATATGAGAGAGTTGCCTTTGCAATTTCCTCCTTATTCGAAGGAAATACTTTCTTATCTATAATCTGATGCACCACCATTATGGAATTCTCAATACTCTCAGCAAGCTTGTTGAGCATGATATATTCCTGCTTCTCAATATCATCTAGGTTATCAATTTCTTGCTGATCTGAAAGATGATTAAGACGATTTTGAATAGGACTAAGTCTCTGTATCTTTGATTGAAGAACGCTCGTAGCACCCCCAAAGAAATCAATCTCCCCCTCAAGTATCCTTTGAATTATTTCATTGGACTCTTGACTCGAATTCTCTCGTAAATCCAGCAACTGCTGATTATTTTTAGATACTATGAAATGATTTTTAAAATGAACAGTGAGTGCGTCGATAGTTACTTGTTTAAGAGACGATATATCATGATATGACATATGATCCCTTGAACGAAGATAATTTATCTCCATGTGATCATGCCGTATGCACACCGGACATATTCTACTTTTCTTAACATACTTTCCAAATGATGTTTCTAGGGCATCAGAAACAATAACTGCATTGTTCACAAGAGCAACACTGGTATTATCATCACTCATTCCCGCACCCCCCGAATAGTAGCAATTCGAATCTTACTTACCGAACTTGCTTTGTGCTTCTCACACCTCTTCACATCAGAGCATAGCACAACATGATTATCTTCAACAATAGAGTACATCTCAACAACAGATGATTTTTTATCAAGCTCAGAGATATGTTTGCAGCATCGTAATATTGTATCCATAGACATATCTTCAAGCTCGATCAAATCAAGAAAATCTTTAAGAGAAATAAAAACCTCATGCTTCTTTTCGAGAAGCATCCCATATTCAATTGAATCCAACTCTTTCTTTCGTTCAGCAATCTCATTCTGGAGCGTTGTCAGTTTTTTAGCATCATCAAATGTTTTAGTAGCTTTCTTATTCTGAGATGAGAATAGTCTATCCAGTATTGGTAGCATATCAATCCTTAACGATGGATATTACTTTCACTATTCTATTATCAGCAAAGTCAACAGCAGAAAACATTTGATTGAAATATAAACCAAAGCAACGAACTAGAACTAATTTAACAGCTACAGCATGCGCAATAGCTACATCCAACCCAGGGTGCGCCAGAAGTAAATCATTTGCAATCTGCGTAGCATAATATGCAAAATAGTAACGAAGGTAATTCAAAACAGTAATTACTGAAGAAGGATTCAACGCTGTTGCCAGATGACTAACGATAGCACTATTTTCTATATTCTGTATGGTAATATCACCATACGAACTAGCCTTCTCATTCTTGATTGCCATATCCTCTGCTATTTTTTTCTGGTGTTTCATCTCAGTCTCAAGGCCAACAAGAACACCATACAAATCATCCTGACGCTCTCCTGCGGCTTTTATCTGAGCATCCAAGGATTCAACATCATTCGTTGTATAGGAATCAACCTGAGTAAGAATCGTTGTAATATCTTGCATCCTCGTTACTAGATCAGAAAGAAATGAATTGAAATCGATCAAAGATGCTTCTACAGAAACCATCTCCTTTTCAAAGGTAACTTTCTTTCGTACAAGATAATCAATAAGTTCTTTAGAAGCATTCTTTGAAGTAAGATCACTCAACTCCGCATCAATATCAGCTAGGATAGTTTTTAATTTGCTTCTCTTTTCGTCATACCCCTCTTTTGTTGTTTTCAGAGTAGCATACTCAATACCATATTTTTCCTTTTCAAGGAGGAGTGCTTCCCGAGAATTAACCCCCGTAAATATTTTATTACGGGAATCACTGAGTATCTCGGTTTTCTTTCTCAAAGAGTCAAGATCAGCCAAAATTTCCTGTATCTTGTTTTGAAGAGTAGCCACATTCAACTGTGTGTCTGCTATCTTGTTATAGGACACATCATTCTCAAGAACATAGGCAGATGTATCAGCAAGCTCAAACTTCTTCTTCAAAGGATGAAAGATATCTTTAACACTCGTCTGAAACGCCTTAGTAAATTTGAACTCCTCATCAAACGACCCGAATAGATCAAAAACATGCTTATCAAGAATAAACATATTATACAATTCATACTTGTCTATGAATTCCAACTCAGGAGGTACCTGCGTTCCCGATGCAGAATTTATTACTTTAAAGGAATCATTCCCAATTGAAACACCTATTTCTATTACAGTGTTTGTAGGAAGTGTATAATAATTCTTAAAAGCATTCTGAAGTAACTCAACAACGTACCGAGGAACTTTTGCTATTTCTTTGAAGTTGTACGCTGTTTCTTCGGTCTCGGTAGAATACTTTAAGTAATCCCAAGATATGGATTGAATCCTTGTAAGTATACTAGAAATATTGATAAACACCGTTTTGTAAACAGAGTCAATAAGCCCAGTATGCTTGATAAAATCATCATATACTTTTTCTAATAGCATTTTAGTTCTCCTTAGTTCATTTGTCTCATTTTATATCATTTTATATAATCGAACTATTGCCAACACTATCCATTCTAACCTTTATCAGATTAGGAAAGATACTATCCTCCTCAGTGTGCGTTATAACCAAAATCTGAGGGAAAAACTTAGTAAGTCCGTTAAGCATTCGCAATACTTCATCCCTGTTAAATTTATCCAGGGAACCAAAGATCTCATCCAGTATCAAAAAATTAAGAGATACCCTTGACCGCTGGGATAAAATTCTATTAAATCCCATTCGTAGTCCAAGAGCACAAATACTTTGCTGGCCACCGCTTAGAAGTTTATAATTTCGATACTTCCCATCAACTTCAAAAGCAATCATGAGGGGACGGTTTTTCTTCGTCTCATCTTCATATATCTTAATTTTAAACTTATGATATATTGACCGAATAATCTCATTGGCGTAATTTTCTACATCAACGACAGACTCTTTGAATAGCTCAGCGGGGATGTCTTTGAAGGCCTCGCCCAGTACCTCCAAATAATACAAACTTTCCTGTAGTTTTTTAAGTCTCTTTTTTTTATCCGCTAAAACATTTTTCTGAGAAACGACATCCTCTTCAAATTTTTGTAGTCTTCCCTGCTTAATTGTAAGGTCTTCCAGTGTTCTATTAAGAGCATCCAACTCCTGATTCAGCACATCGACATCAATATGTACATTTTCTGAAATTTGTTGCTGAAGGTCGGTTATCTTAGTATCGTACTCAGTAATACTGATTTGCGTACTTAATAGTGACGTATTGATATTTTTTAGATCGGGAACGAGACTATTATTCAATTTTGTATATGCTGTTTCAGCATCTTCCATCCGTTTCTGCATATCAATGTAACGATCCAACGTATACTTAGTATTTTTTATGGTTTCCTGTAAATAATAAACTTCTGCTGAAAAAGTATCAATTTCCTGTTGAACAGCATCCTTATCTTTTTGCAGAGCTTCCCCTGCCGTAATCAAATATTCTTTCTTCTCATCAACCTCTGTACATAATTTTTCAATGTGCTCTTTACTAACAGGCTGCTTACAACGATCACATGTTCCCTCAGATATACTTACTCTGTCTTTTTCCAGTAGCTTTAGCTCAGCAGAGTTGTACGCAATATTCTGTGTAACAACCTGTGCACGCTTGGTTGACTCTGCTACTTGAAAAGACGCAACATCTAATTGTTTTGATAGTGTGCCCATATCAGATTGGAGTTTAGTACTATCAAACTTCTCAAAAGAGGAAAACTCCTCTTTCAACTCAGCAATAGATGAAGCCGCCTCTTTCAAAGAAATCTCGGTTGTTTCTTGTTTTAAAGTAAGATTGGCTATCTCTTGAATTCCTTTTTTCTTGAGAGATTCATACTCATTCAAAGTAGCACGAACATTTTTAATATTGCGTACCTCGCTCACCTCTGTAGCTTTCTTATCACGCTTA
>Ga0209777_10004855_pt1 | contig 15754 bp, 9 predicted proteins | sample FrelakmetHBP12HB_FD_187147 | JGI IMG/M metagenome (GOLD analysis project Ga0209777, IMG submission 187147) | Freshwater lake sediment microbial communities from the University of Notre Dame, USA, for methane emissions studies -HBP12 HB (SPAdes)... | ecosystem: Environmental > Aquatic >... | reverse complement strand
GGCTGCTGGACCAGGCATGGCGGTGACACTCAACGGCATCGCCCAGGGCTTCGCCGCCGACCGCGCACTGGCGGCGCTCCAGGGCCGCGGCATCCAACACGCACTGGTGAACACCGGTGAGATTGGGCCGCTCGGCAACAAAGAAGGCGGCGCACCGTGGAAGACGGGAATCCAGCATCCGCGCCAGCCTGACGCGTTCTCCGCGGTGATCGCTCTCGACGGGCGCTGCCTGTCCACATCCGGCGATTACGCGACGGCGTTCAGCCCTGATTTTGTCAACAACCACATCTTCGACCCGGCCACCGGCAGGTCTCCGGGAGTCTTCTCCAGCGTAACGGTGCTTGCGCCGAGCTGCACGGAAGCCGACGCGCTTTCCACGGCCATATTCGTGGCGGGGCTGGAAGGAGGGATGAAGCTGGTTGAGTCCATGCCGCGCACGGACGCGTTCCTGATACGCAAGGATGGCACTACGCTGGCGACGAAGGGTTTCCCGATGAAGGATGCAATGAAGGATGAAGGACGAAGGTCGAAGGACGAAGGATGAAGGTCGAAGGACGAAGGATGAAGGTCGAAGGACGAAGGTCGAAGGACGAAGGATGAGTGTTGAGGGACGAAGGATGAAAAACGAATCCTTAGGGGCCGCTCCTTCAGCTTTCATCCTTCATCCTTCATCCTTCATCCTTATGTTGTTAATTCTGTGCCAGTTGGCCACGGCGGGACAGGCAACACCGGTTTCCTCGGATCCCGCGGCTGCGAAGCCGCGGACTAAGGCGGAAGTCGAGGCCCTGATCGCGGCCGCAGGCACAACTCCGCCGGCTTGGTGGAGTTCGACGCCAGTCAGTTACCCCCCCACGCTGGACCTGACGTGGAAGAAGCCGCCGCCCAATTCGGGTTGGGACCCCTCGAAGAACCTCGGCCAATACATTTGGAGCGTCATCAATGAGAATCCCGGGAAGTGGAAAGAGGGCGCGCGCCTGCTGCACTATACGCTGGAGGTGAACAAGGCTGATCGCGGCAAGCTCATTCAGTCCATGTACGCGCTCGGCACGCTCTACCACAACCTGCTTCAGGACTACGCGCGCGCGGCCTTCTGGTGGCGGAAGGCAGGCGCCGCAGATGACGAATGGGCCAACCCCATCGGTGTGGCGAACTGCTGTTGGAAGCTGGGCTGCAAGGAGATGGCCAAAGAGGCGCTCACCAAGTACGGGTCGGACGACACCCGGCACGGCGCGGTGATCAAGCTGTGGGCGGACATAGGTGAGTTCGATAGCGCTCTCAAAGTGGCCGAGACCAAAGCCCGCGAGGACGACGCGTACATGGCCTGGTTGATGGCCGGCGAAACCTGCCGCCTGGCCGGACGCTACAAGAAGGCGCTCGCCTACTACGGGAAGGTGCTGACTGAGCCAGGCGACAAGGGCGATATCAAGCAAAGCAAGGAGCGGGCCAAGGCCAGCAGCGAGGCCATCAAGGTCTACGACCTGCTGGATCTCAAGCGCATCCCCGACGGCACCTACACCAGCAACAGCTACGGGTACGCCGGCCAGGTGTTTGTCGCCGTCACGGTCAAGGGCGGGCGCATCGAGTCCGTCAAGGTGCCGCGGCACCAGGAGAAGCAATACTACGGCTCGCTCATCGAGACCCCGCGCCGCATCATCGAGAAGCAGAGCGTCAAAGGCATTGACACCTACTCGTCGGCGACGATCACCTCCGAGGCCATCATAAACGCCACCGCCAAGGCGCTCAGCAGCGGCATGAAGTGAGCGCATGAACCCTTTGAAGAAAACCTTGCCCACCTGGTACTATGCGCCCCTGCGGCGGGTGGTTCAAAGCCTCTGCCTTCTGCTCTTCCTGGTCCTCTTCTTCTATGTCTGCTGGCCCTACAGCGCTAGACCGGCCCCCCACCCCATTGGCTGGCCCTCGCACTACGCCGACGGCCTGCGTGCAAAGGAGATAGTGGAGGCCGAAAGCTTCCTGGCGCTGGATCCACTGGTCAGCTTCTCTGGTGCGCTGGCCGCGCGGGCCTGGGTCTGGTCGCTGGCCTGGGCGGGCCTTATTCTCGCCGTCTGCCTGCTCGTCCCGCGCGGTTTCTGCGGCTATGTTTGCCCGCTGGGCACACTGCTTGACCTCTTTGATTGGGCGCTCGGCAAGCGCATCACGCGCTTTCTACTGCTGCGCGACGGCTGGTGGGTCCAGCTGAAGTATTACCTCCTTCTGGGCACGCTTGTGGCCGCGCTCTGCGGCGTGCTGCTGTCGGGATTCGTCGCCGCCATCCCGGTTCTCACCCGCGGGCTGCTGTTCGTCCTGGCGCCTCTGCAACTCGGTTTCCTGCGCGGCTGGCACCAGGTCCCGCCGTTCAACGCCGGCCACTACGTTTCCGTCGCGTTGTTCCTGGGCGTTTTCGCCCTGGGCTTCTGGGGGCCGCGTTTCTGGTGCCGCTACGTGTGTCCAAGCGGCGCGGTCTTCTCCGTCTTCAATCTGCTGCGTGTCAACGAGCGCAAAGTCGCGGCAAACTGCGTCCTATGCGGCAAGTGCTCCGCGTGCTGCCCCTTTGATGCCATCCAGGCCGACTTCAAGACACGCACGGCCGATTGCGCGTTCTGCAAAACCTGCCGCGGGGTGTGCCCAACGGACGCCATCAAGTTTGCGAGCCGCTGGGACAATGTTGATTGGAAGGAAGAAGAGGAGCCCAGGTACAGTTCCCCAGAAGGGGGTGAACATTCTCCCAGCGGGGACGGACGGCCGACCTCCGAACGGCCGGCGGCCCTCTGGGGCGCCCGTGTCGGTTCCCGCTGGGGGCGGCGTGGCTTCCTGGCTGGCGCTCTTGGTTCGTTGCTCGTCGTGCTGGGACAGCGCCGTCTGTGTGGCAGCGTGTCCAAAACTATACCCCTGGTGAGGCCCCCGGGCAGCGTGCCCGAAGAGCAGTTTCTGCAGCTTTGCATCCGCTGCGGTGAGTGCTTCAAGGTCTGCCCCAACAACGTCCTTCAGCCGGTTGGCTTTGAACGCGGCCTGGATGAACTGTGGACGCCCAAGGTCGTGGCCAACTGGGCGGGGTGCGAGTCTTCCTGCAACGCCTGCGGCCAGGTCTGTCCCACCGGCGCCGTGCGCGCGCTGCCCCTCAAGGAAAAGAGGGTGGCGCGGATGGGGTTGGCCATCGTAAACCAGGAGGCCTGCCTGCCTTATGCCGGCCTCCAGCCCTGCCAGATGTGTGTGGATGAATGCTCCGCCGCCGGCTACAATGCCATCGAGTTCATGCGCGTGCGCGTTGAGACCGGCGACGAGGGCGCGCCCATCGAAGGCAGCGGCTTCGTCGCGCCGGTTGTCGTTCCTGGGAAATGCGTGGGCTGCGGCCTGTGCCAGACGCGCTGCTACCAGATCAACGCCAAGTCGAAGGGCTGGCTGCGGGAATCGGCGATCCTGGTGGCGGCCGGATCGGGAAAGGAAGACCGCTTGCTGCACGGCTCTTATCTGGAACTCAGAAGGCGCGAGGCATCCCGCCGGAGGCAGGAACAGCAGCAGCAAATCAACAAGTCCGGCCTGCCGCCGGGCCAGGATATTTATCTTCCGGATTTTCTGAAGTGAAATGGTCGAACCAAAAGGCTTAGTTCAGCGTATCTAGAACAACAGGACGCAGCTAGCAGCGATGAGAGAGACGATAGAACCAGGCGCGCAGTTCGGGCGGTTTATTGTAGATGGCAAGCTAGGCAGCGGCACTACAGGCACCGTTTACAAAGCGCACAGCATTGAGGGCCACAAGACGGTGGCCATCAAGGTCTTGTCCCCTAAACTGGCTCAGGACAAGACCGTGCTCCTTCTCTTCGACGAAGAAGCCTCGGTTGGCCTGGAACTGAGCCATCCCAACATTGTGCAGACTATTTATGTCGGGCGTTACGACGGCCTGCCGTACATAGTTTTTGAATTCGTGCACGGGTTGTCGCTAGGGTCCATGATCCAGAACGGGCCGCTCCCCCAGCAACACTGCCTCTGGATTCTGCGCCAGCTTGGGCAGGGCTTGCGGCAACTGCGCCAGAAAGGCATAGTCCATCAGGACATCAAACCCGACAACATCCTGATAGACGGCCACGGCAACGCCAAACTTACCGATCTGGGCTTCGCACGCGTAGTGAGAGGCAGGCTCGACTGGGGCGGCGTTGCGGCGGGCACGGTGCTGTACATGTCGCCCGAACAAGCGCTGGGCCGGCGCGACGTGGATTGGCGGGCGGATATCTACTCTCTGGGCGCGACGATCTATCATGCCGCAACGGGCTCGCCGCCCTTTTACGCCGAGAACGAAGAGAAGCTGATGCGGATGCAGGTTCATGAGAGGGCCCAATCGGCACAGGCGCGCAATCCGAAACTTAGCGCTCCTTTTGCCTCCATCCTGGACAGGATGCTGGAGAAGAGCCGTGACTTGCGTTTCCAGAACCCAGAGGAATTGCTCCTGATGCTGCGCATGCTCGATATCGCCCCCACTTCGCCGTTCGTGGCAGGCTCAGAGGCGCCGCAGGTGCTGAGTGTCCTGTGAGTTACTGCGGCAGAGGCAGGGCTCGCTTCTCGTCAAGTGTACCCAGATCGTTCACTTTCACCTGGCTGTTGGAGAGGCTGTACAGACTGGTGTCAATGTAAAGCAGACGCTGGATGGCAGCATTCCAATCGTACGTCCCGGCCTGGTCCGCGCTCTGGTGCGTGATGGCTTTCCGGAAGACGAAGCCGCCATCGAGCGTGAAGTTGTATACGTACGCGCCCTGGAAGACCGTCTCGCCGTAAGTCGTCGGCGGCATGTCGGGCGTCCTGTTCTTGATGGCCGCGACGGTGATCGGGACCGCCAGCAGCCCCTTGTTCTTGTCGAAGAGCAAGGCCCTGTGGTCCTGGAGAACACTCGAGTCGGTCCCGCGGTCGCCGATGCTGACGCTGCTTAGCTGGACCGGGTTGTTAACGTCGGCCACGTCAAAGCACGCGATCTTCATCCCCTGGTAGAGCCCGTTCACCGCGTCCTTGCCGAAACCCAGGATGTGGTTCTCGTCATAGGGCTGCAGGTAGTTGCTGAAGCCTGGAATGCTAAGCAGGCCGAGGACCGCCGGCGCCGCCGGGTCGGCGGTTGAGATCACGAACAGAGGATCAACCATCCGGAATGTGACCATATAGCAGCGCTCGCCGATGAAACGGGTGGCGAAGATTTTCTCGCCCGCTGCCAGTCCCTCCAAGCGGCCCTCAATGTTCATGTTGCCGTCCAGCACATAGAGATTGTTGCTGCTGTTGGGCGTCCAGTTAGACGTGGTCGTGGCCACGCGGAAATATCCGTTGTACTCGTCCATGGCGAACTGGTTCAGCACCGTGCCGGGCACTTTGCCGCTGGCGGAGAAGGAAACCGCCCCTTTGTCCAGGTCGAAACGGTAGAGCTTTGTGGACTGCAGAGGCAGGTCGTTTGCCACCGAGACCCCGCCCCAGGAAACCTGCAATGGCACCGGCTCGCCCACGGGTGGCAGGTACTGCGTGTCCGCCACGTAGAGGTGCTGGCGCGATGAGTACACCGCCTCCCCCGCCCCCAGAAGCGCGGTGACCTGCAGGGGCTTGGTGGCGTCAGACAGATCGAAGCCAGCCACGATCAGATAGTCAGGCTCATGGAAGCCAGGAAAGTAGAACACGTTCCTGGGCGCCATGCGGTGCGGCTTGGGACCCAGCGCCGTGTCCGTTACAGCGGGCACCAAGCCCGCGTTGCGGCGCACCCGGGAACTCACCGCCCGCGCCTTCCCGCTTGCCACAGCGCCGCCGCCCAAAGTCTGGCTGTAAAGGTAGAAGTCCGGGTACTTGCGCGCGACCAGGTAGACACTGCTGTCAACTTTCCGCGAGGACAGGTAGTCGCCGTCCACCTCCAGCTCACGCACCACCTTGCAGTTGGCCGGATCCTTCACGTCCACGACAACGGCCTTGGCGGTCACGGGGGCGATGAAGTAGCCCTTCTCCACAGGCGCCGTGCGGATGGAAGCGCCGATGACCACGAGCAAGCCGTTGTCCAGGAACAGCTCGTATGGTGAGAACTCGCTCTCGAGGTTCAGAACAGACTTGACCTCCAGTTCGTTGTCCGGGTAAGCCTTTATCACCAGCACCCGCGCGCCATTCACCTGGTAGATACATTGGCCGTCGGTCTTGGCGATGTCGGCTTCGTCCACGCCGGCAACCTGTACGTTCGTGACCGAGAACTGCGTATCGCCGCTCCCCGTGGTGCCAGGCGTGACCCCGGTTCCGCCGCCGGCTATTCCGTTTGCAGGCGTGGTGCTGATGACAGTGCCCGTCTTGGCGTCGAGTCCGCTGTAAAGGTAACTCGGCTGCTTTTTCTTCAGCAGGCGCAGCAACTGGCTGTAGGACCAGAGCCGCACGGGTTGCGGGTTGGCTAGTTGGGCCGCGTTCAGGGCCCCCACGCTGAAAACCGCGGCACAACAGATAGCCGCCGAGTGCCACGGCATCATTGCCGTGTGGCTTGTCCTCTTGGAGAAGCTCATAGTGTTCACCTCCAAATGAATAGGAGCCATGCCCTACCGCCGGAAAGCCTGTAGTTTGTGACCTGGAACGGGTGCAAAGTTTATCGGAATGTTGGCCGTGGGGAGCTTGACTTAAACTGCTCGTGCAACTATCAATGCTGTTCGGACGGCGCTGTAAGCCGTGCCACGGCATCATTGCCGTGCGCCTTATGGGTTCCGCTGGCCGGGTACCGGGAGGCGAAAGGGTCCGTATGCCTGCGTACAAACTCAGGATCCGAGAAGAAGTCACGGAGGATAACAGGGCCGTGATTTTTGTTCTCGATGGGCAGCTCGATACCCAGAGCTTCGACCTTCTCAACACCGCCATCCAGTCCCACTTCGAGGAGAGGCGTTACCGCTTCCTGTTTGACATCACGGGGGTGGACTACGTCTCCTCCACATGCATGGGCGTGCTGCTCGCCGCGCTTACCACTTCCTTTGAGAATGGCGGGCGGATCATAATCCTGAACGCGGCCCCAAAAGTGCGCGTAGTATTCGAATTGTTCGGGTTGACGGAATTGTTCACGCTAACCTCCGATCGCGAAGGCGCGCTGGCCAAACTGCGATCCGCGTAGTCTTGGGTTTTCAGACGGTGTGGCCGCCGGCGAGTTCTTCTGCCTTCGCTCAAGCGCTAATGTCAAGAATCAGTCATTGCCAATCGGTTACCTTTGTCAATCCTGTCCAAACCCTGACACTACTGTCAAAAAACCGACGACATCGAATCGCCTCGACCGCTTAGGGCGCAAGAGTCCGATGGTTGGATGGCTAGATGGTGCGATGGCCCGGTGGATCGAGGGTCAGTAGCCTTTCTCGTAACCGTTCAGTGTCCGAGCCGCGCGCAAGAGCAAGCGTGGCTCGCCCCTCTCTTCTCGTTTCTCGCTCCTCGGTCCGAACGGTCACCATTTCTCTTGCTTCCTTGGTGAGCTGCTGCATAATCCTCACCAGTAGGCATTGAAACCTGAAGAGAGTTCCGGGCTGTTTTGGGATTGGCTGTCTGTCGCTGCTGGGAATGGGTGCCACGGCATCATTGCCGTGCATCCCTCAGGGTCGCGGGCAAGACGCCCGCAGTGGAAGGAGGAGGGGAGAATGGCTTTTAAGCCACGCCGGCGCCGCAAGATCGGCAGTAAGAAGCGCCGTATGCGCAAACTCATGCGCGGGAAGAAGTAGGCAGGATTTTTTTGGATTTTTGATCTTCGATTTGCGATTTTTCATCCAAACGGAGGCGCCGTGCGCTTGCCGCGACGTGGCTTCTTCGTGGTTCAATCGAAAATCGAAAATCCAAAATAGAAAATCGGAGGGGGGTCTATGTCTGGCGGCCCGGTAAAAAAAACCTGGGGCGGACGCTTCAGGAAGGAGACAGACGCTCTGGCGGAAGCGTTCACCGAGTCGGCGTCTTACGACCGCGTGCTCTACGCTCACGATATCACCGGCTCCATGGCGCACGCGGCCATGCTGGCCCAGGTGGGGTTGATCTCCGTTAGTGAACGCGACGCCATCATCAAAGGGCTGGCCGAGATTCTCGACGAGATCAAGTCCGGGCGCTTTGTCTTTCAGAGCGCCTATGAAGACATACACATGAACGTGGAAAAGGCGCTGGAGGAGAAGATCGGCGCGGCGGCGGGAAAGCTGCACACGGCGCGTTCCCGCAACGACCAGGTGGCGCTCGACGAACGCCTCTGGCTGCGCGACGAGATAGACTCTATCCGCCACGAGATTGCCCTGGTGCAGGCCGCCTTGGTGGAACAGGCGGACCAGCACGCCGAGGATGTCATGCCGGGCTACACGCACCTCCAGCGCGCCCAGCCTGTGACCGCAGGTCACTATCTGCTGGCCTTCGTCGAGATGTTGCAGCGTGACTGCGAACGCTTTGCGGACTGTCGCAAGCGGGCCAATATCCTGCCGCTAGGCGCTTGCGCGCTGGCGGGCTCGTCCCTGCCCATTGACCGCCAGATGGTGGCGCGGCTGCTGAAGTTCGATGGCATCACGCGCAACTCGATGGACAGTTCCGCCGATCGCGACTACCTGCTTGAATTCGCCTTCTGCATGTCCGCCTGCGCGCTCCATCTTTCGCGGCTGGCCGAGGATTTTGTGCTGCTGGCCACCACTGAGTTCGGCTTCATCAGCATTGACGACGCCTTCTGCACGGGCAGCTCGATCATGCCGCAGAAGAAGAACCCGGACCTGTTCGAATTGATTCGTGGCAGGAGCGGGCGCGCGGTGGCCCTGCTGATGCAGCTGTTGACACTTACCAAGGGCCTGCCGCTCACCTACAACCGCGACCTGCAGGAAGACAAGGAACTGCTCTTCTGCACGACCAAACAGTTCCGCAGGTCCCTGCAGATTTTGCCGCCACTCCTGCGGAATGTGACCTTCCACCGCGAGCGGCTGCGGCAAGCCTGCGAAGAAGGCTTCATGGACGCGACCGCACTGGCGGAGTATCTCGTGCGCAAGGGCATCCCCTTCCGCCAGGCCCACCATGTCGTGGGCCAACTGGTGCGGCTGGCCGAGGAACGCGGCTGCACACTGGGCCAGTTGCCGGCGGGCGAGCGCAAGGCTGCGCACTCGCTGCTGACCGAGGACGCGATAACCTTCCTCGGCCCGGAGAATGCGGTGGCCCTTTACGCCTCGGCAGGCTCTGCCAACCCGAAACTCGTGCGCAAGGAGATTGACGCCTGGAAGGGCCGCCTGCGCGACGAGGGCGCGATACCGGGAAGGAGCAAAAAGAAGAGGAAGGGGTAGGGGATATTTTGGATTTTCGATTTTCGATTTTCGATTGAACAGCAGGGCCGCCTGGCCAAAAATATCGAAAATCGAAAATTGAAAATCAAAAATCGTGTGCCATGCCGTCTCGCTTTCGCAACCGCTTGCGGCGCGCCTTCCGCAGACTATTGGGCACCGGCGACCCGCCTGAGCGCGTCGCGCGCGGGCTGGCTGCCGGGATTCTCGCCGCTGCTTTCCCGCTGCCCGGGCTGCAGGTTCCGTTGAGTCTCCTCTTTGCGTGGCTGGTGCGCGGCAACAAGCTCGCGGCGCTGGCCGGGCAGACCGTTTCGAACGCTTTCACAGCGCTGCCTCTTGCCTACGCGCAGTTCCGCGTCGGCAGTGTGCTTTGGCCGGGGAGCGCGACGAACGCGGAGCAGGCCAGGTGCCTGTTGTGGAGCATCCGTGAGTGCTGGTCGTGGAGCGCTCCCCTGGAATCACTTGGCAACCTGGGTGCCGCCTGGCTTTCCCTGGGCGGCCAGGTGCTCGGGCCCTTGGCGCTGGGCGTGTTTGTCACAGGCGCGGGGGCAACGGTGCTTAGCTATGCCGCAAGTCTGACCGCGCTCACTGTGTTCCACGCCTATCGCTTGCGGCGCAAGGTTGAGCGCGGCCTGAGGCCCCAAGCCCACGGGGAGCGGTTCGTCCTGCCGGAAAGCGGCGTTGACGAAACTGACGACAAAGCCTCGGCCATGCGGTACGCGCTTTACCCGGACACTTATGTGCAGGCCCAAAGCGTGAAGCTGCTGGTGGACGGCCGGCAGGCTTTCCCCGAGATGCTGGCTGCGATATCGAATGCGGAGAAGTCCGTGGACATGGAGACTTACATCCTGCGCTCCGACCGCACCGGGCGACACTTTGCCGACGCACTGGCTGGGGCCGCCTCCCGCGGGGTCAAAGTCCGGCTCTTGTACGACGGCGTAGGCTGTCTTGGACTGCCCCAGGAATACATTGATGGTCTGCTCAGTTCCGGCGTAAGGGTCGCTGTGTTCCGGCCGCTTCGCTCGCTGTGGCTCAAAGGCCTGGGGGCCTTGAACCGCCGCGACCACCGCAAGATTCTGGTCGTGGATGAGAGCATTGCTTTCACGGGTGGCCTGAACATTGGTGACGAATACGCGGCCAAGGAGGACGGCGGCGAAGGCTGGCGTGATACGCACTGCCGCCTAGAGAGCCCCGAGGTAGCGCGGCAGCTTCTGGCGTTGATCGAGGTAGCTTGGCCGCGAGCCGATGAGTTCCCGGCGCCGGCAGAGGCACCCGAGACGAGGATTGCCGTCCGTGAGAGCGGTGGCCAAGCCATTGCCAAGGCCGCATCTGGACCCTGCGCTGCTGCAAGCACGGACGTCCCGGTGCAGGTGCTGAACAACAGAGATCTGTTCAAGCGAATCCGCGTGCGCCAGACATATCTGCGCGCAATCAAGCGGGCCAGGCGTTACATACTGCTCGAGAATGCGTATTTCATACCTGACCGGCGCATCCGCCGTGCACTGCGCAATGCCGTGAGGCGCGGGGTGGTAGTGGGGGTTGTGGTCCCCATGTACAGCGACCTGCCAATCGTGGCTTTGGCTTCCAGGGCGTTGTACGGCGAACTGCTGGCCAGCGGGGTACGGCTTTTCGAGTACCCAGTCAGCATGCTGCACTGCAAGGCCGCGGTCATTGACGATGTATGGGTGGTCGTCAGTTCATACAACCTTGACCATCGCAGCCTGCTCCACAATCTCGAGGCGGGGGTGTTGCTGCTGGATCGCACTTTGGCCCAAGCGATGCGGGAACAGATCGTCACCGACATCGAGCGTTGTCGTGAGGTTACCTTTGAATTGCATGCCGCTAGGGCCTGGAATCGCGCCTTAACAGAAGCTCTAGCTTACCAGTTGCGATACTGGCTGTGAGCCAATATCCGAGCTACGGGGCGACACCCAAAGTCCAAGGCCAACAGCCCAAAGTCCGCTCCGGAAGCGTGGTGCAGAATGTTTGGCACGCTGATTGCTTGAACCAAGAGCAGATCCCACCGGTGTTCGCTGAACCGCTTCCTGCGATTCGGATGACCACCAGAGTCCCGCCTAAAACTCCTGCCTTGCGCTCGGGGACCCACAATCTTCGAGCGCACTCTTATTTTGGCCCACCCCCTTACAGCCCGGTATCAACCTCCTTAAGTCTTGTGGCTTTAGGCTTTACCATGGCGGCAACTGTTTGGGAGAGTTCTCCCCAGCAGCGTGAGACTATAGGCGTGCAAACTGCTACACTTTGTGCACAATCAAGCCACAGATAACAGTTGCTGACCGGCCAACAGACGGTAGGGACGAGTATGTCCTTCTGTCCAGCAATTCCGCAATACTGGAAAAATGTCCTACTGAGACATGTAAGTTGCACGTGCATTAAGATTGCCCGGTTATTTCCCTTTGCTTATTTTCCCGCAGGATCGTAAACCCTCCAGTGAACAGGACCCCCCTCACCCTGCCCTCTCCCCCTGGGGAGAGGGAGGGGTGAGGGGATGAAAGACTTTCCGATGAGCAATCCAGCTCCAGAGATCGCCTTGGATCATCGGCCCTGGTGGCGGCACATGAATGGCTACCACTGGTTCGTTTTCATCATGGCCATTTTCGGCTGGTTGTTCGACACGATGGACGGCCAGATATTCATCGCCTCGCGTTCCATCGCACTCAAGGACCTCCTGAGCCGGAGCGGCGGGTATACCCACGAATACGGCGGTTACGTCACCAGTATGTTCATCCTGGGCTGGGCGATTGGCGGCCTGCTCTTCGGCTCGCTGGGTGACAAGTGGGGCCGCGCCAAGACAATGGCGGCGACTATCCTCGTGTACGCCGCATTCACGGGATTGAGCTACCTGGCTCATTCATGGTGGGAGTTTGGCATTTACCGCTTTCTCACAGGCATGGGCGTAGGCGGCGAGTTTGCCGCGGGCGCATCGTTAGTGGCGGAAGCCATGCCGGAGAAGGCGCGCGCCAAGTGTCTGGGCCTGGTGCAGGCCTTCTCGGCTATCGGAAACATCATCGGAGCACTGCTGTTCACAATCGTTGAGAAACGCTGGGGCTGGAGGATGGTGTATGTCGTCGGAGCCTTCCCGGCTCTGCTGGCGGTGTTCGCCTTTCTGAAACTCCGCGAACCGGAACGCTGGGTCAAAGCCAAGGAAGCCGCCAAGGCGGCAGGACAGGATGCGAACCGCCATCTGGGCAGCATAGGCGATCTGTTCCGCTCCCCCTGCTGGCGCCGCAATACGCTGGTGGGCCTGGCTCTCGGCATCTCCGGAGTGCTGGGCCTCTGGGGCGCAGGCTTCTTCAGCCCGGAGCTGATGGACGCTTCGTTCCTCATGCTTCCAGAGCAGACGCAGAAGAAGATTGCGGCCGTGGCGCGAGCGCACGGGGCCGAAGAACACAGGAATGCGATCGCCGCCTTCAACCAGGAAGATGAGCAGGGCTATGTCGCTCTGGTCTCCAGGTGGCTCAAACCGGCTGACAGAGTCGTCAGCAGCAGCATGCTGGCCGCGCCAAAGGATGAAGCGGGAGCGGCGGAAATCGAGGCGCTGAAAAAAAAGGCGCTGGCCACACCCTTGAATGCCGTCCAAAAAGCGCAGGTGCACGCACTGCTCGCCAAGGCCCTGGCGCCGAAGGCCATGACGGACCTCAAGGGCTGGTGGCTCATCCTCCAGAACATTGGCGCGTTCATAGGCATTTTGGCGTACTCATTTTGCGCCACCCGCCTGGGACGCCGTCCCGCTTTCCTGTTCGCCTTTATGATAGGCTGGTTCTCCGTGGCCTTCACATTCTACTCCTTCCATGAAGTCAACCAGCTCTGGTATCTGGCGCCCCTGCTGGGATTTGGCACGCTGGCGCCGTTCGGCGGCTACGCCATGTACTTCCCTGAGCTGTTCCCGACACGGTTGCGCAATACCGGGACAAGTTTCTGCTACAACGTGGGACGCTTCGTGGCCGCTGCCGGACCGTACACGCTGGGCCAGCTTTCCAGGCTTTGGGAAGGGAAGTACGAGACCCAGAGTTTCCGCCTGGCCGCGCTGGCGGTATCCTGTTCCTACTCCATCGGCCTGGTCGCGTTGCTCTGGGCGCCCGAAACCAAGGACCAGCCGCTGCCCGAAGATGAGAAGGCCGCGGCCCCCTAGCTTGAACGATTCGCCACGGAGGCGCAGGGCCGCGGGGCCACAACCAAAGCCGATGGTGAAGAGGTGAACAGGTGAACAGGTGAATGTTCTTGGCGGCCTTGGCGGGCCTTGGCGTCTTGGCGGTTTGGAAAATCTTCGCAGCGCAGGAAGCAGCAAAACCTGGGCTTGTCCGTCATTGTCTGGAGTGTACATTGGGCGTTGGGCCTTGGGCCTTGGGCCGGTATGGATGCCAGGAACCCAAAACCTAAAGCCCAATGCCTAAAGCCCAAAGCCAACTTGGGAGTGCCAGCTATGCCGAATGCCATGCGATATGTGAGCTTGCTGCCTGTGGTCTTATTCTGTCTCCACCCTGCGTTTGCCGCGGACAAGGTGCTCTTGACGAACAACACGACTCTGGATGGCGAGGTCATCCGAGACGTGCCCGGCGAGGACGAGGTGGTGATTGCGGCCAGCACAAGGAACCTCTCCGTAGCCCGCAAGGACATCAAGAACCTTAGACTGGACGAGGAGGCGCGCAAGGAATTGGCGGCGCGCCGGGCGAGGATCACGCCGCCTGCCGCGCTTCCTAACGCAGGCCTCCCGCCTGCATCGCCTGCACCAGAAGAAGGCGTGGTCATCGGCCTGCGCGGCTCAGGCGCGCAGCCGGCGGATACGGGAGCCGCGGCGCACTTTGAGTTGTACAACTGGGCCAAGGCGCAACATCTTTATGGCGCCGCGCAGGAGGAACTGCTCGCCACCATTGCAGCCGATCCCAATCACGCCGAAGCCCACAAGGCGCTGGGCAACGTGTTCCGTGAGGGCCAATGGTTCGCGGCAACGGAGGGCCAGGCTCCGGCGTCCGCAAGCGCACCTGCCGCGCCGGGTGGGAGTGCCCAGAAGGAAGAAGTCGCGTTCTACAATCAAGTGGCGCAGGCCTGCAAGACGCTGGCGCCCACAAGCAGCGCTCCCGAGAGCGAAAAGTCCGCGGTTGCTTCGGAGCTGTCTCGCCAGCGCTCGCGGGCCAGCGGCATGCTGGCCTGCTGCCTTAGCCCCGTCAACCAGCCCGAACCCGCGTCCCGCCTGGGCGCGCTCAAAGGGGTGGAGCTGCTCAAGCCCAGGGACACGACGATCTCGTTTGCGCTCGGCGCCGCGGCCGCCTCCGACCCGGCCAAAGAGGTGCGCAGCGCGGCGGTGGCGCTGGTGAAAGCGCGCAACGATGACTTCGGCATACGCACCATGATCGGCCATCTGCTTTCCTCATACGATTCCACGGGCAAAGTGCGGAACAAAGAGCTGCATGACAATGCCGTTGGCGCGCTGCATGAGCTCAACGATAAGCGCGTCATCCAGGCGCTGCTCTACTACGTCACTATGGAACTGCGGCTCGCGAGCGTTTCCGAAGGCAGTCTGGTTACGCGGCAGATTGACTCCTACTCGGTCAACAGCGGCGCCAACGTCAACGTCCTGGTCCCGCTCTCCTTTCCCATTCAGTTCCCGGAGCTGAAAATAGCCCGCGTCCAGACCACTGTCATGGCCCCGGCCATAAACTCCCTGCGCGACCTCACGGGCCAGGACTTCGGCGCGGACTGGGAGAAATGGAATAAGTGGTGGGAGAAGCAAAGATAGTTTTCGATTTCAGATTTTCGGTTTTCGATTGAACAATTCGGCTTGTTGAAATCGAAAATCCAAAATCTAAAATCAAAAATCCCAAAGGCCGCGCCGTTGACACCCACAAAACAGAACAGTGTTGCCAAGTCCCTCGCGGCGCGAATGGGCTTCGCGCTGAGCGGCATAGCGCTCGTCCCAGCGGACGGTATCGCACCTCGCGCGGACGCTCTGGCCGCGTGGCTGGAGCGGGGCTTTCATGGACCTTTGGACTACATGCGGAAGACGCATCCTGCCCGGGGCCAGATCCGGACGCGTTGGCCCTGGGTATCCTCCGTCCTCGTCCTGGGTAATTTTTATGACGACATCGCTGAGAACCTGTCTCTGCCTGAACATGGTTTGCTCTCTCACGTCGCCCGCTACGCGCGAGGCCGCGACTATCATCTGGTGTTTCAGAAACGGTTGAAGCAACTGGCGCGCGCGCTGGTAACGGAAGGCGTCTGCTCACGCGCTCACTGGCACGTGGACACCGGCCCTGTGCTTGAACGCGCCTGGGCCGAAGCCGCGGGCCTGGGCTGGATCGGCAAGAACGCGTGCCTGATCCATCCACGGCTGGGCTCGTTCTTTCTGCTTGCCGGAATCCTCATGGATTCCACGCCCCAGCCGGACGCGCCGATTCCCAGCCGCTGCGGGACCTGCCGCCGCTGCCTCGACGCCTGCCCCGCCCGCGCCCTTGTCTCCCCCGGAACACTCGACGCCAGCAGATCGG
>Ga0209777_10004854_pt1 | contig 15756 bp, 14 predicted proteins | sample FrelakmetHBP12HB_FD_187147 | JGI IMG/M metagenome (GOLD analysis project Ga0209777, IMG submission 187147) | Freshwater lake sediment microbial communities from the University of Notre Dame, USA, for methane emissions studies -HBP12 HB (SPAdes)... | ecosystem: Environmental > Aquatic >... | reverse complement strand
ATGGATGGCTGCCAGACTGTTCCTTTCGGCAAGCATAGCCAGGCATTCTAGGATTTCTTTTGGGCTATGATGCAAGCCGTAAAATATGGTCCCTTTATTCCCTACGAATACTCTGCCACAGATTTTACATTTCAAACGCTGCGTGCCCTTGTCAGTGCGACCATACCGGACTATGTTTTCGTGATCTACTTTGCCATAGCCAGGACAGTCTCTATTCCAACAAAATGAACCTGCTAAAGCTAATCGATCTGTCTTCATTGCTTTCTCCGATTAAATCATGCAACGAAGGCATATAAACTTTTTTAAGGTAGACTACCCGAGATCTCAATGCCTCAAAAAATATTCTAAGACTGGGATTACAGTCTGTGGCGAAAGCCTAGATGCCCGCCAATTCATTGGTGGGAGTAGTCACGATGGTGAGCGTTCACACTAAACACATTCCTCGGGCTCAAACATGCGAGCTCCAAATCTGCAAATTGCATATGCCTGGCTAACAATCTGGGCCTCTCGTTCTTCATATGGCTTCTTGGGACGGCCCATGTTCTCTCCGATGGCGGGCTGTCGTCCCGTATTCACATATTCACTCCATATTTGTTGTACTCGTCTGCGCGAGACCATCATATCTAAGGCAATTTGTTTTGTTGTCCCCCCTTCTGCTTCTGGCAAATAATCCAATGAATCTTTTGCTTGTTTGACTTCATAGCCCGTGTTGCGTGTTAGGACTCTATAATAGATAGAAACTGAGACAAAGGACTCCGTTTTCATCCCACGGCCTAAATGTCGCGGAATTCTCGCTTCATCCTTCACAGTCCTACGAGTTCAGCAAAATTTTTTTGTGTTTCTATTGACCAAAACCTAACTGTATCGATAGTTATTTAGGTATCCCAATACGTTTAATTAATTATGCTGGATATACGACAATCCAAATTACATGTATCTCAGCATACTACAGATAGGACTACCGAATGTTGAATATCGAAATTTATGCTTACTATATTATTTTAATTTTGTGCGTAGGAGACAAACTACAAATATAAGTACTGCAATATGGCTGAATGATAAATTACAAAAATCAGGAGGAAATATTCGATGGATAATATAAAAAGTTTAGGAGCAGTATTCTTTTTAATGGTAGTATTGCTCCTGGCCCCTGCAGAGGCAGGATCTTTTGTTGGGGGAGGGACGTCAATTGGAGCGGATTCCGGACACTCTGGTGAAGTTGCTTCAATCACAAGCAACGCAATATCAAGCACCTCTGCTTCATCAATTGGCCCGATAGACCTGAATATCTATAAGAAGGCAATTCGAGCCGATAACGTATTTGCCGAGACTCAATTGCAGGTCAGCCAGGGTATTATTAACTCATATACTGCAAGTGCCGTTCCAAACAAGAACACTGGTGCGATGGAGTCCAAGGCAACCTTAGATGTTGACAAGGCTCTGGATTATACAGCCCAAGTTGACGCAGGCAGATACATTAATAGCCCCACGTATTATGCGGAAGCAAAAGTCGATGGCTCTGACGGCTCTTTGAAGGGCTGGAGCGGCTCGGCCTATGCTACCACAAGCACTGCTCAAGCCACGCAGTCATTTACTAGGGCTGATGGCAGCGACGTGTTTATGAAGGGCTACGCATTCACGCCCACCATGGAAAGCAAGATTTTTGCCGATGTGGACGCGATAGGTGCCATCGATCCTGCTTTGCTGAAGGGCATCACAGGAAGCCTTGCAACAAAGGCCATCGCAACACTGCCTTACACGACAAGTGTTGATCTGATAGCGCACGCCGAAGGAGATTTATACAGCCGTGGCGAGGCGACTGATGTCACCACTCAGGTGGGCGACTCGGACGCCCCGATCATAGCTGACCTTGGGCTGCATGCTAATACGCCATCCAATGTTTGGGGAACCAGCATATTCTACGTTGACCTAGTGACGCCCGCTAATGGCATTCAGGATGCGGTCAATGGAGCCTGGGATGGAGATACGATCGCATTGAATAAAGGCGACTACTACCAGCAAAATATCCAAGTTGCAAAAGACTTGAAGTTCCTGGGAACAAGCTCTCTCCAGGTGAATTTATTCGGCCAAAACAACCAGTTGTTCAATATTCTTCCTACCGCAACCGTGACAATGGATAGGATGACTATTCGGGGAGGACAAGCATATGATGGAGGTGCCATTTATAACGCTGGTGACCTGACTGTCGGCTCGGACACTGTGTTCAAGAATAATGATGCCACCGGCTATGGTGGTGCCATTTATAACGATGCAGGTGCCAAGCTTACATCAAATGGCGCCACATTCGATTCAAACACTGCAAACTTTGAAGGCGGTGCGATCCTCAATAAGGGTGGCGGTTCGACGACCATAAATGGCGGCGCGCTCCATGACAATTCTGTAAATTGCTGGGGCGGTGCAATCTCGAATTACGGATCCATGATCGTGAACAATGCCAACATCTACGCAAACACGGCTAATGACGCTGGAGCCATTATCAACTGGGGAACTCTTGACGTAAATGGAGGCCAAATCCATCACAACACAGCAACGTCCCAAGCCGAGGGCGCAGGAGCCATTTACAATCTTGGTGGAACAACCATAGAGGGCTTAGCACTCATAGACTACAACTCGGCGAATTATGGTGGTGCCATTTACAACAAAGCCGGAACAGTGGACATAAAGGGCTCGGCTCAAGTCAACTCCAATACGGCGAACAATGACGGTGGTGCCATCTACAACAGTGGAGGCAGCGTTACAGTAGAGAATAGCGCCAAGGTAAATTCCAACACCGCAACTAACGGCAATGGTGGTGCTATATTCAACACTATATACGACGACTTTGGAACAATATACACTGGAACAGTGGACATAAAGGGCTCGGCTCAAGTCAACTCCAATACGGCGAACAATAACGGTGGTGCCATCTTCAACGATAGGGGCAGCGTTACCGTAGAAAATTACGGCCAGGTAAATTCCAACACCGCAACTAATCTCCATGGTGGTGCTATATACAGCACAGGGAGCACCGCAACTGTGGACATGAAGAACAACGCACAGATCAATAACAACAACGCCGTAAATGGTAATGGTGGCGCACTCTACAATGTCTATGGCAGCACTGCGACCATGAGAGGCAACGCTCAGATGTCAGGCAATCACGCCGGTTGGGGCGGAGCCGTATGGAATGGTTATTCAGGCAGCTCATTCACCATGAATGGCAATGCTTTGCTCAATAGCAACACGGCCACAGCAAATGGTGGAGCTATCCTCAGTACTGAAGGAGCCGTAGTGACATTAAACGACAACAGCAAGATCCAGAACAATCAGGCAAATGGTAATGGAGGAGCCATCTTTAACATGGGCAGCACTGTAACTATGAACGATGCTACCTCGATCAACCATAATACAGCGAATTTTGGTGGAGCCATATGGAACGGTAAAAATGGCATGTTCGTAATGAATGGCGGCGCGATTTCGTATAACACGGCTGTAAACGGTGGCGCTATCTACAACGACTTATATGGTGGCGTCAGTGCTGTATTGTCCCTCAATCATGGAACAATCGATCAGAACACAGCCACGGGAGTTACAGGTACGGGTGGCAGAGGTGGAGCCATATATAACGACGGAGGCGCAGTGAACCTTAATTCAGCTTCTGGGGTTCCAATGCTCATTCAGCACAACACGGCCAATGCACAGGGTACAACAATTGCATTACAGGGACGGGGCGGAGGCATATACAATAGAGGTTATGTGAGCATTGCTACCAATTCATTCATAATGTACAATGATGCACAGGGTACGATTACTACTTCCAATCCTACCGGAAGCGGCATAAAAAATGCAGGCACTTCACCAGTAGTAGCGGGAAGTTTGACTAATGTAAACAGCAACACTGGAGGAAATCTGAACCAGATCGCTTAACGCTGTGATGATGTGTTAATCAGGTGGGATGAGAATCTCACCTCCAATCCTTTTTTTAATTTTTGGTCGCTACGTGTTCTACTGAAAAGCACTAGCAAGTAACACAAAGCCCACATTCCGCACTTCAACTTCCTAAATCTAGCATTTTTCCTAATAGCGATTTTGAGATAAAACTATAATTTTAATTATTAATATAAATTGATATTTTGTGATGGATATCCTTGTACCTTTGGCCAAAGGAATTCTGATAACCTATGATTGCGTTGAAAATCAACGAAACGCAAAATTCTAAAATGACGCCATATGTCGCTTGCCCCAAAAATCTGTTCAGCTAACATGTCTCCCCTTCCTTATTGTTCCTTTGTCCTTCGATTAGTACGAGATACTCGTTTACCAACCTCTCACTCATTCCAATAATTCGAGCGATTTCGAGCGGTTTCATCTTACCATGCAGCATTCTCACTTTCTTAAAAGCCTTGATATATCGGTCACAAGCCTCTTCCGTATGCTGTGTCATTCGCGAGATATCTGGTGTCGGAATACCTTGAAGGAACTTTTCGATTATCACCTTCTTGTGAGTCAACGATGGTCCAATATCATGAATAGTCCCACGATAAGGCAAGATGACACCCTGCTCTGTCTGATATGTCTTGATGTCCTTTCCAATTGTTCCGCGCCTGCTAGATACTGGTCCGATTTATTTCTATTGCTGTCTGATATGTCTTGATGTCCTTTCCAATTGTTCCGGCACTGACTCCGATCAATTCAGCAACATCTGCTTGAGTCAACACACCTTTCTGAGCATATGCCTCTTTTAGCAGTCTCGCTACGCGATATCTCCTAATTTCCTGATGAGAATAGCCATTAATTCGCATCTGCTTATCCTCATCGTGTGTTATGGAGAGTATTGTCGGAACAACTCTCATTTTTGAAAGTGTTTTTCCAGGACCTGGCTTTTCATCCATGTGAACCGCAAACCAGAGAGTCTGCCCTACTTCCAGATTCCACGGGTCTCGCGAATACTGCTGAAAGATATGAATTAGATCTTCGATAAGCATATCTTGGACTCGATCACCCCCCAACAAATGCGTATTGCTCTTCCAGAAGGTGTTTGATTGCACCCTGAATTCCCTTCCCTTGAGGTGGAGTTGATGACGTCATTGTCTTACCTCCAGACCCCCTTTTTTCGAATCGAGCTTTTCGATCGACGTGGATCCAATCTGATTGAGGCGATCAGAGGCTATTTCTTTATAGATCTTATATAGTGCAAGGTACTCAAAGACAACTTTCTCAGATGAGTTGGTTAATTCTCGGATCTGGATAACTGAATAACCTTTGTTTGAGAGAAGGACAACTTTTGAAAATCCGCTGATGTACCGCTTGATCGAGTCGCCGGTATGACGAGTTCGCTGTTCGATCTCGGTGTATTCATATCCTTTTAGGTAAAGTTCAATGATCTGCGTTTTATGTGAGACGGTCGGCCCGATGTCCTGGATCTCGCCACGAGTCGGAACCACTATGCCTTGCTTTCTCATCTCCTGCATATCTCTTTGAATGGTACGGATGCTGGTTGTGAGGAGCAGCGCCAAATCTTCCTGAATGAGAAGACCGCCCTGATCATACGCCTCATTAGCAAATCTGAGGAGTTTGTGTTTCCTTAAGCCAGGAACACCCCGTTCTTTCAGAACGGCGGCGTCATCCGGATGGGATATCGTCAGAGTAACCGGCACAATATTGAGGTTGTCTATTGATTTTCCGGGACCTTCTTTAGCGCTAATCGCATGGTAGATAACCTGCGAGTCTTCTCGGAGGTTGCCATAATTGGTTTCTATATGCTCATGCATAAGCTGAACAAGTGACCGAGCGAGAGCAGGAGAAAAGCCGTATTCTATTTTCAGGCTATTGGAAAGCTCCTGTTCATTGGTCTTCCTCCATGCATTAGTCAGCGATTTGGTGTCTGTTCCGGCGGCAGGCATCATTACACCCATTATTCCGTATGCGCAACTTGATATTAAACTCTGCGACATACAGCGGTGATGTAAATTAGAAATTCTTAATTAATTTAAATAACTTTATCAATGTATCCCACATTCCTCACTTTGAGTTGGGGGATTTAGTATTTTCACAGCTATTGATTAATGATATTTAATGAAAATATTTTGATTAAATAGGAATTTCTTTTTAATTGATTTGACATTAAGTCGATTTTTTCTTGTGAGAAGAGAATGCCCAATATGTACTCAATAACATGTAATCGGAAAGACATGGCAAGCGGATAAAATATTAATGCTGATGAATAGATAAATTAATAATTTTATTTAGAGAATCGTTAGCAAGAAAAATACTAGATTTAGGAAGTTAAAGTGTGGAATGTGGGATGTAACCTAAACTCCGCCATCTTTATTAACTAAAGACGCATAAATAAGCATCAATTCATAAAATAAGGGCTCATCAAGGCTCCATTGGCCCCAATGTCATGGTTAAGAGTAATAACCATGCTGGTTTATAAACTCTTTTCCTTATCGCTATCTTATGCCATTGTGGTTTTCCATGGTTATTGATTCCGCCGGAGTTTAGGATGTAATAGGATCGATAGCTGTAAAAATGTGAAATTAGAGACTCGAAGTGCTGAATGTGGGACAAAGCATTTCAACCGCCAAAATGGGCCCAATGCAATCGATTAGCGTGATAATTTTCAGTAGTCTTCACCCACGACCTAATTTTTATAGCCGATGAAAAACAATCCCGGCCCTTGAGCTATCAGAACTGCCCTCAGATCCTGCACTGCTAGACTGAGGCAGCGACAGTCCTCACTCACGGGTTCTTTCTGGTCGCACGGCCTCTCGCAGCCCTCCAGCACTCTCATCCTTATGAGATTGCATCCTGCCTGCAGGTGGACGGGAACGCTTATGTCTGTAAGTGATTCGCTGACCACCCGAGATGCCAGCAGCTCATGCCCAGAATAGATCTCGAGGGTTCGATTCTGCCGGAAGGCTGCGGCCTTCATCTCCAGATGGACGGAGCGCTCTCTCGCTGACGACAGCAATATCGTTGCTTCCTCTGTCATCCATCGGGTGGAAACCCCACTCCAGTTCTCCTGGTCGTGCCAGCCCTCGCCCTTAAAAATGGACAAATCCGGGGTATTATTATATTCATAGAGGGCAACCAGCTCGTGCTTGGGGTAGATCCTGCCATCCCGTGAAAACTGCATGGGTCTGGCAGAGTCTGCAAAGCCTACTGGCTCCCCTTCCGAGATTATGGTCCTGTTCTCCATCAAATATCCACATAGTCTTTCCGGAGTGAGGTACCAATCGTCTGCGGTGGTGAACCAGTTCAGTTTCACTGTATAACCAGGAAGGTAGTACTGGAAGTGGCGGAAGGAGTTTCCAGCTATGATCAGGGTTCGCTCAGGATCGTAGTTCTTCTGGATGAACTGGGCAGCCTGGACCGGCGCAGGAATGCTATTATGCAGATCATAGGCCTGGTGAAGGGCTTGGCCGCCCATCGCCGATATCAATAGGACGAAGAATGTGATGACAAGTCCCCTCTGCCATCCCTTCCTGGTCTGCTTGAGTATGGTGACCATTGAAGAGGCGAAGATGATCGCAAGAGGGGGAAATACAGGCAGAAGATAGCGAGGAATGTAAAGCTGATAGGCCAATGTGAAGACGAAGAGGTAGGGGACAAGCCACGTCAGCAGAAAGACCATCCGTTTGTCTAATTGATCTATATTGCCAGCCTTTACTATTATCATCGTGGCAATGAGCGTCAGGCCGAGGAATACTATGAATAGGGATGACCAGCCCACCATAAAGAGAGAGAAGAGGGCCTGGAGGGAATGCATGACGTTTTCAGGGTTAAGCCAGCCTGCGCTGTATAAGGTGCCGTTCTGGAGGGCGATCTGACCCTGCAACCTCTGAGCCTCTATGAACTCCTTCAAGCCCGTATCCAGTATCACCGGCACAAGCCATAATAAAATCGAGGCCAACATGATGGCCGAGGAATTGACCAGGTCCCTGAGATCTCTCCTGTATATTGAGACCAGCAAGAATAATGGAATCAGCATAAAATCTGTCTGCCTGACTCCAATGGTGATGCCTAGTGTGAATGCCGCCAAGTAATAGTTCTTTCTGGAGCTAGTGCCCAGGTAGAGCAGATATGCAGTGGCGGTTACAAAGAACATACTGACTATATCCGACATGACTACTTCGCTGAAGATGAATGCAGCGGGAGCCAGTGAAAGGACGATCGCGGCAACTGCTGCAGTTCTCTCTTCGAAGAGCTTTCTGCTCAGGAGATATGTCGGAATCAGGCAGAGGCTTCCGAAGATGGCACTCATAACTGTTAAAGACAGCTGGCCATTGGCCAAGAGCATGTTTGCAGCTCGCCCCAGGAATATGTAAACAGGGTATCCTGGGGGATGAGGCTGGTGATATACAATTGAATAGTTCTGAAGAGCGAGGACGAACTGAACCGAGTCCCAGTCGTCGAGGTAATTGGATCTGAGGAGCATCCTCAGCGCAAAGGAGACCAGGACGATAAATCCCAGGGCTCTATATGGCATAAGTCTCAAGTAGATCTCCTCCCTGAGATCAGCTACGATTTGGGTTCATACGCCATATCTGCCCCATGGCTATGCCCAGATTCCTGCGGTCCTCGCGTCCGAAATCATCAATGGATTCGATCGTAATCGAGTTGATTTATTTGAGGATCTGTCCCAACACAGCAGTCTAGCCAAATATCAGTTATATTATATTGCGTGAATTTGTCGCCACTTTGTTCTCGCAGGCTTAAATTCATTAGGCCTGTATAATCTTCAGACAAATCCACGGATTTAGAGCCGCTCGCAAGGGTGCTAAATCTCAGCGTTCCATTAAAATTTGCCACAAGACCGTAATCTGTATACTTATTAAAATTAGGTCTAACAATAGTTTGATTCTTGGAAATGTCTACCACGAAGGAAGCGTTGTCCAGGCCCTCGACAATCCTTGACTCCTTAATTACCCTTTCCGAGGTTATATCGCTTTTAATGATGTCTCCGTTATTGGTGTAAGATTCTCTACCATTATATGATGGTCCAGTGAATTTGACGTTATCTAGGGCAACAATGTAAGTGGGCTCATACTCATCCACTATAACCCTCGAATAGTTATCGCCAGAGCTCTTATTAAAATAAACCGCTGTGAGATCGCTTTGAAGGGCCAGAATATTATCGTTGCTATAGTTCCCAGGCCTTGTTGCGCTCGACGTCTGCTTTGCAGTCAGTCCTGTATCCTGGGAAATGCTCCTTCGTGTAGCGAATTTGCCATAGCCACTAACGCTGGACCTGCTATCAAAAACGATATTATTTGTATATCTATTATAGGAGAAACTCAAATTGCTGGTCTCATTTGGCGTAGATGGGACCGGTGGAGTTACGTTTGATGCAGGGCTCCTGTATTGGCTTGGATCTCTTGGTGATGGTGAATAATTGGGGCTGACTGGAGTTGGCGCATCTCCACTTTCATTTGATTTCTCGCCCGTACCTACGACCACAACCTCATGGCCACCTGTTTTAACCATTGCATCTACAACGATGAAAGAGAAAATCAAAATTAAAGCAGTAACAGCAAATAGCGCCCTCATCAGATTCACGATGCCAATTATGGGAGATAAACCTTATGGTGACCACTCCCGCCAATGAATTGGCAAGCATCTAGGCAGATGCCAAAGACTGTAGTCCCAGTCTTGCAATGTCTAGAGCAGCATTGAGATCTCTGTCTATCGATAATCCACAATAAGTACAATTGTGGACTCTGATAGATGGATCCTTTTTGACTATTTGACCACAGCTTGAGCACATTTGAGATGTATTAGCAGGATTTACTAGCACTACTTCTCTACCAGCATCTTCCGCTTTTTATGAAGTGTACTGTACCAGTTTGTTCCAAGCTGCATCCAAGATACTCTTAGCGAGGTTGTGATTATGGACTATCTTAGTTATATTCAGATCTTTAAATACAATTATTCCGTATTTGTTGATCCACTGTCTACTTAGTTGTTGAGCAAAATCTTCTCTTCGGTTGGTTACTCTCTCGTATAGATGGCTTACAGCTTTGCTTGCTTTCCTTCTCTGCGATGATCCTTTAGGAAGGCCGGGGTGCGGGGGCAGAGAATCCCCGCCTCTTCAGAGGTGGGATGAATCGTGCCCCGTGGTTATTTCCCGCGTACCAACAACTATATTAGGCAATAAAGCCTAAAAACTTATAATGCCTAAAGCGTTTCGGTATAGATTGAAGCCTACAAAGTCGCAGGTTGCAATATTAAACAGGCAACTTGATCTATGTAGGTTGACCTATAACCAGACGCTTGCTTTGCGGAAGAACGCTTGGGAGAATGAAGATCGATCCATAAGCTACTTTGAATCTAAGAGAATGTTACCGATCTGGAAAGAATCCAAACCAGAGCTATCGGAAGTCTATTCTCAGGCTCTTCAGGAAGCTGTTCAAAGGGTAGACCTGGCGTTCAAAGCGTTCTTCCGAAGGGTCAAGGCAAGAACGAGGGAGAGGTTGCCTTTGCTATGATATCTCAAATCAGAGATCGCAGCAATCCAAAAGCATCTGAATTCTCAAAAATCGAACAGCGACCTTTGCCTTGACGTTTCTGCAGCCAGCCTGACCTCGCCGTACCTCCCACCACCGCCAGGCAGCACCACCACCTTGCCCAAACGAAAGCTTCGGATGGCGTCGATTACTCTCGGCTCCGCCTCTAGCAGGTCCAGATCCGCCTCCACCAAAACCTCGATCTCTGTTCGCTCCCGAGTTAGCTCACTCCAGAGCTTCTGCACCCCGAGGGTCATGGCACTGCTGTGGCCGAGAGCAAGCGCTATGATCTCTGCCAGGGGGATGAGATGCAGGTAAGGCGGCCGGTGATCAGGGTGCTTAGGCTCTGCATAATCCGCCAAAAGATTCACCCGGTCTACAACTCCCAGTTTGATCTGGCCCTGGCATTTAGGGCAGCGTCCCATCAGTTCATCCATTTGTGCCGCACTGAACTGCTGGTAGCAGCGCGTGCAACCGGTTCGGTTGTACTTCCCTTCCTCCGGAAAAAAGCCAACATTAAGCAGGGAATGGCGGCCTTTCTCCCGTGTTATGGCCATGGCAATTTCCCTGAAGCCAAAGGTCTCTACTTCCATCTGATTAAACTCCCGGGCCAGCTTGTTGGAGCGAGGCGAATGTGCATCGGAGTTAGAGAGAAACGTCCTGCTGGATAGTTCGCTAATTCTATCGGCGTAGTCGGTGTCGGCGCTCAGACCCAGCTCTATAAATGCAATTCTCTCCGCCTTCTCCTGGTAGCACCCGGCCAGAGACCGATAGTAGGCGTAGATCCCGGTCCAGGGAGTGAAAGCATGGCTCGGTCCGATCAGGCCGCCAGCTTCGAGAACCAGATCTGCTATTTGTGCGCCGTTCATGTGCAGCCTGGGCCTGCCGTCCGTCTGCAGGTTGGAGGAGTGCGGAGCAAATCCCTCCCGTAGCTCTTCTGCCTTGGAAATATCGGGCAGGAAGATAAGATGATGGACGCGACGGGAGTCCTCAACTTCCACGGAGAGGGCAAAAAGGGTCTCCTCCAAACGAAAGAGACCTTCATTTTCAGTAAGCTCTTTTATGGCATCAAGCCACAAAGGATGAAGACAGTCACCTGTGCCCACGATCTTCACGCCTTTGCGAGCTGCTTCTCTTGCAATCGCCGGCAGCTCCATGTCCTTTGACACCGCCATCGAATATTTGGAGTGGATATGAAGATCGAGGTTAACCTGCATCGTGTTATGGGTCTCTACGCGGGCATAAACCCTTTACGGCTCGAAACAGGCATAGGGGTAGAATCAGATCTTCATGAGGCCCTTTTTAAGCAGGGATAAAACCTATATTCTCGACAGTTGATTTTCGGGCGTGGAAAACGAAAGCCTAAGGGAGATTCTGGAGATCTATGGCCGGGGATTGATATCTCTGGACGAAGCCCTGAGACGCATTAAAGTCCAGAGCATCAGGACGGTAGGAGAGGTAGCCAAACTGGATGTATGCCGGCAGGACCGCGTCGGCATTCCGGAGGCGATTCTTGCCGAAGGAAAAGATAAGGCCGATTTGCTGGCCATCTCCCTGGCCCATCTGGAGGCGACGGGCAGCGTGATCATCACTCGCGTCTCACCAGAGCAGCTCGATGTCTTAATGAGTGCGAAACTGCCGGCCCTGAGCGTGCTGGAACATAATTCCCGGGCCAGGACGGTCGTCATCCGGTCAGGAGAGCGATCGGCAAAAATGGGCAAGGTGGGCATCCTGGCGGCAGGAACTGCAGACATTCCTGCGGCAGAGGAGGCAAGAGTGACAGCGGAAGAGATGGGCTGCTCAGTTGTCTCAGAGTATGATGTGGGCGTCGCAGGCATTCACAGGCTCTTTCCCTGCCTGGAAAAGATGATGGACGTAGACGCTTTCGTAGTTGCAGCGGGAAGGGAGGGTACCCTGCCTGCTGTGGTAGCCGGCCTCGTGGAAGCTCCGGTTATCGGTCTGCCCGTTTCTACAGGCTACGGCCTGGGAGGAGGCGGCCTGGCTGCCCTTTATTCTATGTTGCAGTCCTGCTCAGTACTCACAGTAGTCAATGTAGACGCAGGCTTTGTGGCAGGAGCTTATGCTGCAAAGATCGCCAAACAAAAAGCGTATGGACAAAAACAGTCATAAATTATTGCCAGAAAAGTATTTATACGATCAAAAGATTGTGAGATATGAGCGGGTACACTCATCTTTTTTACTAACCCCCACTCCCCTACCCGCTCATCGCTAATTCTCAGGTCATAATTCCCGAAAGTGAGCTGTGCCATCTTGGATGAACACGATTCGGATTCGACCTTCCGCCAGAAAAGATACACCTGTGAGCATTCGTCTCTTGGGAGATCCAGAGCGAAGAGCTGCAAGACAGCAGACCCTCGCATCTGGTGCTGAATGGACGCACGGAATAGCAAACCATTCCAGTACACTTTACTTTATACAACTTGTGTTTACTTAAGGATTTTGGTACAACCACCCTAACCCTGGTGCTGGTGCTCTGCCGGCCCGCACAAGAATCGCTCGTGAACGCTCCCCCCAAAGGATGGGGACTTCACGCTCCGTCCTTCGCAATCCTACAAGTTAAAGGGAGTTGCGACGCGGTCGCAACAGGATGAAAGCGGGATCTCAGAACATGCTCAAGAATCATCACCTGGCAAAATCTATCTCGGACGTTGCATGGGGAATGCTGGTAAGATCAACCGAGGGCAAAGCAGCATATGCTGGCTCCAAGGTTGTCCTGATTGATCCCAAATACACTTCTCAGATGTGTTCTAGGTGCGGCATGATAGTCAAAAAAGATCTCTCTGAAAGAATCCATAGCTGCTCGGAATGTGGCTTGACTATGGACAGAGATCTCAATGCAGCAATCAACATTCTCAGACTAGGGATGCAGTCTGTTCGCAAAAGCGATAGAAGCCCCGTCCTTAGGGTGGGGATGAAAGCGGAATTCTTTGCCCCAGTTTCGGACTGCCAATAACTATTTAAGGAAACAATGTGATACATGAGATTTGGCAAATCAGATGAAATACAAGCTCGATAAGTCTGCGCACTCCGTGTACTCACTTCACTATCACCTAGTGATAGTCATTAAGTATCGGAGGAAGGCGCTCTATGACGAGGTAATTCGCGAGAGGCTAAAGCAGATCATATGGAGCTTGACAGATGAACTTGGAATAGAAATACTTGCGCAGGAACCCGCCGAAGATCATCTCCATGTACTGTTCACAGCAACACCGACAACCAACTTATCCAATGTCGTGAATGTAATCAAGGGAGTCACTGCCAGAAGACTCCGACAAGAATTTCCACAAACCAAGGAGTTCCTGTGGGGAGACTCGTTTTGGTCAAATTCCTACTTCATTTCCAGTACAGGGCAGGTATCTCTCGATGTTCTAATACAATATGTGGAATCTCAGATGAAGAAAGTATGATTGTAAGCTATAAGTATCCTATCTTCCCGAACAAGATCACTCAATGGAAGTTAGCGGAGAATTTGGATGCGTGTAGATGGCTCTATAATCAGCTTCTTCAAGATCTGAATGATGCCAAGGAGAATGGTATCAAGCTCAAAACATATGACACTCAGAACATGATTCCTTCTTTGAAGCTCATAAATCCGAAGCTGAATATGGTCTACTCCAAAGTTCTTCAGATGGTGAATTACACTCTTTGGTCTAACATCAAAGGACTCTCGGCATCAAAGAAGAATGGTAGAAAGATCGGTCATATCCGCTTCAAGGGATATGGTTGGTATAACACTCTGAATTACAACCAATCTGGTTTCAAGGTCGATCAAGATCACGGCCTATTGCATCTATCCAAGATTGGAGATATGCGGATCAAGATCTATCGAAAGATCGAAGGTCGCATCAAAGCCGTCATAATCAAAAGAGAAGGCAAGAGATGGTTCGCCATAGTCCAGACGGATCAAGAACCCCAACCGTTACCGGAAACGGAGGAAGCAATAGGTCTGGATGTAGGTCTAACTTCTTTCGTGGTTGATTCTGAAGGTAATGAAATAGAGAATCCAAGATGTGCCGAGCAATCTGCTGATAAACTGGCAAAGCTACAAAGAAAGCTAGTCCAAACCAAGAAGGGATCGAATAATCGCAAAGCAATCAAGGACAAGATCGCTAAGCTGCATAAGAGAATCAATTGCCAACGAGATGATTTCCTGCATAAGTTATCTTCGACCTATATCAATAACTTTGATATTATTTGTGTTGAAGATCTTGATGTCAAAGGCCTGAAAGAGAAAGGCCATAATAATGGTATGCATCGCAGCATTCATGATGCATCCTGGTCTAAGTTCATATTCATGCTTTCGTACAAGGCTCAAAGTGCTGGTCGAAAGTTGATAAAAGTAGATCCCAGGAACACTACTCAAAGGTGTTCTGCTTGTGGAAGCATCGTAAAGAAAGATCTGTCGGTACGAGTACATGAGTGCCCCTATTGCGGATTCTCATGTGATCGAGACTACAATGCTTCCTGGAATATACTCATCGCAGGGATGGAACAGCCCGTAGCGCCCATCGAACCAAAACCAATACATCACATATCCGTGATGCAAGTTTTGGCGATGACGTGGGAAGCCGCACCCTTCAGGACGCGGTAGTTCACATATCGAGCCAGTCCAGAAGGGATCTATCTTGACCCAGATATTCACAGTCACCGACCTGAATGAGAGGATAAAAGACCGCCTGGAGAATGACCCACGCCTGCATGACCTCTGGGCGCAGGGCGAGGTCTCCAACTTCGTCCACCACAGGTCTGGTCATAGGTATTTCACGCTCAAGGACCGGGATTCACAAATCTCCTGCGTCCTCTTCAAGAATCAAGCCGATCGTCTCGGATTTGAGCTCAAGGACGGTTTAAACATCCTGGTCTATGGAGACATCGCCGTTTACAGGCCACAGGGAAGGGTTCAGCTCGTGGCCCGGGGCATAAAGCAAGATGCAGGCCTGGGATTCCGGCATCTTCAATTCGAGGCTTTGAAGAAGAAGCTGGCAAGTGAGGGGCTTTTCGATTTGGAGCGTAAGCGTGCTTTGCCCCGTTATCCTGAGAGGATCGGCATTGTAACCTCCCCGCAGGGAGCAGCGCTGCGGGATGTTCTGCGCATCATCGGCCCCTATCCGGCTCGCATTATTCTCTCTCCGGCGCAGGTGCAGGGCGAGGGAGCGGAAGAGAGCATAGTTTCGGCGCTGCTGGCGCTGCAGGGCCTAACTGACGTCGTCATCGTCTGTCGCGGCGG
>Ga0209777_10004853_pt1 | contig 15758 bp, 28 predicted proteins | sample FrelakmetHBP12HB_FD_187147 | JGI IMG/M metagenome (GOLD analysis project Ga0209777, IMG submission 187147) | Freshwater lake sediment microbial communities from the University of Notre Dame, USA, for methane emissions studies -HBP12 HB (SPAdes)... | ecosystem: Environmental > Aquatic >... | reverse complement strand
TAACGAATATTATATTGGCATTAAATCATTTTATCACGCATTAAGGATTTCAATGTTTGGTATTCAGCTTGCAAAAGATGGGTGTATAAGTGATTGGCAGTGTGCTAATCATATATGGGATGATTTAGTCTCAAGAGAATGGACGTGGGCGGAATTGGCGAATAAGTATCAGAATACAAGGAATAAATTAAGTACGGAATTCAAACTTAATACGAATAAATAATGGATCACTCAAAAGAAATCATAGATTTAATAAAAAAAATAGGATTTGAACTTACTGGTGGAAGAATTGGTAATGACAATACATATATTAAATCGGAAATATACCGTTATAAGAGATTCACATTTGAAATATCTTATAACGGCATTTGCGCCAATCATATTAGATATTTATTAACAAAAATTCCCTGTAAAAAAGGTGAACATATAATTTCTTTTTATGAAACAACCAATTGTGAACATAATTTAGAAATTGAGAAATGTGAAGAAAAAGGCATAAAGGAAGCGAATTCTTTCATTCTTGATTTTTTTAATAAATGAAGTTAATTTGTATTAAAGAGGAAGAAATTGGGGAGAGAGATTACACTAAACCTTTGGTTTTAGGTGAGATTTATGAAGGATATTTGATGAAATACTATAAAGACAACGCTTGGAAAATAAAATTAACTAATAGTAGATTTTACAAAACGTATAGTTTCGATCATTTTATATCGCTCGCTGAACACCGTGAAAATAGAATAAACAAAATATTGGATGATGATTATTGAGAGAGACAACGAAGATGTTCCATTTATGGTTAAAGTGGGTGATGATACCACTATTAACGTAGGCGAGGTCATGAAAAGGATTTTCGATAAATCGGCATTTAAGTATCCTGATACTAGTCAACGAAGAATGACTATGATGACGGAGAAGTTATTTGAACAATCTTTTACATACCATACTTTAACAGAAATGCTAAAATATGCCGTTACTAAAGATGGTGTATGGTATCCAATGTGTTGGAATAACCCAACATGGGATCCAGACGATACAAGTTTGAATCAAAATGGTACAACTTTATTCCATGATGAATTTGACTTCATGGTTAAAGAAGGACTTATAAGATGTAATACATTTGAAATTAAAACATTAAGACAAATTTATAACGCAGTAATTTAATATGGAAGTAATAATTGATAATTACACATACATAATTGAAAAGGTTAATATAGACTTTGACAAATTCGACCACGAAGGCTATTGCAAGGAATATGATTATAAATCATATGTCGTTATTGAAGATGATGTGGAAAAACCGAGAGTTCGAATTCTTAATGGATTTTGTTTATGGAATTCAGTAGATTCCTTTTCTGTTTTACATTTACTACAAGTTTTCATAATTAAATAAATATATTTTCTATGCCTTCCGCATTATTTTTAGCTTGTATCTCCTACAAACTACACCCCTGATAATGGTATAAGTGGTAATCTAACAGATAGAATAGAAATAACGATTAAATCCTATATAGAGCATTCCGAGCATGTTAAAGCACGTTCTGTTGAACCCGATTTAATCGGAGTTAAAATGTTAGTTAAATGTAGAGATGTATCTACTGATATGTGGAAAATCTGTAATGGCGAGCCTGATAATGGAGTAATTGGATTAAAAGATTCCATGCCGAATGTTAAGATATTTGCGGGTGGGTCAGTATTGATGGAAGGTGGCTACACATGCTATATGGATGGTGTATATACTACTGATAGGAAAAAATATCTGGATGCTCTGGGTAGTTTAACAAGTGAGGATAATGCTATTATATTACATTATGATATATTATCTGAAGGTATAAATGTTTCAGGCTTCACGGGTGTTATGTTCTTATCTGGTATATTAGCTAGTGAAACAAAGATATTACAAAATATAGGGCGAGCAACAAGGCTACACCCCGAAGATAGAAGGAAACTATATACGAAGGAAATATCAGTTGATGATATGACTAAATGGATAAAGCCTTATTGTAATATAATAATTCCTTATTGGGATAGTGAGTCCGAAGAAACTAAAAGTCAATTAATATCGCTTCTTATGCGTTTAAGGAGAATTGGCTTTCGTATAGAACCTATGGAACGAGGTAATGATAAAGCAGTGAGTAATATACCTGAAGTAGAGGATGATCCATTAAATATACCTGATACACCAAGAAGAAATGGTTCTATTGAAGATTTGGAACATGATATAGAGAACGCAGAATACGAACAGAAAATTAACAATATGCCTTCACTACCTTTCTTTTATGAAATAAATGATTTGGAAAGAGAAATTGCTGAATAAATAAATATAATTATGATACCTATAAAAATCTACACTGATGGTTCCGCTCGTAATAATGGTAGTGGGAGCGGTGGTTGGGGAGCAATCTTAACACAAGGAAGCTATACAAAAGAAATTTCTGGTGGTTATAGATTATCAACTAATAACAGAATGGAACTAATGGCTGTTGTTGAATCGATCAAGATGATGAAACGAAAAGGATTAGATTTGGAAATATATTCTGATTCTGCATATGTGGTTAATTCTATCGAAAAAGGTTGGGTATTTAACTGGGCTAAAAGTAATTTTGCAGACAGAGTTAATTCCGATTTGTGGCGACAATTTGTAGAACTTTATACCGAATTCAATATTAAAATGATTTGGGTCAAAGGTCACGCTTCAAATGCCGGTAACAATAGATGTGATACATTGGCTACAACAGCATCAGCGGATGCTAATAAAGCTAATTGGTTGGTAGATATTGAGTATGAAAAGTCAAAAAAATAAATACGTTTTTTAACAAAATTTTTCGTATCTTTGCTTATATGAAATATTTATTCCGATTCTTAGGTGCATTCCTATTATGGCCCTTACTAATTTTAGTCCAACTTTTCGCATGGGTTGTGGTTAATACTCTCCTTGCTTTATACCATTTTGATTTCAAACAAACTTGGTGCCTTGTTAAGGAAGATTTTTACTTTATGCTTGAAAGTGATGGCTCCGAGTGTGAAATTTCAAAAGGAAATGAAATTGATCCAAATAAATGGCGAACTACATGGAACTCGTATAAAAGATATTATGCAAGCCCAAAAGATATGTTAATAGATAAAGTAACTAAAGTATATGAGGCTTAACATAATTAAAAGAATTCGTATATTCTGGTGGATATTCACCAATACAAAGAGATTTGATTTATACATTAAATTAGTTTCTTTTGGTATGCAGAAATATTACGCCTATAAAGAAGCCTGTAAAATATAACCAATGCTACAAAATTATTCAATAGACATATCAAATGTATCGGTAATACCTGATATTAAGGACTTCGAGAACAAATTCGGAGAAATGATAACATATATTAATAATCCACTTGTTGTAACAAAAAACAAGAATGTACGGGAGTCTATACTAGAACATGAGGCTAAGTACGGTAATTATAATCTACAGGCACACTTTAATCAACAGGATTTGATTTTAGCAAAAACCATTGAGAACTTTAAGTTTGAAATTAAAGATAATAAATTATACCTTAATATCAAATACGAATGCACTTTCGGTGAAAAAATACCTAAAGGTGAGATAATGGATAGAGTATGGAGGCACGGTGTTGGAAAAATATTTATGGCACATATATATATGTATATGGCTTTAATTGAAAGTGGTGAAAGCGAAGATGAGATTAGTAATATGTGCGATTTTAATAGGCATGTAGAAGAAAACTTAAAAATAAAGATTAAAAAGGTTAAGAATGAAAAGGATTAGAGTTAAAAAAGTATTTGGATTTCTTTTCACAAAAAGAAGTGTTGCCTATCGAAGAGGATATATTCACTTCTATCACGATAAGTTTCCTAATATAAAAGATAATCCTTATAATGAAAACAAAAAAGAATTTAATGAATGGAGAAATGGATTTTATCAATCCATTAACGATATTGTAATAGATACTAAAAAATACGAAAGATGATAACAACAGATAAACACATATTCTTTTGGAGAGAAGCATTCTCCCAATGGCATAAATCGAAATTTACGAATCCTCTCTATAGCATAGAGTTTAATTGCGCTGAACAACATATGATGTGGTGTAAAGCCATGCTATTTGGCGACAAAGTAACGGCGGCTAAAATAATGCTTAAAACAGAGCCAAGAGATCACAAAGCATTGGGTAGAGAAGTTGTAGGCTATAACCAAAAAATATGGGATGAAAATAAATATGAGATTGTATGCAATACATCCATGTTGAAGTTTACACAGAACCCAAAACTATTGGCTATGTTACTTGAGACAGGTGACAGAATTTTAGTTGAGGCTTCTCCATTAGATCCTATTTGGGGTATTGGTATGGAGGAAAACGAACCGGGTATCAATGACGAAAAGAACTGGAGAGGCGAAAATCTTCTTGGTTATGCAGTAACAGATACCAGAGATTGTATTAGAACCACTTTATTTAGTAAAGATATGTTATTTACTCTTCCTATAACACAATAAGTATGCGAAAACTTCTTAATGAAGAAGAATACACCAAATATAATATCCCTACTAAGTATTACTATAACAGGAATGTCGAAATATTCTTATATCAGTCGGAAAGATGTTCGAATATTATTATTGAAGATAGTGTAATTGGAGGCGGTATTATTATTAGGGGTTTCACAATGAAAATTAATAACCCAATTAAAAAATTCTTACTAAATGGAAAAAACTATATTAGAAAAACAGTTCTCCGAAGTCATGGTTGAGGGGTTATCATCAGATGATAATAATACTTCACGAATATGGAGTACATTGAATGCTATGAAAATACAGATAATTGAAATTATCGGTAGCGAGGATGTTTTGTATAAGGAGCTTATGCACTATATCGTTGAGGGTTGTGATCCAATTGATGTATTCCTTTATGTCTGTAAGAAAATAAAAGGAATGAGTATTGAACATGTGGAACTCAGAAGGTTCGAAAATATTTTTAAGGACAGAAAAATGTTACAAGAATGAAAACAAGCGCAGGTATATTAGCTTATAGAAAAACAAATGGATTTTTCGAATTTCTGTTAGTTCATCCAGCACCAAGTCCCGAATTCAAACCCGGTGACAATGGTTGGTGGAGTATTCCTAAAGGAGAATTTACGGATGAAATTCCATTAATAGCGGCTATGCGTGAGTTCAAAGAGGAAATTGGAACTGATATTACATTCGATGTTCATATAGTATTAACACCTGTTCAACAGCGAAACAATAAATTAGTTTATGGATTTGCCGTTGAACATGATATTGATGTAACCAACTTCACATCAAATACATTTTCTTGTGAATATCCGAGAGGTTCTGGTATTATAGTTGAGTTTCCCGAAGTTGATAAAGCTGAATGGTTTGATTATACTAAGGCAAAATTGAAGTTAAGCACAGCACAAAAAGCATTTATAGACGAACTAATAACCTTATTAAATGAAATACAGAAGTAATTGGAATTATTTAGTTAACTCAAACAACGGTGATTATATAGCTTATAATCTTCAATTAAGTTCGGATAATCTTCAATCTGGTTATTTATTACATATAGTTAATAAGTTTGCTATAATTGATGGTGAAACTACTGAAATTACTAAAATTAAACTATCACAATATCAATTTGAAAATATTAAAGGATTTATACCTATAAAACATAGGAACTTATCTTTGGGATTCAAATTCAATAAATATAACAGAGACGTATTAACCACAATACCTAAAGATAAAACATTAGCACATTTCCGAGAAGAAAGAATAAACGCTATATTATCTAACAAAAAACCAAAGAATAAATGATACTGAAGAGGAAAAGGAAGAGGCGTGTTACAAGCATGGATATGTGTTCATGTGGCGACCTTTTTTGTGACCCTATGATGGGTCCGGATACACCTGCTAAACGAAAGATACAGAAACGACTAAGATTAGGATTATGTATGGGTTGTGGTAAAAAGAAAGGAGAATGTAGCTGTAAACATAAAGGACCAGAAGATTATAGTATACCAGTTGGCACAAGTAAATATAGAAGGCATTACAGATGATTGAAACTAAGAAAGAACCTGTCATAATGACAGATACGGAGAAATTAACATCTATCATACAACATATTAAACGTGTTGAGGATAACTGTAATATTATTTCTCGCAAGATGATGGATATTAATCCTAGATTCGCAATTGCAATAGCTAAGAGAGGACGAATACATGATGCTTCTAAATTCGATCAATTGGAATTTGAAAATCTTTGGGTTGACAGCAGACTTTTCACCATCTCCTTACTACACCACCATACGAACAACTCACATCATCCCGAACATTATAGAAACGGTATACATGGTATGTCTGAATTAGATTTAGCTGAAATGGTAGCCGATTGTGCTGCAAGAGCGCAAGAATTTGGCAAAGATGTAAGAATATGGTTTTTTAGTGATGATAAAGCACCGAAGAAATATGGTTATCTTGGTGAACAACACATATATGATAGATTGGAATACTATGTTAATATGTTGTTAAATACATCTTTTTAGGTATGTTAATATCTTTTAACAATTATGATTTTGTAGAAACAATAAATTAGCTTATCTTTGCAGTATAACTAAAAAACACAAAATATGTCTGAGATTGTTTCACCGAATACTGCGCCTGTTAAAAAACAACCTTCAATTCTCCCACAACCTGTCGCAAAGCAACCTGGCTCTCCGAAAAAAGCACATCCTTCAATAGCTGATGCTATTATTGGTGGTGCTATATCGGACGATAACATTTCTGTTGACGACAAAATTATCTGGTTAAAAGACCAAATAAATTTGGAGAATGCAAAACTTCGTGGGTTATCACAAAGAGCAGCACAGGACAGATGCCTTCAAACTATTGAACATTTACGTCAACAATTATCAATCTTAAATGCAGGGCACGACTTTGTGGATGAAGATGGTGATTTAGATGTATTTGATGCTATTACTTATAGCGCAATTCAAGTAGCCAACAAAACCTCAAACAGTTTAGTAGTAACTGGTGATGCGGGTGTTGGTAAAACAATGACTGTGTTGGTAGCAATAGCATTTCTTAAATCGAGAGGCGTTAAGCAGGAAGATATTGACTCTCTCATGGAAGAGTTTATGAAAGTTGAGGACGATGAAGCTAGAAGCTTGGAAGAAGAGGAAGAGCCAACTGAAATAAAAGAAACTGTTCCAGTTCCGGGTAGCGTTGCAAAAGTTATAGGTGTTGCGAAAAATCAACCTGTACCTAAAGCTAAGAAAGCTGTTGACCCAAGTAACTCCGACACAAACTGTGGATATGTTATACAGAGCGGCACGTGTACTACGGCGGCACTTTACGAACATCTCTGGATACACAGAGACAAATTGCATGTATTTAATGACTTTGATTCCGTTTTGAAAGATTCCGAATCAGTTAATTTGCTTAAAGCTGCGCTGGATACTTATCCTGTTAGAGAGTTGAGTAAGATGACAAAAGGAAATAGCTTCAACTCATATGGTATGAGTGATGCAGCTATGTGGGAAGAATATGATTTGACCGGTAAAGTTCCTAATACATTCAAATTTACAGGACAGATTATCTTCATAAGCAATATACACGAAGATAAATTTGATTCGGCTATCATATCAAGGTCGTTGCACGTGGATGTTAGGCTTTCAAAAGCAGAAACTATTGCACGTATGTACAAATTGATGATTGATATTATGCCAGAGGTTTCTATTGAGTATAAGCAGGAAGCTTTATTCCACTTAGAATTCTTAGTAGAAAACTTCACCTGTAAGTTCAAACTTAATTTACGTCAACTTATACATGCTATCAACTGTAAAAGGGAAAATCCTGATTTGGTTGTAAAAAACAAACAGGGCAAAGATGTTTATGTTTGGAAGCAATTAGTTAAGCGTAATATGATAAAAAGCAAACTAGTAAACTAAGTATATGATAGAAATCGTATTGAACAAACGTACAAAAGAAGGTAAAGATTTTGGAAAATCTTTACCTTCTCGTATTACAGAAAAATATCTCAAAGGTGGAAAACTTGAGTATTTTAATAAGGCTGAAATAAGTTTTGATGATGATTTTCAAAACCAATATATTGCCGCCTTACACGCCGCCTTCGGTACACACCGAAATTTCATAATTAATCCTGATGATATATGGTTGTTAATTGTTCAAGGATTATCAATACATATCAATCTGAATGCGGAGAAATATCGTGAAACCATTGTTGACTTTTCTGGCAAGAAAACTATTAAAGTACAACATGATGGTTTGATTATGGGTAGCCCCGATAACACATGGGAAATAGTATTCCCTGAGTTCCAAAAGGGAATAGCCTCTTTAATCAAAGACCCGAATATCGCTAATATGGTTGTATCAAAGTTTTCAACAACCACTTTGATTGATACAACTTGCCTGCAGATTGCATTGATGGATATAACTAAGAGTTATTTCAGCTATGTAGTTGAAACAAGATGTGGTATACCATCTGTTTTCGTGGACGGTGCTAAAGAAGATTGGCTTAAAATAATTGAGGCAATCAACTATCTTTTACCTAAATTTGACATGCAGGAATGGGCTGCCGAATTAACTATAATAGTTAATAAAATACTTGATACGTATGACGGAAATATAGACACGAATTTTTTCAACAGTATCTATAAGTATGAATCAGGTTCAGGTGGCGATTCAGTAACAGGCTGGATAAATGATTTCTTTCCTTATATCGTTGAACGCAGAACGGAAAACATAATCAAAAAGGTTTTGTCTCGTTCAATGCGTAGTGGTGCTTGTTTACAAACGGCTAACTTCCCATCATCAATATCTTCAGTTCCTTTTGTTTGGGAATATTATGGTGAAAAACATAATATGAACTTCTTTGCTGGCTTTTGTGGTATGGAAGAAACTGAAACTGGAATCCGTCCTAAGAAGAACTTCTTCATAGGACATTCTACAGATGTGGTTGAAACTACTTCTTATAGAAAACCACAAGAAAAGGAAACTATGATGGAATTGAGCGAAAGATTGGCACTGGTGCGAAAAATGTTAAGCAAATAATATTACAATCATCCAAAAAACAAAAAACAATGAAAAAAGTATCGTTATTTCTATTGATGCTAACTGCATCCTTAGTAGCCTTCGGTCAAACTACCGATGAGAGCAACGGAGCCGCATATATGTTCCCTATTGGGATAGTCCTAATACTTGTGGTATTTTATTTTATTAATCGTGTTCGCACTAATAACAAGATTGCTAAAATAAAAACCGAACAGGACAGATTATCTAACACATTCTGGGATTGCCGAAAAGCAGTCAATAAATTACTTGATAGTTTAATTGGAATCGAATTCGCTGAGGTTTCGGTTATAAAAAACAATCTAACTAATCTCGGTTTAACTGGTGATGCTGAATGGGGAAAGACAAGTGTAACGCCTGAAATGATGAGGGAATATATTGACAATTACAAATCTTTCAATAGTAATACCAATAATACTTCATTATTGAAAAACCTGGAACATAAATGTCAATTAGCTGCCAGTGCTACTAAATATGCCAGTAAGTGGGATGACAATAGGTTCGCCACCGCCGTACAAGGCGTAACTGAACTATGTAGTAAATTGGAACATTTAACTTTTGACAAAACTGATTATTCCTCAGTCAGAGGTGCCTTTACTGCCATTATAGATAGCATAAAGTTGTCGGTAGACAACCTCAAACTCGCTATCAACACACATAATGCCGATTCTATTGAAAAGTTTGTCAATGAAATTGCCGCATCAGAACAACAACACACCGCTCTATCTAACAAATATGGTATTGTTCTATCTAACGATAACAATAAGATAAACAAGGCAAAAAATGCAAAAAGTGACATACGACAGAAAATATCTGCTATGGAAGCTCATTGTAACCGCAGGGGTGTATCTTCGGAAGCTGCCGCACGAACAAGGCAGCAATGCTCAACCATGTACTCACAGCTTGATACATACAGTGATTTTGATTTGGTGCAACTATATCTTATGTACGATATAATGTTCGCACAAGTGGATAACACATGTATGGATGCACAGGCTGAAAGCCAAGCTTACGAACAACAGGTGTATGAAGATAACCAGCGTGAAGAGGCTGCCGCACAACAACAAAGAGACGATGATGCACAGCAGCAAAGGGATGATGACCAGGCAGCAGCAGATCAGCAGGCACAGGATGACAGGGATAACAACGACAATAATAACAGTAATGACAATGATAGTTATAGTTCCTCCGATAGCAGCAGTTGTGGTTCGGATGATTAATGTTTCAAACAAAACGACTAAAAGGTTTATGAGAGATCATAAACCTTTTTTGTCGCCTAATATTTAACTTATTCTTAACTTTTTTTTTCGTATCTTTGAGTATGATAGAAAATAATACAATACCTTCGCATGTCGCTCCGACAAATGAACTGGAGATAGAATTGGTATCTTTGTGTACAGAAAAATTAGGACTTACTTTCGGCGAATTTTGGTATAAATGGTTCTCAAGTAGCAGAGTGTTGACTACAGGCAATCACACAATACATATTAATTCTAATCAAAGGATAAAACTTGATGTATTAAGAGCCGAATTCTCTAAGCTTCCATTTTTTATTAAAATGCTTAGGTTGAATGAAATAGATATACATAGCCTATACGAAGGGCAGTGTATTGAGGAAGTTGAATTCCAATACCAGTATTATGTACACTTCAAAAGTAATCTGTTTATCGAAAGTAAACCTTATAATTAATATATTATGACATACATACGGATAGGATATTGGAAAAAAATGAGTAATGAACTCTTCACCAAATTTGAGCATCTTCTTACAGAAGAAAGCATTTGGGATGAAGATTGTGGTTGGTTATATACCTATTATTTTAAATCTCTCGAATGTTGATAAAAAAGAGTGAACTAAATACAATTACCAAACATTATATACACCAAATTAAAAAACTATATGAAAGTTCCACTTTTGGTAAAGAGGAACTCATTATATCGGAGTCTTGTGTATGTAATAAAAAGATAGAAATTTGTTTGTTATTTTACAAAGACACCAAACTCAATCACGCTTTTAGTATAGGCGGATTTTATTTTCCTGTTCAAAACAAGAAGCGGAAATATAAGATATTGATAGATGTTAGTATAAATAACACGTTTAATAAATCTTATTTAGAACAGGTTAATCTGAGAATTAAAGCCAATCTTGTGCATGAATTTGAGCATCACCTACAAAAATGCAAAGTTCCGTTCAGAGAGAAACTAAAAGTGGTTAATTATATAACTAATCCTGAGGATTATATTAATAATCCAACAGAACTCGAAGCACTCACCAAGCATATATATTTTCTACATAAGCAGAGTAAGATTCCATTTCTTGAAATGCTTCATATAGAATCACAAAATGTTTCTACCAATTGTAATATACAAAAACAATATGTTAAGAACATAATTGGTTATTTACGAAAACGAAAGGATTTAAACTTATTAACAAACATACAATTATAATGGCATACGAAATAGAAGGATTCGATTTTGACGAATATATAGATAAATTAATAGATATTGCAAAATCTGTTAAAAAAGAGGATATAACAATTCTTACCGGTCCAAATGGATATGGTAAGAGTTTTCTTCGTAAAATACTTGGACAACTTAATGGTAAATATGAATTCCCAAAAGTTGCTTCTGTGTCAATGGAATCTAGAACTTCGCCTAAAGAACATATGTCTGCTTTTAGGAGTATGGCGATGGATAAAGATTATGATGCTACATCCAACCATACTTGTTATATGATTGAAAGTTTATTGAGAACTCCTGATAGGTATTTTGTAATAGACGAGCCTGAAATTGGTATGGGAAAAGAGATGCTGCTTGGTTTAATTACAGAACTCAATGAAAAAATTGAATCATTGAAAACAGAAGGTAAGTTTTTAGGAATTATGTTTATAACTCACAGCGAATTTTTCATCGAACACCTTAAATACGATACCTTTATCAACCTTGATGGGCTGACATACAAACAATGGAAGAATAGAGAGATAAAAGCTATTGGGACAAAAAACCTAAGTGATTGGAGTCATCATATGTGGGGTGCAATAGAAAAACGATTACATTAATTAAAAAATGCGGAACTTTTGGTTCCGCATTTTTTATTTCTTCAACAATTTATATTCTTCCATACTTAAATCTACAAGTTCTATACCTGCTAATTTATAAGCAGTGGCTTCATCCACAAATACTTCAATTTTCTGGTACTTCTTCAAACTATCATTTTCCTTTTTTAAAACCCAATTATATCTACCCATTTGTTCAATATATAATTGTTTTATTTTAGCTCCTTTGCCTATCTTAATATCATCAAGATACGTGGTATATAACCTATTAGCAGCAACTTTTCTTGGTATTGAATGCTCTGCAACTAATTTAGCTTTTTTATCCAATATAAGCGCAGCTAAAGCTGATTTACTTATTTTGCCACTGTAAAGTATATCGCTGATTGGTAAATACCAAACTGCTGCACCAATTGTTGTTTCTATTAGTGTTTTTCCTGCGCTTTTTGATTTCTTAAAAAAGATCACAAGTTGATAGTATTATTTCTGCGAATACTTCGGTTTTTTCGTTTAAAACTTCAATTCTTTTATTCTCAGCCTCAATAAGTCTATTTCTCTTTTTATTTTCTGCCGCTATTATTTTTTCCTCTGATGTTATTTTAACTTTAGTCATGCTTATCTACTGCTATCATTTCTTCTATCGCCCAAACCTCTATTGCTATCATTGCGGTTAAATTTAGCACATCATTTGCGCTAACAATAGACTTTAATTCGTGTAATTGATGAATTAAGGAAATCTTCCTCTCAATAATAATATCTATAAATGCCGGTTGATGAATGCCACCTGGCATTGTGTAATCTAAATGTAATCCTGTTTTAATCATACTAACTATATTTTATTATTGTATATAAAATATCTATATAGTTTAGTAAGACTTTAAGTTTTGACTTGTATTGTAATAGCGATTTAACGCATTTCTGACGCTATTAGAGACGTTCATGACAAAAGCACAACAACATACTCATTTCAGAAAATCGAAGCTTAAATAAAAATAGCAATTTTTAATATATGTACAAAATAAAAAATAAGAACCAAAAGGTTCTTATTTTTTATTTATGTATGTTGTCTGTAAATTAAATCAATAACAAAGCCAACTAGTTTTCACTAGTTGGCTTTGTATTATGTTATTGATGTAAATTTACTTTATAAAAAAGTAGAATAAAGGAATTGTATGAGAAGGGATGGTTGGTGTACTATTTACAGGCTGCCCAATTCCTATCTTTTTCTTCTTAGAAATTGGGTCATCACATTTTTTTTCAATGACTTCCTGTGAATTTTTTGTTTTCACAAGTGGTTTAGTTATACCATAATGGTAGTTTGTACACTTATGCTTTTTGCCGTTCTCTATACTATCTATCTTTTGTTTTAGACAATAGCTTTCATAATCGGAAAAACTTTGCGACTTTGCGCTTAGGCACAACAAAATGAGTGCAATTGTGGTTAGTATTTTCATCTGTCAAATTCGTTTTTTAAAATATTTCTAATAACTGGTTCACCTATTAACTCTACTTCCATTTTTAATTGTTCCCATTCAGCCGGTGTGTGAGATTTAGCACGTATTCTTTCCAATAAACTTTGTATTCTTTTGGTGCCTTCATTTCTTTCAACATCAGATTTTTGGTGCGCTTCATTTTCAAGTAAATTATGCCGAATATCGTGTATATTAGCCATAAAAGTTTTAGACGGGCTTGGTACAATTTCTTCGGTTTCTGTTAAAACTCTCACACAACCATCTATCATATCCATTATGATGTTCTGATTAGTTGTTAATATACGAAACTCTTCAGTTATAGGAGACTTAACAATCATAGATATTAATGCCTTGCACTGCAATATATTCATTTCTCTTTCAGGAAAGAGATATGTAGTTTTTGTACAAGGAACTATACTTCCAAGTTGAGTATAAGAATGGTACGGTGCTACCAAACATTTTATGATTTTACCATCATAAATCATTTTGGACAAATCTTCTTCCTCTTGTGAGAGTGCAAACAAATTTTCAGGAAAGTTTATCATATACTAAAATTCTAATTCAATACCTTGAACAGTCATCTTCTTAGGCTTCACAGCCAACTGGTTGAAAAAAGCAGCAATTTCCGACATTGACATATCAGGCTGTTTTTTAGGAGGTGCTTTCGCAAGTTTCGTTTCTCCAACCTCAACAGGAGTTGGTTTGGCGGTTGGCTTCCTTTCAGCAATTTTACGAACTTTTACCTCTACTTTATTAAGTAGATTTTTAGACGGAGTAAACCGTGCAATAAGAGGTATTTCGAAGTTTGGATTTTCCTTACAGAAATCATGTCGTGCGATATTAATCTCACTAAATGTTCGCTTTGGTTTCATTAAATTGCCTATATTAGAGGCATTATCATCCCATAGTATGAGTATTTCTTCTGGTGTAAAAACTAAATTAGGCATTTCTTTTTCAATTTTTGGCTTACTTAGTCTTTCAACTTCGTTTTTCAAATCAGCCGGTTTCAAATATTTTGCAGTTAAAGGTATTTCAAATGTAGGATTCGCTACACAATAGTTATATCTTTTATTAGATATATCAACTAAATTATGTTTTGTTAATTCCTTAACTCTTACACCAGGATGCGCCCACAATAAATCTTCGTGTGCTTTAGTCCACACTGAAGTATCAGGCTTCTCAACTTTAGCATTCTTCCTTATTGTTATTGTATCAGCAGGCGGAACAAAATCAGGATGCGATCCAAGGTACAATGCTCTTTGCTTACTAACATTAATAACACTTTTTTTAAGTTGTTCGGCTACTTCTTCCTTAGTGCCTAACCATAACCACTGGCTTTCTTCGTGATTCCAATCATCTCTCACAGTTAATTTCATTGCTGGAGCGTTGAGTTTCTTATTTTTCTTGTTTTCATCACTAAGTTTTTCGGAAACATTTTCCTTAGTAATCATGAATATATCATGTGGTGATAAATTCAAATCTTTATACGACATATCACTGGCGAGAGCCTCTATATATCGCATGGTGGTCGTCATTAAAGAACCAGATTCTTGAATTAAGACTGAATTCCGGAAGTGTTTTTGATAATCCGCTTTGAGCGCATCCATTTCTTCCGCATTATTAAATTTATACACCTTGTATGAATCTGGTGTGCCTACTACGTTCTTAATTGTCCTAACTTGCATAGTTATGTTTAGATTAAAAAAAAAGCCGGAATTACCGGCTTCTCAATGAGAATTGTTATTACTTAATCAATACTATACCAAAGCTCCCGCCAAGATTCCATGTCGCTGTGCGAGTAAACTGGTTACATACCGCCATTGATACAATAAAATGCTTATTTAGGCTAAAGCAAGGGTTTATACCTACTTCAAGTAGCTCACTATTAGGTAGTGATAGCACATTAAATTTTGGTGACATATATACCATCCAGCATGAACGCTTATCATTTAGCACTGTAAGATAAACTTTGGGACCAATATACAGAAACCTCGGTTTCGTTGTACTGGATTTATGTGTCACCGTATCTGTTGTAGTAACACCACTCTGTTTCAACCAATCAACATCTAACCCCAACGATGTTGGTTTGTCTGTTCCCCAAACGCCGGCTTCAAATGTCAAGCCATACACTGGGTTTGGAGGCGTG
>Ga0209777_10004852_pt1 | contig 15761 bp, 11 predicted proteins | sample FrelakmetHBP12HB_FD_187147 | JGI IMG/M metagenome (GOLD analysis project Ga0209777, IMG submission 187147) | Freshwater lake sediment microbial communities from the University of Notre Dame, USA, for methane emissions studies -HBP12 HB (SPAdes)... | ecosystem: Environmental > Aquatic >... | reverse complement strand
ATGGCCTGGCTGTTCAATCCACTGAGAGTGGCTATTCAGAGAATTGTGGACAAGATGTTTTATGGGGAAAGCTATGACTACAGGCGTATGGTGCTCAGCTTTGCTCAGAGAATGGGCAGCGTCCTCGACCTTGGTGAGTTAGCGGAGTCAATGTTGCGTCCGCTAACTAAAGCTGTGGGTGCCAGTCAGGCGAGCCTTTTGCTCTCTAGAGATGACGATTTCACTTCGCAGTTCGCCGACCGGCTAGTAGAGGGTGAGCCGGTCACTTCGATAAGGCTGGGCAAGGACAGCCCAATAATTAATTGGCTTACTAGAGAAGATAAGCCTCTCTCCCGGGAGCTTATAGATGTGGCTCCGGAGTTCAAGGAACTCTCGGAAGTAGAAAGGAAGAGCCTCGATGGCCCGGGAATGGGACTACTCTTCCCGATAAAAAGCAAAGGCAACCTGATCGGTATCTTGGCGTTGAGCAAAAAGCAATCGGGAGGGTCTTATTCTACTGACGACATGGACCTATTAGTGACTGTAGCTAGTGAGGCAGGGGTAGTGATGGAGAACGCTCAGCTTTATGCTAAAGCCAAGGAGAGGGCTCATACTGATGAGTTGACTGGCTTATTTAACCATCGTTATTTCCATGAGCGCCTTGATGAGGAGATCTCCAGATGCTCTCGCTTCGGTGATATCTTCTCCTTGCTCTTTTTGGATATGGACCTCTTCAAAGCGTACAACGACATCTATGGACATTTAGCAGGCGATGATATGCTCAAGCAAATAGGGCAACACATCAAGAATTCGATAAGAGGCATAGACATGGCTTTCCGCTACGGTGGAGATGAATTTACTGTTATTTTGCCTCAAGCGTCTCTTGAGGACTCCTGTAAAGTTGCTGAGAGGATACGAAAGAGAATAGAAGTTGAGATGGATTCGAAAGGCGCTCCGTTGACTTGCAGCCTTGGCATAGCTTCCTGGCCTACCGATGGTGTCATGAGAGAAGAGATAGTCCAGGCGGCAGATGCATCTCTATACTATGCAAAGCAGACGGGAAGAAATCGAATATGCTTGGCTTCGGAGATAATGACTTCCGAGGTATTATCAATGGGCGCGAAGCCCGACAGGGAACCCGGAATCCTTAGTACAATCTATGCCTTGGCAGCTACTGTTGATGCTAAGGACCATTATACCCATTCTCATTCAATGAAAGTGAGCAAGTATGCTACCGACATTGCTGAGGCTCTTGGCTACTCCCAGGAAAGGATAGCTACACTACGTGCCGCTGCATTGTTACACGACATAGGCAAGATCGGCGTATCTGATAGAGTGCTTATGAAGTCCGGGCCGTTGAGTGATGAGGACTGGGAGCCAATACGTGCTCACCCCAAGCTAGGTGTAGCCATACTTAAACACGTTGAAAGTTTGAGTGGTTGTCTGGCGGCAATTCAGTATCATCACGAACGCTATGACGGCACTGGTTATCCTGCAGGTTTAAAAGGCGAGAATATCCCTCTTGATGCTCGAATTATGGCTGTGGCCGATTCCTATGATGCTATGACTTCGCTACGTCCCTATCGGCAAGGTAAATTCACCCCTGAGCAGGCGTTGGCGGAATTGAAGCGCTGCGCTGGGACACAGTTCGACCCCAAAATCATAGAGGTCTTCCTGTCTATTGGGAGGCGTGCGGCGGGAGGGCACGCCGATGCGCCACGGCAGTCAGGCTGACACCTCGACCTATTCTGAATTCTTTAAAGAAGGTTTTTTATTAGGCAGTACTTGCAAGTTGAGAAAAGGAAGTGTTTTGGGAGCCCTTGAACCAATGTTTGCCAATTAGGTATCCAGCTTTGGGAGCGCCCTTTCCCCATTTTCAGGGCGCTAATTTCCCCTTACCCCCTTTAGAAAGGGGGGGATTCCTGGATTCCCGCTCAAGGCGGGAATGACATTATGGGCGTTTGTCGGATTTTAGATATTTATGCAGGTGGTGATAGGATGGTTTCGGTCTCAAAATTCTGAGCCCCTATAGTTGTGTTTGAAACTTGGCTTCCATTGCCGCTATCGTTGTGATACTTTAAAGGCTCAAAGTTTCACAAGCCTCACATAATGATAGTTGACTTTCATAACCAGTGCGTAATGTAAATTTTCCAGCAAAAACTTTCATTGCAAATAATTAATGTAACTTCTCTTTCATTCCACTATTTGAAGAATCTGCTCGGCAACATAGCGACGGTGGCGCTCCTTGCCTGTAATCTCCTTCAAGATTCCTTTATCTACAAGCCGTTTCAAAGATTGCATGGCTGTTGGATGTGAAATGCCGAATTGCTCTTGTAGCTCGGCAGCAGATACGAAAGGCTGTTGGAAGAGATGGTCAGTAATGCCAAGCACAAGCGCCGGTAGGTGCGTTTTCTGCAGCTCACCTCTCCACTTCAGTTGCAAATCCTGCAACTTCTTTGCCATCTGGTTAGCCTTTTGAGACTGCTCCGCTACGCCGCTCAGAAAGAAGGCCAGCCACTCACTCCATGCCCCGCGCTCGCTGATAGCCAGCAACAGGTCGTAGTAATCTTGGCGATGGCGCTCGAAGAAGGCGCTCAGGTAGAGCAAGGGCAGCGGCAGGAGTTTCCAGTTCACCAGCAACAGTGAGAGCAGGAGCCTTCCAATCCGCCCGTTGCCATCCAGGAAGGGATGAATCGCCTCGAACTGGTAGTGGATAAACGCCAGCCGCACCAGGGGTGGGTGCTCATTTTCCGAGTGCAGATACTTCTCGAAAGCGTCCAGGGCAAGGTTCATCTCATGCACAGGCGGCGGGATGTAGTCAGCATCATTAAGGGTACACCCCGCCTTCCCAATCCAGTTCTGGCTGTGGCGGAACTCGCCGGGAGTGGCTTTCTCGCCTCGCACCCCTTCCATCAGGTGCGCGTGTAATTCGCGTACCAGACGCAGGCTTACCGGGAGCGTCTGTGCCCGCTCCAATCCGTACTCCAGGGCACGCACATAGTTCAGCACCTCTCGCGCATCGGCATCCGTGGAAGCAGGTTTCATGCCCGGCAGTGCCATTTGCCTGGCTTCGTAGAGGTAAAGGTCAGTGATATCGGTCTGAGTACCTTCAATGCGCGAGGAAAGCACCGCCTCGCGGCGGATGAAGGGGCGTATGAGGAGTTCGGGATTGGGCATGGTGCGCCCCAGCCCGGCAAGCTCGCCCAGGGCGCGGTCGGCTCCGGAGAGTATGCGTATCAGCTCCGCATCCAGGGTCAATGCCGGTGGCAACGCATTAGGCACAAACGCCCGGTAGGCCGCGTCGCCCTGTCCTGCTTTTAACAGTCGCCCTGAGGGGCTGCTTTTGAAGCGCTCCAGGTTCATACTCCCTCTTTCCCCTCCACAAAATCGCGAAGCCCCTTTATCTGGTCATAGCCGATGGTATCTTCTTTGGCGAAGACAATCTCGTACTTCAAGCGGTCGGGGTTGAGTCCCAGCGCGTTTTCCACCAGCCGCAACTACCAATAGGTCTCCAGGGCACGTACCTGCGGTGGGCGCAGACGAAATCCAGCACCCCCCGGTTTGGCTGCCCAATCGAGTATCTCAGCAATCGTAGGATAATCGGAGTGAGGGTAGCCCTGCTGACGCCATCGCTCGACACGTTGGGCAAGTAATTCGTAGAGATGCACCGTCTGCCCCCAGCCTTCAGGATGCTGTAAAAGTGTCAATGCCAAATACAAACAGAAAGCGGTTAAAAGTTAGCCCCTATTATACGACCTGCGCTTGTGCAGCACAACCAAGTGCGCGCGATATAGGTCGAAGCTACCACGAAAGGGTTAGCGTATCAAGATTATTGGGGAAGCTTCAAAAACAAAGGAAATCCCCATCGGCGGCGCTCTTCTGGAGCAACTACCTGTAGTGATTTAGCATGTCTGTAAAGCGAAGCGACCTGATTAAATATCTGGAAGAACATGGATTCTACTTGCTGCGTGAAGGCAGCCAAACAATACCCGTTAAAAGGCATCGAACGCTCGATAGAATAACAGCCAACGAATTGTGCAAACAGGCTGGATTGAAGCCAAAGTTTTAACCCTGCCAGACAAGCCTGGATTATTCATATAGGGGCCAGTACCCCGTGCCCCCCTGTATGTCATTGCGAGGAGTTCGCCTCTGGCGGACGACGAAGCAATCTCACCAATCACTGACCGCTTACTGCTTTCCCGCGACATTTTCCCCTTGACAGTATGAGCACTAATGTTCTATTATTGCCCCATACTATCGGGACTGCATGTACACAGATCCCGATTCAATTCAAGAGTGGCAAACGCATCTCCTGAGCCGCACAATTGTGGGCTGATAGCTGATTGCTCAAAGCTCTTGACATCCCTTGGAATTGAATATGTGGGATTTCGTTTTGGGGATGTTGCTCCTCAACATAGGGACGTTTTTTACCCAGACAGTCCCCACTGCGTTCGGCTGAAGCTGACCGCAGCCCGCGAAATCCCGGCACTCAGGCGACCCAAAAATTAAAAAATGCCAAATCCTGAACACCAAGGCCACGCTGTGCCCGAAACAGCAGTTTGCAAGTCGCCCCTCCGGACATATAAGGGGTTACGTGAATCGGTTGCGGTGGCGTGGTGAGGTTTCGGGGCGGGGTTGGGGATTTGAATACTAGACATCCAGGTTCTTCACCTGGCGGGCGTGGGCCTGGATGAAGGCTTTCCGGGGAGGGACCTCTTCTCCCATCAACGTCTGAATGATCTCGTTGGCTTTCACCGCATCCTCGACAGCAACCCGGAGCAGTATCCTATTCTTGGGGTCCATAGTGGTTTCCCAGAGCTGCTGCGGGTTCATCTCTCCCAAGCCTTTATATCGCTGCATCTCCACCCCCTTGGTCGTCCCCAGCTTCACTAGCAGCTCGTCCTTCTCTTTATCCGTAAAGACCCAGTGTTCCTCCTTGCCCTTCTTGATGCGGTACAGCGGCGGCTGAGCGATGAACAGGTGCTCTTTCTCTATCAATCCTGTCATGTGGCGGTAGAAAAAGGTAAGCAGAAGGGTGCGGATGTGAGAACCATCGACATCGGCATCGGTCATGATTATCACGCGATTATAGCGTAGCTTTGCGGTATCGAACTCCATGCTGCTGCCTGCTCCCAGGGCGGTAATCAGGGCGCGGATTTCCTCATGACCCAGCATTCTCTCCGGCCGAGCCTTCTCCACATTCAATATTTTGCCCTTGAGCGGCAGGATAGCCTGGAAACGCCGGTCTCTGCCCTGTTTGGCTGAGCCCCCTGCGGAGTCTCCCTCCACTATATATATCTCGCACTCGGCGGGGTCCTTCTCCGAGCAGTCAGCGAGCTTGCCGGGGAGGGTACCGGTATCCATGAGCCCTTTTCTGGTAACCAGGTCACGAGCCTTGCGGGCCGCCTCGCGGGCACGGGCGGCGATAAGCGATTTTTCCAAGATCCTCTTGCCCTCGCTGGGGTGTTCCTCCAAGTAAGATGACAGCCCTTCCCCCACCACCGATTCCACCAGGCTCTTAACCTCCTGGTTGCCCAGCTTGCTCTTGGTCTGCCCTTCAAACTGGGGATTTGTGAGCTTGACGCTTATTATCGCGGTCAACCCTTCCCTGACATCGTCTCCAGTAAGGTTGGCTTCACTTTCCTTGAGGACTTTGTACTTCCTGCCATAATCATTGAGGACTCGGGTAAGCGCTGAACGAAAGCCTGTGAGGTGGCTGCCGCCATCCCCGGTATTGATACAGTTGGCAAAGCTCAAGGTGACCTCAGTGAAGCTTTCGTTATACTGGAGGGCGACATCCACCAAGGTGCTATCAATCATCTTTGAGATATAGGCAGGCATCGACTGCAACACAGCCCGCTTCCGGTTGAGATGGCGGACAAAACTGACAATCCCGCCCTCGAAATAGAAGGTCTTCTCTATGTCGCGGCGCAGGTCTTTAAACCAGATCTCCACCCCTTTATTTAGATATGCCATCTCGCGGAAGGATTGCGCCAGTACCTCGAAATTGCAATCTATCTTGTTGAATATCTCCTCATCAGCGAGGAAAGTTACAATAGTGCCGCTGCCCTGGGCACTACCGACCATTTTGACCTTCTCCTTAGGCACCCCTCGCTGATACTCCTGACGGAAAAGCTTACCATCGCGCTTCACATCTACTCTCATCCAGACAGAGAGGGCATTTACAACCGAGGCACCGACACCGTGCAAGCCGCCGCAGACCGTGTAGCCGCGGCCGCCGAATTTACCGCCGGCGTGTAAAGTGGTCATCACAGTCTCCAGGGCTGAGACCTTGGTGACAGAGTGGATTTCGACAGGTATGCCCCTGCCGTTATCGGCTACGCTTACCGAGCCATCCTCGAGGATGGTGACCTCGATCTTATCGCAGTAGCCAGCCATCGCTTCATCAATGCTGTTGTCCACAATTTCATGGACAAGGTGATGTAGCCCTCGCTGATCGGTGCTGCCAATATACATGCTGGGTCGCAGGCGCACTGCCTGGAGGCCATCAAGCACCTGAATATCTTCGGCGTTATAGGTATTATGGTTCTTGTTCTCTTCCATTTATCTCCCGCTCAAAGCCATGCCGATTATGCAGAAGTATTGTGATAGGAGAAAATGTTCCCGAGGAGATGATGAGCTTGCTACAGCATATAGTCTGATAGAGGTTCTTGCAGCCAGTCTTTCAGTCGCGCCCATTAACCAATTCTATCACATTTTGAGGCAATTGTGAAGCAAATCAGCTCACTTTATTTAACTAAACATCCCAAAGGGCCTAGCATACTTACGCTAGCCTCACCTCCCCCGCAGCGTCGGCGCTCAGGATAGCCTGGAAATCGTAGCCCCTGCGTTTGATCTCGTCCGAGCCACCCTGGTGGCGGTCGAGCAGCACCACCACTTTGACCACCTTACAGCCCTCCGCCTCCACAGCCTCTATGGCTCGCAACACAGAGCCTCCGGTGGTAATAACATCGTCAACTATAGCTACACTCGAACCCCGTTTCAACGGCCCCTCAATGCGTTTCTGCGTCCCGTGCCCCTTCATCTCTGCCCTTACGATGAAAGCAGGAATAGGCTTGCCCTCCAGGTGGCTGACCACCGCGACCGCTGAGACCATGGGGTCAGCCCCCATAGTCATGCCCCCCACCGCCTCCGCCCCACTCCCTTTCAAAATATCGAAAATCTTCTTTCCAATGAGATAAGCCCCCTCCGGCCAGAGTGTCACCAGCCTGCCATCGAAATAATAAGAGCTTTTCAGCCCTGAGGAGAGGGTGAATTCGCCATGAAGGATGGCATGCTCCTTAAAAACTTCTAAAAGCCTCTTATCACTAGCCTTGGTCACTTTACAACCCTCCTTTGGCCGTTCGTGGTGAGCCTGTCGAACCATGAACGGCCCTTCGACAAGCTCAGGGCGAACGGATTAAACTCTGTTCTCACAATAGAACGGGCCTATCAGCCCCCTATATCCCCCAATCTTGGGGGACTTTTAGGAACTGGGGGACACCCCCAGACCCCCAGCAGGAAGAATCCTGCACCTCTTACAAATACAACTTATGTCCCGCTATATACTTCTCCACCGCCTCAGGCACCAGGTAGCGAATGGAGAGTCCCTGGGCAACCAGCCTCCTGACATCCGTGGAGCTGATGTCTATCTGGGGCACATCCACTAACATGATGCGCTTGGAGACACCCGGGATGGAGGATTCCAGGATGTGCAAATCTGTTTGAGCGTGGCCCGGACGCCATATCCCTACTACCTGGCATATCTCAACAAGCCGCCCGGGGTCTTTCCACCTGGGGAGTTCCGCCAGAGCATCAGGCCCCACGATGAAGTAGATTTCGGCTCCTGCACCCAACTTAGCCTTTAGCTCCAAAACCGTATCTATACTATAAGAAAGTCCAGGCCGGTCTATCTCAAGAGTAGATACCTTGAAATGGGGATCTGAGGCAACGGCTAATCTAACCATAGCCAGCCTGTGTTCCGCCGCGCTTATGGGCTTTTCTTCTTTGAGCTTAAGCCAGGGGCGCCCTGCCGGGACAAAGAGCACTTCCCCGAGCCCCAACTTTTGCCTGATATCCTCGGCGACAATTAGATGCCCCAGGTGGATAGGGTCGAAGGTGCCTCCCAGAACACCTATCTTGCTCCTGGTCATGCTTCTTCTTCTCCCTGCTTCGCAGCTTTCTTTGAAGATAAGGGGCGAGGCCGAAACACCTTGAATCCCTCCTCTTCTTTCTTGGGAGAGAGACGGGGTGCTTTAGAGACTAGCTCCCAGGCTTTGCTCATAAGCTCGTTCGCTCCTTCACCGGTTGCTGCCGAGATAAAATGCACCGGAACCCCCAGTTCCTTGAACTCCCTCTCGATCTGGGGCAGGCGAGCGCGAACATGGGGTAAATCGATTTTGTTTATGGCAATGAGCCTTGGCCTATCCTTCAAAGAAGGCTCATATGACACAAGCTCTGTCTCAACCTTCTTGAAGTCCGCAACGGGGTCTTCGGAGCTCCCGTCAACCAGGTGTATCAGCGCCTTGGTGCGCTCGATATGGCGCAGGAAATCGAGCCCCAGACCTCGCCCCTCATGTGCTCCCTCGATAATCCCCGGAATATCTGCCAGCACGAAGCTTCCATATCCAATACCCACGACCCCGAGAACAGGTTCGATGGTGGTGAAGGGATAAGCTGCAATCTTGGGCCTAGCTTTTGATACCACGCTCAAAAGGGTAGACTTGCCTGCATTGGGGTAGCCGATAATGCCGACATCGGCAATCAGCTTGAGATCGAGGAGCAGTCTCTTTTCCTCGCCGGGCTTACCTTTTTCTGCAGTGCGCGGAGCCTGGTTTGTAGACGTGGCAAAATGGGTGTTGCCCCTGCCCCCCTTTCCTCCTTTAGCGACCAATACCTGCTGTCCCTGTTCTACTACATCTGCAATTAATACCCCGGAGCCATTTTCCGTTTTGAGCCGCACCTGGGTGCCCAAGGGGACCTTTATAAAGAGGTCCTCTCCCCTCTTTCCATACATATTCTTTCCCTTCCCATGAACCCCTTTCTCCGCTTGGAAATGCTTTTTATATCTGAAAGAAAGCAGGGTGGATACACTCTCATCACCCACTAAGTACACGCTTCCACCATTTCCTCCATCCCCTCCATCTGGACCTCCGAAGGGAACAAACTTCTCCCTGCGAAAACTGACTACACCATTTCCTCCATCCCCAGCCTTAACATAAATCTCAACTCGGTCTATCACTAATCCATCCTTATTATGATATTTCTGATATTCAGGATTTATTATAAGCATAGTGGAGAAGACTGTAAAACTAATAATTATATAGCCGGGGAAATTGTGGTAATCCTATTTGTCTGAATTCGGGCATTTAGTGGAGGATAAGGTATGTTAAATGAAGAAACTGTGGAAGAGTTGCGTATAAAAAGAAGACTGGGAGACGGGTACTCGCTTGAGAAAAGAAGACATAAAGACAAAGCAGTTATCCACAATTCAAACGGGATTTCCACGAAAAATAGGCAGTTATCCACACTTTTATGTTAATGCTTTAGGCGGGTAATCGTTTAGGCTGATCTGGAATAAAGGTTCTCTCTGATCTCCAGCAGATCGCGGCGCAGCCCGTGATCGGTGTTGATCTCATCGGAGATCTTGTGATAGCCATGCAGGATTGTGCTGTGATCTCGACCTCCCAGCTCTCTGCCTATTTGGGTCCAGGAGCATTGAAGTTCTTCTCTAAGGAGGTACATTGCTATCTGGCGTGCTTGAGATGAGGTCTTGTCCCGTCTCTTACCCTGCAGGGTTTCGGGGGGAATGTTAAAAAAGGTGGCTGCCACATTCAGAATCACTGCTGGTGTCAGGGTGCGTTTATGGGCATCGCTGGAGATATCTGCCAGGGCTTGAGTTGCAAGTTCGACTGTAAGCGGCGATTTGGTAAGTCTGGCGTATGCCATGACGCGGTTGAGCGCTCCCTCTAGCTCGCGGATATTCTTCTGGATGCGGCGAGCTATGAAGTTCAACACCTCAGGGGGGGCTCCTGTTTTCTGTTCTTCAGCCTTCGTCTGGAGAATGGCGATCCTGGTTTCCAGATCAGGTGGCTGCATGTCGACGATTAGCCCCCATTCGAAGCGAGAGCGTAGTCTATCCTCCAGCAGAGTCAGGGACTTCGGGGGACGGTCACAACTGATAACAATCTGACTGTTGCCGGTATGGAGGGCATTGAAGGTATGGAACAGGCCCTCCTGCGTCTGCTCTTTACCGGCTATGAATTGAATATCATCCAGGAGCAGGACATCTACACTGCGATATTTGTCCCTGAAGTCCTCGCTTCTCCTCTCTCTGATAGCGCTGATGAACTCGTTAGTGAACTGTTCAGCGGTGACATACATCACCCGAGGACGAACTCGTATCGCCTCCCAGCCGATGGCATGCAGGAGATGGGTCTTTCCCAGGCCTACACCACTGTAAACGAACAAAGGATTGTAGCTATTCCCGGGATTCTCCGCTACTCCTAAGGCGGCGGCATGGGCCAGGCGATTGCTGCTGCCCACTATAAAGGAAGAGAAGGTATACTTTCGATTTAACTTGGGTGCACCGGTCCGCTGTTTGTAGTTTGTCGAAGAAGGCGTTGAAGGTACAGGAGGGGTTAACTCTTCATCACCATTCCCCAGATGGACCTGAAACTGTACCGATAACGGCTTCCCGGTAATGCCGATTAATGTTTTCTCAATTAAGGGGTGTAAGCGCTTCTCTAACGATTCTGTAACGAAACTGCTCGATACCCCAACTGTGAAACAGCTATCACTGTAGGTCAACCCTACGGTATTCTTTAACCAGGTTTGATAGTTTGCCGGACTTACTTTGCCTTGTAATTCGTCGAGCGCCGCTTTCCATATCTCGGCAGCGAGTCTCATTTTCATACCACACCTCGTCACAACAGCTTGACAAAGCAACCTCCATCCGCCTCAGGCGGATTTTAGTGCACAAAAAGGAATAATGAAACAGCACTCTTATGCAAACCAGATATAAGACTAGAGCGCTTTCCCCTGAGACATGTTTATTGCCGATGGCGTCTTTCTTTAGCGATGGGCTCCAGAGAAAGGCAGCACATCTCAGGGTGGATGTTGTATCTGCGGAGCTTTCTTTGGGGCAAACATAAGGAAAATTGCTTAGTTAAGATAACAGACGGAGGGGCTCAGGTCAAGAGATTTTTATAACATTTTTCAAGGTAAAAAAAGGAAAAGGAGGAGGTCATGCCCTTTTACAAAAGATTAAGGAGATCACTATCTATACCGAAGGCGCGTACGTTTCAGCTTGTTTGACGGCCAGGTGCCGTAATGATATTATCAGGGCCGCAAGCAGTAGGGGAAGATGGTTACCGAATATCGAGTTAATATGAGGAATAGAAACCAGGAGGAAGGGATCTTGAGAAAATCAATTCTGGTTTCAGTGGTGTGCCTGGCTCTGCTGGCGGCATGCCTGGGATGTGGGAAGGAGACTACGACATCGAGCAGTGCTGTTTTCACGATCGATGGGGAAATGGGGCTTGCTGCCGGTATCGCGTTGACGGAGAACCATATTCAAAGTCTGGTGAACACCATACAAGTCCTGGCTATGACAGATGAGGTCAGGGCTGGAAGCTGGGAGGGAATGCAGGGTCTCCTCAACAGATTCAGCCAAGATCAGATCCCCGCGGCTGTATGGTTTGCGCTGCCGGACGGCTCATACTATACCGTAGAGGTAGGTAAAGCCAGCGGTAACTTAAGTGACCGCTCGTATTTCCCCGAGGTTATGTCAGGAGCTACCGTAATTGGCGATTTAGTTGTGAGCAAATCAACAGGCAAGAAGTCAGTGATCGCTGCGGTCCCGGTAAAAAATGATGGGCAGGTCGTGGGTGCTCTGGGTGTGTCGGTGTATTTGGATGACCTGAGCGAGATTCTTGTCGGTGAACTGCAATTGCCCGATAACATGGTTTTCTATGCTGTCGACGAGCAGGGTTATATAGCACTCGATTCTGATACGCAGCGGATTATGCAGAAAGCTGCTGACCTGGGTAGCAGCACGTTCTCCCAGGCTGTCGATGAGATGCTATCAAAGAAAGAAGGAAACGCAACATATGAGTTCGGGGGGATGTCGGAGACCGTTGTCTCTAAGACATCACCTCTTACGAACTGGTGCTTCGCTCTTGGCCTTAGAACTAAGTAAGTGGGAAGAACTATGGAAAGTAAGAGAGTAGCAGCTTTATTTGCTGCCTTCTTGATTCTGGCAAGTCTGCTCTTTTCCAGTTGCGCCACAGAAGACGGCAGCGAGCAGGTTCAACCGCCGATGGCATCGGGGGCCTCCCTCATAGTCATAGATAGATCCGGCAACGCGTTACCAATTATGTTCCGCTTCTCACGCGAAGAGAGCGGTGTGAAGTACTACCTGGATAATGGCAAGGAACTGACGCGCGAAGAGATACAGAGCAGTTTGAACTCGGAGGGAGAGAGTGTAGAGGAGGTTGGCGAAATCTGGGGGACCTCGATTGCCGATGTATTTGCGCTCTTCGCCCCTGCGCAACTCTCTGAGAGGAATGGTGGCGGAGCAGCAAGCAACGCTGCGTTGATATACGATATGTGGGACTGCCTTACCAGCGGGCCGCCGGAGATACGTGAGAATCCCAGAGCAATACTCGCGGGGCTGGTGCCGAATAAAGATATGTGCAATATAGTGTTTGATTTTCTAGAGCAACGTAAACAATCTTCACTCAGTTACTAAATTAAAAGTCCCCCGAGATTGGGGGACTTAAAGGTTTCGATAGGAATTATTTAAGCTCAGGCGGAACGACCGGCCACAGCGACCTGTTGCGGCTCAACCTCCTTAAACACAACCTTATCACCTTGCTTAAGCACGATGATTCTCTTACCATCCTCATTTTCTTGATAGTCTATCTCGATTAGCTTTCCTGGGTGGAATATACCACCAAGCAAGGCATCGGAGAGCGGGTCTTCCACCAGACGCTCGATTATGCGCCTCAGAGGGCGAGCGCCGAAGGCGGGATCATAACCTTTCTCTCCCAAGTAATCCTTTGCCGCATCGGTTACCTCTAGCTTTATGTCTTTCTCTTTAAGTTGGCCCTGTACCTGAGAGAGCATCAGTTCTACAATCTTGCGAATGTGTTCCTTATTCAAGGCGTGGAACACCACCACCCCGTCGATGCGGTTAAGGAACTCGGGGCGGAAGGTCTTCTTCATCTCGTCGAGCACCTTGTCCCTCATCTTTTCATAGGACAGTTGGGCTGCCTTGGTCTCATCGCTGCGAGAGATAAAGCCGATGGAGCCCTCTTTCCTGATAAGCTCAGAGCCTATGTTGCTGGTCATGATTATTATAGTGTTGCGGAAGTCCACCCGCCGTCCCTTGGCATCGGTCAGGTGCCCATCATCGAATATCTGGAGCAGGATGTTGAACACATCGGGGTGGGCTTTTTCGATTTCGTCCAGCAATATGGCGGAGTAAGATTTGCGTCTCACTGCCTCGGTCAATTGCCCGCCTTCATCATAGCCGACATACCCCGGCGGAGCACCAACAAGACGGGCTACGGTGTGCTTTTCCATAAACTCCGACATGTCAAGCCTGATCAAGGATTCCTCGCTGCCAAACATGAACTCGGCCAGCGCCCGCACCAGTTCTGTTTTACCTACGCCGGTGGGTCCGAGAAAGATAAAACTGCCTATAGGGCGCCTGGGGTCCTTGAGCCCGGCCCGCGCCCTTCGCACTGATTTCGAGATGGCAACAATGGCCTCGTCCTGGCCCACGATACGCTTATGCAGCGCCTCTTCCATCTGAAGCAACCTGGTGGACTCATCTGCAGCGAGGCGTGCCACCGGGATGCCAGTCCACATGCCGACAACCTCGGCGATGTGCTCCTCGGTCACCACCTTCTTTTCCGTATCGAACTCCTGCTGCTGCTGCCACTCGCTGCGCATCTTCTCAACCTTTTCACTGAGTTTCAACTCTCGTTCGCGCAACTCAGCAGCGTACTCGTACTGCTGGGAGCCGATAGCCTGCTCCTTATCTTTGCGCAGGGACTCCAGAGCTTTTATGGCTTCGTTCAGGCTCACAGGGACACTTGACTGTTTAATCCGCAGCCGAGATGCAGCCTCATCTATAAGGTCGATTGCCTTGTCCGGTAGGAAGCGGTCCGGTATATATCTGGCTGCCAGCGCTGCTGCTGTTTTAAGTGCCTCGTCATTTATGGTCAAATGGTGATATTCTTCGTAGCGGCTCTTGATGCCCCTCAGGATCTCAATGGTCTGTTCAATTGAGGGCTCCTCGACCAGGATCGGCTGGAAACGGCGTTCCAGTGCAGCGTCCCGTTCCACATGCTTTCGATAGTCATCCAGGGTAGTAGCGCCGATACATTGTAGCTCACCTCTGGATAGAGATGGCTTTAGAATGCTGGCAGCGTCTACAGCACCCTCGGCAGCACCAGCACCGACAAGGGTGTGGATTTCGTCAATAAAGAGGATACAGTTGCTGGCAGTCTTTATCTCCTCGATAACCTTCTTCAGCCTCTCCTCAAATTCACCACGGTATTTTGTCCCTGCGACCAGGGAACCGATATCGAGGGTAAGCAATCTCTTCCCCTGCAAAGTCTCCGGGACGTCTCCAGAAACTATGCGGTGGGCAATAGCCTCAGCGATAGCTGTCTTGCCTACACCTGGCTCTCCAATGAGGACAGGATTGTTTTTAGTGCGTCGGCTTAGCACCTGTATCACCCGCTCGATCTCCTTGGCACGTCCGATAACCGGGTCGAGCTTGCCTGCTCTGGCGGCAGAAGTCAGGTCTATGCCGAGCTGGTCGACAGTTGGGGTCTTGGTTGTAGGCCGTTGCCCGGTAGCGGGATGGGGCGCGCTTTGGCTGAGCACTCGATTTAGTTCGGTGTGTACGCGTTCCACGCTGACACCGAGGCTCTCCAGAACGCCTGCGGCAACCCCCTCGCCCTCGCGCAGCAGGCCCAGAAGGATATGTTCAGTACCGATGTATTGATGCCCCAGTAAACGGGCCTCATCCACCGCTAGCTCGATAACCTTCTTCGCTCTGGGGGTGAGCCCGACTTCGGTCTGGGTCGTCCCCTCGCCGCGGCCGATGATGAATTCCACGGCAGCCCGAACCTTGTTCAACCCGATGCCGAGGTTGGAGAGGACTTTTGCAGCCATCCCCTCTTCCTCGCGTACTAGCCCCAGCAATATGTGTTCGGTGCCGATGTAGTTATGGTTGAACCTTCGTGCCTCTTCCTGGGCCAAGGCCAGAACCTTGCGCGCCCGTTCTGTGAACTTATCGAATCTATTAGCAGCCATTTCCTAACTCCGCCCGAGTTCCTGTGGCCCGAATCTTTCCTCGGTACTAGTTTTCAGGCCAGACTTTAGTACTGGCTTTTGAGCCCATTTTAACACAAGAAGGCTAGAAAGAAAAGAGCCCAAATTCACTATACCTCCGAAATTTGGGCTCTTTTATGCTTCCCAGCAGTGGCATATTTTCCGCAAGGAGTTGCCCCCTCAGTATCGTCTGCGCTGGGGCGTTTCACTACCGTGTTCGGGATGGGAACGGGTGGTACCACCCCGCTCTAACCACCAGGAAGCAATATTCACTTTTGTACTAAAGTTTATTTTAGAATAAGTCCTCGTTACCTTCTGGAAGCTTGCCGTGTTCCTGCAGGTACTGCTGAATCAGCTCGCTTTCCCGCATAGTATACATCAAAGTTTCCTCAAAATGCAAGTACTTCGCTTTTTTGACCCAGTCGTCTCCC
>Ga0209777_10004851_pt1 | contig 15761 bp, 29 predicted proteins | sample FrelakmetHBP12HB_FD_187147 | JGI IMG/M metagenome (GOLD analysis project Ga0209777, IMG submission 187147) | Freshwater lake sediment microbial communities from the University of Notre Dame, USA, for methane emissions studies -HBP12 HB (SPAdes)... | ecosystem: Environmental > Aquatic >... | reverse complement strand
CAATTTCCTGGATTTTTGAATGAAAGACAGTTTATGCTACAACATAAAGGTGAAGATTGCATAATGAATATCCAGGGATTAATGTCTGAGGAAATTGCTTTGCATTATAAAGGGATAGATTTGACTAAGCTCAATACAAAATTAACTGAAATTTACAATAGCGGGGAAGTTAGGCAAATGATATTAGATTCAGTTTCTAAAAAGAAAAATGGAGATTTTAGTAGTAAGGGAACTTATGAGATAGAAATATTAACAGAATTTACTCCTAATGAACATAGAAATAGAGATTATTTGGCCTTAGTTGCTTGGGGATCAGATAAAGATAATTATGGACCAGCTTCAGTGAGTGTTTGTGTTTGCACAAGACAAAAAGCATATAAGAAAAAGTAGTAGAAAATATTTTTTTAGAACAAAAAGACTGCCAGGATTTTATAGATAAGATCATAGAATTTCGATTGGTAATAGAAAAGTTAATGGAGTAATGAAATATTTTTTATCAAAGTAGAATTATTGGAGGAGATGATAGAATGAGATATATAATTGATGAAGGAAAGATGGGATTTTTTCCAATGTTAATGGAAAATAATGATATAATTGTGTTTGATTGTTCTATTGCAAGAATTCTGGATTTGACGCTCGAGGAATATATAGAACTTGTAATTCAAAATAGTGGATTTGAGAGTATCAATGATTTTTATTTTTTTAGAACAAAGGAAGAATGCCAGGAATTTATAGATAAGATCATAGAGCCTAGGTTGGTAATGAAGAAATTAATAGAATAATGAAATATTTTTTATCGAGAAGGGATGATGAGATTGGGGTGTAAAGTTTACGAGAATTGGATAGGATTTTATTTTACACTGGTATACAATGGAGAATTTTTCGTATCTGAATATAATATTGCAGATTTTTTGGAATTGGCATTTGAGGAATACATAGATCTCGTCATGCAAAATGGTGGATTTCAAAATAGAGAGAAATCATATCACTATTTTAGAACAAAAGAAAAATGTCAGGATTTTATAGAGAAGTTCATAGAACCAAGGTTGATAATGGAAGAACTGATAAAATAAGGGGATTGATGGAGTGAAATTTGAGATCGAGAAGGATACGGAATGGAGAGGCTACTATCCCGTTTTGAATTGTAAGGATATTTACACCGGTTTCTGGCCTGAAATCGCAGATTATCTGGGGATATCGCACGTGGAATACGTGAATTACATAAAACAGCATGGAGCCAACAGCATTTTTATCCTACATAAGCAAGTAGTTCATCCGGTTACAAACTGCTATTATGTATTTAGGACTCGCGAGGAATGTCAAAAGTTCATAGACAGCGAGGAACTGATGCCATATTTGGTAATGAGGGAATTAACGAAGTAAGGGAGAAATACAAATGGAGTTTAAGATTAGGAGGCATAAAGGAGAAGGCGGGGGATACTATCCTAGTTTGTTCTCCAATGATCGTCCCATAGGTGGCTATTACCCAGTTATTGCCGATCACTTGGGGATGCCACGTGAGGAATACATCAATTACATGAAGCAATATAGAGCTCGCTCGGTAATCAATTTGCGCCGGGATTCCTGTTCTCCGATCTATATATTCAATACCAGTGAGGACTGTCAGAACTTTATAGAGAGCAAGGAGCTGGAACCCTATATGATAATGGGTAAATTAATAGAATAAAGAAATAAAAAAAGGAGAATTATAAGATGATACCAGATGTGAATATTTTAGAAAATGAATACAAGTTAATGTTGGAGAGCATAGAAGAACATTGCCTTTACAAACATAGAGTTATCTACAAAATAGAAGAAACAAATCAGGATGAAAAGGGATTCGAGCGGATGCTGAGAGACCTAGAAAAGATGCATTTCATCAATAAACTATCTCCCGAGCAGAGGGATAGGATAGACAGGGAGATCGAGGGCTATAAGGTCATGGAGAAACTAACAGAATAGAGAGGGAAGTAGAAGGAGGAAGATGAATATGGATAACGAATTAAGGGAGTTGTTTCGGCAGTTAGAAGCGAATGGTAATAGGGCGATGGTGAGGCTGACCCGACTTTACATTCCGCACCCAAAGAAAATATTCGAGGGCGAGGTAGAGTTCTTCATTCAAAAGCATAAAAATGAAGTGAGATTGATTGCGATCAAGGGCATGGAGTGGGCCGAATACTGTCTGGAGTCCTACGAGGGGAATGGGAAGTTTGTCTGTGAGGATTACTTGATGGAGCTCATATAGAAAAAATTATAGAAAATTATAAAAAAGATCAAGGAAAAGATCATATAGAAGATCAGGGAGTAGGAAGATAAATGAAATCACTTTCAATTTACGGAGAAAAAAAGGGATATGTCCCCTATTTCAGTGATGAAAAGGAAGTAATCGCAAGTGATTACTACACCGCTTATTATTTACAAATATCTTACGAGGAATATATCGGTTACATGAAGCAGTATGGGGCTAGTATGATTGAAATACATAAAAATGATGTATTATTGAAGTATGCTTTATTCGAGTCTCATGAGAACTGTCAAAGGTTCGTGGATGAGATCATAGAGCCGAGGTTAGTAATGAAAAAATTAACAGATTAGAAGGAATATTTTAAATGAATTTTTTTTCTAAAGTTTTGTATCGTTCTGAGTATTATCATGGTGATAATTTCCCTATTGATAGTTGGGGTTGACATCCCTAATCATTTATGAGATATGTGCCGGTAAGTCCATAACGGTGGAAAAACCCCATTTTCACAAATGAAAATGATAATAGTGATTACGATTCGATGAATATAGTTGATCGAATTCTGGGAATACCGTAGTAGAAAAATAATTTATATTTAATTTATTCATTGAAATTAAATATAATAATAAAAAGTATGGAAGGGGATAATAGTATGAAACCCATAAAAAGAATTGGTCAATTAAAAAATAATGAATCAAATTATGAGCAGGATTTAGAAAAGATTATAGAAAATATTAATAATAAAATTAAGATAGAATGGGGAGTTAAGACATTTTCTAAATTTTGTTATGCATTAGATGGTATGGGAGATGACATGGACGAAAGAACGATTTTATTTCTTAAATCGCGGAAGTTAACTTATTTAACTTCATGTAAAGAATTAAAAGAATGTGAGGTTATTTTAGATATGGATCATTCTTCTGATTTAGATTTATGGATTCTCAGATATATGTTGGTTAATCAGGATATTATGACAGATGTTCAGATCGATACTTTAATTGAGTCATACAAAGTAATGAGTGGGTTAATAGAATAATTTAATAGAACAATTTAATAGAACAATTTAATAGAATAATTTAATAGAATAAAAATTTTTTTATTTACAAATTGATTTTTGTAGTTTATAATGAATTATAGAGATTTTTTTATGTAGGGAGAGATAGAGAATGGATAAGGAAATGATAGCGAGAGAGCGATTGAGAACTGGAATAAAGTTAAATGAATTATTCAATGAAATAGAATCAGTTAGAAACTGGGGATTTGGTTATTTCGAGATTAGAGGTCTATTTAATAGAAATATATTTTTTGAAATAAAACTTGAGATGTCGAGTGATGATTACATATCATATAATGTGATGAACGAATTATTAGGTGAGGAGTCACTGAAGAAACAGATCAAGGAATCACTTGATTCATTAAAGGAATGGCATTATATTTTTAATCGTTGTTCTCGGGATTATTACTTTAAAATTAAATTGTGCGATAGGATAGGTAAGTAGGGAATGGATGACAAACTGTTAGTAAAAGAAAGATTAAGGATAGAGAAGAAACTAAATTTCTTATTTAAGGGAATAGAGTCAATTAAAGACTGGGGATTCGGTTATTTTAAAATTATGAAAAAGATCGGTGATCCCCCATGATGACATAGAAGTCTACCTTGAGATCAAATTGGAAATGTCGAGTGATGATTACATATCATATAATGTGATGAACAAGTTATTAGACGAAAAATCGCTTAAGGAGCAGATCATAGATCGTCTCACATATACGAGGAGCTATGGACGAAACTGGCAATATGATTGCAATAGTTATTACTTTAAGATTAAGTTATGTGATAGGATAGGAGAAAAGTAAGATGATAAAAGTTATATTAACTAATCGCAATACTAATCTTCCATATGAAGTGCCGTTGATGGTGGTAAACCGAAATTATAAAGGATACGGTTATGAATACTATCTTATGGTCTTGGGATATGATGAAGTTTATTACTGCATAGCCAAGAAGCTAGGTATCCCGGTAAGAGACTATTACAACGTGATGATGAGGAATAATGCCTTTTTTGTTGATGATAAACTTATGTTTGAATTCGAGGAAGACGCTGAGAAGGCATTCAGTGAGATAGAGGCTTATCTGATAATGAATAAGATAATAGGGTAAGGAGTAGAAAAATGAGTAAAATTTTAAATGACGATTTTTCCATTTTGAAGAGAGCGCTGATTAATCAAAATTTATTAAGTGAAGAAGAGATAAATAATTTGATTGATTCCGAAAGGGTCATGATGAAATTGACTAGCGAGCCAAAGAGCATGTTTTATCAAATACATGATCAGGATCAGCAATTTAGAGATGATACTACACATGGTTGGATCCAATGGAAGGGCACAGACGTTTGCATGGATATTTATTGTAAATGTAGTTATCATGGTCATTTTGATGGAGATTTTTTCTATTCTTATGAGTGTCCAAAATGTAAAGCGAAATTCGCGGTTGGGGCGAATATAAAATTTATTGAACTAAAGGATGATGATGAAATAAATTTTTTTTCTAATTATAAAACATGTAAGTTAGAAGAAGATTAGTAAATTTTAATATAGAAAATAAAATATAAAATTAATTTAAGGAGAAATAGAAATGGATAAGAATACAATTTTGTTGATGGGACTTCCGGGAGCAGGCAAAACTACGTTTGTGATCGATGAGTGCGCGAGAGGTTATCTGAACGGTTATCATAGACTGAATCTGGATAAGTTGATGCAGGATCACAAGAAATATCAATACAATCAAAATTTAACTACAGATGAAACATTAGAGAAAATAATAAAGAACTATTTTGGTGGGACTTCATATACTCCCTACATCGTCGATGGATTATTTTTATGCAATGATGATGTGATTAGATTCTTGAAGATACTAAAGACTGTATCCAAACACAAGGTAGAGGACGTCGAGATTCACTACTGGGAGCCAGATGTAGAGGCATGCCTGTGGAACGACCAGTTCCGCAGAGACAAGGACTCCTCGATCACTATTAAGAACGCGGTATTTGAGAGGCCGGACAAGAAGTTGATCGAGCAAGAGACCGGAATTGCGGTGAGAATAACACAGCACCTGGTAGTCAGGAAACCCTTGTATCAGGTCTACTGCGATAAGAATCAAATCATGCTGAAGAACAATAGATACCTGCACTCGAGCACCTGGTGCCTGGGCGGGACCTGGGGAAGCTATACGGGGGCAACGGGGACCATCAGTCCAGAGAGTCCACCGTCATCGTTTGAGACGTTCGACGACATAATGGAGGAGCTCTGCCCGGACATCAGTTTTATGAGATACAAAAAGATCTACAATCGATGCGTCTCGACTGATACGTCTAGTGAAAACGATTACTACGATGGTAGTTCTGAGAGCGCCTATTACATATGTGATATGAAGGAGTTATTTGATCAATTGTCGGAGTTGGGATTAATAAACGAGGAAGATATTTTAAAGTAAGAAGATATTTTAAAGTAAGAATTATTTTTACATAGGAATTTTATAAGGGAGAAGATTATGCAGGAGAAATGTAAAATAAAGGAATTTAACAAAAGTCATCTATTTTCTGTCACTCAAGATGGAGGAATGTATAATTTTATTCCAAGAAAAATCATAGAGGAAATTGCAATTAAATGCAATAAATTACCATATTCATTTAATGTGTTTAAAATAAAAGAAGATGCTCAAAGATTTGCTGATATAATTGATAAAATGAATGTGTCAATAGAAAAATTGATAATCCATTATTGTTCAAATGAAGATTTTCAGCATCAGATAGATGAAGTAATAATTCCATATTTGGTGATGGATAAATTAGTAGGGTAAAAGTTCCTATGAAAGGAGAAGACTATGCAAGAGAAATGTATCGTTTATGAATTTAATAAAAGAAATCCTCTATTTTCTGTTCGTTGTGATGGAGATATATTATCTAGATTTATTCCGACAAAAATTATAGAGCAATATGCCATAGAATGTAATTGTGTATCAGATTTTATGAATGCATTTAAAACAAGAGAGGATGCTCAGAGATTCGCTGATATGATTAATGATATGAATGAATTAATAGAAAAATTAGTAACTCAGTATTATTCAAATGAAGATTTTCAACAAAAAATAGATGAAGTAATACTTCCATATTTAATGATGGATAAATTAGTAGAGTAAAATATTTATTAATTTTTTTATATAATAAAAATGAAGGGAGTTTAAATTAATGGATGAAAATATTCAAAAAGAAAATATAGAAAAAAATACTCAAGAAGATATTGAAGAAGTTAGAAAAAAATGTTACGAACATTTTTTAATGTTGCAGAGAGTCTCAGCGGATTTCGAGAACTTCAAGAAGAGAACCAATAAAGATAAAGAAACTATCTATCAAACGGCACTAGCAGAAGTTATCTCAACCTTTCTACCCATTCTAGATAATTTCGAAAGAGCTTTTACATTTCAGGGATCTGACAGCAATGAATCATTTAGAATGGGGATCTCATTCCTGTTTAAGCAATTTAAGGAATGCTTTGAGAAATTGGGAGTCAAAGAAATTAAAGCACTGGGTGAAAAATTTGATCCAGAGATCCATAATGCAATTTTACATGTTGAAGATGAGAACTATGGTGAGAATGAAATTATAGAGGAATTCCAGAAGGGTTATATTCTGTTTGATAAAATCATTAGACATAGTGTAGTTAAAGTAGCAAATTAGAAAATTAGAAAATTAGAAAAAAGGAGAATTATTATGGGTTATAAAGAAAAATTAGGTATTAAAAAAAATGGATCTATTACTGTGTTTAACGATAAAATTGATAATTATTTTAAAGAGCGGGGATTTTATTTGGACACAATGAATCCTAGATTCATGAATGGTTATGATTATCATAAATTGACTCTAGGTCTTCCAGTTTTGCGTTTTGATTCAACAAATAATGAGGGTTATACGACTAGAGTCTTTATGAATTATGATTGTATCTACGTCGAGGTGCAAACGCCCTATAGGAGTTATGAGAGTTCAAATTATGTTTCGTTTAAGGATCGGGATTGGGCAATTGATTCTTATGAGGAGCTTGAAGAATATTTAGATAGTGTTTTAGAGTAAGGGAGATAAATAGATGGCTGAAAAACGTGATTATTACGAAGTTCTTGGAGTGGATAAGAATGCCTCAGAGACAGAATTAAAGAAGGCGTATCGAAAGTTGGCCAAAGAGCATCATCCCGATATGAATTCTGGAAATAAAGATTCTGAAATGAAATTTAAAGAAATTAATGAGGCCTATGAAGTATTAGGTGATGCTCAAAAGAAGGCTAAATATGATCAATATGGTCATTCTGGTATAGATCCAAATTTTGGAAGTGGATTTCATAATAGTGGATTTGGTGGTTTTGGAGCTGATATTTTTGAATCAGTATTTAGTGGATTTGGAAATAATGTAAATAATTCTAGAAAAGGTGAAAATTTAAATACGACAGTTGAAATAAATTTTGAAGATGCTATATCTGACATTAATCAAGAAATTACTTTTGATAGATTTGAAGTTTGTAATTCATGTCAAGGCTCTGGAGCTAAAGATGAAGCCAGTATATCAACATGTAAACATTGTAATGGTAAGGGTCAAATTCAAATTGTAAAAAATATGCCATTTGGACAATTTACCAGTGTTCAACCTTGTAATGTTTGTCATGGAAAAGGAAAGACTATTTTAAATTTTTGTAAATCTTGTAATGGTCAGGGAAAAGTGAAAAAAAATATGAAAATTAATGTTAAAATTCCAGCTGGAATTAATGATGGACAAACAATTTTATTAAAGGGTGAGGGGAATCCTAGTATAAATGGGTCTGCTGGTGATTTGTATATACAAATTAGAATTAAGCCACATGATTTATTTATTCGAGATAATAATGATATTCATTGCACGATTCCAATAACTTTTGTTCAAGCAACATTAGGAGCAGATATTGAAGTTTTAACATTATATGGAAAAGAAAAAATTAATATTTCTGAAGGAACACAAGTAAATACTATATTAAGATTATCTGGTAAAGGATTCCCAATTATTGGAAGAAATGGTAAAGGAGATCAATATATAAAAATTATTGTAGAAATACCAAAAAATTTAAGCGAACAACAAAAGAATTTACTTCGTGAATTTGAAAAATAATTTTTAAAAATGAATATATTTTTGCTTATAATGTATATAAAATATAACAAAAAATTTTAGAGGTGATAGTGTGGATAGCGAACCAGAAAGTAGATATATGATGGAAAAAATGCTTAATTGATTTTATTGTAGCATCTTTTTCCATTAAAAATGGGAGGGATGATGATGAAATCAATGTTTTATTTTAGCAGGATTGTTGGAAATCGTATTTATTCGAAAACTGGAGAATCAATAGGCAAAATTAAGGATTTGGTTATTGAAAATGGAATTAATGGACCTAAAATTGTGGCAATTAACATTTTAACAAACAAAAATAACAGAATAATAGATTTTTCAGAAATTTTCGTAGAAAAAGTTAAAGGGAATTATGTAATTAAATATAATAATTTAGTAGACATTGAATTAGATAATAGAGTATACTTCACGGGTAAGCAGATTCTGGATAGACAGATCATCAATATCAACGGAAGGAAACTGTTCAGGGTCAATGATCTGAGACTGATAATCTGTGATAATGGCGTGCATATTGTCGCGATCGACATTGGGGCGGAGGGATTTTTGAGAAGATTAGGAATAGCTAAATTTTTAAAATTTTTACTTGATCCATTAAAAATAAGCATTCCAAACTACTATTTATTGTGGGATAAAATTGGAATTATTAATTTTGAAAATAGAGACATAAAACTTTCTGAGGATTATTCTAGTTTAAAAAAGATCCAATCCTCAGATCTAATTAATTATTAAAAGAAGAAAGAAAAATAAGAAAGGGGAAAAGAAAAATGAAAGTTGGAGACATAGTGATACTGAAAAGTGGAAGTCCGGCAATGACCGTTGCAGGGGTAGATGAAGGCAAGGGAGAGGTTAATTGTGTGTGGTTCGATAAGAACGGGATCTGTTACGAGCATGTATTTATTATGGAGATCGTTAAATCTGCGAAGTGAACCAATAATATTTTTGATTAAGGCATTAGGGACCGATTGTTCCTAATGTTTTTGTTTACATTTTATTCTCTATATGGTATAATGAAATAGGGTGAGATGATCAAGATTTTGAATTTAGGGGAATATACTATTTCCAATGATATCAACAATATAATTAAAATTGTAGCGTTGGGATCTTGCGTGGCCTTTGTAATTTATGATAATTTTTTGAGAATCGTTGCCATGGCTCATATTGTGCTGCCGACGTCGGAGATTAGGCACTCGAGCAATTCGAATGAGTTTGCGGATGTCGTGATCCCGAAAATGATCGATACCTTAAATAGGGAATACAAGTCTTATCAACGTAACTGGGACGTCTCCATCTTTGGTGGATCAAGCATTCTCAAAGGCAATTTCTACGACATAGGAGCCAAGAACATCCAGAAGGTCAGGGCGTTGATGGAGCGATATGGTCTGGAGTGTGTTCAGGAGGATGTCAGGGGGAATTGTAGCAGGACCGTGGATATAAGCGTGAGCACTGGGGAAATTATCCTGTCCAGAGTGGAATAAAGTGAAAAATTCCGTATAATTTTTATATAATAATTATGAGGTGAGATAATGAAACCAATAAAGCCAATAGGGGAAATTAAGAATATTGATAAAAACTATATTTTATTGAATAGTATCTCAAGTTATAACATTGATGAAGAGAATGACTATGAGAGAAAGTTATTCATTCTCAGGACAATGCTGATATCTCAAAACATATTGACTGAGGAGCAGATCGATGAGCTGATCGGTTCCTACGAGATTTTGAATAAGCTGACGGAGTGAAGAATGCCTAGTATAGAAGAGATTTATTTAAATATAGTATGTGGCGATGAGATCAATTGGGATAAAGTTAGTTTAGATGAGGGGTTGTCTGAAGAATTTATTATAGAGTTTCGTGATAGGCTGAATTGGCACAACGTCTGCTTAAGGGAGAATTTATCCGAAAGATTCATTCATAAATTCAGTAATTACGTCTACTGGCCATTGATCTGTTCAGGACTGAACAAACTATCTGAGGGATTCATTCGAGAACATAAGCAATATTTTGATTTTTATAGTTGGTTGTTTGTGTATGCATATCAGAATCTTAGTAGGGAATTTTATTTAGAAAATAGTGAATATCTACGAAATATTGTAAATATATCAAAATTTAATGAAGAAGATATTGAATTTCAAAAAATTTTTTTAGATAAAATTATATAAAATATAAATTTTAAAGGAGAAAAAATGGAATACATAGTGGTAAAGTTAAATGATCTAAGATTTTTAGTAGACTTTAGTGAAATCAGTGAGATAATCCCAAACAACATCAATATCACATCTATGCCCCTATCATCAAAGTTTCAAAAAGGGATAATCCTATATCGTGATAAAGTGATATCGCTGATGGACAGTAAATTGCTTCTAGATATGGATTTGACTCCCTATGATAGAAAATCCGTGATCCTGGTTCTAAATATAGAGGAAAATTTGGTTGGATTCCTGGTCGATGAAGCTATGAGTATCCTGAAATCTGATTCCGAGGAGCAGATAGTGGAGCAAGATGGGATCAATCATCAGAAACTTAATCTAAAAATATTAATTGGAAATTGTGTTTAAAAATTAAAAAATTTTTTATATAATAAATTAAAAAGTATAAGGGGGAAATTAAAAATGAGTGATATAGATATGGATAAGATTGATGTTTACGAAATACCGGTGATCGGTAATGAAGAAAGCTTTGAAAATCTGGTGGCTCCGATAGTTAAGAGGACACCTATAATCAAGATGGTTGAGAAAATTAAGAAGGGTAAATACGGGAAATCTCTGATAATGAAGGGGATATGCAATTTCTTAACTTATGTTAACTGTGGGGTCTTTCCAGTTAAACAATCTTGTTCTTCTTCTGAGCGTCCGTTTCTACCTCATCTCGATATTGATTACTGTAAATTAGAAAAGATTGTTAAGAAATCGAATAAATCGAAGAATGAAAGTGGTCTTAAAATAAAAATAATTCCAAAAAAAGATAGAAATTAAATTTAAGGGGGAGAAAAATAATGAATATCAAAGAAGCTGGAAGATACGCCAATTATCTGAATACGATCATCAACACACTATCGTATAACTTAAATGACAATAATTATTTATACCAGGTAGTTGACACCCATTTAAAGAATAAGGCAAATGTGGACGCAGCCGATGAAGACATAGAAATTACGATCGACAAACTTGATTGCTCAGTTGTTGATCTGATGTTTTTACTTAATTCACTGATAGATGAGAAAATGAAGTTGGCTATGGCGATCGAGGAGGCTAAACAATCCATTAAGCTTGATTGGATCGAGAATGGAAAGAATCTGACAATTGATTCAGCGATTGAATATAATATCAAGTTGCATGAGTTCACCGCGAGACTGAAATGCATTACGTCCTGCAAAAACAGCGAAATGTTGAAGACCAATGGTGGGATCGGTAAGAAATTTAATGTCGAAGGCAATCAGGTTGACTATCGTTATGATATCAAGACGGTCAAGACCATTAACTTTGATCGCAATGTGGTCAATGATCTCTATAAGAAGCTCCTAAGTAAGTCCGATGAGATCTCTAAGCAGATCGATACCGCCATGGTTAGTGATTCAATTACGTTTGAACCCATATACAGCATTCATGACTCCGTTGAGGATGTTGTCCTACAGTATCTTTCTAGTAAGGTTTAGGCCTTGCTAGTTGATATAATTAAATGAGAAGAGGAATGAGAAGTGCGAATCGGTTCGACCTGGCGGAATTATGCAGTTGGGAATTGCAGGTTATTCTTAACTTGTTGATGTTAAAAGTATTATTTAAATTTTACATAGATTAATAGTCTATACAAGAAGATTTCCCTTTTAGGGATTCTGGTTATAACATTGATCATCTCAATTTAACATTAATTCAACAATCTTCGATCTTTAGGTCCCTAACCATTGATTTACATAATGCTACGAGCACTTCATCTAACAATTAAATTTCTTGATTTTTATAAAACCACGGCAGTAGTGTATTAAATTACAAGAATTATTTATAATGATTTTGTTCTCACTCCTTCATCATTTATAAGAAATATTAAAAAATTTAATAAAATAATTTAAAAATAGAATTTTATGATAGATATCAAAGTTGAAGCATGAGTGAACTTTACTGCTTTGAAGTTGGACTGATAACGTATTTAGTTCATCATAGGTCGGTGAACTAAGACAATGTAGCAGAGTATTTGAAAGCGATTACGATACCGTAATGGAAAACTACTACCTATTATGGAAGCACGTTACGGTCAATAGTGTATTAATCAAAATCCAACGCACTCACGCTTTAATTTTTATATAAAAAAATACGTAAATTGACTTTTATATATTTTTTATTAGGAGTGAGTGATGTCGACAAGAGAGCAGGTTGAAAATCTATTAAGAAATGCTGAATTCATAGTCAATTTTCATATTCAGCAACAAGAATTTCATAAATTCAAATACATCGGAAAATACAAGATTCGAATGTGGGTTAAGAAAGATCAGATGTTGATGCATGACATAATGGAAAAGATAACAGGGGGATTACCTTTCGAAGAGCAGATTAGAACGATAGCCAAAAATGGTTCATATTCAGTAGAATTTGATATTTATGGAGTGTAAAAATGAAAAATGAAATTGAATTAAAATTAGAAGAATTATTTAAAGAAATTCCACAAATAAAGAATTACGAGATTAATTTTTAAATCTAATTCCTAAAATTAATAATGGTTATAATTACTTGAATTTTAATCATTATTACTTTATTAAATTGAAGACATCAGATGATGATTTACTTTTTTATAATTCAATGAGTATTTTATTAGGCGAAGATACATTAGAAAATAAGATATGAAAAATAATTGGTAAAAATTATGATATCAAGATAAAAATAAAAGAGTGAATATTCACTCTTTTTATTATATAATTTAAAAATTATTTTTCTTTACCACTTTTATCTTGTAAATATTGAGGTAATGTTTTATCTAATCCATCTACAATATTGTGATTCATATTAAAGTCAAACATAGCTTTTACAACTTTAATATGATCTGCTTTAATTTGGTCCTTAGTCCAATTGGTCTTGCTAGGGTTCTTGAACCACATATGCAGTAGACGGTGAGCGAAGAGGGTTTTACCCTTAGTGGATGTCTCCATATGATTGATAATTTCATCATCTTTTCCTCTATCTTTAGCTTTACCAACAAGAGATAATTCTTTTTGTTCACTTTTAGATAATTCACTATATTCTAATTCATATCCTAAATCGACAAAGTAGAAATATGCAGATTTTAAATTATGTATTTGTGATAAAGTGCTTTCATACTTAGAAATATTTTTAATAATGTTTTCATAATTATTTCCTTTAATATTAAAAGTATTGTTATTAAATATAAAACTAAAAATACCAATAGGATCAATATTCTTAGAATGTTCATTTAAAAAACTATTAATTCCACCCAATCCTAGATCTCCGGACCAAGCATAAATAGTTCCATCATTTTCAATAACCATAGCACAATTATCTTTAATGTTTTTTAATTCAGATCCATTTGGATTAATATAAATATCATAATTTGAATTAGTATCTTCATCTTTAACGGTATCAAATAAATTAGATTTTTTAGTGATATATTTCTTAAATGTAGCTTCAAGTTGTCGATCTTTGATTTTTTGAAAACAATTTTCACAAAAAGGTGTTTCACTATATTTTTCCCATCGAACAACTCCATCAACTTTAGTTCCACATTCTTCACATGTAGCAGGTCCATCTAATTTCACTTTGGTCCACATTATTGTATCATCTAAAACATCTTTATTATTAACTTTAATTAATCTTTTCATTTTTAATTCCTCCATTAAGTTATTAACATTTTTTAATAAAATTATAATTTTTATTAAAAATGATACTATATTTATTATATAAAAAAGAAGAAAAAATATTCTTCTTTTTATAAAAATTAAATGAAATTAATTATTTTTTTTATAATTGTAGCTAAATATTCACCTTGGATTTGCTTACCAGCTATGGTATTTTCAATCCAGTATTGTGGGCTTGAAATAATACCTTTATTGACAAATAAAGTAATTGAATTATTTAAATTAATATTTGGATTTTTAAGTATAATAGCAGCTGATTTTTGGATTAAGAGTCCTACATAATCTCCTCGAGCTAAATCTCCAATTGAAGTATTTTCAATCCAATATTGTGGACTTGAACTTATTCCTTTAATAACCAATGTATTAATAGCATTGACTGTAGCATCATCGAGATTGATAATAGCATTTTTATCATTAAAATCAAATTGATAATTATCACCATGAACTATTCCACTACCATTCACTATTGCCATTTTACGGTTTAAAACATCGGCTTGAAATTGAGGGTTAGACTGCTTTGAAACGGCTATTGCGATGGATTTTAATTTATTAATATATTGGGTTTCAGTTATAGTAAAATTCTTAATACTGCCATTCTGAACCATGATATCAAAAAATAAACAAAATGCTCGGTCAGTAGTTAATTTATATTTCTGACACAATTGGACAGCTCCATCTCGATAATATTTCATAGCATTATCTTGAATAGATTGAAATTCAGGGGTATTACCTAGATTAATTAAAGCAGTTTTCCAGGGATCTATTATAATATTATTTTTTTGGATAGTTAAAGCCCATTGCTTTTCAGTATGATTATTAAGTGCATTGAATAGATCCTTACCACCATTTGGTAAAATAATTTGAGCAATTTGTGGATAGTTATTAAATAATTTTAAGAAGAGTGGTTGGAGTGTATTCATTCCGAAATTCCAAGAAAGCACCCCATATGATAAATATTGATTATCGAAGTTTCCAACCATCCCCGTGTAAGGATTATTTCCAATTCCATTCTCAAATGAACTTGTAGTTCCAATTGCTTTTTTCCAAATATCTTTTTTGACATCTAACATAATAATCACCATCCATTATTTAAATATATTTAATTATTTGTTTAATAACTTTTTTCAAAATTAATAAAATAACTATGATTTACTTTTGTAATTTATTGTGTTATAATGAAAATAAAAAAGAAAGTAAAAAGGAGAAAATTATGAAGACAATCACAAAGATAATTAAAAACGGTGCAACACTAATTTACACAAACAAAAAGGGTGATCCATTTATTTCATTAACGTATGGATTTCGAGTAGGTTCAGTTAATGAAAATGATAAAAATAGAGGAATTTCTCACTTCATTGAGCATATGACTTTTAACGGAAGTCAGAAATATACTAAAGAGCAGTTTAACTTTCTACCTGAAGAAATGGGAGGCTACATCAACGCCAATACTTGTGAATTCGTCAC
>Ga0209777_10004850_pt1 | contig 15762 bp, 9 predicted proteins | sample FrelakmetHBP12HB_FD_187147 | JGI IMG/M metagenome (GOLD analysis project Ga0209777, IMG submission 187147) | Freshwater lake sediment microbial communities from the University of Notre Dame, USA, for methane emissions studies -HBP12 HB (SPAdes)... | ecosystem: Environmental > Aquatic >... | reverse complement strand
AGGTGCCGAGCACTTCTTTATTGAGATGGTCTTGCGCGGACAGGATGCCGACGGCAATGGGCAGGTCAAAGGCAGAACCCTCTTTCTTGATATCAGCAGGCGCGAGGTTGACCGTAATCCTGGTAGCAGGGAAGTCATACCCCATATTCTTGATGGCGGACTTGACCCGGTCTTTACTCTCTTTGACCGCGCCGTCCGGGAGCCCTACGGTTGAAAAGTAGGGAAGGCCCGGGCTGATGTCCACCTCTACTTCTACCAGATAGGCATCAATGCCGAGAATTGCGCTGCTGAAGGTCTTGGAAAGCACTGCTTGCCTTTTTCCCCTATTAACAATTTATGGTGTATGTAAAGGATTACTAGCAAAAACCGGAAGTAATGACAATGAGATTTTAGTCATCAGCAAACAGCTCCTGGCATACAAATAGTTTATAAAAACGCGCCCAGTTTCCTGGGTTATAATTCAGGACTTTCCCCAAAATTTATATTGCTGTCATTACTAGAGCGCAGGGGGGTTTTTTAGCCACAACAAAACCGCTTGATCTTCGTGGAACGGCAGGTGCCTTGCGAATTATCTCCTGCCAGACCCCATTGCATTCCCCTCCGTCGAAGGCTCTGGAAGCTGCCTGCCCTGTGCATGATACGCACGCCGCCGGGGTCGTGACGCAAGCCACTAAGAATATTGTTGTGGCGTTGAAAACCCCCCTGCGCTCGTGCTCCACTTCGCTATCCTATCCTTTCACTGCGGTCATGCCGTTTGCCTGTTTTCTATGCCTTAATTTCGGGGAATGTCCGGGGTTATAATTAGCTTGACGCTCACTAACATATAATTTACTATCTAAAGATACAATACTTAAAAACAACGCAGTGCTTTCTTCCCTATGAGTAAGCTGACCCATTTTGACAAAACCGGACGGTCACGCATGGTGGATGTGACGCAGAAAAGGCAAACCATGCGGGAAGCGCTTGCCCAGGCTACCGTCACCATGCAACCGGAAACATTCCGCAGAATTATGGATCGCTCACTAGAGAAGGGAGATGTCCTGGGTGCTGCCCAGATTGCGGGCATTATGGCCGCCAAGAAGACCTCTGCCCTTATTCCCATGTGCCATCCGCTTAACATAACCGCCGTAGAAATGGCGTTTGAGCCGCGGCAGAAGGAAAGCCGGATTGACGTCCGGGCGCGGGTGAAAATTACCGGCAGGACCGGGGTTGAAATGGAAGCCCTGGTGGCAGTAGCAGTGGCATCGCTCACGATTTATGATATGTGCAAAGCAGTTGACCGGGGCATCATTATTTCCGGCATTAAACTGCTGAAAAAAAGCGGCGGCAAGAGCGGTGTCTATGAGCGATTTCCCATTTAATGCTTTACATTTTAAAAGGGGAGTACTATTTTTATCTATTAACAACATTCACCCCGGTGGGGGGCTTTTATAATGGATGAAGAGAAATTAGCATACTTCAGATCCCTTCTAAATCAATGGATGGAAGATATCTCGGAAGGGGCCAAGGATACGGTTGTTGAAATGACCGATGAGGATGATACGTTTCCTGACCCGACTGACCGGGCGACTCTTGAGTCAGACCGCAACTTTGTGCTGCGCATGCGCGACCGGGAGCGCAAGCTTCGCCCGAAAATCATGAAAGCGCTTGAGCGCCTTGATAATGGCTCCTTTGGCATCTGCGAAGCGTGCGGCGAGGAAATTTCCGTAGACCGGCTCAAAGTGCGACCGGTAACGACCCTGTGTATCGAGTGTAAAGAGCAGCAGGAACAGCAGGAGAAAGCCCACAAGGGCTGAGGCACCAGCATGTTCAGTGCGGACACGCCAGATGTATGAAACACGTCTCGTTCCTCTTCTGTATCCACAACCACCAGCCGGTCGGAAATTTTGATCATATCTTTCACAACGCCTTTGACCGCGCCTACGCTCCCTTTCTCTTCCTTTTAGAAAAGCATCCTGCTATTAAGACCACGCTCCATTTTTCCGGGCCTTTGCTTGAGTGGCTTGAAACAGAGCAGCCTGAGTTTCTCGGGCGCATTAAAAACCTGGTTGATAAAGGGCAGGTTGAACTGCTGGGGGGCGGGTTCTATGAGCCGATCTTTTCCATGCTCAGGGAGCGGGATATTCTCGGCCAGATACGGATGATGAGCGACTTTATCCGGGAGAAATACGGCCGGGCCCCGGCCGGCATCTGGCTTGCTGAACGGGTCTGGGAGCCTGAGCTGCCGCGCGTGATAGCGCCCGCCGGGCTCTCCTATACCCTCCTTGACAGCACCCACTTTTTATATGCCGGCCTGTCGCCCGAAGAAATCCATGGATACTTTGTCACAGAAAAAGAAGGCTATCCCCTGGCCCTGTTCCCCATCGACATGACGCTTCGCTACAGCGTCCCCTTTCAGCAGCCGGAAAAGACCCTCGAATACCTGCTGTTCCGCGCCAGTGACTGCAAGGAGGTGGCAATAACCTACGGCGATGACGGCGAGAAGTTCGGCATGTGGCCGGGCACCCATGCCTGGGTCTATGAAAAGGGCTGGCTTGAAGCGTTTTTCACCCTTCTGGAGAAAAACCAGAAGACCATCAGCATGGAGCTCTTTTCCGATCACCAGGCAGCTCACCCGCCGCAAGGCCCTATTTACCTGCCCACCCTTTCTTATGCAGAGATGATGGAATGGGCGCTGCCGGCCGATGCCGGTATCAGGTATGAAGAACTGGTCGAGCGCCTGCGCAGCCTGCAGATCAGGGATAAGTACGCCGCTTTTTTGCGCGGCGGCTACTGGAACAATTTTATGGTGAAATACCCGGAGAGCAATCAGATGCATAAAAAAATGCTGCTGGTGAGTGAAAAGCTCGAGCAGTGGGAGCAGTCTGCCGGAGGCCCGGGTGACTCTAGCGACATCAGGGCGGCCCAGAGGGAGCTCTATAAAGCTCAATGCAACGGTGCTTACTGGCACGGGCTGTTCGGGGGCATTTATCTCAATTACCTGCGCCATGCCGTCTATGAACATCTCATCAGCGCGGAGAATATTATCGATGCCTCCCGGTCCGGCACCGCTCCCTGGATCAGCTACAGCGTGTGCGATTTTGACCGGGATCTGTCCCGGGAAATTTTAGTATCAGCGCGCTCTTTTAATGCCTATTTTACTCCCCGCTACGGGGGAGCTTTATTTGAGCTTGACTTTAAACCCCGCTCCTTTAATCTCACCGATGTGGTGTCACGCAAAATGGAAGCCTACCACCGGAAGCTAAAGCTCCCGGAAGAAAAACTGCCTGCTCCCCGGCAGGGGGACCAGCCGCGTTCCCTACACCACAACGCTGCACCTCAGACCGACGACGTCCCTGACCACCTCTTCTATGACTGGTACCGGCGCTATTCATTCCTTGACCATTTTCTGGGTGAAATGACAACGCTGGAAAATTTCTCGCGCTGTCAATACACAGAACGGGGGGACTTTATCAACCAGCCGTACACCATAGAGCAGATTGAACAGGCGACAGCTGCACCGTGTGTTACCCTGACCCTCAAACGGCAGGGGCTGGTGTGGAAAAAAGATCGCCAGATACCGCTCACGGTACGGAAACAGTTTTCGCTCAATGATGCGCACCAGACCCTTGCGGCAGCGTACGGCATTACCAATGAGAGTCCCCGGTCCGCAGACCTCTGGTTCGGGATTGAGTTTAATTTCACGCTCCTTGCGGGAAATGATCCGCTCCGGCATTATACTATCCCTGCTCATGCGGCACCGTGCGCCCTCAATACAACGGGCGCTGTTAAGCAGGTGGCACAGCTGGCGCTGAAAGATGAATGGGCCGGCCTCAGCCTTGACCTGGCACTCTCCCCTGAAGCTGTTGTGTGGCGTTTTCCGCTGGAGACCGTGTCACGGTCAGAGGACGGCCTGGAAAAAACCTTCCAGGGATCTACTCTTCTGGCACACTGGAAAATCAGGCTCCAGCCCCGGGAGGAAAAGAAATTTTTAATACATTTAAGCTTGCATGAATTATTAAAAAAAGCCGATGATAAAGCCTGATAAAAATAAGCCGGCAGCTTTCAACGGAATTTAATAAAGGCTGTTTACCAAGCACTGACAGCGTAACGTTTTTATAAGGAGTATCCGCGTGCCTGAATTACGCAAAGACCCGGTTATTGGAAGATGGGTTATCATTTCAACTGAACGGGGCAAACGTCCTTCCGATCTGGCCGTTGAAGCACCGAAAAGTCGGGGCGGCTTCTGCCCGCTGTGTCCGGGCAATGAAGACAAAACACCGCCCGAGGTTTTTTCCGTCCGTGAACTGGATACCCTGCCGGACAAGCCGGGCTGGACCCTCAGGGTCGTGCCCAATAAATTTCCTGCCCTGGTGGGCGAAGGCGACCTCAATAAACGGGGCGACGGGATCTATGATCTCATGAACGGGTTTGGTGTCCATGAAGTTATCGTTGAAACGCCGGATCACGCAGCCACCGCCTCAACGCTCACCGTAGAGCAGTTTAAAAATATCCTGCTTGCCTACCGGCTGCGGATGCTGGAACTGAAACAGGATAAGCGTCTGCGCTACATCGCTATCTTTAAGAACTGCGGCGAAGTAGCCGGCGCCTCCCTTGAGCACCCGCATTCCCAGCTCATCGCCCTTCCGGTAGTGCCCAAGCGGCCGCTTGAGGAGATGGCGGGGGCTCAGTCCTATTACACCTTTAAAGAGCGCTGTATCTACTGTGATATCATCCGCCAGGAGCTTTTAAATAAATCCCGGGTGGTGATGGAAAACAGCGACTTTGTGGCCATCGAGCCCTTTGCTCCCCGGTTTCCGTTTGAGACCTGGGTTCTGCCGCTGGAACACCGCTGCTCATTTGAAACAACCCCACTGGAAAAATTCTCGGCGCTCGCCGAGCTGTTCAGCACCGTGCTTAAAAAAATCAACAGCGCCCTGAGCTTCCCGCCGTACAACTATATGCTGCACACCGCGCCGCTTGACAGCAGTGATAGTGCCTATGATCACTGGCATTTTGAAATAATACCCCGGCTCACCAAGGTCGCAGGCTTTGAATGGGGCTCAGGGTTCTATATCAACCCGACGCCGCCGGAGGATGCTGCCATGTATCTGCGGGAGGCTTATCCGGCAGGCAGCGGTAAACCGTAAGGCACGGGGTCAAAGGTTTTATAAACAGCGAGAGAAGCTATGGAACCACAGAGCGCACAGAGGGATTCTCTGTGGTCTCCAAAAAAAAGGAGAGTTTGAAGAAATAAAGAGTTATGAGTGCTGGAGTTTTTTAACTCCTAACCACCCCGACTCCGCAACTCATAAACTCAATGCGCTCTGTAGTTACGTTTTTATAATACTATCTATAGGGCAGGGAGAAGGCCGTGAAAAGGATATTAGTCGTAGATGATGAAGAGAGCATCAGGCTCCTGTACCAGGAGGAACTGCAGGAACAGGGCTATGAAGTGATTCTGGCCTGCAACGCTGATGAAGCCATTGAGCAATTTACCGCAACCAGGCCCGACCTGATCATCCTTGATATCAAGATGCCGGGACGCAGCGGCATTGAAGCGCTGCAGATAATCCGCGAGCAGTCACGTGATGTGCCGGTAATTTTAAGCACTGCCTACGGGGAGTACAAGCAGAACCTGGAGACCTGGGCCTCTGATGCATACGTGGTAAAGTCGGCAAACATGGATAGCCTGATACAAAAGGTGCGGGAAATACTGCCCCGGCCGTAAGCGTTTTATAGCGGGATGCGCGCTCGCGAAACCGGAACCGAAACAGCATAAGGACACCCTATGGCAACAGCCATTGCAGAACACGGGCTGCAGGAGAAACTCGAGTCATATAAACAGGATCATATCCTTGCATGCCTTGACCTCATGCCGGCAGCAGAACAGAAAGCCCTGCTCGAAGACCTGAGCAAAATTAATTTTGCACAACTTGCAGCACGCTATCAGACCTACCTGAGAAGTCTGAGCGCGGGCAGCGGAGAAAAAGTTTTTGACACCGCGGAAATCCTTGCTCCGCCGCTCAGTAAAAACTTTTTCTCTCTGGGAGAAGATTATTTGCGTGAGGGAAAAGTGGGAATCTTTCTTGTTGCCGGCGGCCAGGGAACTCGGCTCGGGTTCAAGGGCCCCAAGGGATGCTTCCCCCTCTCCCCGGTTAAGAGTAAAAGCCTGTTCCAGCTCTTTAGCGAATCCATACGCGCGCTTGAGCGCCGCTACGGCCGGCGCCTCTGCTGGTATATCATGACCTCACGGGAGAACGACGCCCAGACCAGGAGCTTTTTCAGCGACAACCAGTATTTTGGTCTCGCGCCTGATCACGTCTCCTTCCTGGTGCAGGCAGAGCTCCCGTCCCTTGACCGCAAGGGCAAACTGCTGCTGAGCCGTGACCGGCTCGTGTCAAAAAATCCTGATGGGCACGGAGGAGCGCTCACGGCCATGAACGAGTCCGGGGCATTGCAGGACATGCAGGAAAAAGGCATCGAGGAGCTTTTCTATTTCCAGGTCGATAACCCCCTGGCAAAGATCGCTGACCCGCTGTTCATCGGCGCCCATGCCGAGCACCGGGCAGAGATGTCAACCAAGGTGGTGGAGAAGACAGACCCGGCAGAGCGGGTCGGCATCATCGGAAAAATAAACGGGCGCATGGGCTGTATTGAATACAGCGAGCTCACCCCGGCGGAGACGGCGGAGAAAAAGGCGGATGGGACGTTGCGCTTTGCCAGCGCCAACATTGCCATCCACATGCTGAAGCGCAGCTTTATAGAAAAGCTGACCCGGGACCAGGGCTTTGCCCTGCCCTGCCATATCGCCGTGAAGGATATAGAATGCCTTGCCGTGCAGGGCGGCACGCTCATGCCAGTGACCGGCAGGGGAATCAAGTTCGAGATGTTTATCTTTGATGCCCTGGGTTTTGCGCAACGCTCGGTGACCATGCAGGTGAAACGCGAGGAGGAGTTCTCTCCGGTGAAAAATTTTGACGGGGTTGATTCGCCGCAGACCGCGAAGAGGGCGATGATACAGCTTTTCACCCAATGGCTTAAAAATTCCGGGAAAGCTCCCCCATGCCCGGATGACCTGGTTATAGAAGTAAGCCCGCTGTACGCTCTTGATGAAGCTGAATTCCGGAAAAATTTTACCCCTCCTGCTTCCTTTTCTTCACCGCTTTACCTGGGGCCATAACAATAACCCTTGTATCGTGGAATCGGGAACTCGCGAAATCAGGAAATTTTTAACTTTTTTTATTCATGAGTTCCAGAGTTCCAGATTGAACTTCTTTCCGGCGTTGCAGTTACCGGTGGTCTCTGGTTGACCGTATTGGGATACTAATAATTATATGGCTCACGAACATCTCGTCGAGGTCGCGGTAAACCTTCCCCTGCACAAAAATTATACCTATCAGCTCCCGCCATCCTATGCCGGCAATGTGCAGATAGGCATGCGGGTAATCGTCCCGTTTGGCAAAAAAACCCTCACCGGGTATGTGGTGGGGTTCCCGGAGACGGCACCGCAAGAGGCGCTTAAAGAAGTTGAGGACCTGCTTGATGAGGAGCCGCTCTTCGGCACCGACGATCTCGAGTTTTATCAGTGGATTGCAAGCTACTACTACTGCCCGCTGGGGCAAACCATTGCCGCTGCCCTTCCTCAGGGCATCAACACCTCCTACAGCCGGCTCTTTTCCATTACTGAGGCGGGGCACGTCGCTCTGCAGAAGGAGTCAGTCTCCGAAGTGAGCCTCTCGATCCTCCGGGCTCTGGCAGCGGAGAAAGAAACCACTCTTAAAAAATTAGAAAAAACTATTGGCAGGCGCAACCTCTATTACTCCCTTTCCGGGCTCCGTAAAAAAGGCTTTATCCATCTTGAGGAAAAAAAAGTTCGGAGCGGCACCCGGGTTAAAAAAGAGTTCTGGTTTACTGCCGCAGCGTTTAAGGGGAGAGAGACTTTAAAGGGAAAGCAGCAGGCAATCTACCAGTCCCTCATGGAAAACGGTGCTTCTTCACTGAGCGTCATTACGGCGCGGTTTAAAAATTCCGGCGCTGCCATTAAATCCCTCCTGCTAAAAGGAGCTTTGGAGCGAAGCGAACAGGAGGTGCTGCGCCGGCCGGTCCCTGTTGAAGAAATAATGCCCGAGCCGGTACATACCCTCACAACGGAACAGAAAGAGATTCTTAAAAAATTACAGAAAGAAATAGCAGAGAAAGCTTTCTTCCCGTTTCTTCTGCATGGCGTGACCGGCAGCGGCAAAACCGAAGTGTATCTGCAGGTCATGGAAGAGACCCTGGCACAGGGGCGGCAGTGCCTGCTGCTGGTTCCGGAAATTGCCCTCACCGCCCAGCTCTGGGACCGCGTGTGCTCGCGCATCAAGGCGAGCGTATCCATGCTGCACAGCAGTCTTTCGGGCGCCGAGCGCTTTGATGCCTGGCGCATGATCCGCCGGGGAGAGATACAAATTGTCATCGGCGCCCGCTCCGCAATATTCGCCTCGTTTAAAGACCTGGGGGCCATTATTGTCGATGAGGAGCATGACCCCTCCTACAAGCAGGATGGTGCGCCCCGCTACAGCGCCCGGGACCTTGCCCTCATCAAGGGCAGGCTTGCAAGCGCGCTGGTTATCCTGGGCTCTGCAACCCCGTCCCTTGAATCATATCACAATGCCCTGACAAAAAAGTATCAGCTGGGGCTCCTTCCCCGGCGCATCGAAGACCGGGCACTTCCGCAGGTAACCATTGTCGATCTGCGGCTGGGCAGTAATGCCGGGGGAGCAGGGCAGAGCATTATATCTGCGCCCCTGAAGGATGCAATTGCCCGGAGGATGGACAAGGGGGAGCAGTGCCTGCTTTTTCTGAACCGCCGCGGTTTTGCCCCGCTGTATCTCTGCCAGCAGTGCGGCTATACCTTCCGCTGTCCAAACTGTGATGTCTCCCTCATTCATCACTACCGCGACAAGATGCTTCGCTGCCACTACTGCGACCTTTCAACACCGCTTCCCGAGAGCTGTCCGCAGTGCAAGAGCTTTTTTCTTATACCGCTCGGGTGGGGGACCGAGCGGCTTGAGAAGGAAATCCAGCTTCTGTTTCCTGAGGCGCGCACCGCCCGGATGGACCGCGACACGACTGCAGCTAAAGGCGCAACGCGTAATTTGCTGAAGCGCATTATACAGGGCGAGCTGGACATTCTCATCGGAACGCAGATGATTGCCAAGGGCCATCATCTGCCGGGCGTCACGCTGGTCGGCGTGCTGTGCGCTGATCATTCGCTTAATTTCCCCGACTACCGGGCCGGCGAGCGCACCTTTCAGCTGCTCACGCAGGTGGCCGGGAGGGCAGGCCGGGGTGCTGTTCACGGTGCGGTTTATATTCAGACGTACCATCCGGAGCATTACAGCATCATCTGTGCTCGAGAGCACAACTATCAGAAATTTTACTCTGCGGAAATGAAGCACCGCCAGGAGCTCGGCTATCCGCCATGCAGCAGGATGATTAACTTCAGGCTGGAAGGAAATAATCAGGAGCGGCTTATTAAATATGCCCGTGATCTGGGAAATGCCGCTGAACAGCTCAGATCGCAGGGCAAACTCACGGGCCATGTGGAGATTCTCGGACCGGCACCCGCGCCGTGGGGAAAAATAAAGGGCAAGTACCGCTATCAGATGCTCCTGAAAAGCCCTCACCTGCAATCACTGCGGCTTCTTGCGTCGCGCATTATAAACCACGCTCAGTCGCGCCTGAAGGCAAGCGGCGTCATCCTCAGTGTTGACGTTGACCCGGTATTTATTCTGTAAATAATTTTCCCCATGGTAATTGACGTCGAGCATAACACTATCCTGGCAGAAAATAGAAAATAGGGACAGCGCCCGTTATTTTATGGCTACCGTCAAACAACAAAGCCCCCACCAGCGATTATGCCGGCAGAGGCTCAGTAGCAATATGACATATGAAGACCCCTGTACCTGACCCCTGTACCCCTGTTAATTTGCGTTGACACCCTGCCGCTGCAGCCTTATACTGGGATGCATAGACATCAGAGTTCCTGTATTGTTTTCTGCAACGCAGGAGACCCTGTTTTAAACTATGCGCGGTACAGGCTTTTCAACACAGGCGGTATCGGCGGTTAAAACCTGGTCATTCATCTGCTGCTTTTTACTATAGCCATTCTTGTTTCGGCTTCTTTCCCGCCAGCCTGCGCTTAAGAAAACCAATCACTTAAAAAAATATTTTTCAACTCCTGTGCTGGGTTATTCTTTTTTTCTAGCAACTTCAAGAAATTTTATGCGAGGTGGGGGTATGGAAAAGCTAAAGACATGTGTTTTATCTATCGTGTTTCTGGCATGCGCGGGGGCTGCGTTGCTGGCAGTCTCAGGCTGCCAGCCGTCTGATACCAGTTCCGGTCTTGTGGTGAGTTCCCTCTCAGTCCCTGCAGACCACGCAGTCCGGGGCGGTGACGAGATACTCGTGACGGCCAGTATTGAAAATAACGGCAAAGCTGCTGCCGCGGAAACCCGGCTGCTGTTTTACCTTTCAACTGATCAGGTAAAAGACAAGGATGACATTCTTTTGCCTGAGACGCTTCAGGTTAATGCGATTGCCGCTGGTGACGGCCTTTCCGGCGCGGCCAAAGTCACGCTGCCGGATAGCGCTGCAGCAGGTTCTTATTATCTGCTCGCCTGTTTTGATGAGGGAGATGGCGCTGCAGCGCAGCCAATAAAAGATAATTGCTTTGCCTCAGAAAAACAGCTCACCCTGCGCCGTCCCACCAGCCGGTACCTGATTGACCAGGCGGTCGCTGCTAATACCCTGGACAGTGAAACCGGGCTTGTCTACACGGTGTACACTGTTTTCGGCGACAACAGGCTGCCCAGCCAGTACCAGGGGGATGACGAAGGCAGCGAAAACCAGACCATGATTATGCTTAAAGCCGCGGAGCAGTATAATAATCTTTCCGCTGCCAGTCAGCAGCTGCTGGCCCCGTTTTTTATACCGCCCATGTACACCACCTCCTGGGCAGAGCCTGAAGCCAGCCGCGTAAGCATCATGTCACTGAAAAATGAAATAACCCAGTGCGATCTCAATAGCGACTGGTCAAGCATCACCACGAAGAACGGCAAGGCCAAGGTCTGGTGGAACAATAAAACCAGTCCCGGCCTGCAGGCCAAGGCACAAATGGCGGCCGACGCCCTTGATGCAGACATCTGGGATAAGCTGACCGGGCTCCTGTGGGAACCCCGGTCTGACAACGGCTCAACCATTGCCTGCGGCGGCGGTGATGATCTGCTGGACGTTATTCTGGTCGATGGTTTTGCTGGGAGCAACACCATCGGGCTAACAACCTCTCTTCCCGGGAAAAAAGGCGCCAGTTTAGAGTTTGGTATGCTGGCAACTTTTATTGCCATAAAAGCCGATCTGCCGGATAAAATGTTCAAGGCAACCATTGCCCATGAATTCATGCATGCCCTGCAGTTTGCCTACCCCATTGCCTCGTCTGATGATGATGTGTCCTGGCTCATGGAAGCAACCGCTACATGGGCCGAAGATTTTTGCTATCCCGGCTACCAGACCGAGCAGAGATGGTTCGACGGCGGCCGCGTTGGGTTTCCCTTAAAACGGGGCGTCGGCTATGATGTGTATACCTGGCCATTTTTCCTTGCTGGTCAGGGCGCGGCAAACGCGCAGGTCATAAAAGAAATCTGGATGAACTTAAGCATTATGGACTCTCTTGCAGCCATCAATGCCGCCATACCCGGAGGATTTGAAAAACAGTGGCCGGTCTATGTGACCTACTGCTTCAACCGGGACCCGTTAGACGAGTTTACCACCTGGGACGGGATTCCCGGCGGCATGGCCGCTGTGGATGAAAAACCGAAAGATATCGGTCTTGGCGGTAAAGAATCACGCGATTGGGATTATAATTGGGGGGCAGACTCTCTGAGCGCATGGCTAGACTGGTTTTCCTTTACCGACGACAATATTAAAAAAATAGAGGTGCAGATTTCTGAAATCTCCTCCAAGCAGGGGGCAAGCTATCAGGGGTTGTATAAACTGAAAGACGGCACCTGGCATGGCCCAGAGGACTGGACCAACGAGAAAAAGAAAAAATTCTGCCGCGATAAGGATGAAGAGAACGTCATCGAGCTGGTGCTTTTCCGGGCAAACAGCGATTACACCAGTGATGGCATCACTAGATTTGATAAAGGCAAAGTCACCGTGAAAAAGAAAGGCTGCAAGTGGCCCGAGCACTGGAAGGGCACGGTGACCAGCACCCAGGTTATTGATAACGGGATCTTCGGGACCTTGATAATGACCCGGAAAACCTCGGGCGAGGCGACCTTTGATCTTGATTCAGAAGATGAAGTGCCGGTTGGAAACGACAAGACCGTAAGCCGCGCGAATTACACGCTGAGTGCGGGCAACCAGGTCAACTGGACATTCGGCGGCGGCAGCCTCGGCGTCTGCACGCTCCTGTGCAACCCGCTTAACGATAAGCTCAATTCAACCAACGGCTACCTGACGCTCATAGAGCAAGAAGATGATTCGATCATCGTGGACGGCGCAGCGTATATGGACTCTAAGGACGACGAGCCAGGTACGGTGGACTGCGGCCCCGGGACCGTGCCCATTGACTACCCGATTCCAACGAATGACTGCTGGTTCCACACCAACGGAGAGTTCATCCAGCCGCCGCCGGAAAACGGGAAGCTTGAAAAACTTGACGGCACGGCGACGCAGGCATATCCCCCCAATAACAATACCTACACCTGGCACTTTGAGGCACAGGATTGAATAGGCGGCAATATAAATGTAGAAAACAGATTGCGGAGTGCGGATTGCGGAATAGCTGTTAGACCATTTAACAATCCCTATTGAATTGTCTGGCTCCCCAGCGCGGACTCGAACCACGATCCCGAAAGGATTCGGGATTAACAGCCACTTCTTTTTATCAATTCTTCAATATAGAGCCTGCTCTTCTTCGCCTTAATTTCCCGCTCTCGTTTCATGGCATCCGCTCTTGTCAAAAAGGTTTCACAATACACCAATAGCCACGGACCTTTGTGCTTTTTAGTAAATGTGGTCAGGGTATATCGCGGGTCATTATGCTGGGCAACGCGCTTCTGCAGATCATCTGTGTGCCCTGCATAATATTGCCAGGTTGACTTGCTTTGCAGTATATAGATAAAAACGCCATAAAAAAAGGCCAGATTGCTCTGGCCTGATAAAATTGGCTCCCCAGCGCGGACTCGAACCACGGACCCGGTGGTTAACAGCCACCTGCTCTACCGACTGAGCTACTGGGGAACATAGTCGTAAGTTTTATAATACAGGCTGCAAAATATTGGCTCCCCAGCGCGGACTCGAACACTATCCCGAAGTCCCGAACACTTTCGGGATTCGGGATTAACAGCCACCTGCTCTACCGATCCCGAACATTATCGAGGTTCGGGACTACCGGGGAATAATGCTAACGTCTCAATCGAAACTATACTTTATAAAAGAAAATCGGTTTATTGTCAATGGTTTTCAGCGGCGGCTATATTTCGCCGGACCCGTTTAAAACATCTCTGCGTCAGTCCAGCGAACCATCTCGCCGAGGCAGGGCAGACCATCATGATGCCACATCATCGAGGGCGTCGGCATCTTGCCCGGCGGGCAGATGCGTGAAACCCCGAGGCGCGCAAACAGATTAAACATCTCCGCGCGCCGCTCCTCTCCCACCGCAAGCCCGGCATTCTGCATATACCCTTTGATGGGTGCAAGATAATTGATAATATCTTTCAGATCCGGCAGAGGAACAATGCGAATAAACCGGTGCAGGGGCGAAGAAAAAAATTCATGGAGCGGCTCATACACGACGGTCCACGACAGGTTTTCTGCCGCCCGTATTAATACATTCTCTCCCGCAAGCTCCCTGAGCTCATAGGTATTGTGCAGGTGCCTGAGCACTGCTGCGTCTTCAATATTGAGTCGTGCCGGAGGAGCCTTCTGCTCCTGGGCTTTCATTGCCTGCTCCAGCAGTGGTATAAATTCCTTGGGGCTCACCGCGCCGCCCTCTTCCAGAAAATAGACCTGAGGCGAGATGCAGGCGAACTGGTCAAAGGTGGAAACATCATAGGCTATTTTTTGTGCAAGCCCGGGGGCAGCTTTTTTATTCAGGGCTTCCCTGCCCACCGCACCAAAGCCGATCCTGTGGCTGTGAGAGATTACCCTGGTGCCCGGCGGCACCCGCTTGCACACGGAGGTGCAGGTTGCTTCGCTGCCGTAGACAATAATAACGCTGCAGTGGTCAAAAAGAATTTTTTCAATCGCCTCATCGCCGCCGCGCCAGGAAAGTATCGCCAGGCAGTTGCCTAGTTCCGGATCAATTTCTTTCAGCGTTTCCGCGTACAGGGGCGGAAATATGGGCTCTTCCCGCGAAGCCTTGCCCATAATCGGGGCCTTCACCAGAAACGAGCGCATCACGCTTAAATGCGGGAGACCGGGAATATTGGAGGAAAATATGGCAGCAGTCAGCTCAGGGCCTGTTGCTTTTGAATGGCAGCCGCGCTCTTTTGAATAATGAAACCCGTCGAGAAATGCCGGGTCTCCAAGCTCTGAGCGAAGGGCCCGCAGCAGGTCGTCCCTGCGGGATGAGAGATGCTCCACCTTTATGGATTCCCTGACCATCTCGGGAGAAAAGCCGGTAAACAGGGAAATGGCCTCAACCGCCGCAACTTTTTTCGGGGATGTATCATCAAGCCATTGCTCTGAAGCCCGGTCCAGAATGTCGGCGATGGTTGCAACCGGCAAAGATTCAAGATAGGCTTTTTTTTCTTTTAAAAAGGCTATAACCTTCTCCAGGAACCGGGGCGTGACGACAGGAAACTCCACCCGCATAACCGCGTCTTGCTCGGGGAATTCATGAACGGAATAGCTGAAGCCTGAAATCTCCGCGCGGAGCGGTTCCGGAAGGTAGTAGCCTTTTACCGCGAGCTCTCTCATGACTTCTTTGTTATCTCCTCTATAGAAAGCGAGCAGCCGCGTGCTTCTGAGCCGCGTGCACGGCCGAGAATCTCAAATCCCTGTTCGCAGCGCCGGCCGATGTCATCGGTCTGAATGGCAGCAACCCGCTCCAGATTCGTCAGGTCAAAATGCCAGAGAACACCTTTTGCACCAAGCGGAACCTCTTTCATGGTGCGTGGGTCAAAAACCTGCGTCCTGGTCCAGGGCGGGTTTTCCTTGCAGCGTTTATCCGGAGAGCTGTTGAAGTGATTTTTAAGGGCATTGTCATAAAATTGTGAGCCAAGCTCGGTCATACCCAAAAGATTAATACTCATAGCGGGCGGAATCCCCAGGAACCTGCTGCCAAGGGAGAGAAATTCATCCCGCGCTATCTCTCTCTCCTTACCCTTATACCCACCAGCATCAAGCGTTCTGCTTCCGGCGGGAAGGTTGAAGGCAAGCCCCTGCTGCGCGCAGTAGTCAAAGAAGGTTAAGAATCCAAGCGATGCGCCGATGAGCGCGACCGCAATGTTTTCGTGCTCAGCGAGCTTCAGCTCTTTTGCCAGCTCCTCGTGAACGAAGCCCCGTTCTCCCATCAGAAAGCGGCTTCCCGGCAGACCATATTTTTTTTTAAGCTGCTCCATGCCGTAAGCCATTATCATGTGCGGAGCTTTTTCCGGAGGAGGCGCAATGATGAAAAACCGAAAGGTGCCGTGGTCGGGGAACAGGCAGCGCCGGGCATTTTCATGTATCGCGGCATTCATGAGCTCAAGGCCTTCTTCTGAAAACAGGGAGCGTCCTTTTTTAACGCCC
>Ga0209777_10004849_pt1 | contig 15763 bp, 30 predicted proteins | sample FrelakmetHBP12HB_FD_187147 | JGI IMG/M metagenome (GOLD analysis project Ga0209777, IMG submission 187147) | Freshwater lake sediment microbial communities from the University of Notre Dame, USA, for methane emissions studies -HBP12 HB (SPAdes)... | ecosystem: Environmental > Aquatic >... | reverse complement strand
CACGCCCCGGCGGCTGCCAAGGCGACGCCGCTCGCCGACGTACCCCACGCCGTCCGCCTGGAGGTCAGCAAGGTCTCCGGCACCGACTGGCACCTCCAGTTCCGTTTCAACCCGATCCGCGTCGAGCTTGACGGCGGTTTCAGCATACCGTCGCGCTGTGGCGTACGCCTCGCGACGGCTCGCTTTATCCATCATCAGATCGCCCTTGCGCCAGTAGGCCCGCGCCACCCGCCACGCCAGCTCGTAGCTCGACGGATGCAGCGTCAAGGATCGCGCGCCGAGCGTGACCGCACGCTCAACCGCCTCCGGACTGGCGCGTTCGGCCCACAGCCGATCGAGATCCTCGATCGCGGCTCCGGGTCCGCTGATCTCATCGTCCGTGGCCGCCGCGGCACAGCAGTGCAACACAACGGCGACCGCGATGCACAGCAGCCCGAGCCCGTTCTTGAGCACAGAGAATTGCTGAGCATTCACAGTTGCAAACTACCCGGTCGCGGCCACTGGGGGAATACGCTGAAGTAGTGATGCTCGCAACGAAGCGCGTGCCCGAAAGCTCGCCTGTGCTGCTGCCGCCAGCTGTCTCTTTCCCCTTCGCCGGGACCTTGTTGAAGCGCTGCTGCTCGCTTCAGCGTAGGGGCGGGCTGGCCGGTGGTGGGCCTTTCTTCTCGGCGCGCCGCATGCGGCGCTCGCGCTTGCGCTCGGCCTCGGCCTTGGCCGTCTCACCACGATCCGTCAACTCGATAACGGACATTGGCGCCGCATCGCCGTGACGGTGTCCCAGTTTGATGATGCGCGTGTAGCCGCCGGGGCGCTCACGAAAGCGCACCGCGACCTCTCCGAACAGCTTGCTCACCGCGCTTTGGCTGCGGACGTAGGACAGCGCCTGGCGCCTCGCGTGCAGCGTGCCCCGCTTGCCCAGCGTGATCATGCGGTCGGCGATGCGCCGCAGCTCTTTGGCCTTCGCGTCGGTGGTATGCACGTGCTCGTGCTCAATGAGCGAAGTCACGAGGTTGCGGAACAGCGCCTTGCGGTGCGCCGGGGTACGATTGAGCTTTCGTCCGGCCTTCAGGTGTCTCATAGCAGCATCTCGGAGCTATCGATTCTGGTTCAACCCTGAAGTTGCTTCAGGCGGTCTCCTTCTCTCTGGCTATGCGCCGGTCGAGTTCGGCTCGAGAGGGGAAGTTCTCGATACGCATGCCGAAATCGAGCCCCATCTCGCGCAGGATCTCTTTGATCTCATTCAGCGACTTGCGGCCGAAATTCTTCGTCTTCAGCATTTCGGCCTCGGTCTTCTGCACCAGCTCGCCGATATACTTGATGCCGGCGTTTTGCAGGCAGTTGGCCGAGCGTACCGACAACTCCAGCTCGGCGACGCTGCGGAACAGGTTCTCGTTGAGTCCGGGATGGCGCTCCTCGGCGCCTTCGGCGGGCTCTGGGGCCTCTTCGAAGTTGATGAAGATCGAAAGCTGGTCCTGCAGGATGCGCGCCGCATAAGCGACAGCGTCGTCCGGACGCACGCTGCCGTCGGTCCAGACCTCGAGGTTGAGGCGGTCGTAATCGGTCCGCTGGCCGACGCGGGCGTTGGTCACGGTGTAGTTCACTTTGCGGATGGGCGAAAAGATGGCGTCGATGGGGATGGTGCCGACCGGGGCGTTCTCGTCCTTGTTGCGCTCCGCGGGCATGTAGCCGCGGCCGGTCCTGATGGTCAGGTCCATCTCCAGCTTGCCTTCTTTGGAGAGGCTGGCGAGGTGCAGATCGGGATTGAGGATCTCCAAGTTCGGTCCAGCCTTGATGTCACCAGCCTTGACCTCGCCGTCGCCCTTGGCCTCGATGCGAGCGATTTCCTCGGTGCCGTCGTGAAGCTTGAGGCGAACCTCCTTGAGGTTGAGCACCAGGTCGGTGACGTCCTCGCGCACCCCGGGGAGGGTCGAGAACTCGTGCAGCACGCCGCGGATGCGGACGGCGCTGATCGCCGCGCCCTGGAGCGACGACAGCAAAATCCGCCGCAGCGAGTTGCCGACAGTGACGCCGAAGCCACGTTCGAACGGCTCACCCACGAACTTCCCGTAGGTCGCCGTCAGCGACTTGTCTTCGGCTTCGAGTTTCTTCGGCTTGATCAGATCCCGCCAATTACGTTGAGGTAACATTTTCGAACCTCCGTCGGCATTCGTCAGAGATCCCTCCTCACTTCGAATACAGTTCCACGACCAGTTTCTCGTTGATCGGCATGGTGAGGTCGGCGCGGGTGGGGAGGGCCCTGACCCGGCCCGTAAAGGCCTCGCGTTGCACCTCGAGCCAGTCTGGCACACCCCGACGTTCGGCTTGTTCCAGCGCTTCGAGGATACGGGCGAGCGAGCGACTGCGTTCGGCCACGCTCACGACCTGCGCGGGTCTGAGCAGGTACGAGGGGATATCCATCCTGCGCCCGTCGACCAGGAAGTGTCCGTGGCGGACAAGTTGGCGCGCCTCGGCGCGGGAGGTGGCGAAGCCCATACGGTAGATCATGTTGTCCATGCGCTGCTCCAGCAGCAGCAGAAGTTTTTCGCCGGTGATCTCGCGTGCCGTCTCGGCCATGCCGAAGTAGCGATGGAACTGTCGTTCCATTAGGCGATAGATGCGTTTCACTTTTTGTTTTTCGCGCAGCTGCACCGCGTACTCGGAGAACTTGCTCCGTCCCTGGCCGTGCTCGCCCGGCGGATAGTTGCGCCGCTCGATGGCGCATTTGTCAGTATAGCAGCGCTCTCCCTTGAGGAAGAGCTTCAAACCCTCGCGCCGGCACAACCGGCAAACTGCTCCAGTATCTCGCGCCAAACTTATCCTCCTGCTGTCATACACGCCGCCGTTTCGGCGGCCGGCAGCCATTGTGTGGGATCGGGGTAACGTCCTTGATCACGCTGACGGCGAAACCCGACGCTTGCAGCGAACGCAGCGCCGATTCACGGCCGGCGCCCGGTCCTTTCACGAACACCTGGACGGTGCGCACGCCGTACTCCATGGCCTTCTTGGCGGCGTTCTCCGCGGCCAGCTGGGCGGCGAAAGGCGTTCCTTTGCGTGAGCCCTTGAAGCCCACGGAGCCCGCGCTCGACCAGGCGACGACGTTGCCCGCCGGATCGGTGATGCTGATAATCGTGTTGTTGAAAGTCGAGTGGATGTGGGCCACGCCTTCGCTCACCAGCTTCTTGGCCTTGCGCCGCTTTGGCGCCGCCGTCTTTTCGGTCGCCGTCTTGTCCGCCGGCTTGGTCGTGTCTTCGGTCTCTTTCGCCATTGCGTCTGATCCTCGTGTCCTTCTATCCCTTCGGCGGTGCTGTCTTCTTGCCGGCAATGGCGCGTCGCGGACCCTTACGGGTGCGCGCGTTGGTGTGCGTGCGCTGACCCCGCAGCGGCAGGTTGCGCCGGTGCCGCAGGCCACGATACGAACCGATATCCATCAGGCGTTTGATGTTCACCGCCACCTCGCGACGGAGATCGCCTTCGACCTTGTAGCCATCGATCAGCTGCCGCAGCTTGACCAGCTCCTCGTCGGCAATGGCGTCCGTCTTCTTGCTCAAATCGACGCCGGCCTGCGCCAAAATGTTGCGGGCTGATGAGCGGCCGATGCCGTGAATGTACGTCAAGGCCACTTCCATGCGCTTGTTGCGTGGGAGGTCCACTCCCGCGATCCGGGCCATCTACTCGCTCCGCTTCCTTATCAGCCCTGACGCTGCTTGTGACGCGGGTTGCTGCACAGCACCCGCACCACGCCCGCACGCCGGACGACCTTGCATTTGTTGCACACTGGCTTCACCGATGCCCGCACTTTCATTGCACGCTCCGCACCTACGGCTGGCTGAGCACATAGGGTCCTGTTTCCGTCACCGCCACGGAATGCTCGAAATGAGCCGAACGGCTGCCGTCTCGGGTCACCGCCGTCCACCCGTCCTCTTTGATGGTCACGTCTGCGCCGCCCGCGTTCACCATAGGTTCAAGCGCCAGAACCATGCCCTCGCGCAGGCGAACGCCGCGGTCACGTGTACCAAAATTAGGCACTTGCGGCTCTTCATGCAATCGTTTGCCGATGCCGTGCCCAACGAATTCGCGCACAACGGAGAAGCCGTCACGCTCAGCGCATTCCTGAATAGCGGCGGAAACATCGCCGAGGCGGTGGCCCACCCGCACCTGCTCGATCCCGGCCCACAGCGCTTCGTGCGTGGCCTGCATCAGCCGCTGGGACTTAGGATCCGTCTGGCCGACAGCGACCGTGATCGCCGCATCACCGTAGAGTCCCTGATAGCGGACGCCGAAATCGATGCTGACGATGTCCCCTTCCTGCAGCACACGTTTCTGAGAGGGAATGCCGTGCACTATCTCCTCGTTGATCGAGATGCACACGTTCTTGGGAAACACGCGGCCGTTGACCTCGTACCCTTTGAACGCCGGCACGGCGCTGCGCTGGCGTGTCAACTCCTCAGCAATCCGGTCCAACTCCGCAGTGGTCACGCCCGGGCGCACGTGCTCGCGCAATTGCGCCAGCACTTCAGCAACGATCAGATTGGCAGCGCGCATGACCTCGATCTCGCGGGAAGACTTCAGGGATATCATCCGCCTGTTTGCACCTGCTCCAGAACCCGCGCCAGCACTTGATCCTGGCTGCCGATGCCATTCACCTCGCGCAGCACGCTGGCCCGCCGGTAGGCATCCAACAACGGCGCCGTGGCGCGTTCGTACACTTCCAAGCGTGCCAGGACGGTGTCCTCCTGATCGTCGTCGCGTTGAAAGAGTTCGGCATTGCACTTATTGCAGAGCCCGGGATTGGTCGGCGGATCGAAGATAACGTGGTAGAGGGCACCGCAGTTTCGGCACGTCCGCCGGCCGCTGATTCGTTTGACCACCTCGTCGCGCGGCACTTTGATACTGATCACGTTCTCCAGCTTGGCGCCCATGCCGGCCAGCATCTTATCCAACGCCTCCGCCTGTGCGAGGGTGCGTGGGAATCCATCCAGAATGAACCCAGTGGCACAATCGGGCCCGTGCAAACGCTCCTCGATGGAACCGAGCAGGATGTTGTCCGGCACCAGCTCCCCGCGATCCATGTAGCGCTTGGCTTGCACTCCCATAGGCGTTCGGCGTCTTGCGGCGTCGCGCAGCAAATCCCCCGACGATATATGTGGGATGCCGAACCGCTGCGCCAACACCTTCGCCTGCGTCCCCTTGCCCGCGCCCGGCGGACCCATCAAGATCATTCGCATGAGCATATCTCCTTATCCGCGCCTCCCCCGCAGCCGTCCCCGGCGCATGAAGCCCTGATAGCTGCGCGTAAGCATATGGGTCTCGATTTGAGCAACGGTGTCCAACGCCACACCGACGACGATCAACAGCGCCGTGCCGCCGAAATAGAACGGCACGTTGAAGCGCCGGACCAAGATGGAAGGCAAGACGCACACCGCCGCGACGTACAGGGCTCCCCCGAGGGTGATACGAACCAAAATCCGATCTATGTACTCGGCGGTGCGCGGCCCCGGCCTGATCCCGGGAATGTAGCCGCCGAACTTCTTCATGTTGTCGGCAACATCAGCCGTATTGAAGGTGACCGCCGTGTAGAAGTAGCAAAAGAAAATGATGAGGCCGATGTAGAACAGATCATAGAACAAGCCGCCCGGCATGAGGTACTCGGCTGCGGTGCGCGCCCACGGGTGATCGACGAAGCTGGCAATGGTGCCGGGGAAGACCAGCAGCGACGACGCGAAGATCGGCGGGATCACGCCCGAAGTGTTGACTTTCAGCGGCAGATGCGAACTCTGGCCGCCGTACATACGCCGGCCGACCACGCGTTTGGCGTATTGCACCGGGACGCGCCGTTGACCACGTTCCATGAAGATGATGACTGCAACGACTAGGACCATGAAAGCGGTCAGGCCGAGAAGCACGAGGACGCCCATCTCACCTTCGCGGACGAACTCGGCCGTGGTCGCCGCCGCCGAGGGGAAGGACGCAACGATACCGGCGAAAATTATCAGCGAGATGCCGTTGCCGATGCCGCGCTCGGAGATCTGCTCGCCGAGCCACATGATGAACACGGTACCAGCGGTCAGTGTTAGCACGGTCATCATGCGAAAGCTCCAGCCGGGATTAAAGACCACGGAGCCGCCGCCAGGCGCCTCGATCTTCTCGATGCCGACGCTGATGAACAGCCCCTGCAGGACCGACAAAAGCACGGTGCCGTAGCGCGTGTACTGCGTGATCTTGCGCCGGCCCGCCTCGCCTTCCTTCGACAGCCGCTCGAGATAGGGAATCACCACAGTGAGAAGCTGGAGGATGATCGAGGCGCTGATGTACGGCATGATGCCGAGGGCGAAGATGGAGAAGCGCTCCAGGGCGCCGCCGGAAAACAAGTTCACCAGTCCGAACATGGTGTTCCGGGCCTGCTCGAAGAAGGCGGCCAGGGCTTTGCCGTCAATCCCCGGGGTGGGGACGGCGACGCCGATGCGGTACACCGCGAGCATGGCGAAGGTAAACAGGACACGCCGCCTCAGCTCGGGGATTTTCGATGCGTTTTGGAAACCTTCAACCACGCTGCACGACCTCTGCAGCGCCGCCGGCGGCCTGGAGCCGCTGGATGGCAGCAGCGCTGAACTTGTTGGCTTTGACTGTCAGGGGCTTTGTCAAGGTGCCGTCGGCAAGAACCTTTATGGGACGTTTGTGGCCGCGCACCAATCCCTTCGCACGCAACGCCTCGGCATCGACGACCGTGCCCGCCTCGAAGCGCTCTTCCAACTGGCCGAGATTCACGATCGTGAACTCCTGCCGAAACGGATTTCGGAATCCGTGTTTCGGCAGGCGGCGTTGCAGCGGCATCTGGCCGCCCTCGTAGCCTGGTGGTGTGTTGCCGCCGGAGCGCGAGCCTCGGCCCTTGTGACCGCGGCCTGAGGTTTTGCCGTGGCCGGAGCCGGGGCCGCGGCCCAACCGTTTGCGGCTCTTGGTTGCCCCTGGCGCTGGCGTAAGATCACTGAGGTTCATTCAGCTCTTCACCTCGATGAGATGGGCGATGGCGCGAATCCGACCGCGGGTCGCTTCGTTGTCATGAACGATGACGGCCTTACCCATCCGCGTCAGGCCGAGCCCACGCAGCGTTTGCCTTTGTCGCCGCGTGCAGCCGATCGGACTGCGGGCCAGCCTCAATTTCAGCATGCTGGGTTCGGCCATGGCGTTCACCCGCGAAGTTCCTCGAGCGACTTGCCGCGCAGGCTGGCGACATCTTCGGGCAGGCGCAGCTCACCGAGAGCCCGCATAGTGGCCTTGACCATGTTGTGTGGATTGTTGGATCCGATGCACTTGGTGAGCACGTTGCGCACGCCCGCCAGCTCGACGACCGCACGTATGCCGCCGCCCGCGATGACGCCGGTGCCGTCAACCGCCGGCCGCAACAGCACATGTCCGGCGCCATAGCGGCCGTGCACTTCGTAGGGGATGGTGCCGTCGACGATGGGGATGGTCACCAGGCTCTTTTTCGCCCGCTCGATGGCTTTGCGGATCGCTTCGGGCACCTCCTTGGCTTTGCCGAGACCGTGTCCGACCCGGCCAGCGTTGTCGCCCACGACCACCAGCGCGCTGAAGCTGAAACGCCGGCCGCCTTTGACCACCTTGGCCACGCGATTGATCTGGACGACCTTCTCCTTCAGCTCGACGCCGTGGAGCTCGATGCGCTCTCTGCCCCGGAAAACCGCCATGCCTTGTCCTTCTGCCTCCGTTAGAACTGCAGCCCGGCCTCGCGCGCCGCGTCGGCGAGCGCCTTCAGGCGGCCGTGAAATTGGAAGCCGTTACGATCAAATACCACAGCGCGAATGGCGCGCTCCTGGCACAAGCGCGCGATCAGCGCGCCAACTTGCTTGGCCGCCTCCCGATTGCCGGTCCGCTGCAGCTGCCCTTTGAGCGCCGCCGAAAGGGTGGAGGCCGCTGCCAAGGTACGGCCCGTCTGATCGGAGATCACCTGGGCGTAGATGTGCTTGCCGCTGCGAAACACACACAGCCGCGGGCGCTCGTCCGTGCCTTGCAGGCGGCGGCGCACACGCCGTTGGCGGCGCACGCGGGCCAGGTGCTTCAACGCTACTGCCATATCAACTGGCTCCCGCGGCACCGGCCGCCTTGCCGGCTTTCCGCCGCAGTACCTCCCCGGCGTACTTGATGCCCTTGCCCTTGTACGGTTCCGGCGGCCGCAGGCGGCGAATGGTTGCCGCCGTTTCGCCGATCAGTTGGCGATCGATGCTCTCGAGCGTGATCACCGTTTGGCGGTCGACCTTTGCCTGCACACCGGGGGGGAGCTGGAAGAGGATGGGATGCGAGTACCCCAAGCTCATGTGCAACGCCTGACCACGGCTTTCAGCGCGGTAACCCACCCCGACGATTTCCAGGGTGCGGGTGAACCCGGTGTGCACGCCCTGCACCATATTGGCGATCAGACTCTGGGCGAGACCGTGCAGCGACCGCAGTTCGCGCGTATCGCCATGGCGCGACACGCGCACCATGCCGTCGACCACTTCAACACTGATGCCGGTCGGGAGCCGCTGTTCGAGGTGTCCCTTAGGGCCGTCGACACGCACCACGCCGTCGATGACCTGGACCCGCACCTTTTCCGGAACTCGCACCGGCATTCTGCCTATACGTGACATGCCTTCCTACCACACCGAGCACATCAGCTCGCCGCCCACGTTGCGCTTGCGGGCTTCGCGATCGGTGATGATGCCCGCTGGCGTCGACACGATGTTTGTGCCAAGGCCGCGGCGCACCGCCGGGATCTCACGCGCGCCGACGTAGACGCGCAAGCTCGGTTTGCTGACGCGCTTCAGGCCCACGATCACCGGCTTGTTTTGGCTATCGTACTTGAGCCACACGCGCAGCACGCGGTGCTCACCTTGCTCGATGATGCTGTGCTCCTTCAAGAAGCCCTCGGCCGTGAGCACCTCGACCAGCCGTGCCTTCACCCTCGACCATGGCACATCGACCTGCTCCTTGCGTGCCTGGGCGCCGTTACGGATGCGGGTGAGCAGATCTGCGATCGGATCGGTCATTCCCATGCAATCACCTACCAACTCGCTTTCGTCAGACCCGGGATCTCGCCCTTGCGCGCCAGCAGCCGCAGGCAGAGGCGACACATCTGGAAGCGTTGATAGAAGGCGCGCGCGCGTCCGCACAGCGGGCAGCGGTTATAGGCGCGAACCTTGAACTTGGGCGGCCGTTGGGCCTTCACTCGCAAACATGTCTTCGCCACCGGATCTCCTATGCGCGAAACGGCATGCCCAGGGCTCGCAGCAGCGCTTTGCCCTCGGCGTCGGTCCGTGCCGTGGTATTAATACACACCGTCAAACCTCGAACTTTTTCCAGCTTGTCCAGGTCGATCTCGGGAAAGATTATTTGCTCGCGCACGCCGAGCGCGTAGTTGCCGCGCCCGTCGAACGAGCCGTCCGATACCCCTTTGAAGTCGCGCACGCGGGGCAGGGCCACGTTGACGAGCCGATCGAAGAACTCGTACATGCGGTCGCCGCGCAGCGTCACCATGCAGCCGATGGCCATGCCTTCGCGCAACTTGAAATTGGCGATGGCTTTGCGGGCGCGCGTGACCACCGGTTTTTGGCCGGTGATCACCCGGAGTTCGCCCACCGCCTGGTCCATCGCCTTGGCATTCTGGATAGCCTCTCCCAAACCGATGTTGACAACGATCTTGTCCAGCCGCGGCACTTGCAACCGGTTCCTGTACCCCATCTCCTTCACGAGACCGGGCAGCACTTCCTTCTGGTAGCGTTCTCTCAGCCGCGCTGGCATCGGATCACCTATCGAGCTGCTCGCGGCAGCGCCGACAGATGCGCACGCTGCGGCCGTCCTCCAGCCGGAGCTTCCCCATGCGCACCGGCGCGTTACACTTGTCGCACATGATCATGAGGTTGGAGATATGAATCGGCGCCTCCTTCTCGACGATGCCGTACGGGCTTTGCGGCCCGCGGGCTTTGGTGTGCCGCTTCACGATATTGAGACGCTCCACGGCGGCGCGGTCCTTTTCCGGGATGACGCGGATGACTTTACCGGTCTTACCGCGCTCACGCCCGGTGATCACCATGACCGTATCATTCTTGCGGATGCGTGCGTGCATGGCCAAGCTCGGGCTCAGAGCACCTCGGGTGCGAGCGACAGAATCTTCATGAACTTCTTCGCCCGCAGCTCGCGCGCCACCGGGCCGAAGATGCGAGTGCCGATGGGCTCGCGCTGATTGTCGATCAGCACGGCCGAGTTGGAATCGAACTTGATATACGAGCCGTCGAGGCGCCCGACCTCTTTGCTGGTGCGTACGATGACCGCCTTCATGACCTCGCCCTTTTTTACCTTGGCGTTGGGAATCGCTTCCTTCACCGACACCACGATGATATCCCCAAGCGAGGCGTACTTGCGCCGCGTTCCGCCGAGCACTTTGATACACAGCACCTTGCGGGCTCCCGAGTTGTCCGCGACGTCCAAAATGGTTTCCGACTGCACCATCTTCGTTCACACCGGCCGAACACGCCGACGAGCCTCCTCACACCGCCTTCTCGAGCACCGCGCGGACGGTCCAGCGCTTGTCGCGACTCAGTGGTCGGGTCTCCGCGATGAGCACCCTGTCGCCGACGCCGCAGCGGTTCTGTTCATCATGTGCCTTTACCTTGCTGCGGCGGCGCAAGTGCTTCTTGTACTTCGCGTGTTGGACCAGCCGCTCGACCATCACCACGACGGTCTTGTCCATCTTATCGCTGACGACCACGCCCTCGCGGCTCTTGGCCTTGCCTCTGAGCTCTTCCACTAGCGGGTCCTCTCCAGTTCACGCGCGCGCTGAATGGTTATTATGCGGGCGATATCGCGCCGCGTTTGGGCCAAGCGGGCCGAGCTTTCCAGCTGATTCGTCTTGTGCCGCAGACGCAGCAGAAACAGCGACTCTTTCAGCTCGCGTTCCTTCATGGCCAGCTCTTCGTCACTGTTCTCGCGCAGCTCGCTAGCTTCCATAGACGGCTCCAGCGGCGCCCACCCGTTGGCGGAATTGGCTCGGGATCGATAGTTTGTGTGCCGCGAGGCGGAAGGCTTCGCGCGCGGTTTCCTCCGACACCCCCTCCATTTCGAACAAGATGCGGCCCGGTTTGATGACGGCGACCCATACTTCGGGCGATCCCTTGCCCTTGCCCATGCGGGTTTCGGCCGGTTTCTTCGTCAGGGGCTTATCCGGGAAGATGCGGATCCACACGCGGCCCCCGCGCTTGATGTGGCGCGTCAAGGCGACGCGAGCGGCCTCGATCTCGCGAGCGCTCATCCAACCCCGATCGGTTGCCTGCAGGCCGTAGTCCCCGTAGGCGAGCGTAGCGCCGCGACCGGCCGTGCCCTTGCGACGGCCCTTCTGCATCTTACGATATTTGACTTTCTTCGGCGCTAACATGCTCGCTTACCCAGCCACCGCGGCGCGTTGTTTCTCCTCTTCCTTGGTTAGCACTTCGCCGCGGAAGATCCACGCCTTGATGCCGATGACTCCGTAGGTGGTCTTACCCTGGGCCAAACCGAAACTGATATCCGCACGCAAGGTGTGCAGCGGCACGCGCCCCTCGCGGTACCACTCGGTGCGGGCAATCTCAGCGCCGCCCAAGCGGCCGGCGCACTGGATACGCACACCTTGCGCACCCATCCGCATAGCGCGCCCGACGGCCTCCTTCATGGCCCTGCGGAACGCGACGCGCCGCTCGAGCTGAAGCGCGACGTTCTCCGCCACCAACTGGCCATCGACATCGGGCCGTCGCACTTCGTGGATGTTGATGAAGCTCTCCCGCTTGGTGAGCCGGCCGATTTCGCCTTTCAGTTTTTCGATCTCGGCGCCCTTCTTGCCGATAACGATCCCGGGCCGGGCGGTGTAAATGTTGATCTTGGCCTTGTTTGCGGCGCGCTCGATCTCCACTTTGGAAATGCCGGCATGGTAGAGGCGTTCCTTGAGGAACTTGCGGATGCGCAGGTCTTCGTGCAGCAGTTGCGGGTACTCGCGGCGCGCGAACCACTTCGAGTCCCACTGCTCGGTGACGCCGATCCGAAATCCTTTCGGGTGTGTCTTCTGTCCCATTCTGTCCCCTAGTGCTCGTCTACCACGATGGTGATGTGACTGGTCCGTTTGTGGATCGGTGTGGCGCGGCCGTGAGCGCGCGGCATGAAGCGTTTCAAGGTCGCCCCGCCGTCGACGGTGATGCGGCGCACGTACAGGCGATCGACGTCGACCCGTTGCTGGCTTTCGGCGTTTGCGATCACGGACTTCAACGTTTTGGCCACGAGCCGAGCCGCCTTGCGCGGCAGAAAGTCGAGGACCATCAGGGCGTCGCCGACGTTCTTGCCGCGGATGAGGTCGACCACCCCACGCGCCTTGCGCGGAGCGATCCGAAGATGACGGCTGACTGCACGCGCTTCCATGCTCACCCTCTCGCACCGCCCGAGGGCGCCGCTTTCACTTCCGCTTTGCGGTCCCCGGAGTGCCCGTGAAACGTGCGCGTCGGTGAGAACTCCCCAAGCTTGTGCCCGACCATGTTCTCCGAGACGAACACCGGGATGAACTTGCGACCGTTGTGCACCGCCAACGTGTGGCCGATCATCTCGGGCGTGATGGTCGAGCGCCGCGACCAGGTGCGAATGACGCGCTTCTCGCGCGTGGTGTTCATCGTCCGCACTTTCTTGAGGAGGTGCTCATCCACGAACGGCCCTTTTCTAACTGAACGCGCCACCTGCTGCTCCTAGCGGCTCCGCCGCTTCACGATGAATCGATCGGTTCGCGGATTGTATCGCGTTTTGAAGCCCTTTGCCGGCTGGCCCCACGGTGACTGCGGATGGTTACCCTTCGAGCGGCCTTCACCGCCGCCGTGTGGATGGTCGACGGGGTTCATCGCCATACCCCGGACATGCGGGCGCCGGCCCCGCCAGCGGTTCCGTCCGGCCTTGCCGATCGAGATGTTTCCATGATCGACGTTACCCACCTGACCGACCGTGGCGCGGCACGTGAGCTGCACATGGCGCAGCTCGCCCGACGGGAGCTTCAGCAGCGCCTGCGAGCCCTCTTTCGCCATGAGCTGGGCGGACGCGCCGGCGCTGCGTGCCAGCTGGGCGCCGCGGCCCGGTTTCAGCTCAACATTGTGCACCATCGTGCCGGTCGGGATCTGCCGTAGCAGCATCGCATTGCCTGGCTTGATGTCCGCGCCTTCACCGGCCGCAACCGAGTCTCCGATCCGCAGCCCGACCGGCGCGAGGATATACCGCTTCTCGCCGTCGACGTAGTTCAGCAATGCCAGCCGCGCGGAGCGATTCGGATCGTATTCGACGGCAGCCACCTTAGCTGGCACGAGATCCTTATCGCGGCGGAAGTCGACGATGCGGAAGCGCTGCTTGTGACCGCCACCGCGATGGCGGCTGGTCATGCGGCCTAGTGCGTTGCGGCCGCCGGTGCGCTGTTTGGGCGCGAGCAGACGGCGTTCGGGCTCCTTCTTGGTGATCTCGGTGAATTCGAGCACGCTCTGAAATCTGCGCCCAGCCGATGTCGGTTTGTGCTGACGGATAGCCATGACTTACACGCTTTCGAAGAAGTCGATGCGTTGTCCCTGGGCTAACGTGACGTAGGCTTTCTTCCAGCCCGGTCGCTGGCCCAGCGACTTACCAACGCGGCGCTTCTTGCCGAGATAGTTCAACGTATGCACCTTCTCGACCTTCACCTTGAAGAGCGTCTCGACCGCGCGGCGGATCTCCACCTTGTTGGCTTCGCGGCGAACGCGGAACAGAAACTGATTGCCCTGCTCATTGACCAGCGTGCCCTTCTCGGTGATCAGCGGTGAGCTGATGACGTGATAAACGTCTTTCATCACGCCAGCCTCCCGTTCAGGGCTTGCACCGCATCTGGCGTCAGGATGAGGCGGTCGTAGCGCAGCAGGTCGTACACGTTGGCGCCTTCGGCCCGCAGCACCTTGACAAGCGGCAAGTTGCGGGCGGCGCGCTCCAAACCGTCATCGCGCTGCGGCACCACGATGAGTGCACTCTGCACATTGAGGTCCGCCATCAGCTTCACCAGCAATTTGGTCTTCGGCGCTTCCAGCGCGATCTTGTCCAACACCAGCACTTTGCCTTCACGCGCCTTGGCAGCCAATGCCGAACGCAGGGCGGCTTTTCGCGCGGTCGCAGGAATGCGGTACGAGTAGTCCCGCGGCTGCGGTCCGAAGATGATTGCGCCGCCGCGCCACAGTGGCGAGCGAATGCTGCCGGCGCGGGCCCGGCCGGTGCCCTTCTGGCGCCATGGTTTCTTGCCGCCGCCGCGGACGAACGCGCGGGTCTTGGTGGCTGAAGTGCCAGCACGACGGTTCGCTTGCTGCATGCGCACCGCCTCGTACAGCAGGTGGCGGCGCACCGGGCCGGCAAACACCTCGGCCGGCAGTGAGATCTCGCCGACGACCTCGTTTTGCTGCGACATGATCGGCATGCTGACTGGCTCAGGCACGGGGCCCCCCCTTCACTCCCGGACGGACCATGATGAAGCCGTTGCGCGTTCCCGGAACGCAGCCACGCACCAGGACGATGTGCTCAGCCGAGCGCACCGCAATCACCTCGAGGTTCTGCGTGGTCGTACGCTCATTGCCGTACTGGCCGGCCATACGCTTGCCCTTGAAGACGCGCCCCGGGTAAGAGCGGTTGCCGATCGAGCCACCATGGCGGAAGTACTCGTGCGTCCCGTGGCTGCCGGGAAAGCCGCTGAAGCCGTGGCGTTTGATCACGCCGGCAAAGCCACGGCCCTTCGAGGTCCCGCTCACATCGACGCGGTCGCCTGGCTTGAACATGGAGTCCACGGTAAGCTCCTGGCCGACGGTATACACCTCGCCATCCTGGGCGCGAAACTCCTGCAATACGCTGAACACGCCCTTGCCGGCCTTCAGGCAATGATTGCGGTAGGCCTTGGTGGCACGCTGCGGCTTCTTGTCGCCGAAACCCAGCTGCACGGCGGCATAGCCGTCCGAGGCGGCCGTCTTCGCTTGCACCACCGTGCACGGCCCGGCCTGAATAACGGTCACGGGGATCAACTGACCCTTGTCGTCGAAGACCTGGGTCATGCCCAGCTTTTTTCCGATCAGTCCAACCATTCGCATGAATCGTTGCGCGCGACACAACCGAGTGCCGCGACCGTCATTGGAGCTTGATCTCCACGTCCACCCCTGCCGCCAGGTCCAACTTCCCAAGCGCGTCGATGGTCTGCTGCGTCGGCTCAAGGATGTCGAGCAGCCGCTTGTGCGTCCGGATCTCGAACTGCTCCCGTGATTTCTTGTCCACGTGCGGCGACCGGTTGACGGTGAAGCGCTCGATGTGCGTCGGCAGTGGGATCGGCCCGGCGACTCGCCCCCCCGTCTCGCGCACCGTCTCGACGATCTCTTTCACCGACTGATCCAGCAAGCGGTGATCGTACGCCTTTAAACGTATTCTGATCTTTTCGTTCATAAGTCGCTTATCGCGTGCTCCCGTCCTCGCTCGGCTCCCGTCAAAAGATGCGGTAAGCGATCGCGTTCACCGCCACTCACTTGAGGATTTTGGCCACCACGCCGGCGCCCACCGTGCGCCCGCCCTCGCGGATGGCAAACCGTAACCCGTCATCCATCGCGATCGGCGTGATCAGCTCGATGCTCACCCGCACGTTGTCCCCCGGCATCACCATCTCCGTCCCCTCCGGCAACGTCACCACCCCCGTCACGTCCGTCGTGCGAAAATAAAACTGCGGCCG
>Ga0209777_10004848_pt1 | contig 15766 bp, 6 predicted proteins | sample FrelakmetHBP12HB_FD_187147 | JGI IMG/M metagenome (GOLD analysis project Ga0209777, IMG submission 187147) | Freshwater lake sediment microbial communities from the University of Notre Dame, USA, for methane emissions studies -HBP12 HB (SPAdes)... | ecosystem: Environmental > Aquatic >... | reverse complement strand
TCTCCCATTCAAGCTCCCCGAGCTCGAATGGGAGTGGCTGGAGACGCGCGCCAAGCGCAGCGATGGCAAGCCGGGCCCGCTCTACGACGCGGGGCGTTTTGTCCCGGGAGACCGGCTGCGGGCCCAGGCGCCGGGCGGGTTCTATACGTTGGCCGGGAACGACTGGACGTGGCGGCCGGGGACGGCCGTCGCGGATGCGGAAATGGTGTGCAGCGACCGGCTGGGCAAGTGCCAAGTCCGTCCCATGGGGCCGCGCCAGGGCGTCTTCATCGAGGAGTTCGACGCGTACGACCGGATGTGCCGGCCCACGGTGAACGTGCCTGATATCGAGATGAAAGATATCGTTGAGGTCCTGATGGAGCCGGACACGTTCTGGATCTGCACGAAGACCGGATTGTACCGCATGGATCGGTAGGGGGTACGATGAAAAAAGCCGTGAGCTTCCTGTTCGGCCTGGCCGTGTTCTGCGGCCTGGTCGTCCTGCTGGGCATCGCCTTCATCGAGTGGTTCGTGCAGCCCCCGGAGCACGGCGATTGGCACGGCCTGGCGGCCGACCTGCGCCAATTCTACGAGGGGACGCGCGTCCTCGAGGATTCGCTGCGCCTGGCCGAGGACCTGGCGAAGACCGATCCGGGCGTCCGGGCGGCGTCGCTCCAGGCCCTGCGCGAACGCGCCGAGTACCAGAAGAACCTGTCGTCGGCCCTTGGGGACCGCATGGCCGCCTCCGCTCATTCCCTGGACAGCCTGACCCACCTGGCCCCGCGCCTGGCCGAGGGGGAGGAACTCGTCGAGGCCGCGCTGAAGGACTCTCCTTCCCAGCCGGTCTCGGGCGACCAGGCCGCGGCCGCCGCCGTCGACAGCGACAATCCCGACGCCACGGGGGTCGTGCCCGGCACGGCCCCTATGATTGCCGCGCGGGCCGCCCAGCTTCGCCACGAAACGCAGGAGCTTGCCTACCTCGCCGAGGAGCAGGTCTTCGGCGCCCCGCGGTATACGGGGCGGCTGGGAGGCCTCTCCGCGCGCCGATGGGTTCTGCTGCTGGCGGCCCCGGCGGCGGTGGGGCTCCTGGCGGTCGTTGTTGCCATGCGGCGACTGAAGGCCATGCCGGAGCGGCTGCTCGAGGACAAGATACGCAGGGCCAGCCGGCAGGATCCGAGACACGGGATCAAGCTCTGCCACGAGCAGGTCGCCAAACTGCTGGACATGGCGGACAAGATGGCAAAGGAAATGGGCTACTAGCGATGGCCGCCAAGGCGACATTGACGGCGCGGGAATTCGTGTATCCCCGGGAGTTCCGGGCCGCGTGCCTGGAAGCCGCGCAGACGCTGCATTTGGCCGAACCCGTCGCCCAGCGCGTCGCCGCCCTTCGCAAGCAGGTCGACCCGGCGGTCCTGGACGCGCATCCGGCCGCCTACACGCTTCCCCTGCCTGTCGCGCGGCTGCTCTATATCGACGGCCTCCCCGACAGCACCGCGGAGGTGATGGCTGCCGTCCAGAACCTGCACGGCAAGTCGCTGGTGTCGGGGGTGGCTGCCGTGACGCGCGACGCCGTGCGGGCGGCCGATTGGAGGCTCATCGGCTGGCTGTGCGCCCGGGTCGACGCGGCGGTCGGTCGCTCGTTCGACCCCGTCGACGATGCGTCCCGGCTGGCCTGGGACGGCCGGGAAATGCGGCAGAAGTCGCCGCCCGAGTCGTGGCCGGACACGCTTGGGCCGGGGCTGCTCGGCCAGTTCAAGGACCTCGTGCGAATGCTGGTCGACAGGCCGGGACAGAGCTGCTGGGCGGAAACCGTGCGCGGCTACCTGGCGTCGCTGCCGGCGTCGGCCTTGCCGCCGACGGCGCTGACCGGCCTGGCTTGGACGTCGGCCCAGCCGCCGGCGGATGCCCCAAGCGCGCCGCTGCTCCGGCTGCTCGTCTCGGTGCCGGCGCAATGGTGGCGCCGGCACGAGCACCTGCAACCGGCGCTCCAGGGCTCGCCCTGTGCCTTCGTGCGAGACTTCGTGGCGCGCCAATGCCAGCCACCGCCGGAGAACTCGCTCGCAGAGATCCTGCCGCCGCTGCCGGAAGAGGCGGCAAAGCTTCCTATCGAGGAAGACTTCCTGGACGCCTTCGTAGCGAAGGAGGACGATCCCTCCCAGTTCGCGCCGCCGCCCGAACCCGAGCCGCAGGCGGCGCCGGTGCCGGAGGCGGAGACCCCGCAGCCGGCGCCCTCCGGCCACCTGCGCCTCGTTCTGCTGATTCTGGCGTTCGTTGTCCTGGGAACCATGGAGGCCGCGGGCCTCTACTTCCTGGCGTCGTACCTGATCGGGGGAGCCGGGCCGTGATGCGACTGCACGATCTCTGGCGCGGTGTGCTCGTGGCCTGCGTGCTGGCCACGTGCGGGGGGCCGTCGCGCGCCGAGCAGGCGGCGACGCCGACGGGCGGGAATTTCCCCGACTTCGACCAGATCGAGACCGCACGCGGCGACCTCTTGAAGGGCAAGATCCGCCGTGTGACGGCGGACCAGGTCGTATTCCTGGCGGACAAAGAAAGGGCACCGGTCGCGTGGCCCGTCGGGGCCGTCACCATCAAGTTCTGGGCCGGCGTTTCGGACGCCCAGCCCCGACTCGACTATGCGCTGAGCGTCCAACAGCAGATCACGAAGGCCCTGGCGCAGCTTCCCGAGACCCGTACGATTGATGCCCGGGGGCTCTTGCAGGCGGCGGACAAGGCCACGAAGGGCCTCAACCGCGTGGAGTCCGTGAAGGTCCTGAAGTTCAACACCGAGGCGTCGGCCAAGTCGGCGCAGCGGTTGGCGGCGGCCCTGTGGGAGCTTGAGCAGGATGCCCTGCGGCCCCTCGACCGCGAAGCCGCGAACATGGCGGCGCTCAAAGACCTGATCGAAAAGGCCGACGGGGCATTGGGTCGACTGAACGCCCCGGCGTGCGCCCAGTTCCTGTCTCAGGCCGCGCGGATACTGGCCAGGGTCCCTCCGGAGGTCGCGAGACTCTACGGTCTCCAGAATGGGAAGAATGACTTGGCGAAGGGTATCCAGATGATCGGCGACTGGGAACTCGATGCCCTTGGGCCGGCTGCTGGCGCGGACCTGGCCTCGCTGGGGACCCTCCGCACGGCACTCGACAGGCAGCAGGACCTGCTCATGCCGGACCTCCCCGCCCTCCTGCGCGCCAAGGTTTCCCAGGAGGATCTGCGACAACGGGTGCGCCAGCGAAAACTCGAATGCGACGCCCTCTGGGCGCAAACCGAAGAGGTGCGCAAGGCCATCGCGGCCGTCCAGCCGAAGCTGGATCGGCTCAAGGCCCTGGGCGACGAGCCGTCGGACGCCAGCAAGGTTCTGACGGGCGAGATCCAGGCCGACCTCGACGCGGTGGCGTCCCTCAAGGTCGGCGAGAAGTCCGCCCCGGCAGTGGCCGCCACCGTCGGGGCTCTGAGGAAGAAGTTCGAGTCGTTCAAGGACGCTCGTTCTCGCCGCGAACTGGCCGGCCGGATCGCCCAACTGAAAGCGGGCGCCGCCAAGGTCCGGACCGACTACGCGAAGCTCCTCGGCGACCTCAGCGAGCCCATGACCGACGAAAGGGCCGCGAGCGTGGCCGCCCGAGCCGGCGACGCCCGGAAGGGCCTGACCCCTGTCCTTGCGGGCCTGAGTATCCTGGCGGAGGCATCGACCGCGGCGGACGACGAAGTGCTGGCCATCCGGGCCCAGGCCGTCAAGGTCGACCACAAGCTGGAACAGCTCGTGCAATTTCTGGCCGCTGCGCAGGAACTCTTCCGGGCCGAGGCGGCGGCGATCGACGACAGTTCGCCCTTGGACGACCTGAGGAATGCCGTCGAGGCCGTGCAGTCGCGCCTACGCGAATTGTCTGAGAAGGCGGAGCCCGAACACAAGGACCTTGCCGCCCAGTTGGAGGCCAGGATCGGCCAGGCCCACCGCGGCATGGCCTACCGGGCCGACCTCCGGCGTGTGCGGCAACTGGCGGTGTCCATCGAGTCGCGGCTGGCGGCGGGGCAGTTGGCCGAGGCCCGACAGGGGCTGCGGCAATTCGCGGGGCTTTCAGCCAAGGTAGCCGAGGAAGCCGCCGCGGCCGCCGTTACGGACACGCCCGATTTCGCCACGCAGCAGGCGCAGCTCCAGAGGCGGCTCCAGCCGGCTATCGCCAGTGCCAGAAAAAACGCCGGCTGGATGGCGCCGACCGGCGGCGACCAGGGGCTTGTTCCGCCGGTCGCGTGGAACCGCTGGCAGGCGTTTCGCTTGGCCCTGGCCGGCGACCAGGCGGCTTCGGCCGAGGCGGTCCTCGACGACCTGGAGCGCAAGGCCGCCGACCTGCCGGGAGAGTGGTCGGCCCGAGTGCCCGCGGCCCGGGCCGCGTTCTGGCTGGCCCAGGCGCGGAAGATGGCGGCCGACGGCGACCAGGAGCAACAGCGGCGGTTACTCCAGGCCACCGTTGAGGCCGCACCGGGCAGTGCGCCAGCCCGGTCTGCGGCGCTGGCGCTCGTCCGCATGGACGACGAGGTGCGGGCGGCTCAACTGTGGCGCTCCAAGCTCCTGGTGCTTCAGGCCGTTGCGGGGGTTTTCGGCGCCGCCGTGCTTTTCCTGGGCGCCGTGGCGTGGTGGCGCCGGCCGAGCCGCGTGCGGCGCCGCGTCGAGTCTCTGCTGGAGCGCGCCGTGGCGGCCGCCGGTCAAGGCGACGCCCGGCGCACCGTCACCCTGACCCGCCGGGCGCGGCGGGCCGCCCGCCTTCTCGGGGTCGACGATCCGAAGGATGTCGACCTTCGCAGCCGCGCGCTGCACATGCCCGAGTCGCCGCCGCGCGACGTTCGCCGGGAAATCCGCCAACGTCTGGAGCTGCCCAGCGACGAGGCGGCGATAATCGATGCCATTCTGTCCGGCGCCCGCGCGACGCCCGAATCCGCCGAGGTCTGCCTGAAATGGCTGGAGAAGAGCGCGTCGGCCGACCCGGAGGCTTCGGACAAGCGGACGCCGCACGTCATCGCCTGGCTTTCGAAGACGCTCGAACCGGCTCCCGCCGAGGGCCAGCAGGGCGCCGTCTGGCGCGAGGCGCTGGCGACGCGCGCGGCCCAAGCGTGCCGCCGCGTCGGAAGCTTCCGGGTCAGCCTGGGCGACAATGCGCTGCGGCTCGAGCACTACGACGTGGCGGACGCCGCCTTCCGGGGGGCTCTTCGGTGCTCGCTCGAAGGGCCCGCATGCGAGCGAACCGTCATCGGCCTGGCGAAGACGTTCCTTCACCAGCAGCGCGTGGTGGAGGCCGTGAGGTTCCTGCGCGGACTGACGTCGAACAAGCTCGTGTTGCCGGGCGAGCCGCCTGCGGATGCCACGCGGCTATGCCGGCAACTTGCCGAAAACGAAGGCATGAATGCCGTTAAGCGCTGGCTGGGCATGGCGCTGGGTCAGGCCATCCGCGACCACCGGACGCAGAACCCGGCCGCCAGCGCCGCCAGGGCCCTCGCGATGCTGTTCCCTCCCGGGGAGACGCAAGAGACCCCGCCCGCCTGATACGGCAACATTGCTTGGAGCCTATCCGAAAAACCGCGGATCTCAGGACTCCGGTTCCGTCGGGCGGGAAGCCGCCATGAAGGCGAGTTCCCAATCATCGAAGTGGAGTTTGTCGGCCAGTTCCGCCGGCGGCGGCACCGCCTGAGGCCGCACCAGCGGGCACGGGCTGATAAAATCGAGGCCGCGTTCCTTGAGGGCATACCGCCATTCCCAGTCCACCCACGTGGAAATGCTGGCGGCCTTGGACCAGAATAGGTACAGGATATTGCGCTCCAGGATCTCCTTTTGGAGCCGCTCCTTCCACTTTTCGCCGGACTCCATGTCCATGGGCGGGAAGAACACGTCGAGCCCCGGCATCGCCTTCCTCATGCCTTGGACACGTGCCAGCACCTCGTGTTCGTCTTCGCTGGCGTAGGAGATGAAGGCCGTCCGGACCCGCCGTTCCTGCGTCGGCAAGGCCTGGCACACGGCCGCGCCCGGGCCGACCTGAAGCATGAAGGCCAGCCGGGCGATCTGAAAGCCACCCACGAAAATGGAAACGGTTCCGGGCCGGGGTCCGGCGGGCAGGTCGGCCGGGACGGTGACGGCGAAGTTGGCGTTGCCGATTTCGCCGTCCCAGAGGATCGTGTCCTCAAGCGGTTCCACCGGGATATCCTCGACGCGGACGCGCACCGTCATCACGGTTCCCCGCGCCACCTGGACCGGCCCCTTGCTCTTGATCCGGATTTCGCCTCCGCCGGCCTCTTCCTGCGCCCGCGCGATTACAATGTCGCGCTGGTGCTCCAGGTAAGCCCAGACGTCAATCACGTGGCTCGACGCCGGCGCCAGGACGGGCGGCGACGTGACGGCGAAGTGTACGTTGTCGTTGACAGGTACGGGGATCGTGGCCGCCGCGTCCGGTGCCGGACCGCCGAATCGCGTTCGGCCGGCGCGGTCGTTGGACGCCCCCGACCCACCGGCCGCGCGGAGTCCGCAATCGAACAGGCCGCTCACGTCCACGCGGTTGCGCCTCAAGGTGTCCGGAATGTAGCCGCCAGGGTCCGATAGCGAGGCCGTGAGCACGTCCTGGGCGTCGACTTGCGGGCGTCCGGCCCGCGCGGCCGCGGCGCACGCGGCCCGCAGGACCTTCAGCGCGTTGTCGGAGATGAACTCGCGGTGAAGCTGGGGTCTCCGGATGCGGGCGCGCGGGGGCTGGCCCACGCCCCGGAAGAGCGCGTCGAGCAGTTCCAGGGGCGGCACTCCCATCTGCTGGAGCCGCGCGGGCACGGGCCCTTTTTCGTCCAGGAGCAGCCCGATGAAGAGGTGCGGGCTCCGGATTTCTTCCCAGTTGGTTCGTACCGCCGCCTCCACCGCCGCGTCGAGCAGACGGAGGCCGTCGGGCGTGAATCGCGCGGTCGCAAGGCCGCCCGCCGGCAGGAAGAGCTCGGGCATGGGTTCCTCCTGTCGGCGCGTCCTCCTGGGCTCTTCCCCCGGTGTGGCCGGCGCCGGCGCTTCTTTCCCGGAAGGCGTGCTCTCCTTGGGCGGCGGGGTCTGGCCGAGCTCGCGGCGAAGCTTCGCGATGTCGACTTTGAGGGCCTCGAGGGCGATGCAGACGCCGCACTGCGGCAGCGCCGTGGCGGCCAGCAGGAGGTGCCTTTCGGTGACCTCCGGGGCGCCCTCTTCCCTGGCGGTTTTCTTGGCCGACTTCAGCAGATCCAGCATGTTGTCGCTGAACGTGATGCCGGACGCCTCGGGGCCTTTCTTGTCCACCTTGAGCACGACCCGCAGGGATCGGCGGGCCTCGTTCGGATCCAGGTCCCTGTCGCGGAACGCGCGGCTCACGAGTCCGTTCTCCAGGTACGTAAGGCCCATCAGGAGGTGGAAGGTGCTGAAGACGGGCCAGTTCATCTGCGACATGGCCGCCAGCGCGCCGAGCATGCCGACCCGCACGTCGTCGCTCCAGGGAACGCCTTCGGCCAGCCCGGCGAGGTCGTCCTGGATGTCCTTCTCCTGCGGCGGCGTCGACGGGGTGTCCCCGCGCATGGCGCCCTCTCTGGCCGGGGTATCCACGGTCACCGGTTGAGCGCCCGCGGCCGCCGGCTGGGCGGCCGGGGCGACCCCGGCGGCCGGTTCGTCCAGCAGCGCCTGGAGCGGTTCGCCGAAGAGGACGTAGCAACTCCAGAGGGCCGGATCGTTTCTCTCCTTGGCGACCTGAGACCGCGCCCGGCGCAACGATTCGCCCAGGCCGACGCCTTGCAGGATCTGCTCATAGACTTTCGCCGCCACGCCGCGCGCCACTTCGTCGCTGACCCACCACATGGAGCCGATGACCGCCCGGGCGCGCCCGAGGCGGTTGCCGGTGGCAAAAGCCTGGACCATCGTCCGCACGTTCTGGGGGCCGACAAAGCGGGCGGGCTGCGGGGGGCCCGCCGGGACGTCCGCGCAGTGGCAGGCATTCAGGAACGCCACCGGGTTGCCATTGATGCCGCGGCAGATGTTCTGGGCGAGCAGGAGGTCGTTGTCCGCCAGGACGATGGCGCTCGTCTGGCGATCGGCCAGATGCCTCGTGTGGCCCGCAAAGTGCACGATCGCGTGTCCCGGCTCACCGAGCTTCGTCATGATGTTGAACGCCGTGCAGTCCCGGCGGCCCACCAGATAGTCGCACGGAACGCCGTGACGGCGGAAAAGCTCCTTCAGTTCATCGCCTTCCTCGGCGGCCGAAGGGAGGTCGCCCGCCGGGTCGGCGATGATGAGGGCCGTGCCGTCCCCGAGCGCCGGCGAGGCCGCCTTCCCGAACAGGCTGTCGGCCCACCCGTACGCCTCCGGCTTGCGGGCCAGGACCTGTTCCAGGCAGAGGAACCGCTGGTGGTCGTGCAGCAGTTCCCACGGCAGGGACAACTCTTCGGTGACCAGGATGATGGGGTCTTTGTGCTCGCACAGGGCTTCCTGGACCTTCTCGGGAAGCAACTGGTCGAACAACTGGCGCCCCAGGTTCACGAATGCTTCCGGATTCGCGGGTTCCCTGGGGTTGGTCAACTGGGCGAGCGCTTTCTGCAAATGTTGATAGGTCTCGGCGTGGAGCACGAGCCTTTCGTGGGGGACGACGAAACCGCCCTGGCTGCTGAGGCTGAAGCCGTAAAGGCGGTCGGACTCGGCGAAAATGTTCAGCCAGAGAATACGAGAGTCGTCGGCGATGCGTTTCCAGGTTCTCATAGCGCCCCCCGAAGTGCGGCCATTGCTGGCGGTGCTTGTGGACCGGCCTTCGCTGAAAGGCACGGAATGCTGGCGTGCGAATCCTTACCGCAGTAGCATACATCCCTTGTGGCCGCAGGGCAAGGCGCAGCGGCGATCATCTTCACGCCGAAACGAGTGGACGCGGGGAACGGTTGGCAGTATAGTACCTCGGCCAGGCACGGGGGGAGTATGTCGGCCATTTCCGGATCGAATTCAGGCGCCGATGGCGACCATGGCCGTCTTTCCAGGCGGGCGCTGGTGGCCCTTGCCGAAACGCGCCGGGATCCCTTGTCCATTGCGGAACTCGACGCCCTCGACGAACTCCGCCGGTCCGGGCATCCGTTGCGGGCCCGGCACAAGCTCGAAGAAGCCCTGAAGGTCCTGAGCGTCGCCCCCCAGGTCGATGACATCCACCGCCTGCTCTGGATCCGCTGCCACAAGCAACTCCTCGATTGCCTCGTTGAGCTGAAACAAGCCGACGAGGTGGGCGTTGTCCTCGACCGATTCGTCAAGGTCGTCAAGTCCGAGCCCTGGAAGGCCCGGGGTGCGGACATCGACGAGCAGTACCGGCGGCTGATCACGCTGGACCTCAACATGGGGCAGCTCAGCGAGGCGCTCGACGTCTACTCGGCGTGCCGCACCCTGCGCCTCGACCCGGCCACCCTGTGCGGGCTGGCGCTGGCAGCGGCCGAGCTGAAACGCGCCGACTGCGGCGCCGTCGAGCTCTACCTGTCCTGCCTGGAGTTGCGGGAGGGGCCTCAGGAAGATGGGGAAAAGCTGATCGTGGCCGCCCTTCGCGACGCCGTCCGAATCGATCTGGAAATCCCGGTTCGCGACAAGCTCAAGGAAACCCTCAAGGCCATCCGACGGGCCGTCGATGCGAGGCAACTGTTCTGGGCCAAGGTCTTCGAGGCGGTGGGACTGCTGCGGCTGGGCAAGAAGGACCTGGCCGCCAAGGCCGCGGCCGCCTGCACGCCCCTGGACGAGGCCGATGCCGAATCGCTCACGCTGCTGGGCATCGTCGCCTGCTTCACCGAAGCGTGGGAACAAGCCAGGGACCTCTTTCAACGGGCGACCCGGAACGTTCTCCCCGACGCCCGGGCCGGCTACTATGCCACGCTCAGCGCGGCTCACTGCGCCCTCTTGCATCCCGAGGAGTTTCCGGACGATGCCGCGTGCCGCGCCGCGTTCGCCGCCCACCAGGAAGCTTTGGCCTCGATCCCCATGGAAGGGCCGATGGCGCTGGACGGCGCCTGGGTCCGACTGCACCTGGCCGCGGCACGCGACGAGGGGGGCGCGGCCCAGGCTGTGCCGGAGCCCCCCGAGGAGCCGATGCCCAGGTTCCGGCAGATGGCGGCATGGGTCCAGATCCTATGGCTTCGGGGCGATCTGGCGCCCCTGCGGGCGTGGGCCGCGCGGCGTAAGCCGGGCGACAGGCAAGGGATGCTCCTGGCGGCGGCAGGAGAAGGGCTCTGGCATCTGCTGGAAGGCGACATGGAAGCGGCTCGCGGGCCGGTCCAGTTGGCGGTCCAACTCGCCGGCGATAAGAGACTGGCTAAGGCGGACCGCGACCTGGCCCCGGGCGCGTTCTGGCTGCGGCGGGAGCTTGGCCTGCTGGCCGGGGAAGAGGCGCCGGCCGAGGAAGGGGCCACGGAGCCTGCCGAGGGTACGCCATGCGTGATCGCGCATCGCGAACGCCTGGCGGCATGGCAGGCCCTGGAATCCGGGCAGTTGGCGGCGGCGTTGCAGCGGTGCGCCGCGCCGGCTCACCGCGCGGGGCCGGCGTGGCTGGTTCATCGCACGAAGTTGGTCGCCCTGGCTCTTTCGGGCGCTCGGGAGGAGGCCGCCGCGCTGGCCGAATCCCTTCGGGCCTGCGGCGGCGACCGTTCCCTGCATCGTTTGCTGGTGGGCGCCTGGAACCTGATGGAGAAACGGTTCGGCGCCGCCGCGGTCGATCTGGCGCCGCTCGTTGCGACAGAGCCGATTCGCCCCGAGGCCGCCATGATCGCCGGCGAGGCGATGCTTCGGGGGGGGCGCGACGAAGAGGCGAAGGCCCTGCTCGCCAAGGCCGCCGCGTCGGTTGAGAAGCAGACGAGCCGTCCCCTGCTGCTGCGGCCGTGGCGGCTTCAGGTTCCTCCCGAGGAGTGGGGCCGGGGGTTCGGTCCGCTCGCCGACCAGTGCCATCTGGCGACGCTGCTGCTGGAGGCCAACCTCTTTGAAGCGGCGGCGCCGATCCTTGAGCGGGCGGAGAAGCAGCTCGAGGCGGCGCCGCAGCAGGCCAGGAAGTGGCTGGGAATGCTGCTCGAAAAGGCTGCGACGGCCTTCCTGGAAGCGGGCGACTTGGCGCGGGCTTGCGAGTTTCGTCGCCGGGCAGAAAAGTACATCGGGGCCACCACGGGCTTCGCGGAGGCGCTGGCCCGCGCCGTCGCCGAGCAGCGGGCCCGCCAGGCCGGGGCGCCTCTCGATCTCTCCGACGAAGTGGTCGAGCAGTTCACCGCCTACGTCGCGTCCTGGCGGGACGAGGCGGCGACGCTGGGCGGCACGGGTCCGGGCGCGATGCTGATGCTGGGCCTTCGCATCGACGACCTTGAGCCTGTCGCACGAGGCGAACTGGCCCGCCGGCGCACGTGGACCGAAGAGGTCGCCCGGCGGCGGGCCGACTGGGCTTGGCCGCTCGCGAATCTCGCGAGGGCCGAAGTCCGGGCCCAGGAGCCCGCGAAGGGCCTGGAATGGCTCGGCCGCATTCCTCCGGAAGCCCTGGCGGGCGAGGATCTCTGGCTCAAGGGGCGCGCGCTCATCCTTCTGGAAAGGTTCGGCGAGGCCGCCGAGGCGTTCGACGGCTCGGAGCGCCTCGGGTTCCGCCCGCACGAAGCCCGGATCCGGCGCGGGTTCTGCCGCCTCATCGATGTCTGGCGGAACCGGCCGGACGAGCCGATCGACGCGGCCGCCTTCCTGGCGGAGTTCGATCTGCCCGACGCGGAGGCAGAGGTGGCGCTGGAGTTCCGCGAACTGGCCGTCGTCTGTCGCGCGGCCGTGCTGCTGGTCCTGGGGCGCTGCGGCGAGGCCGAGGGCCTCCTGGCGCCTTTTCAGCCTCAGACGCAGCCGGCCTCCGTGGTGGCTGCACTGCGCGGCCTGGCCGCCATCCGGTCGGGAGAGGCCGCGCGGGCCGACCGTCTCTGGGGGCCGCTGTGCGACGGGTTGCCGGCCAACGACGATCTGCAACTGCTGATGCTCTGGCTCCAGGTTTCGCGGCCGGGCACCGCAATCCTCCCGGCCATTGCCGGGCGTCTGACGACTGTCCAGCGGGGTGGCCGGGGGAACCGCCTCTTCCACCTGGCGGCGGCCCAGTTCGAGTTCCGGTGCGGACGCCTTGAGGCGGCCCGAAAGTGCCTCGACGCGGCCGACAAGGCCGGGAGCCCCTGGCAGCATCCCGTCTTGGCCCTGTTGAACGGACAGGTCCAGCAGGAGGCGCGCCTGGCCCAGGCCCGGCGGAATCTGGCTGAGGGTGCGTTCAGGCAGGCGGCCGAGCAGTTGGCGGCGGAGCCCGAACCCTGGCTCGCGGGCCCTCGCATGCGGCTGGACCGCGGCTTGGCGCTGGCCCATGCCGGCGCGCTGGGCGAGGCCCGGGCCGCGCTGGAACCGCTGGCCGCCGAGGATTGCGACGCCGCTGCTGTGCTGGCGCAACTGGCCTGCCGCGAAGGCGACAGGCCCTCCGCCAGGAGACTGGCCGAGCGGACGCTCCAGCTCGAAGCCGATCACCCGCTGGCCAGCCTGGTGCTGGCTTCCGTCGCCGAGGCCGACGGCGAGGCCGATGCGGCCGCCTCGCGGTGGCAGAAGGTGGCCGGTCTGGGCGAGCACGTGCCCGGCCGGCTCCGTGCGGCGGCGCGCCTGGCGCTCGGAAGACGGGCCGAGGCCGCGGGCGACCTGGCTGGGGCCGAGACGCAGTACACGCTGGCGCTCGCCGCGGACCCGACGTGGGGTGTGGCGTCGGGGCGGCTGGCGCGGCTCGTAGCGCGCGGGACCGAGGCCGGCGACGAGAAGGCCGCCGAGGCCCTGCAACGCGTGATGGGGGTGCCCCCGGCGGAACGGGACCTCGGCGCGTGGCTGGCGGCCTCGCTGCTCGCGGAGCGCCTGGGCCGATCCGCGGATCAAGCCGAGGCCCTGTCGGCTCTCGTGGCCCATCCGGCGTATGGGGCCCTCAGCGCCGCCCAGCAATCGGCGCTGGCCAAGTGGGGAATCACCGCCCAGCTTCGCCAGGAGCGGTTCACCGAGGCGTCGGCGGCGATCAAAGCGCTGCTCCAGGGCGAAGACTCCCCCGATTTGCGGGACATGCTCGTCAACTGCCGCCTGCTCGAGGCGGGCACGCTGCTGCGCTCGAAGGACGCCGACGCCGGTACGCTTGACAAAGTGGCCGCGGCGGCGGACGACGTCCTGACCCAGAAATCCGACCACCCGATCGCGCTCTTGCTGGCGGCCACCGTCCGCGTGCTCCGCGGCCAGGTCCCGAGCGACGAGCACGCCGCCCTGGTCGCGCGGTTCCGGGACGACGCCTGGGCTTCGCCGGACCTGCGCCTGCTGGCCGAGATCAACCGCACCTTCGTCGGCGCGGCGGCCGCGGACCGGATCGACTCGCTCCTGGCCGAGGCCAGCGCCGGCGACGACGAGCGGCTGTACCACCGCCTCCTGGCCGCCAACCAGTGCCGCGACGGCGGCCGGCTGATGGGGTTGTCCGAGCAGGGGCTCGCCGGGGCGGCCGAGCAGGTGCCGATGGCCCCGGTGGACCTGGCGATGTTTGCCGCCCGGACCCACCTGGTCGCGGACAGGCTGGACGAGGCCGAGCAGACGCTCCGGCGGCTTCACGACGCCGGGCGCGGCAACGAGGCGTCGCGGTGGCTGCACGCCCTGACGCTGGCCCGGACGTCCCTGCGGCTCATCGAGGAACAGAAGTTCCTCGCCGCGTGCGACGCATTGAAGCGGGGCGCCGATATCCTGAAGCAGGCGAACCCTGTGGAGGTACACTGATATGTTCCTGTCCGATAGGGGACTTGAGTGCGGCCGCTTCGCCCCCGAGGTGCAGGCGGTCCTGCCGGGTTTCCAGGCCGTTCTCGACGCCGCCAACGAGATGAGGAACCCGCAACTGCTGCCGGACCACTTCCTCGTGGCCCTGCTAAGGGCCAACGGGTCCTGCCTCGCCAAGGACTGTGCCGTACTCGGCCTCCCGCCGGCGGCGCTGGCGTCGGCGATCGGCACCGCCATCGCCGGCACCACCGTGACCGCCCACAAGGAACCGACCCGCGACCTGATCGCCCCGGAGACCGAGACGGCGCTGCGGGACCTGGAGGCCTTTTACGGCTCCGCGGACGTGCCCCCCGGGCGGCAGGAGGCGCTGCTGTCGGCCAAGATGCTGCGGAATTGCACGCCGCGCACGCTGCACGCCTTCGGATACGGCGGCGTCAACGTCCCGGCGCTCATTGAGAAGTACGAGAAGATGGTTCTCCCGCCTGACCTGAAGGCGTTCGCCGAGGACGGCAGCCTCCTCGCGCCGTCCTTCGACCGCATCGCCCTTCGCATCCTTCGCCGCGTGGAGAGCGAGGGCCGGTCGCTCGGGTTGGATTCCGTCGGGACGCCGCTCCTCTTGCTGGCGCTCGTGGGCCACCAGGACGGACTCACCGACCGCGCGTTGCGGTCGCAGCAGGCCTCGCCCCGTGTTCTGTACGAGGCGCTGGTCCTGCGACTTCAGGCGCTGGGCCGCAAGGGGCAGCTCAGCGAGCTGAAGCTCGTACGCAGCCAGGTGCAGGAGGCCGCCCAGCGCGTTCTGGAGGCGGCTGCCCGGGATGCGATGGAGCACGACAGCCCGCTCATTGGCGAGGCGCACCTGCTGCGGGCGCTTGTCGAAGGGGACCCGATGCTCTGCGGCGGCACGCTCCGTGAAAACCGCGTCAAGCCGGATGAGCTGATGGCATACGCCCTTCGGAACCACACGGCGGCCGAGCCCGAGGAGAAGGCCAAGCTCTCCGTGGCGGAGGTCGTCCGGGGGCTGCGCGAGCGGATCGTCGGCCAGGACCACGTGGCCGAGGCCATCGAGCCGCTCCTGAAGCGGCTGGAGTTCAACTATGGGCTCAGGAACAAGCCCGTGGGCGTGTTCCTTTTTCTGGGACCCAGCGGCACGGGGAAAACGGAGACGGCCAAGACCCTCGCGAAGTTCGTCTACGGGTCCGAGGACCAGATCGTCTTCCTCGAAATGGGCCAGTTCGGCAGCGAGTACGACAAGAGCATTTTCGTCGGCGCGCCCCCGGGCTACAAGGGGTTCGGCGAGGGCCAGTTGACCAACGGCCTCCGCGACAAGCCCGAGTCCGTGATCCTTTTCGATGAAGTCGAGAAGGCGCACAAGACCGTCTTCGACGTGCTTCTGAGGTTCCTGGACGAGGGGGTGATCATGGACCCGGCCGGGCCCGTGCGCGACGGCCGCAAGTGCCTCCTTATCCTCACGAGCAACATCCAGCTCAAGGACGCCTGCGACCTGCGGTGGGAGGCCGAGCCGGAGGAACGCCGCGGCGACGGGCCCCACGTGCCGACCCTCAAGGAACTGTACGCCCTGGACGGCCACAGCCGGCAGGCCGTCATCCGCAAGGCGCTCGGCCGGATCGAGTTCTTCCGGCCCGAGTTCGTCAACCGGGTCGAGGAGATCGTGCTGTTCAAGGAGCTTACGCTGGAGGACTTCGCGGTCATCGCACGGCGCCAGGTGGCCGCCGAGGCGGCCCGGATGGAGGCCGAGAAGGATCGACGGGTCACGGTCGACCAGGAGGTCGTCGACTTCATCGGCGCCCGGGCGTTCACGCGGCGCGACGAGGGCGCGCGGGCCGTCGGCAAGGTCGTGAGCAGCGACCTCGTGGCCCCGCTCATCGACTTCTTCGTCAGTCCCGAAGGCCGGCCGTGCCGTCACGTCAGGGCGGTCGTCGAAGGCGATCGCATCCGCATCCAGCCGGCGCAGGGGGGAGAGGCATGCTGACCTGGGACAACACGATCGACGGAGATCGGAAG
>Ga0209777_10004847_pt1 | contig 15767 bp, 25 predicted proteins | sample FrelakmetHBP12HB_FD_187147 | JGI IMG/M metagenome (GOLD analysis project Ga0209777, IMG submission 187147) | Freshwater lake sediment microbial communities from the University of Notre Dame, USA, for methane emissions studies -HBP12 HB (SPAdes)... | ecosystem: Environmental > Aquatic >... | reverse complement strand
ACAAGGGAGGGATATTTTCTGTTGCCAATCATTTTAAAAGAATATTTGGAGAGGATTGTGATTTAATTAAATTTGGCAGTTTGAAGAATGAAAAAACAATGAATGTTTTGCCTTATTCTAATATATTTGATTGCTCATGCTATGATGCTACTTTTTTCCCCAATATTCGCGGTTTTACTTCTTTAAAAGAAGTTTTGGATTTGGAAATGTGTCCACGACCAATTATTGCTAGAGTTGATGATGTACAAGATACTGATTTTAAAAATTGGGGAAAGGAAATTGATGTATTTTGGTGTTTTAAAAATCAAATGTATGATTACGTCCGCAAAAATACGAATAAAAAAGTTGTTTTGTCGGGTCTTCCTTTTTCTCCTTTTTCTTGTTCTCGAATGATTGCAAATCCCAGAACCATATTGTCAATATGTCGTTTGGATCCTATTAAACGAATAGAAACTTTAATAGATGTTGCTGGAAGGATTAACGGTAAAATTATTCTTTTGTTGTATACAATGGATTTTCTGAAGAACTATAATAGAACTGTGGAAGGAATTGCCAAAGAAAAGGAAAACATTGAATGTTTTGCAAGAAATTATCCTTTTGAAGAATATGAAGTTTTTGAAGCTTTGGCGTTGGCTAATTCTTATTATAGTGCTACCGTGTGGAGTAGCGGTACTGGTGTTGAATATGCTGCTTTGGAGGCTATGAATAATTTATGTGTTCCTGTTATTAGGAACAATATGGAGTCGGATTATCATAGGGAAGGATATAAAGCTTTTTTTTGGGAGTATCACGAAGATCTCGTGAAAGCAACGGAAAAATCTTTTGTTGATCAAAATATGTTAAACGATAACTTGAAAATGTTGCAATTGAATTGTGATAGTTTTAAGAGTATGTTTGAGGAGATTGTTAGCGATTGGTATCATCATTCATAATATTAGAAGGTCCTAAATATAGTGGAAAAACGTTTTTGCGAGAGAAATTGCAAAAGTTAGGTTTTGAAACTTTGTACGTAGAGCACTCAGATGTTAATGGAGCGTCTGATTTTTGGAAGGATAGGACTTCTGATGAAAGAAATGTTTCTTTCATGTTGGGAACGTACGTGATGATGGCGGAAAATTGGAGATTGAATTGCAATTTAGTGAGTGATAGAAATTTTTTGTCTGTTTGTTTCTATCATAAATATAAAATTGAGGGAGTATATTTTGATTTGTGGATGAATGCTATGCGAAAATGGGATAGAAAACGTATTTATGTTTTAGATTCTCTTGATTATGAGGAAGAAAGCAGGCGTATAAGGCAAAGAAATAATTGTAGTGAAGACAGTATGTATGATTATTATTATAGACAGGAAGAAAAACATTTCTTTTCTGATTTGAAAAACAAATTTGGAGATAATCCTTTGTTCTACTTCGGATCTTCGCAAGATTCTTGGATGGATATAACTGAAATGTTAGGAGTGAAAGAAAAAAATGACTAAAAAAGAAAAAGAAATAGACGGTGGTGTTGATAACGATATAGAGCTTAGTGAAATACAGGACATAGTGAAGAATTTTGGTTTGGGAGCTTATGCTGGAGATGATGAAAGGCTAAAAACTCAATTTATTCCTTTTGGTATTCCTGGATTGGATACTATTTTGGGAGGGGGAATACCTCGTAACAGATTTACGATGTTGGGTGGAGATACAGCGGTGGGCAAGAGTTTTTTGGCAATAAAATTAATTGCTAACGCTCAAAAATTGGGATGCTCTGCAATCTATTTTAATGTTGAGAATAAATTTTCGCCAGAATGGTTTGCTACGGGTGGAGTGGATATTAAGAAGCTGATAGTAGTTCAGGGGAATATTATGGAAAGTGTTTGGGATTCCATGATTGCTTTTGCGGAGAAGGGAGTAGACTTGGTGATTTTGGACAGTTTAGCGGCTCTGGTACCAACGGTTATGGAGGAAGCTGCGATGGCTGATCAGGCGTCCTATACAGGTAAGCATGCTTATATGGTGGCTAAGGGATTTCAAAAGATAATGCCTGCTTTGAGCATGTCAGATAGAAAAACCAAAACCGCTTTTCTTTTTTTGAATCAAATCCGAGAGAATATTCGAATGTCTCCTTTTGCGGGTGGGGGAGATGTTATTTACCCAGGAGGTAAATCCATTGAGCATTATTGCTCCATTAAGGCTAGAGTGCGGAGAGGAGAGTGGGATCAAGAAACTAAAAAAGACGTAACTACGAGAAAGGGTTTCCAAATTATATGTTTTCCTGCTGGTACCAAAATTTTGACTAAGAATAATAAGTATGATGAGACCAATGGACATTCTATAGTTACTCCGAAAAATATAGAAGACATTGTGAGCGGAGATTTTGTATTATCTTATAATGAGATTACATCACAAAAGGAATTCAAGAGAGTAAGAGATTCTATGAAAAGGATTGCTGATTCTTTTCTTGTTCTAAAATTTGATAATGGTAATGAGTTGATCCTTACGGATGAACATCCAGTTTTTGTTGCTGAAAGAGATGGCAGACAATTTGGAGAATGGGTTTCTTCCAATGATTTGCATATTGGAGATGGATGCATTCAGAGTAAATATAGCGGTTTAGAATGGAGAATTTCTGCTTTGTCTAAAAGAGGAAAAACTCATATTGATCTTTACGGATCGGACAAGGCTGAACTAATGAGAGAAGTTAACTCCTCAAAACATATGGGAAAGATTCCTGCTATTGCTGGTCATACAAACGTTGATTTTTTTGGAGAGAAAGAAGCTAACAGAATTAAAAATGTTTTAGAGGAGAAAGTATACAGCAAAATTAGAGGAAATGCTCTGGAGAGTATTTACGGTTGCGATGAAGCATCCAAAATAAAGCAAAAACATTCTGTTGCTTCTAAAGCATCTTGGTCTGATTCTTCATCTGGATTGAATTCCGATGATAGAAACAGAAAAATATCTGAATGTAGGAAAGAGATTCAAAGTACTGAAGAATGGAAAATCAATCATGGTAAAATAATGAGATGCAAATGGTCTGATCAAGAATGGAGAGAGAGAAATATTGATCTTATTGTTGGCGCTAGTCATGTTTCTCCTAACAATTCTGAGAGATTGTTGACAGGCAAATTGGACAAATGGTGTTTTGGAGAGTTTGAATTCAACGGAGATGGTAGAGTGGCTGTTATTGATAGAATGAAACCAGATTTTATCAATTTATCTAAAAAGAAAGTTATTTTATTTCATGGATGCTATTTTCACTCATGCGATGAATGCTCTTTCGGTGATAGGAACGGAATAAGTGCAGAAAGTATTAGAGAGAACGATGCAAAACAAGAGCAAAGATATTTGATTGCTGGATATCAAGTATTGACTGTTTGGGAGCACGAGTTATTTGGGGACGAAGGTGAATTAAAGAAAAAAGTTCTGACTTTTTTGTACAATCCCAATATAGATATTGTTAAAATTATTAGTATTGATAGTTTTGTCAACGAGCAAAATGTTTATAACATTGAAGTGGAGGACAACAACAATTATTTTGCTCATGGAATCCTAGTTCATAATTGTCGGACTGAGAAAAATCAAGTGCATCGGCCTTTTATGGAGGCTACAATTCCTTTTCTTTTTACGGGAGAGATAGATGCAGTGGCTAGTTTGGCTCTTTTGGCTCAGGATTTGGGAATGCTAACCAACGAGGGAGCGAGTTATTTCTTCAAAGGAGAAAAGATAGCCTATGGTTGGTTGAAGTGTTTGGAGCTTTTCAGAAATGACAAGGCATTTTACGATAAATTGTATAATGAGGTAGTAGGAAGAACTACTTAGCATTTCATATGATAAAAGATGGATAAAATAGGCAAAAAAGATCTGATTCAAATTCTCGGTATGGGAGTGCTACTAATTTTCCTTATTTTGCCTAGTTATTGGTTGTCTCAGTTTTTGTTATATAATACATCTCTGTATTCGTTTTTGGGAAATCTTTACATTTATCTTTTTCCTTGTTGTTTTCTGCTATTGGGAATTATTCAGGGTTTGCTGTGGCAGAATAAAAGAATTGGATATTTGCCTGTTTCTCTTTGGGTTATTGTTGCTGCAATGTTGAGTTGTTTTCTGGCTTACCAATTGATATCTCAATTTTGGAGTGGTTTGATGATATTTGCAGGTGTTTTGATAATTCATGGATTGTTGTCGTGGGCGGGTTTTAGATTGACTTATTACGGAGAGAAATAAACGGGAGATGCGAAAGAAAAAGGGATTTAGGATGGCAACCGAATAACGCACGAATAAGGTTGTGCTGCCATGTGGATTCCTCCCTTGCAATCCGTCCATCGAAATATTATGATAGCTTGCGGAAGAACGGTACATTAGGTTCTTTGTTTATTAATGCAAAGGCAGTTATTCCTACGGGGAAATGGTTACGAGTCTTTCACATAGAAAGCCCACGATCTTAATCGTGGGATGAATATATAGATATGATTGGATAGAGGAGCAGGAATATTTGGACATGAGGAGATATATGGATGGCAATTGATGTACGTCCTGGATTAATATTGGCTATTGTATTGGGAGTGGCGTCTATTCCTTTCTTGATAGATTTGTCTACATCTTGGTCATTTTTGAGAGGAGTACCAAAGGAAATAATTGCTTTTGTTGCTATATTAGTTTGGACTGGCATAGGAATATTGATTGAATGGCTCGTCTCTAGGATTTTTCCTGGCGATGGTGGTTCGGGAGGGATGTAAATGACAACCAGCCTAACTCCAACTACTGCGGTTGTTGTGACAATTATTTTGTGGACTTTGTTGAATTGGATTATGTCTTGGTTTATGATTGTGGATAATACGATTGTAGGGATATCTTTAATTTTTTCTTTGGCGATGGGAATATTTATAAATTATCTGGTGGCAAAAAATGATGTTGGTGGAGGGGGAATGTAGTATGAGTCCTCCTAAATGGATGTTTTTGGTTGTATCTTTAGCGATTGCCTTGGCTTTATACTCTCCAATATTGAGCATAATCAACGGAAAATTTGATTTTTGGGATATATTTTTGGTGGTCTTCGGTACTGCTGCTGCGTTGTACCATTTAGGTATTTTTATTGTTCTGGAATGTGAAGAAAGAAAGAAAGTATGAAGAAAACAACAGAAGAGAAAATTTATATTGGGTGCCAATGGTTTATGGCTCTGGGAGCTATTTTCCTTCTGGCTTTGTTTGTTCGTTATACTGTCGGGTATTTTCAGTCTCCTGATGGGTATTATTGTAGAGAGATAACGGATGCAAATGGAAATACAATGTGGGCAATGTGTTATGATGGGACTGTTTGGGATAATATTGTGCAGAGTGGTTGGTTATTTCCTTTCTCATTATTTTTTAGGATTACAGTTGCGTGGTTTAAATGGACTTTTGATTATTATTATACGGATAATATTTTGGACATGTATTTAGGAATGTTTACTGTTCCTTTTTGGGGATATTGGATATGGATAGGAATTAATCGTTTAAGAGGAATAGGATGTATTTGAGAGAAGGAGGAGAAAATGCAGGACTTATGCTCTACTTGCAGGAAAAAGATTGATAGGAATACTTTTAATGGAGAATTATCTCGTACTTCGTGGTTACGTTTGATGTCTTATTTTGACCATGAGTATAATGAGCAGGAGATAACTCAGGCTACCTATGATTCTATGATCAACTCGTTGATGGACTTGAAGCCTGATGATGAATGCGATCATTGCGATGCGATGAAAGAATATTCTAAAAGACACATTGATGAAAAGAGAGAAAATGAATAAAGTGATGTTAAAATTATAAATAGACGGAGAAAAATTTGAGAAATAAATATATTAGAGATATTAGAACCAGTTATACCAAAGGACAATTGAAACTGCAAAAAGTGCTACAGGATTTGGGTTTTGCTGTGGATTTGGAGGAGCCTTTTCATATTTATAGAATAGATTGTTATGTGAAAGAGTTTCATCTTGGCTTCGAATTTGATGGGCGTTTTTCTCACTCGTGGAAAAAGCGAGATGAAAAACGTGATTCTTTTTTGATGGAAAATTTTAAGTTACCCGTACTTAGAATTACAGATAAAAAAGGATATACGGTTAAGGATATTACGGATTTTATAGATATCTGGGCTTCTAGTGCTAAAGAAAGGAAAGACAATATTTATTGATGCAAGACGAAGCTGTTGCGTATATGATGGCTATGGTGTATAATTAGGGCGTTATAAAATAATAGTAGGGGAGTTGCAGTTATGCTAGAAGAGAAAGATATTTCCAACGTATTATCCAAAAGTGAATCAGATAAAGTAAGAATATATGATTTGGTCAAATTGATAAATCCAGAGATCAAAAGGAATCAGATCAAACAGGAAGTAATCACTTCTTTTTTGCCGTTATTGCGCAAAATGGAGGAAAATAAAGAGATTACTCTGTCATGGAATGTGGCTAAGGATTATCCTATTTATGTTACGAGAAATAGAGAGAATGATCCTCTGTGGATGAGGGAGGTAGCGGAGATAGTGAAGGATTTCTCTTTTGCCAAATCCAAAGACAGAACCAAAAAGTTTGATAGAAGTGATACCATTAAGGATAAAGTTATACGTTTCAACAAACTTTTTGAGGAGAAAAGCGGAGATATCGTTCCCCCTGGAGATTGGCAAAAGGTATTCATGATCTTCATGGAAAATAACATAGATAATGAGAATGTGTGGGTGGCTTGCGTAGAAGCCTTCAAAGCTGGTGTTTTATGGACTATTTATAAGGACCAGCTTGAGAATGGGCATACGAAAACTAAAGAATAGGCTGTTAGGAAGGGATATACCCTTTTATTTTGACATATTGAATGAATATCTCAAGAAAAATGAGTACGAAAGTTTCTCTTTGCCCCTCAAAGTGGGTGGCTCAGGAGGTAGTTACTCTTCGGGATATCTAAGACCGAGCGATGGAAGTCGGGAGTGCTTTCCTGCTGGTACTAAAATTCTTTCTTTAAAACGTACTAATAATCGTTTTAGTTCCTTTGACAAAGTTGGTACTTTATCTATAGAAAATATCAAAATTGGCGATTTGGTGTTATCTTATGATGAGATTACAGGCAAAAAGGAGTATAAGAAAGTAACAAAAGTTTTTGAGAGAAGTGCTGATACTCTTTTAACAATTGTGTTTTCTAACGATAATAGTATTCGTTGCACTCCTGAACATCCTGTGGCTGTTAATAGAAATGGAAAAATTGAGTGGATAAAGGCTAGAGATATTAAAATAAATGATCAGTGTTTACAATATAAATATGCTGGTGTCTCTTTGAGAAGATATGTAAATAGTATACGAGGAAAGTCTTTAGAGGAAAGATATGGAGAAGATAAATCTCGTGATATAAAGAGAAGGATAGGAGAAACGAGTGCTTCTCATTTTGCTGATGAGAATCATTATTATAATTCGATAGAGTATCGAAAGAAGTGGGGACATAATAAAAAAAGATGTATTCTATCTAATAGAACTTATGTGGAAGTGTACGGAGAAGAGAAAGCTGCCGAAGTTAAGATAAAAATAGGAAAAGCTAATTCTAGAATACAAAAGGAGCTAGTGCAAGATCCAGAGTATCTCAAAAGCTTGCTGGATCGAACGAAAGTTGTGCCAAATAACTCTGAAATTCATATAATGGAAATTTTGGATGAAATTCGTCCTGTTTTATTTAAGATTAATGTTACTGGGGATGCTGCTGTTGAATGCAAAATTAATTTTGATGGCTTAGTTCCAGATTTTTTTTGTATAGATAAAAAGAAAATTATCCTTTTTAATGGATGCAATTGGCACTCTTGTCCTGAATGCAAAAAAGATTCTCATCCCAGAAAACATGATTTCGAGGTCATTAGAAAACATGATGAGGATGTTTTAAAAAGATATGAGAGTTTGGGATGGGAAGTTCTTACTTTGTGGAGTCATGATAGAGAGGAAGAATTAAGGAAAAAGATCCTTAATTTTGTTTATAATCCTAATATGGAAATAGTTACGGTTAAAAGTATAGAAGAAAAAAGTTTTAATGGTTTGGTTTATAATCTAGAAGTCGAAGACAACAACAACTATTTTGCTTATGGTATATTAGTTCATAACTGTGAGCGTGAAATTTTCTTTTTGTTGTCGGGAGCTCCTGCGGATGAGGAAGTTTTTACGGTTAATACTTTCAAGCGTTTTGTGATTGGAACTACTCATCATGCTCTGTGGACATTGCTGCTAAAAAAGGCTGGAGAATGGTCAGGGAAGTTCAAGGTGGTGGATGGAGAGAGGTTAATAGATAATGAGCTTTTCGTGACGGGTACTCCAGATTTTTATGTGCTGACGAAGGATAATTCGATTCTCAATGAGTGGAAAACTATGGATCCCTCGAAATATCTTCAAAGAGCTGCTTTGGAGAGCGGTGGTACGGTGGAGATAGATCGACTCTATGATATGATGAAGCAGCCCTACAAAAGCAATAAGATTCAATGTCATTGGTACGGAATGATGTCTTTGGACAACAAGTTTCATAGCAGAACTTCTGACAATTTTAAGGAGGCTGTGGACAAATATCAGGGTGATGGATATGTGGTTTATGAGGAGAAAACCCAATCTATGTTGATTCCCCACAAAGTCCAATATAATTATGAGGAATTGTCTCCCTACGTGGAAAAAATACGAATGGTAAACAGATGTTTGGAAAATGGTACGGTTCCTGGAATACGATGTCGTGGAAAAGGAGAGCGTTTTAATCAGTGTCCTTATCGCCGAATATGTCGCAGCGAGGACGGAGAAAAATCTAGAGTGAGAGCAGGAAGCAAAAGATGAGCAATGGAGATATTTGGAATGGGGTATCTATTCCTAATAAGCCAGAGAGTTTCGGCACAACATATACTTTTCCAGAAGATTTGACAGTTTTAAGTCCTCAACAGATAGGTGCTTTTTATTCGAAATTGGGTGCTTATAAGGGTTTCGTAAAGGTCAAATTGGGTAGTGCTGAGATTAGTGTTATAGCTTATACAGATTTAATTAGTACTAAGATCGCTCAGAGAGTAAAAGAAAATGTTGAAAAAGGAGCTAAGAGATCTCCTTCTCGAGAGGATGCTGTATCTGACCCTGAAATATCGGAATTGATGAATAAGCTTACGGAGGCTAAAATAAGAGTGAAGAAATGGGAAACGTTGTATGGTTTGTATGATTCACAAATGACGGTTTTGAGCAGAGAAATATCTCGAAGAGAGAATAAGTTTTAATGAATTGGAGAATTGTCGGGTTAGATTTTGTATTTTGTTTTCTATTTTGTTGTGTTCCATCTGTCCAATTGATTTTGGGAGAATGGTCTTGGTGGTGGAAAAGTCCGATTATTTTTATTGTAGTTTTTACTAGTCTTGCTAGTGCTATAAAAATTGATAAATTGCTTAAAGATAGACATAAATAAAGTTTTGAGGAGAGAAGTTGAGAAGCGAAAAAGAAATTTTTACTACGATTTATGATAGGAATAGTTGGGGAAACAAAGAAAGTAGGAGTGGCTCTGGGTCTACTCTGAATAGCACCCAAAAAATTAGGGAATGGATTCCTTTTATTTTACGAAAATATAATTTTACTTCTATTGTTGATTTGGCTTGTGGAGATTTCAATTGGATGAGAGAAGTGGACTTGAGTGGTCATCAATATTTGGGATTAGATATTGTTGATGAAATTGTTTCTAATAACATAAAAAAATATAAAAAGGACAACGTTAATTTTCAAGTGGGAAATGTGATTGAGGATGATATTCCATTTGCTGATGTAGCTATGGTAGTAGCATGTTTTATTCATTTTCCTATTGCTGCTATCCATGATACTATTAAAAATATAAGGAAGTCTAGGATTAGGTATTTGTTGTCTTCTTGCTACATTCCTAAATATGAAAAGAATAACATTAATAAGGAAATTCGTTTTGGTGATTTTCATCCAGTGAATTTATCCATGTTGCCTTTTAATTTGAAGGAACCTGTAGAATTATTGATTAATAAGGAAAGTTTAAAAAATATTTTATGTATAGGATTATATGAGCTGTGATTATTGATACGTCGCTGTGGAGAAGTCAAATAGAAATCTCGGGAATATGCAATTTGAAATGTGCTAGTTGTCCTTATTCTCAAAGAAATAAAAATTTGAATAGTTTTATGGAGATGTCTCTTTTTTGCAAGATTATTGATGATTTGAAGAAAATAAAGAAAAAGAGTGGTTTTGTTATTTCTTTAAATCAATTTGGAGAGGAAACATTGCATCCCCAGTATCTTAAATTTTTAGATATTATTTCTGATAATAAATTTAAACTTCTTGTTTCTAGCAATTCTACTAAATTCAATGAAAATATATCCAGAAAATTTATTGAAATGGGCAAAGATAATCTGATTGATAAGCTTCAGTTATCTTTGTATGGAGTTGATGAGGAGTCGTATGCAAAGCAAACTGGGGTACATTTGTTTCATAGAGCGTATGAAAATATTCGTAAATTTGTTGATTTATATGACATAAGCAATTCTACTTTTGATGTGGAGCTGAAAATTATAGTTACTAAAACCAATTCTACATTGATATCTAAGGATAAATTTACGAAGCTTTTTAATCTGACAGAGGGAAGTAATATGAGAATTCGTTATAGGAAAGCGTTTAATTGGTTGGGAACCGTTGACGAAAATAAAACTGTTTTTCCCTTGTATTGCAATAAAATTGCGTCTGAAATGGCAATTTTTTCTAATGGAGATGTAAGTTATTGTTGTTTCAATTGTTTTCATCATCCCATATTGGGAAATGTTAAGGATAATACTCTGGAGGAAATTTGGAATGGAAAAGCGGCTATGAAATATAGATCTTTGTGGTTTGATGGTTGCAAGAAGGATGTTCCTTTATGCAATACTTGTGATCGAAAGGGACCTCATCCGAAGAAAGATCAATTAGTGAAATTGGAGGGCAACTGAATATGGAAAAAGATTTGGATTATATTTTGTCTCTGTGTACTAGAATAAGATGGAATATTTCTTCAGCTAATAGCGTGGGAATTTATGATCAGGTGAGAGAGATTGAGGAAAAGGTGGAAAAACTGAAGAGAACTGTTGAATTTTCTGTCAATTGATCCGGGAAAGAATGTTGCTATTGCTTGTTGGAAAAATGACAAGCTTATCGATGTAATAAAATGGACATTTGTTGAGTCCAATTTCTATAGTTATAATTTGTCTGATCTAATTAATTTGATTTCCAAATTAATTTCTGATTTGGGTACGGAGGCTGTGATTTTGGAAAGACCTGCTAGAACTATGCCTGTTCAATGGGTGATTTTTAGCGATTGCAGAATGTTAGCTAAAAAGAGAAAGATTCAATTTGTTTTTTATCCTGCTAAAAAAGTCAAAAAGATAGCTGCTGGAAATGGTAATTCTAGCAAGGATGATATGACTTCCTCTTTGTTGTTGAAAAATATTTATAACAAAAAAAAGATAATGAAAATGAACGAGCATGAAGTGGATAGCATAATGATAGGGGTCTGTTTTTTGGAGGATTTAACGAGAGTAGAGAAGAAAAAAAAGGGGTAAAATTTGATTTTCCTGAATGATAGAACCAAAAAAATTATAGAAAGAAGATATGGTCCAGAAAGAATACCTTTGAAGGTGATTGCTGTAGAGTTTGATTTGTCTATTTCTAGAGTGAGTCAAATTATAAAGGAAGGAATGAAACTTATACAGACGTACAGTGTGGAGGAAAAACCAGATGATACGGCTTTTATGGAGTTGTGTGTTCAGGTTTTCCCTTCTTGCAAGGAATTCAATTTTTCTATATATCATATGATAAATGCTTTGGATTCAATATCTAATCAAAAAGCAGCTCTGGTAATCAAATTTAAATATGGTCTTTTGGGTGGCAAAAAATTGACCATGCAGGAGATAGCGGATATTTTGGGAGTATCACTAACGAGGATATATCAGTTGGAGGATGAGGCTATAAAACATCTGCAGCATAAATCTCGACGTAAATACTTTGTTTTTTGAGTAGTTTAGCTATGTGGATGAAATGTTTTTATCAAAGTTTGTTAGAGAGCATCGTGTTGTTTTGGAAAGAAAACTGAGATAGTTCATCATAAAAATGGAATTAAACACGATAACAGAGCAGAAAATTTGGAGATTACTAATTTTTATAAGCATAGCGTTGATCATAGGGATGCATAAACGGTTTTTATTCTGGATATGTTGATGGACAGAATGCTCGAATTAAAGAGTTGGAAGATAAAATACATGATTTAGAGACAAAATTGTTTGGAAAATAGACATTTTAGTTGAATGCAATATTTATAGTGCAAAAATGAGTTAAGATTTGGATATCATTAAGTTGCTATGTGCAGAGTTATATTATATTATGTATCGTGGGCGTAGGGATATAGGATGTTGGTTCGGGACGTGGGGCGAAAAACCCTACGTTCCTTAGTCTATAAATGCAGGTTACTGCTTTATATAGAAGGAAAATTTTAAAGGAGGAGGTAGAAAAATGGATATTGGAGTACTTATTGGAATCGTAGTTACCATCGTTATCGGCGTTGCGCTGATCCCCGTGGTCACTGATACCATTAACTCTCTGGATACCAGCACGATGTCCTCAGCGACAGTTAGCTTGATCAAGATTCTTCCGATAATCGTGGTAACACTGCTTATCGTTGGATCCGTCGGCTATTTCGTGCTCGTGGGCAGAGGCAGGTAGTCTCAGACCAGAAGATTTTGCACTGAGGGTGGATTGGAGGGTAAAGGAGTAGGTGCATTTTAATTTTATAGAGGCGGTGGAGGAGGTAATCTAATTGAGGAGGATGGATTAAGAGATTAGTTTGTCCTCCTCCTTTTTTTGACAGATTTTAGTAAAAAAATATTTATTGTGATCTTTTTCTAATTTTATGGCTATTTGAAGATGGATGTGGTATCGTAGATTTTGATTATGGTGAAGGATTGATCAATTCAAAAAAATGAAGATGAAAGAAGGAATGGAGATTAATTTTCTTTGCTCGGAAGGTGGAGAGAAGGAGTAATCTAATATAAATAGAATATTAAAGTAACGCTGAGGGCAGGAGGTGGGACAATCTCGAGAGAGAACAGTAAGCGTTATCTGTGAGGAGTCACAATCGTAGTTTGTTGTGATAAATTGACCATCATAGTATTAAGGAAGTATTATGGTGGTTTTCTTTTTTTTGAGGGAAAATTTTGGAGGTGCGTAGATGAGAAGCAAAAAGGCAGTTATTGAGGTTCTGAAAAAGGAGTTTCCCGGCATAGAGGGGATACGAGTTAGTGATGACGGTGAAGGAATTTTGTTGGGAAATGCTGCTGAGGGAGGTCAAGTGGATGGTGATTATGCTGCTGTTTATGGTTATGATGGACCTCCATATGTTAATCAAAAATTAAAGGATGAAATAGATAAATTGGGTTATTGGACGGAATGGAGAGATGCTGGATCGTTGATGGCTTATCCCAAATAATTTGGAGACGAATAATGAGAGAAGATAAATTAAGCATGGAGAATATTAGGAGGTAAGAGTGATGGGAAAGATGGTGTCTCCAAATGAAATTTTAGAGAAAGGAAAGCAAATTATGCTTGAAGGTCGTGATCCAGAGAGCAAAGAGGATTGGGTGTTGATAATGAATTTTTTGGCTGCTAACATTAATTCTGATGTTGCAGATTCTGCTTGTAGGATGATGGTTAAATTGTATCAGATTCCTTTATTGGACGCAGAAGTAAGTAACATAGTTAAGTTTCAGATTGCGAAAAATCACGAATGAGAATGGAATTTTTAAGGAGGAGAATATGATTAGTGAACGTTTTGATAGATCGATTAATAACTTGGCTGATAAGTTGGCTAGATTGTCTTCTCAGCAAAAAGAGGAATTGGAGAAAAATTTGAATGTGGATGATATGGAGATGGTGACATATCAAAATTGGCAAGCAGAGGCTCATGCGATGGGATTAATTACTTCTGAGGAGGCTCAATTTTTGTACAGTAGTTTGGGAGGAGAACTTCCTTCTTCTGACTCTTGGAATAAATTGGGTTTGCCAACTAAAGTTTTTGTTACTCAGTTGATGGGAGAATTAGGAAAAAGATTAGGAAAAGGAGCAAATATAGTTTAGAGGAGGAATATGATGGCTAATGGAATAGGAATGGAAGATACGGTATTTTATGCGAAGGTAGGTCCTGAAAATCTCAAGAAATTGGGGGCTTCTTCTGAGGCGGCAATTTTCCAGATGATTTTCAAGGATACATTGGCTAATATGCCCACTAGTTATTCTGAATTAAAGGAGATAGATGGATTCGGAGCATGGATGATAAACGAGGCTATTGGATCTTTGATAGGAGGAGGATATATAACTACTAATCCTAAGGAAGCCTATGTTTCTTCTTCCTCTTTGTCTGATATTCCTGCGGCGGTGGTGGCTGCTAATGAGGCTGTTCCCGTGGGTGTTCCCTCGGTTAATTCCACCTATGCTCCTCCCGATATTTTGATTCCTGGAGGAAATAACTCTTCTTCTTTGTCTCCAGAGGTGGCTAAGGCTATTGGAGTAGACCAAGAGGTAACTATGGATCATCATGAGAAGAAAGATGCCAAAAAGGGCAATGTGATGAATCTTATGGATGGTCTTTCTACGGGTAGATTAATAGATCATATTGGAGACAAAAATAATTTTGGTAGTACTATGATGGAAAATCTTAGTCTGAAAATGCCTTCTGTCCCCTTGGATGGAAGAGAGATGAAGGATGCTTACGAAGAAAATGAGTAAGAAGAGTTTATTTGATTTTAATTTTGGTGGGGATTTGTTGAGAGATATAGAAAAGGATATTTCTCATCAAGAGAAAGATATGGAACGTGAATCAAAGAGTTTGGGAGCGGAGGAGAGAAAACTAATAGGTAATATTCCTGAGGTGGGAGATAAATTTGGAGATTACCAAGAGGTTATAGAGCATGTGCTGGATGTTTCTCCCTCTTGGAAATTTGTGAATATTACGAAGATGGGTAACAGGGTAACTAAATTTTATTTCGTGAGCAAACATGGAGATCTTATTTTTTGGGTTAAACCCTGTGGTGATGATGAGGGATTGGTTGTGGTCAAGGAGAATCTGAGACAATTTGATAATAAGATGATGAAATCCATGGAATATTTTGAATGATTGTGAGGGAGAGAGGACATGAGGTATAATGAAATAAATTTATCATTATAGGAGGAAATTTTCATGGCAGAAAAAGCAGAAAAAATAGAGAGAGGCACGAACAAAATAGAGGAATGGAATACAACGGCGAAGGATTTCGAGGAAAAATTGAAGGGATATCTTCCTAATATCAATTATTCTTTTACTCTCAGTGGAATTCGAGTAGGATTTGGGTCGATGGAAGTGGATTCGAAGTCTAATATGCTTCAGATGAATAATGTCCTTCTTTCTTTTCCGTCCAAAGAGGGAGAAGAAATGATCCAGAATTTTATAGTGTATAAGAAGGTATTTCTGTATGCTAGTACTTTGATCTATCCTAGCTAAATTCTTATATTTTTTGTGGCTTTAGATTTGTTGTTCGTAAAAAAGTTTTTGAAATAGGGAGATTTTATGATTTAACGATAAGTTTTGGTGTTGGAGGTGCGGTATGAGTATTGATCCCAATGATTACGGTGCGGCGGCGGGATATGCGGTGAATGATCAGGGAAATTATGTAAATTCTTCTCCTTCTCCGGATCCTATAGTAGATACGGGATCATCGGGAGGCTCGACAGGTTATGATCCCAATCTTCAGGGAGATCG
>Ga0209777_10004846_pt1 | contig 15770 bp, 15 predicted proteins | sample FrelakmetHBP12HB_FD_187147 | JGI IMG/M metagenome (GOLD analysis project Ga0209777, IMG submission 187147) | Freshwater lake sediment microbial communities from the University of Notre Dame, USA, for methane emissions studies -HBP12 HB (SPAdes)... | ecosystem: Environmental > Aquatic >... | reverse complement strand
CCGGTAGATGATCCCGACCCGGTCGCACAGCCGCTCGACGAGCTCGAGTTCGTGGCTCGAGAAGATGACGGGGACCCCTGCGTCCGCCCGTTCGCGGAGCACATCCGCCATCACGTCGACGGCGACCGGGTCGAGCCCGGCGAACGGCTCGTCGAGCACCAGCAGGTCGGGTCCGAACACGAGTGCCGCGGCCAGCTGGACGCGTTGCTGGTTACCCAGGCTAAGCGCCTGAAGCTCGGCGTCACGCCTGTCCGCGAGGCCGAAGCGGTCCAGCCAGCCGAGGGCTGCCTGCCGCGCTTCCGCACCCGGCATGCCGTGGAGTTCGCCCAGGTACGCCAGCTGCTCGGCCACGCGCATCTTCGGATAGAGGCCCCGCGCTTCGGGCATGTAGCCGATGCGGCGCCGGGCCTTGAAGGTCAGGGGCGCGCCCAGCCACTGCACCACGCCGGCATCGGGCGTGAGTACGCCCAGCACCACCCGCATCGTGGTCGTCTTGCCCGCACCGTTGCGGCCGACGAAGCCGAACAGCTCGCCGGATCGGACATCGAAGCTCAGCTCCTCAACGGCGACGGTGTCACCGTAGCGCTTCGAGATCCCGTCGATCTCGAGCTGCCGTTGGTTCGTTCCGGTCACCTACGATCACTCCGCCTCTGCATTGCTAGTTACGCGCCACGTCGGAGGCTGGCTTTGGGCGATCTGGTAGATGCGGTAGCCGAAAACGAAGTCCGCTGCCGCCCCCGCTAAGAACCACAGTGCCCACCAACTGCCGTAAGAGAGCGCAAACATGGCGACTCCGAGGAGGACGAGGCCCCAGACAATGCGAAAGCCCCACAGGAGACGGCGGTGGCGGTACTCATACGACCTGACGAAGAGTCTTGTGAACGTCCGCCACAGCCTCATGAGAATCGCGTTGCTGACCAGATCGATGGCCTCGTCGGGTGAGGGTCGCCGCTGGCCCTTTGCGGCGCCGGCCATGAGCACCGAGAGCATCTCCTGCTCGTGCTCGCGGCGGAATGCTTTCGGGTAGAACGCCAGCAGGCGCAGGTAGCGCCGCTCCAGCTGCGTTGAATCGCTCACGTCGTCGCCAGCCCGCTACTCATCTCGAGTCGGGACATCGCGACATGCGCATTGGAGCTCAAACGGTCCGCCTCCTCAGCCAGCCGCTCCGCGCCTGTGGGCGTTAGTCGGTAGTAGCGACGCAACCTGCTCTCCACGATCTCCTCGCGGTCGACTTCGATCAGTCTGTCCGTGCGGAGGCGCTCCAGGGCCGTATACAAGGTCCCAGCGCGCAGTCGGACACGCCCCTTGGAGATCTGCTCGACGTCGGTGATGATCCCGTAGCCGTGCTGGCTGCCCGCCGCGAGCGCGGTGAGGATCAGGAACGTGGCCTCTTGCATCGTGCGTCTTCCCATGCCAGCAGTATATATCGTTCAACTGTCTATTTCCGAGCGGTCAGATCGCTTCGGACTACCCTCGACACGAAGCCTACGAACGGGAACAGAAGACCTTCCATGCCGACCCGACGTACGTGGATCTCTGGCGCAAGATGGGCGGGCACGTGGGCCCGGTCCCGTGGACGGACCTGTGGTGGCCCTCGAAGCTCGTCTGACGACGACGGGCGGAACGGTGCCGTCGAGCGCGGCGAGCAGAACGTCTTGTCAGGCCAGACACAATCTCCCCCGCCGTTACGCGTTAGAACGTCGTTGGTTAGGCCGGCGATGCGCAATACCATTTCTGCGTGACAGAGGATGGCTATCCGACTTCAAGGCAGGCGCGTCGAGTGTTCGCCCAGGCCGATGCCATGCACTCTTGGCCGGGCTATACGGACGACGATTGGACCCTTCAGCGCGTCGTGCGGACGCTGGCCATGTGGGCCGTTTGTATCGAGCGGATGGCCGAGAGCGGCCCAGCATTTCTCCGGTCAGAAGAGCGTCAGTTCCGCCACCATCCTGAGTTCGGGCAGGGCGATCCGCTGGCCGACATCAAGGCCCAGATAGATGTTGTCGCGTACCTGACCGTCGGCGACATGCTCCTTCAGGAGATCGCGACTCTGTTGGCCGAACGGGCGCCTTTCCCGATGACAGATCCGCCGGGTCCATGGGTTTGTCTAATGAACTACTTCGACAGTGTCAAAGGACGCGCCAATATGCGGGCTGCGGCCCGCTGGCTCGACCTCGTTCTCGTCAACGCTCGCCATCGCGTCGCGGCCCATTGGCGGAAGGGGCACACCCTCAACTTCACCTGGCAAATGGACGAGACGGTGCAGGTCGTGCTCATTGACCCGACCGGGCAAAAGGAAGCATCTCGCATCCTATGGCAGGTCCTCAAAGAGATCCCGACTCCACTGCGACCGGCCGAGGATGACTTCCAAGGCCTTCGGGAGATGGTGTTTGGATGTGCCAGTCTGCTGGACAAGGGCCAACGAAGACGGGTTCAGCGCGCCCTCGAACTGTCGGGTTTCGAGACCTATCCGATCAGCACAGTTGTCGATGACGTCCTGAAGCTGGTCACTCTCGGGGCGCCGACCGTCAGCGACAACGCTGGACCAGGGTGAGCCGCCGTGCCTTTCTTGGCTTGAGCCTCTTGCCCGGACGAAGTCTCGACGCGCCGCTGACCGATCCGTAATCGTCGGATCGAGCCGATCAGGCCGGGCACCGAAGGGGTGACGTCGCCGTCTTGAGAGTGGTCATGGCCTCACGCGCGGACGTTCCGGGATCGAAGGCATCACGGCCCGATCGAACGAAACGCGTGGGCCGCGGATCAGTAGAGGAGTAGAGACGACGATGGCACCTCGCGAGGCTGACGCCGCCAGCGTGGCGGCGAACTTCGAGCGCCTTGTCGGCCCGTGGGTAGATGAGATGTATCGTGCCGCGGCCGCGATGGTCGGTGAGGCGGATGCCCGAGATGTGACCCAGGAAGCGCTGCTCGACGCATGGCGCGGTTTCACCCGGATCCGCGATCCGGAGCGCGTCCGAGCATGGCTCCATGCCATCGTCGCCAACCGCAGTCGCAAACACCTGCGCGCGAGCCGCAGCCGGCCGGGCGTCGTCCCCATCCTCGATTGGCCGGAGGGCACGGTGGATGACCGATCGACGGTGCTCGCCGAGCGGGACCGGCTGGATCGGGCGTTCGAGTTGCTGCCCGCCGACCAGCGCATCGCCCTTGCACTTCATTACGCGCTTGACCTGTCCGTGCCGCAGGTAGCGGCCGCCCTATCTGTGCCTGAGGGGACCGTCAAGTCGCGCATTCACGCCGGCATAGAGCGGCTTCGGGCGGTATTGGCCGCGGAGGACACGCAATGAGCGACGAAGAGCGCATCCGGGCCTACATGCGTGGGCGTGCCGACGTGCCGGTGCCCGACGATCTCCGCTGGCCGACCGCGGCACCCGGGCCTCGGCGGCGGTGGGCGATCGGGTCGGCCAGGGCATGGGGGCGGCTGGCGGTGGCCGGGCTCGTCATGGCGGTCCTGGTGGTTGGCGTCCTTTCGGGCCTGCAAATGCCGACCGGACCCCGCAGTCCCTCGACCCCTCCGGCCAGCGGATCAACTCTATCGACTAGCCAAACGCCCGACGCGAGGTTCCCATCCGAAGTCGCCGGCCTGCCGGTGATCAGCGTTGCCCATGCTGTCGAGCTGCTGCAGTCGGGCAAGCTGGACGGTGAGGCCGTCGCAGTCGCCGGCTACTACCAAGAGGTCTTCCCGTCCTGCCCCTATCCCGGACGCTACATTGGCCCGCTCGAGAGCTGGTGTCGGTTCGATGCCTTCGCGGACACACAGGCTGGCGCTCAGCTGTGTGAGCCCGAAGGCTCCAATGGGATGAGCTGTCACCAGCCAACGGGAACGTACCTCGCGCCCTTCTTCATGAGCGAGACGAGCGGCGACGTCTCGACGTGGCTGACGGCTGGCGCCACCGGCGAGCCGGCCGCCCTCGTGCTCATCGGCCACGCGGGCGACGCTCGGCAGTGGGAGTGCACCGCTTCGACCCAGGGCGAATGCGCAAACGCCTTCGTCGTCGACCGCATCGCCTGGGCCGCAGGGCAGGACGTCCCGTTGGCGGCCCCGCAGACCGACGACCAGCAGTCGGGCAAACCGATTACGCCCAGGATGACGCTCGCCCAGGCCGCGGCCGCCGCCGGGCAGGGTGACAACGTGGTGACCGCGGCTGCTTTCAGGGCCGGCGACATCGCGACCATCGACCCACGCTGGGATCTCGCGGGCGACAACATCCTGTGGCTGGTGCGATCGCTCGCACAGGGCGCCCTTTCGCAAGGCGAGGAGACTCGTCCCGAGACCGTCTGGCTCGTCGACGACGCTACCGGGAGGCTCATCGACCGCCATCCCCTGAAGGTGGGCGGGGATTACCAGCCGGCGCGGTTGTGGCAGATGGCGACCGTTCATGGACTCGACTGCTGCGGCAACAACGAACTCGCCTTCTACCGGGTGCAGTCCGACAACGGCACGCTGGTCTACGAGGGTGTGGTGCCGGGTGGCGAGTCGGGCGGAACGGATGCCACCACGTTCGGCGGCAGTTACGGTTCCGGACCGCTCGTCCTGCCCGCGGGCCGGTACTCAATCACCACATGGTTGGCAAGCTACGAGGGCGGGGCGATGGGCACGCCGCGCGACGAGTGCTCCACGCAGGTCACCCTCCGGCCGCTCGACGACGTCGCGCTCGACGCGGATTACCCGGCTGGTCAAGCGTGCACCTTCCGGCCGGCACCCTCGCCATCCCCTGGCTCGTAGGCTCCTGAGCGGCGAGGCACACGCTGGCCAGCAGCCGCATGCGCCCACCGTTCTCGGCCCATCCGCGGTCCGGCTTTCTTGTTGCCGGGCGAGAAGTCCGGTCCAGCCATCGGCGAACCGCGACAGGCGGCAGTGGCGCGGCGACGCCTCCTCGACCCGTGGGATCATAGATCGCGTGACTGATCCCACCGCCGCCGACGAAACGCGCATCGACCGCTGGCTGTGCGCGGTGCGTCTCGTGAAGACCCGCCCGCTCGCGACGCGGCTGTGCGAGGGCGGCCTCGTCCTCGTGAACGGGTTGCCGGCGAAGCCGTCGACCAAGGTTAGCGCAGGTGATCGGGTGGAGGCCCTCATCGCGGATCGCGAGCGCGTCATCGAGGTCGTGCGGCCGATCGAGTCGCGGGTCGGGGCCCCCGCCGCCGCGACCTGCTACGTGGACCACAGCCCGCCCGTCGTGACTGAAGCCGAGCGGGGGATGATGCGCATCCGCGGGGAGGGCCGGCCCGGGAAGCGTCTCCGGCGCGAGCTCGCGCGCCTGCGCCGGGCCGCCGACGCCTGAGCCCGAGGCCGGCGCTGACTCCTCTCGCCCCGAAGATACCCAGCACATCCGATGAACCACGGACGAGGGCAACGGGTCATGCAGAGCGCACCGAGCTCGGCGGCGGCCTGGCGCTGCCCATGGTCACGAGGACGCGGCCCCGGTAAAGACGGGGGATCCAGATCCCCAATGAGCGGGTTAGCCGCGTCGCCACTCCTGACGCGACGCCGACCTTACTGACGGAGTCCGGCGCGTAAGATCGGACCGCTGGAGAGTAGGTTCTCGACCTGTCGCACGCCTCTTGGTGTCGTCCGGCGAGCCTATGAACGCACAGACTTCACGAGGTGCCGAGCGTCATGAACCGAAGAGGCGTCTGCTACGACGTCGGCCATGTCATGACCATCAACTGGCGCCCGATCTTCGACATGGCTGTGATCCACCGCGAGCTGGAGATCATCGGGCGCGATCTCCACTGCAACGCCGTGCGTATCGGTGGGCGCGATCTGAGGCGGGTTGTCCGCGCGTCCGAGGACGCCCTGGCCCAGGGCCTCGAAGTCTGGTTCTCGCCCGTGCTCTGGGACAAGAGCCCAGACCGGACTCTCGAATACATCGTCGAAGCGGCGGAGGCGGCCGAGAAGCTGCGCCTCGGGTGGCCCGATCGAGTCGTGTTCGTCGTCGGACAGGAGTTGACCCTGTTCATGCAGGGCATCGTGCCCGGCAAGAGCCTCGTCGCCCGGATGCGGAACCCTTCGCTCGGGGAAAGCATAAGGACCGGGGCGCATAACGCGCCGCTCAACGCATTCCTCGGCCGTGCGGTCGATGCTGTCCGACGCGTCTACCACGGTCCGCTCAGCTATGCGGCTCTGATCTGGGAAGCGGTCGACTGGAGTCGCTTTGACATCATCGGCGTCGACCACTACCGAGACCCCCGCATCAACGATCGCTACGTCGACATGCTCGCGCCCCTATTTGCGGTCGGGAAACCAGTGGTCGCGACCGAGTTCGGTCTGGGCACATACGTCGGCGCCGACAAGGCCGGCGGAGCAATGAACCTCGGCGGCATGGTCGACTTCACGCTGGGCCTTCACGCCCTACCGCTCGTCGGGCGGCTGGTGCGACCGCGACTCAACGGCGTCTACGTGCGAGATGAGGAACTCCAGGCCCGGGAACTGGCCGAGACCCTCTCCATCCTGGATGCGGCCGGGGTCGATGGCGCCTTCGTCAGCACATTCCTGTCCGCGATCCACCCCTACGACGAGGACCATCGATACGATCTCGACATGGCCGCCTCGACCCTGGTCAGGACCCTCGCCAGAGGCAGGCACGGGACGACCTATCCGGACATGCCCTGGGAACCAAAGGCGTCGTTCAGGGCGGTCGCCGAGTACTACTCGCGCCACGGTTAGCTCGTCGCCGAAGGCTACCTAACCCCGGTCAGCCGGCAGGTTCGTTCGACCTCGCCAGGGACGCTCGCACCTTCACCCGTATAGTGTCGGCGCTACTCCTCTTGCCCCGACGGCGGCTCGAAGTGATCCGCGTCGCCGCCCGCAAGGCGAAGGTCTCTCACGAAGCCCAGAACGACTGGGCCACCGTCAAGCTCGAAGCGGAACGGAAAGCCGGGCGGATGCTCGGCGACCTCCGCGTCAAGGGCAGTCTTCGGGCCGGCCGGCCGAATGCTGACAGCCCGTCAGCATTAGCTGATCTGGGCATCGAGCAACAGCAGTCCTCGCGCTGGCAGCGCCTGGCCGCGGTGCCGCAGGAGCGCTTCACTCGCTGGCTCACCGACACACGGACGTGCGGTGAAGAGGTGACCTGCCCGGAGAGGTATCGGCTGTGAGACCGACACGCAGCGTCCGCTCCTCACCCTGGCTTGGGGAAGCGCCGTGCCAAGGGCACAGATCGCTGTTGCGTCAACCGGCGAGTTGACGAGAGACTGGGTTCACGCGCGGTCGGCGCGACTTCTGTCGTGTTCGACGAGATCCGTCGGGCCGACTGGGGCTCCGCCCAGTCTCGAGCGTCCTCTTCTGGTGGCTACCTGAGCTCCCCTAGAAGCAAGTGCGTGGGCGCACCGACGAATCGCAGATGGCCCTTGCTTTGACCTGTCATCCGCCAAAGATGCCCCGGCAATTCGCCGATGGATTGCCCATGAAACACCCTAGCGGAGGTCAAACCATGAGCGCAGCGCCGATGTCACCCAAACGGCTCAAGCGGCCAATAAGACCCACGGCGGCGAAGCGCCGACCCAAGGGCAGCGGGTCCGTCTTTAGGGAGGGAGATCGCTACCGGGGCATTCTCAAGCGAGATGGGCAGGTTGTGGCCCGAGTCTCGGCAGAGACTGAGGAGTTGTGCTGGGAGAGACTGCGAGCCGCAGAGCGAGGCGAGAACCCGCGCCTGGTCCAGGAGGACAGGGCCCCCACCTTGGCGCACTACGCCGATAGGTGGCTCGCGCGGAAGGCGGGCGCGCGTGGCCGGCCGGTCAAGGACAACACAGTCCTCGGCTACGAACAGAAGTTCCGCATTCACATCGTGCCTTACTTCGGGCATGAGATTCGCGTGGATCAGATCACGCCGAAGATGGTCGCGGACTTCTTCGCCAAGTTGCGCCAAGACGGGCTCCAGAACAGCACCATCGCCAACACCCGTAACGCGCTCTCTGGGCTGCTGGGCGCCGCCCGCCTCGAAGGGATCATGACCGAGAACGCGGCCAAGGGCCACAACATCGGAGAAGCTGGCAGCGGATTCAATGTGGTTGGCTTCTCCGACGATCTGGCCGTCCGAATCCTCAACGCAATGCGCGATTCGGACCATCGCGACGCCATCAGCCTCCTGCTCTACTGCCCGATGCGCGAAGGTGAGCTGCTGCGCCTGGACTGGGCCAACGTCTTCATGAATGCCAAGCGCCTGACGGTTGCGGCCACCGACACCCGTGTTCTGGCCCCGGCCGGCTCAGGGCATTACGCCACTCGAGGTGTGGGCACGCCCAAGACCAAGTCCGGCAAGCGTGATGTCCCAATCCCGCTTGAAGCCGAGCGCCTCCTGCGCCGGCGCTATGTCGAGATGGGCTGCCCCAAGAGCGGCCTAGTCTTCCCGTCGAAGGGGAACCCGGTCGTCCCGGTGAGCCCTCGCACTCTGCTGACCGAGTTCAAGAAGCGGATGGCCGCCGCCGGCCTACCGGTGACCAAGATCCACGAACTGCGGCATATCAGCATCAGCCTGCTCCTGGCCCACGATGTAGATCCCAACTTGGTGGCCCAGATCGCCGGGCACTCCAACGCCAACATCACCCGCCGCTTCTACGCCCATGTCCTCGACGGAAGGGCTTATGCTGCGGCGGAAACGCTCACGTTCTTCGGCTCGAAGAGTGCCGGACAGACGGCCGCTGGAACGCCTAGAAAGAGTCCCGGAAACGGGATAGTGTCCACCCAGGTGGACACTACGGATAGTGTCCACCGAGGCACAATCGAGCGAAAACGAGCGTGAAATCACCGCGGAGAGGTGGCAGAGCGGTCTATTGCGGCGGTCTTGAAAACCGCTGTGCGAGAGCACCGTGGGTTCGAATCCCACCCTCTCCGCCAGACTCGCACGGCCCGAGCCGACCCGACCGGTGGCGCCGCCCCGGGCGGCACCCGCCGGCGCGCTGAGCGCGCCTCGTCTGCGGGAGCGGCGTTCGCCGGGTCGCTCCTGCTGCCATTTGCCGCCATGCGGTCGTTGTCGCGGTCCGGCATACTCGGAGGATGAGAGCCCGGAGGCAGTCGATCCTGGGCCGAGCCCGGGATGCAGTTCCCGTGGTTGCGGTCGCCGGTATCGGCATTGCCGGGGTCTTTCTGGCGATGAACGTCCTGGTCACGGCCGTACCCGTCGCGATCGACGTAAGCCCTTCTCCATCGAACGGCGGTTCGCCATCTCTTTCGGCCTCACCCTTTCCGTCACCCTTCGCCAGTGATACCTCGCTCGTGACCCCCGCCCCAACCGCGTCGCTGCCGAACTACCGGCCGACGCTGGTGAGCTCCGTCGTGTCCGCCACCGACCCGAACGGCGTTTGGGACGTGTACCTGAGGTACCCGGCTTTCGTCGAAGGGACCACGCCGTGGGCCGACGCGATCGACGCCGGCATCCTGAGCGAGCTCCAGACCAGGGCCGCGCAGTGGGAGGAGGGCCCGGCCGCGTATCGCCAGGTCGCGGGCAAGGTCAACACCCTGTACGGCTCCTTCACAACCGAGTTGCTGACCCCGGCTCTTGCCTCGTTCACCCTTACCTGGGACGACAGTAGCTCGCCGAGTGGACCTGCCACCGGCGTTGAGACGCTCAACTTCGACCTGGGCACGGGCCAGCGCATCGCCTTCGACAGTCTGTTCAGCGACCCCACGGCGGCCCTGGCGGTTGTGTCGGGCACGGCCCTGTCGCTGCTTCAAGTCGAACTTGGTACCACCTACGACCCGACAATAGCGGTGGAAGGCACAAGTCCGACGCCCGCCAACTACGTCAATTGGGCTTTGACGAACGGCGGCATCAAGATCACGTTCCCCCCGTACCAGGTCTCGTCGAGTGGAACCCTCTTGCCCACGGTGGTCGTGCCCTGGGATTCCCTGTTCCCGGTGATGGTCCCGACGGGCCCCGTCGCAAATCTGGCCGGCCTGTAGGTCCGCAGGCCGACGGAGCCTGCGACCGTTTCGGACCATCGCGGCGGCGCCGCCGCTCGGTCGATGCCTGACGCCGCCCGCCCGGGCCCGTAGACTTGCAGGGTCCGATCGGGCAGCTGAACGGTTGCAGGTCGGCCGTGCAGCGCCGAACCCCTGGTGTTCGGGCCGGCTCATCGGAGGGCCCAATGGCGGCTGAGTACAACGCAACGGTGTCGAGTCGGGTCGAAGTCGCGCCCGGCCTCATCATCCTGCGGGTTGCGCCGGACAAGTTCCCGCTCGAGTTCAAGTCGGGCCAGTACGTAGTTCTGGGGCTGAAGGCTTCCGAGCCGCGCATCGACGAGGCGGAGCCGGAGCTGCCGGGCGTCGTCGCAGCCCGACCGGCCGAGTCGCCTCGCCCCGGGCCGGTCGCGGCCGGACTCGGTTCCGGTTTGCCCCTTTCCGTCTCGGGAACACCCGAGAGCCGGGTGGCGGTTGACGCGCAGGCCGCGGCCGTCGCCCGCGCCGCCGCCGACCCCGACCGACTGATCCGGCGCGCCTATTCGATCGCGTCGGAGAGCCGCGCGGACGAGTACCTCGAGTTCTACCTCACCCTGGTTTTGAGCGGCGAGCTCACGCCCCGCCTCTTTGACCTGAAGATCAAGGACCGTTTGTACGTCGGGCCCAAGGCCGTCGGCGTCTTCACGCTCGACAAGGCGCCCGGCAAACACATCCTGATGATCGGGACCGGCACCGGGCTGGCGCCGTACATGTCAATGTTGCGCACGGAGCTGGTCTGCGGCGGACCCCGGCAGTTTGTAGTGGTTCATGGCGCGCGCTACTCGTGGGACCTGGGCTACCGCACGGAACTCACCGGGCTGGCCCGTCACTGCGGCAATTTCCATTACATGCCGGTCATCACCAGGCCCCAGGAGGACGCAACCTGGCGCGGCCGAAGCGGCTACCTGCAGGATCTGATCGCCTCGGACCAGATCCAGGCAGAGACCGGATTGCCGCTGACGCCGGACAATTTCGACATCTTCCTGTGCGGCAACCCGGGCATGATCGAGACGGTCATTGCCTGGGCGGAGGGCCGCGGCTTCATCCGCGACAAAGGGCACGACATCGGCACGCTCCACACCGAGCAGTACTGGTAGCTGCAGGCGGCGTGCTGGCCGGGGGCACCCGGGCGCAATCGACCCGGCCGGCGCCCCCATCGCAACGGATGCGGCACCGTTTGACACCGACGCGGCCGTGCCCCTAGACTCCGCGGCACATCCGAATACGGGCTGTGATCGGGACGAGTAACTCCGGGTGCCGGCAGAGAGAACCAGCGGTTGGTGCAAGCTGGAGCGGCAGATGGAACGAATGGACCCGTGAGCCTCCGGACCGAACCGCGAGCTTCCAGGGCTTGCCAGTAGGCTCCGGCGCAGCGCGCCAGCGATACAGGGCAGCACCGATCGGCGGGAGTCGCGTCGGGTGGCCACGGAGCGGGTAACCGCACCTCGGGCCGCAACGCGAGAGCCCGGCCCGTCGGCCAGAGAGCGGCATCGCCGAATGTGGGTGGCACCGCGGAAGGATCGACCTTTCGTCCCTGTGGACGAGAGGTCTTTTGATTCTCCGCCGCCTGGACCTCGCCGAAGGGCCGCCGGTTGCCACTCAAGTCGCAGTGGCCGCCGGGCCGGAAACGCGAAGACGGTCCGGCGGGGCGGCAGGGATGGCGCACACGAACCCGAAAGGCGAGGGGCGATACCGATGGCACGAAACGATCCGCTCAGTCTTCGCGAGGTCCGGCAGATGTCGGGCTCGGCCGACACGATCCTGTTGACCGCCACTCGCAACGCAGACCTCGAAACCCCGATCGGCGCCTTCATGCGCTTCGACGAGGGCGGCCCCGCCTTCCTGCTCGAGTCGGTGGAGGGCGGCGAGCGACTCGGCCGATACTCCTTCATCGGCGTCGGCCCCCGGCGCCTGCTGACGGTCCGCGACGGTCGGGCCACGATCCAGTCCCGGCCCCTGGGAGTGAGGGACTTTAGTCCCGACTTGCCGACCGAGACGTTCCCGACGCCGGATCCGCTCACGGCCCTGTGCCAGTTCCTGCCGAAGCGCCGGATCCTCCCCTCGACCGACATCCCGCGATTCCCCGGAGGGGCGGTCGGCGCGCTGAGCTACGATGCGGCCTCCACGTTCGAGCCGACGGTGCCACTGCCGGCAAGGGACCCGATCGGAGTCCCGTTGGCCGCCTTCCAGGAGACCGACCTCGTCCTCGTCTTCGACCACCTGGCCCACACGCTCTCGGCTGTAGCCTCGCTTCACACCGATACTCCGGACATCGAAGGCCGGTACGTGATCGCCGAGCGGGCCATCTTCGAAGCGCTCGAGCGGACCGCCCGGCCGACCGAGGTCGAGTTGGCGAGCCTGACGCGGCGGAGCCGATCGGGCGACGACGCAGACGGAAGAGACGACGGTTCCGCTGATGCGGAAAGCTCGCACGGTGCGGAGCCCGGCGACGGCAGCCGCTCAAACGAGGACGTCGCGTACGGCCTTCGGCAGATCGACGTGAGCCTGGACCGCGGTCAGTACGAGTCGGCGGTTCAATCGGCCAAGGAAGCAATCGCCGCCGGTGAGGCGATCCAGATCGTCCTGGCGCGGCGCCAGACCGTTGAGCGGCCGGTGATCGGCGGCGAGGGGCTCGACGCAGTGGGGCTGTATCGGGCGTTGCGGCGCGTGAACCCCAGCCCGTACCTGTTCTTCGTCCGGATGCCCGAGTTCACCGTGGTCGGAGCCAGCCCCGAGCTGCTCCTGCGGGTCGAGGGGGACCGCGTATCCACGCACCCGATCGCCGGCACGCGTCCCCGCGGAGCGAACCCGGCAGAGGACGACGCCCTGGCCGACGCCCTGCGGCGAGACCCGAAGGAACGGTCGGAGCACGTCATGCTCGTCGACCTGGGACGCAACGACCTTGGGCGGGTGGCCCGGGCGGGGACCGTGGCCGTGACCAAGTACATGGAAGTCGAGCGCTACAGCCACGTTCTGCACCTCGTGAGCAACGTGGAGGCGCGGCTTCGGCCCGACTGCGACGCGCTCGACGCTCTGCGGAGCATCTTCCCGGCCGGGACGCTTTCCGGCGCTCCGAAGGTTCGTGCGATGCAGCTGATCGCCGAAGCGGAGGGTGAGCGGCGCGGGCTGTACGGCGGGGCCGTGGGCTATCTCGGCTACGACGGCAATCTGGACACGGCCATTACGATCCGTTCCGCCGTCCTGCGTGACGACCGGATTCACCTCACGGCAGGGGCGGGCATTGTCGCCGGCTCGGTCCCGGAGCGCGAGTTCGAGGAGACGGAGCACAAGGCCGGGGCGGTGAGGCGCGCCATCGAGCTCGCCGTCGGCGAAGCGGTCGAGAGCTCCGGCATTGGCTCCGGCGGCGGGTCGGCTTTCGACCCCGTGGGGCAGGGGAGTGGCCCGGCCACGTCCCGCGCTGCCGTGTCTTCCGCCGACGCGGCTGCCGGTGTCGTGCGGCAGGAGGAACCGCGATGCTGCTGATGATCGACAACTACGACTCGTTCACCTTCAACCTCGTCCAGGCTTTCGAGGCGGCCGGCGCCGAGGTCCGCGTCCTGCGCAACGACGCCGTCGACCGGGCCGGCATCGAGGCCCTGGCCGCCGACCCCGAGGCTCGTCTGCGCGGCATAGTCGTCTCGCCCGGGCCGGGCGACCCCGACTCGGCCGGCGTCTCGATGGACGCGGTCCGGGTTGCCGTCGAACGCGGGATCCCGCTCCTCGGTGTGTGCCTCGGCATGCAGGCGATGGCCCGAGCATTCGGCGCCACCATCCGGCGGGCACCGACCCTCGTCCACGGCGAGGCCTCCGACGTCCGCCACGACCAGAAGGGCCTCCTGGCCGGAATGCCGTCCCCGTTCGCGGCGGCCCGCTACCACTCCCTGAGCGTGGCCCCGGACACGCTCCCGCCCGACTTCGTGGTCACGGCCCGGACCGTGGACGACTACGTGGTCATGGGCATCAGGCATCTTCGCGCCCCGGTCGAAGGGGTGCAGTTCCATCCCGAATCGGTGCTTACCCCTCACGGCCCGCACTTGCTGGCCAACTTCCTGAGGTCCTGTGGCGAGGGAGACGGCGCCCTGCTCGACCGGGCACCGGGCTCCTTCGCCCTGAACGGGATGGCAGGTAAGGTCGGCGCCGGAGCTGTCCGGGCCACGGGCGGACCCTGGGCCCTACCGGCCGTCGGTGCCCACGGAGGCGCCCGATGAGCGAGCAGGTGAGGGCGGCTCTCGCCGCCGTCGTCGGGGGTCGGGCGCTCTCGATGGAGCAGGCTCGCTCGGCCATGGGCTCGGTGATGGACGGAGAGGCATCGCCGGCGCAACTGGCGGCGCTGCTCGTGGCTTTGCGGATGCGCGGCGAAACCGTCGCGGAGCTGGCCGGTTTCGCGGCCGCGATGCGAGAGCGTGTGGTGCCGGTCCAGGCGCCGGACGGTGTCATCGACACCTGCGGCACGGGGGGCGACGGCAGCAACACCTTCAACATCTCCACGGCCGCTGCGCTCGTCGCGGCCGCGGCCGGCGTGCCGGTAGCCAAGCACGGCAACCGGGCCGTCACATCGGCCTGCGGCTCGGCAGACGTGCTCGAGGCGCTCGGCATCGCCACGGATCTCTCCCCCGACGAGGCGGCCACGGCGCTGCGCACCGAGGGGTTTGCCTTCCTCTTCGCACCGGCCTACCACCCCGCCATGAAGCACGCCGGCCCGACCCGGCGAGAGATCGGCATCCGAACGGCGTTCAACCTGCTCGGCCCGATAACCAGCCCAGCCGGCGCGCGCCGCCAGGTCGTGGGCGTGGGCGATCCGACCGCGGCCCCGAAGCTCGCCGAGGTGCTTCGACTCCTCGGCTCCGAGCATGCGGTCGTCGTCCACGGCAGCGGCGTGGACGAACTGCCGCTCGACGGGTCGGGCGTCCTCTACGACGTCACTCCGGCCGGCGTGACACGTCACGAGGTCGTGGCCGCCGACCTGGGCCTGGCGCCGGCGCCGCTTGCGGCCCTGTCCGGCGGAACACCGACCGAGAACGCGGCCTACGTCGAGGAGGTCCTGGCCGGTCGGGCCGGACCCCGTCGCGACGTCGTGCTGCTGAACGCCGCGGCAGCGTTTCTCGCCGCCGGCCGTGGGACCGGTCTGGGCGAAGGCATAGCCATTGCCGCGACGGCCATCGACACGGGCGCGGCGGCGTCCCTGTTGGAACGGCTGCGTGCGGCCAAGGTGGCCCGCGACGCGTCGAAGACGACCCGCGACGAGGCGGAGATGGAAGTCGCGCCGGCATGACGAACGTGGAGGGCCAAGGACGGGGCGGACGCCGACTCACGGCCGGGTCCGGCGCGGCCCGCGCCGGCGTCGTGGCGGAGATCGCCGAGCGGCGCCGCGCCGACGTCGACCGCGAGCTGGGACCGAAGACGTACGGTGCCCTCGCCATCGAGGCTGCCCGCCACTCGGCCCTGCCGGGCAACGCGCCACGACCGATCGTCGAGCGCCTCGCGGCTCCGGGTCTGCACCTGATCGCCGAGGTCAAGCGCCGCTCCCCGTCGGCCGGGCCGATCGCGGGCGACTCCGATCCGATCGCCTTCGCCAGAGCCTACGAGGCCGGTGGCGCGAGCGCCATTTCGGTCCTGTGCGAGCCGCACTGGTTCGGCGGCTCGGTGGCCGACCTGCGCGCGGTGCGGGCGGCGGTCACGGTGCCCGTCCTTGCCAAAGAGTTCGTGGTCGACGAGCGGCAGCTGCCGGTCCTGCGTTCGGCCGGGGCCGACATGGTCCTCCTGCTCGCGTCGGTCCTGCCGCCGGGGAAGCTCGCCCGCTTCGCCGAGCTGAGAT
>Ga0209777_10004845_pt1 | contig 15772 bp, 7 predicted proteins | sample FrelakmetHBP12HB_FD_187147 | JGI IMG/M metagenome (GOLD analysis project Ga0209777, IMG submission 187147) | Freshwater lake sediment microbial communities from the University of Notre Dame, USA, for methane emissions studies -HBP12 HB (SPAdes)... | ecosystem: Environmental > Aquatic >... | reverse complement strand
CGAAGCTCCGGGCGCGAGCGACCGGAGCTTCGTGGCCCTGGCGCGCGACGTCACGCTCCAGCACGTGGCCGAAGACGCCCTGCGGGCCAGCGAGGCCATGAATCGCCTCCTCGTCGAGGGGGCGGGCGCGGGCATCGCCTTCTTCGACCCCAACGGCACCATCCTGCACGTGAACGCCATCGGGGCGGCGCTGGCGGGCGGCACGCCGGCGGAGTTCATCGGCCAGTCGGTGCACGGGGCGAAGGCCGCGTTCGACGTCGGCGTCTTCGCGGCCCGGCTCGAGGAGGTGGTGAGCACCGGCGAGCCGCGGGAATACGAGGACAAGGTCCGGCTCTCCGGCGCGCGGCGCTGGTTCCTCTCGAAGTGGCAGCCGCTCAGGGACCGCGACGGCCGCCTCACGGGCGTGCAGGTGATCGCCCTCGACATCACGGCCCGCAAGCAGGCCGACGAGCGCGAGCGGGGCCTCGCCGAGAAGCTCCAGCAGACCCAGAAGCTCGAGAGCCTCGGCGTGCTGGCCGGCGGGATCGCGCACGACTTCAACAACCTGCTGAGCGGGATCCTCGGCAACGCCGACCTCGCGCTCCTCGAGCTGCCTCCCGGCTCCGCCGCGCGGCATCCGCTGGAGCAGGTCCTCGCCGGCGCGCGGCGCGCGGCCGACCTCACGAAGCAGATGCTCGCCTATTCGGGCCGCGGGCGGTTCGTCGTCGAGACCATCGAGCTCCCCCAGTTGGTCAAGGAGATGGGCTCCCTCCTCGAGGTCTCGATCTCGAAGAAGAACGTCCTCCGGTACGAGTTCGCCGGGAGCGTGCCCGCGGTGGACGTGGACGTTGCGCAGATCCGCCAGGTGGTGATGAACCTGATCCTCAACGCCGCCGAGGCGATCGGGAACGCGAGGGGCGTCATTGCCGTGCACATCGGTGCCACCAACTGCGAGGCGGGGGAGCTCGCGGACTACGTGCTCGGCGAGACCCTCGCCGCCGGCACGTACGTGTACGTCGAGGTGGCGGACACCGGATCGGGGATGACACCCGAGGTGCGCACCCGCATGTTCGAGCCGTTCTTCTCGACCAAGTTCGCGGGCCGCGGCCTCGGCCTCGCCGCGGTGCTGGGGATCGTGCGCGGCCATCGGGGCGCGCTGCGCATCGAGTCCCAGCCGGGGCACGGGACCACGTTCCGCGTCCTCCTCCCCGCGTCAGCCCGCAGCGCGCCTACCGACTCCCGCCGCGCCCCGGACCCCCACGCCTGGCGGGCCACCGGCGCCGTGCTGGTGGTGGACGACGAGGAGACGGTGCTGGCCACGAGCCGCCGGATGCTCCAGCGGATGGGGTTCGACGTGCTGGCCGCGAGCGGAGGGCGCCGCGCGCTCCAGCTCCTCGACGAACACGGCGGGCAGGTCCGTGCGGTGCTCCTCGACCTCACGATGCCCGACATGGATGGGGAGCAGACGTGCACCGAGATCCGGCGCCGCTGGCCTGACGTGCCGGTGATCGTCTCCAGCGGGTACACCGAGTACGAGGTCCTGCCCCACTTCGCCGCACACACCCGCATCAGCTTCGTGCAGAAGCCCTACGGGTACGACACGCTGGTGCACGCGATACGGGACGTGCTGGCGGACCCTCAGGGGACGGAGACGGACTGACCCGACGCGGCGCGTCAGGGGCGCCGCGTGTCGAGCACCTCCCGCACCGCCCGCAGCAGGTCGGCCACCGTCCACGGCTTCGCCAGGAACGGCACCCCGCCGTCCCGGAGCCGTTGCTCGTCCGCGGTGCGCGCGGCGTAGCCGCTGGTGAAGAGGACCGGCGCCACGTGGCCCCGCTCGCGCATCGCCCGTTCCAGCTGGGGCCCCCCCATCCTCGGCATCACCATGTCGGACACCACCAGCGCCACCGAGCGGCCCTCCGCGCTGAGCACGTCGAGCGCATCGAGCCCATTCGCGGCGGTCAGCACCCGGTAACCGTGCTTCTCGAGGGCACGGCGCGCGAACGCCCGGAGCGCCTCCTCGTCCTCCACGATCAGCAGCGTCTCCGTCCCGCGCGGCAGCGCCGCCGCCGTCTCTCCCGGCTCGCCCGGGGTGGCGCTGGCCCGCGCCGGGAAGTGCACCCGTACGGTGGTCCCTTCGCCCAGCGCGCTGTCCACGGTCACGAACCCGCCGTGGTCCTGCACCAGCCCGAAGAGCACCGCCATCCCGAGCCCCGTCCCGGCCCCCGGCTCCTTGGTGGTGAAGAACGGCTCGTAGAGGCGCTGCCGCACGTCCTCCGTCATCCCCGAGCCGGTGTCGCTGACCGACAGCACCACCCACGCCCCCGGCGAGCCGGCGCCAAGCAGCTCGCAGTCGTCCCGGCCGAGGGTCACCGCCTCCACCGCGATGGCGATGGTCCCGCTCCCGCTGATGGCGTCGCGCGCGTTGGTGACCAGGTTCATCAGGATCTGGTCGATCGCGCCCGGATCGCCGCGGATGGACGGGCCCGGCGAGGCCGCCCGCACCACCAGCTCGATGTCCTCGCGCAGCAGGCGGCGCACCAGCCGGGCGAAGTCCGTAGCCGCCTCGCCGAGCGCCAGCGTGCGCGTGGCCAGGCGCTGGCGCCGGCTCACCGCGAGCAGCTTCTGCGTCAGGTCGGCCCCGCGGCGTGCCGCCGTCTGGATGTTCTGCACGTCCTGCAGCACCGGCGCCCCGGGTGCCAGATCCGCCAGCACCAGCTCCGCGCTCCCGATGATGGCGGTGAGCAGGTTGTTGAAGTCGTGGGCGACGCCGCCCGCGAGTCGGCCCAGCTCCTCCATCTTCTGCACTTGCCGAAGCTGCCCCTCGATGGCCGTCTCCCGCGTCACGTCGCGCGCCACGGCCACCAGGCTCGTCACGGCCCCGCCCGGATCGCGGACCGGCGAGATGGTCGTCTGCTGCTCATAGAGCGTCCCGTCCTTGCGGCGGTTCGTCATCCGCCCCTGCCACACCCCTCCGGCCAAGACCATCGCCCACAGCCCCTCGTAGAAGTCCTGGTCCTGCCGTCCGCTCTTCAGCACCCGCGGCGTGCGGCCCGCCACCTCCGCGCGGGCGTAGCCGGTGATCCGCTCGAACGCCGGATTGACGTACTGGATCGCGCCCCGCACGTCGGTGATGATGACGATCTCCGTCGCCTGCTCGATCGCCGCGACGAGCAGCGAGCGCTCGGCCTCGCTGTGACGCTGCTCGTCCTCGCGCTCGAGCCCTTCCAGCGCGTACGAGAGGTCCGCAGCCACCTCGTCGAGGAGCTTGAGTTCCTGCGCGTCGAAGAACTGCGGGTCGGCGGCGTGCAGGCTGAACACCCCGACCACCCGCCCGTGCATGCTCAGCGGGAGGGCGGCGTTGGCGCGGAAGCCGCGGGCCAGCGCCACCTCCCGCCACGGCGCCATCGCGGGGTCGGACGCGATGTCGCCGCTGGTCACGGTGCGCCCCTCGCGGACCGCGCGCCCCGTCGGGCCCCGCCCCATCGGCTCGTCCAGGACGCTGACGCGCAGGCCCTCGAGGTAGCCCTGCGCCGCGCCCGCCCACGCCACCGGCCGCACCGCGTCCCCCTCCACCATCCCGATCCACGCCAGCCGGAACGTCCCCACATCCACGGCGACCCGGCACACCTCGCGCAGCAGCGCGTCCCGCTCGCGCGTGCGCACGATCGTCTCGTTGATCTGGCTCAGCACCGCGTACAGCCGGTTGAGGTCGGCGATGCGCCGCTCGTGCCGCCGCCGCTCGCTGATGTCGCGGATGATCCCCTGCAGGTACTGCTGGCCCTCGATGACGATCAGGCGCGCGCTCGCCTCGACGGGGAAGAGCGCGCCGTCCTTGCGCCGGTGCGTGACCTCGTAGACCGCCCCGCCCCGCTCCGCCACCTCCCGCATCGTCCAGTCCACGTCCGCCTCGGCGCCGGGGCCGCGCAGGTCGGCGATCGTCAGGCCCAGCATCTCCTCCCGCGTGTACCCGTACACCTCCAGCGCGCGCTCGTTGGCGTCCACGATCCGCCCGCTCCGGTCGGACAGGAAGATCATGTCGTTGGCGAAGCGGGTGAGGAACTCGTAATGCCGCGCCAACGCGCGCCGTTCGACCTCCCCCTCGTACAGCTCCTGGTAATGGCGCAGCGCCCGCTGGCGCCACAGCGCCCAGGCGACGGCCGCCGCCCCCACGAGGAGCGCCAGCAGCAGCAGCACCATGGAGAGGGTGCGCGCGCGGAGCGGCTCCCGTACCTCGGCGGCATCGACCTTCGCGACCAGCGCCCACGGCGATCCCGGCACCTGCCGGAGCGCCGCGAGAACGGGTGCGCCGCGGTAATCCCGCACCTCGACGAGCCCGCTGCGCCCCGAGGCCGCCAGCGCGGCGGCCACCGTGGTGTCGGCGACGGGCAGGCGCAGCCGGAGCGCCGTCGTCGCCGCCTGGTGGCGCACGTCGTTCAGGAAGACGACGTCCCGGCCCTCGCGCTGCACGAGGAGCACCTCCGCCGTGCGGCTCGGCAAGGGCCAGGCGCGCAACAGGGGGTAGAGGAACTGCTCTGGATCGATCTGCAGCACCACCGCCGCGAAGGCCGTGCGGTCCCCGTCCTCGAGGCGGTGCAGCGGGGCGACGAGGTCGAGGCGGACCGGGCCCTCGGGACCGCCGGCGCGGTGGAGGGTGCCGAAGGTGACCGCGCCCGACCGCAGCGCCTCCGCGACCGTCGCACGCGTCGTGGAGTCGGCCGGGTAGCCGGCCGCGCCGGCCTCCACGCGCACCAAGCCCGCGGCGTCCACGATGGCGGCGTGCGCATAGCCGCGGCCCATCAGCGTCCGGAGCCACTCCCGGAGCCGCTCCGGGCTCACCGTCCCCGGCCGGCCGCGGACGAAGATCTCGAGGCCGCGTATGGTGTTGGGGCTCTGGCGGATCATGTTCGCGTCCGCCAGGCGCTCGGTGCGCCACTGCACCATCTGCTGCAGCTTGAGGTCCGCCACCGCCGAGACGGATTCCCCCGCCTCGCGCCAGACCGCATCCGCCTGGCGGAGGTACCAGAGCACACCCGTCCCGCCGATCCCCGCGATGCATGCGAGGAACACGGCGACGAGCGGCCAGGCCGGCCCCGCCTGAGCGGGCCGGGCCGGCGCGGCGGACGCCGGCGACGCGGGGAGCGGCGGGTGGGCCACCGGCTACGCGGCCCTCTCCCGGTGCGCGTCCCAATACACCGCGCTACCGAGCAGGAGGAACGTCCCGAGGCCGATCCAGTTGCTCCACGCCCCCATCCACGCGCCGATGCCAAGCGTGGCGACGCGGGTGAGGTCCGGCACCAGCACGATGTGCGCCGAGTCCTCGATGAACTTGAGGAGCGCCGCCAGCACCCCCACCAGCGCCCCGCCGGCGATGAACCCAGAGGCGATCAGCGTCCCCTTCTCGTGCCGCGCCTTCGCCAGCGTCGCGTCCGGCGACGAGCGCTGCAGCAGCCAGGCGATCGCCGCCCCCAGCACCAGCGGGGAGTTCAACTCCATCGGGAGGTACATGCCGAGCGCGAAGGCGAGCCCCGACACGCCGCACAGCTCGCTCGCCGCCGCGAACACCGCCCCGATCCCGTACAGGAACCAGGGCGCGCCGCCCGTGCCCATCACCCCGCGCAGCACCGCCGCCATCGCGTTGGGCTGCGGGGCGGGCAGGGGATGCGGGTGCAGCGGGCCGGGCGAGAACCCGTACACCTTCGCCATCAGGAGGATGACCGCCGTCGTCGCGGCCGACGCCACCACCGCGCCGAGGATGTTCGAGATCTCGACCCGCCGCGGCGTGGCGCCGAGCCAGTAGGCGATCTTGTACTGCGTCACCAGCGAGCCGCTCATCGACAGCGCGGTGCACACCACCCCGCCGATGAGGAGCACCTGCAGCATCCCGCCCGCGCCCGAGAGGCCAAGCGCCGAGAGGACCACTGCCGTCACGATGAGCGTGGTCAGCGTCATCCCCGAGATCGGGGTGATGGAGATCATCGCGATCGCCCACGCCGAGACCGCGGCAAAGAGAAAGGCGATGACCAGCGTCATGACCGTCGAGAGAGCGGCGAGGGTCGTGGCGCGCGGGTCGCCCGCGAGGACGGAGAAGCGGAAGTAGAGGAAGATCAGCAGCCCCGTCCCGAGGATCCCGAACAGCACCCCCGACATCGGCAGCGCCCGGTCGGTCCGCACCGGTTCCGCCGACGCCCCTTGGCCCTTCGCCAGGCGCGCGACCTCGCCGAAGGCCTGCTTCGTCGCCTGGAGGATGACCGGCGACATCTTCAGGATCGAGAGGATCCCCGCGGCGAAGATGCCCCCGATGCCGATCGGCCGGACGTACTCGAAGAAGATGTCCTCGGGCGGCATCTGGGCCAGCGGCACCGTCCCCCCGGCGATCACCCCCGGCACCCAGTGGCCGAGGTACGCGAACAGGGGGACCAGCACGAAGAACGAGATCATCGAGCCGGCGAAGATGATCGACGCGTAGTTGAGCCCCATGATGTAGCCGAGGCCGAGCACCGCAGCCGACGTGTTCATCGTGAAGACGGCCTTCACCTTCGACGTGAAGCCGTCGAGGAAGCCGATGGACGCCGTGGAGAAGTTCTCCACCCAGCCGTGCATCGAGGGGCCCACGAAGTCGAACAGCGCCGCCACCACCGCCGAGTACGACAGCACCACGGCGCTGCGCCCGCCGCGGTTCCCCGCCACCAAGATCTCGGTCGTGGCCCGCGCCTCGGGGTACGGCAGCTTCCCGTGCAGGTCGCGCACGAAGTACCGCCGGAAGGGCGCGAGGAAGAAGACGCCCAGCACCGCGCCGAGGAGGGGAACGAGGAAGATCTGCCAGAAGGACGAGCGGCTCTCGAGGCCGAGGATGTACACCGCCGGCATCGTGAAGACGGAGCCGCCCGCCACGATCCCCGAGGTGGCGCCGATGGCGAGCACGTTCACGTTCTCGAGCAGCGTGGAGGCGCGGCGCTGCAGCGCCTTCACCATCATCACCGAGAAGCCGACGGCGAGGATCGAGATCGGGATCGCCGACTCGATCCCCTGCCCCAGCTTGAGGGCGATGTACGTCGCGGCGGCGGAGAAGATCAGCGACCAGAGGATCCCCTGCACGACGGAGCGGAGGGTGACCTCGAGGGTCGCGGACGTTACCGGCACCACCGGCTCGTACGTCTCGCCGGCCGCCAGCTCGCGGAAGGCGTTCTCGGGGAGGCGGAGGTCGTCAGTCGGCACGGTACTGCTCCATCACGGAGGCGATGACCCGGCGCGAGAGGGCGTGGTAGCCAGGCTCCGCCGCGGCGAAGATCTCCCGCGCCAGCGCCCGCGTCCGCACGTGCCGTCCCAGGGCGGTGTAGAGCGGACGCAGGTACTTCATCCGGCCCACGCGGGAGAGGACCTTCCGCACCCGGCGGAACACCGGCTCGTAGTCGGAGCCCGCCGCGATGACCAGCCACTCGACCAGCAGCTCGTGATTGCCGCGGGCGCTCAGCTTCAGGTTCGCGTCGAGCCACGCGCACGCGTTGGCGCCCAGCTCCCGCGGCAGGTGCTGCAGGTAGACCAGCATCTCCGGCGGGGTCCACGCGGCGACCTGCGCCGGCGTCGGCCGCGCGCCACCTGCAAACCCCTCCGCGAGCGCCGTCAGCGCCGCGAGGCTCGCCGAGCGGAAGACCGGCGCGTTGGCCGGCATCCCCACCCCGTACAGCCATTCCTGGGCGCCCACCTGCGCCGCGACGCCGGGCAGCTCGGCCTCAAGGAAGGCGAGGAAGTCCTCCGTCGTGATCGACGTGAAACGGAATCGCCCGAGGTACGCCTGGAGGAAGCGGCCGAACCGCTCGCGCCCCGCGGTGCGCTCGAGGAGGGTGACGAACCGCGCCCCCTTCTCGTACGGGATGGACGAGTACGCCTCGTCAGGGTCCACCCCCGCCAGCTCGGTCCGGAGCCGCGTCAGCGGCGAGTCGGCGCCGAAGCGCGCCACCGACTCGTCGAGGGCGTTCTGGCCGATGGTCCACGCTACGGCCAGGGCCTCCGCCCCGTGCAGCGCCTCCACGATGCGGCGCTCCGCCCACACCGTGAAGCCCTCGTTCAGCCAGAAGTGCTCCATGGTCGCGTTGGTCACGAGGTTCCCCGTCCACGAGTGCGCCAACTCGTGCGCCACCACGTCCACCAGCGAGCGGTCGCCCGCCAGGAGCGTGGGGGTGAGGAACGTCATCCGCGGATTCTCCATCCCGCCGTACGGGAACGACGGCGGCAGGACGAGCATGTCGTAGCGGTCCCAGGGGTAGGGCCCGAAGAGCGACTCCGCCGTCGTGATCATCCCCTCCACGCCGGCGAACTCCCACGCCGCCGCCTCGACCGTCGCCGGCTCCGCCCAGACCCGCGCGCGGGGGCTGAGGTCGCGGGAGGCGAGGTCCCCGACCGCGAGGGCGAGGAGATACGAGGGGATGGGCTGCGGCATCTCGAAGAGCCACGTCCGGGTGCCCGGCCGGGGACCAGCCTTCGTCCCCGCGGGCCCCGCCGACATCACCGCCGCCAGCGCCTCCGGGATCGTCACCTCGGCGGAGTAGGGCGTCCGCATGTACGGGCTGTCCTGGCAGGGGAGCATCGCCCGGGCGTTGATGGACTGGCACTGGCTGAACAGGAAGGGGTGCTTCTTCCCCTCCGTCTGCGCCGGGTCGAGCCACTGGAGCGCCGCGCTGTCGGGCGCGGTCTCGTAGGCGATCTCGACCGCCTTCGTGCCGGCAGGCAGGCCAAGCCGCAGACGCCGGCCGAGGATCGGCTCCTCGTCGCCCAGCGCGTGCGGGACCGGCCGGCCGTCGCCGGTCCGCACCGAGAGGATTCTCAGCCCCTTGGTGTCGAGGTCGAGGTCCCCCTGCGCGGGGCCGCCGAGGTCGAGAAGGGCCCGGCCGGCGAGCACCCGCCGGGCGAAGTCCACGTCGCAGGCGATCGCGAGGCGGCGCGTGCGCGGCTGGTCGGCGTCGAAGTAGGAGTGGGGATCGAGACGGGCCATGCCAAGCTCAAGGGCTGATGGTGGAGGACCGCGCGGACCGACGGCGCACGAAGGACGGCGCACGACGAACGGCGCACGAGGAGCGGCGCACCGTGGAACGGCGCACGGGCGCACGGGTGACCCTGCAAAACGTGCGCCGCGGGAGGCCGGGGCGCCAGCCGGAGGGCCGACCCTTGACGCGTCACCCGCAAGGGGCCCTCTTGGACGGTGGGACGTTCGGGCCGGCTCGACCGGCCGGGTGGCGCAGGCAGTGCGCAGTCCACTATGCGCGCTCCACGGTGCGCTCCACCGTGCGCGGTCAGCGGTCCACGGTTCATGGTGTGTGGCGAGAGGAGCCCTTCATGAGCACCACAGGCGCGCAGGGCGGCGGGATCGGCCGCCGCGATTTCCTCAAGATCGGCGGCGCCGCCACGGCCGGCATCCTGGCCGGTGGCGTCGTGCCGGAGCCGGCGCAGGCGGCGCCGGCCCTGCCCCACAATCCGGCCACCCAGGCGGCCATGCCGACCCGCAACCTCGGCAAGACCGGCTACCGCCCCGGGATCTTCTCCCTCGGCGGGCAGGCGGCCGTCGAGCAGCCGAACAACGATGCCGTGGCCGTCCCCATCGTGGACCGCGCCATCGAACTCGGCGTCAACTACGTGGACACCGCCGCGGCGTACGGCGGGAACGACCGCTGGAGCCAGCGGTATATCGGCCAGGTGATGCGGCAGCGCCGGAACCAGGTCTGGCTCTCCTCCAAGACGCACGACCGCAGCCGCGACGGCTCGCTCCGCCTCCTCGACGAGTCGCTCCGCCTCCTCAACACCGACCACCTCGACCTCTGGCAGCTCCACAACATCTCGCGGATGCAGCAGGTCGAGCAGATCTTCGGCCCCGGCGGCGCGATCGAGGCGCTCACACAGGCGCGCGAGCAGCACATGGTCCGCTTCCTCGGCTGCACCGGACACGCCGACCCCGCGGTGCTGATGGAGATGCTGCGCCGCTTCCCCTTCGACACCATCCTGATGGCGCTCAACGCCGCCGACCGGCACCACCTCTCGTTCGCGGCGGAGCTGCTCCCGATGGCGGTCGAGCGGGAGATGGGGATCATCGGGATGAAGATCCCGGCGCGCTCGCGGATCCTCTCGACGTGGACTCCGCCGCCGCCGAGCCCGCAGCCCGGCTTCGAGGGGAACGCCACGGGCGCCGGCGCGATCACCATCCGCGAGGCGATGTACTACACCCTCTCGCATCCGGTCAGCACCGTCATCATCGGGTGCGACTCCATCGCGCAGGTGGAGGAGAACGTCCGGCTGGCACAGGCCTTCACGCCGCTGAGCGAGGCGCAACTCACCGCCCTCGCCGCACGCACCGAGCCGGTGGCGCGGCAGGCGCTCTTCTTCCGGACCTGGAGCTAGGCGGCGCTATCACGGGCTGAGCGGCGCGGGCGCGCCGCTCGGCCCCGCCGGTCCCCCCACATCGTTCAACCCGTCCGGGGCTCCGCCCTCGCCGGCGGCCGTCGCCCCACCGGGGGCTTTCTTGGTCTGTTTATTTACGACTACTTGACTCGGAATTGGCGCTGGGGTCCATGGTCTGCGGGTCGCCACGGGCAGGGGGCTGTGCGTAGCTTGTACGGTTCACCACTCTGGGCCGGACGTGGAGGTGGGATGTTCTACGACACGGGCTGTTACGGCCGCGTGCTGCTGGGGAGCGTGAGCGCCGACGTCGCGGCGCGCCTCGCGGCACTGCCGGGCGAGTGGCTGGAGTACGATGCCGACGAGGGGGCGATCGTCGTGCGGCACATCCAGCCGACGGCGGGTCCTTCGCTGCCGACGATCGCGGGGGAGCTGGTGCGCATCCTCGCTGAGGTGCCGGCGGCACAGCAGGCGCTGATCCAGGGCGGCGACCTCTTCGTGCACACGGAGAGGTCGGCGCAGCTGGTCCGCCTGCGGGTCGAGCAGGGCGGGGCGCTGCACGTGCGCTGGGCGCACCCCGACTACGCGAAGGCGCGGCGGCAGGCGTACGTGCGCGGCGCGGAGTCGCTGGTGGACCCGCGCATCCAGCGGCTGAACGGCGGCGTGCGGTTCACCGCGGCCGACGCGGGGAGCGCCGCGAAGGAGCTCGAGGCCCTCGCCGACGCGTACGAGGGGCTCTATCCCGAGGGGGAGTGCCGCGTGACGACGGGCTCGGGTGGCGCCGTCCAGGCCGACCTCGCGGAGGTGAACCTCGACGTGGACCTGCTCCTCACGCGCCTCGAGCAGCTCGCGGCGCCCGGTACCCTCGTCGGGCAGGTGGAGATCAGCTCCTTCGCCGGCGAGGCCCCCGAGCGCTACGCGCGGTTCGTGTTCGAGAGCGGCCGGACGTACATCCAGCGGCCGGTGCTGTGGCAGTCGGACACGTGAGCCGTCAGCCATCAGCCGTCAGCCATCAGCCATAAGCCGTCAGCCGTCAGCCATCAGCACCCTATCACCTATCACGCATCGCTTATCACCCATCACCCATCACCCATGACCCATCACCCATGACTCTCGATTACGGTCTGTCCGAAGAGCAGCGCGCCATCCGCGACCTGGCGCACGAGATCGCCGAGAACGAGCTGCGCCCCGTCGCGGCGAAGTACGACGCGAGCGGGGAGTTCCCCTGGCCCGTCGTCGAGACGATGGCGAAGGCGGACCTGTTCCGGACGTTCATTCCGGAGGAGTACGACGGCATCGCCGGCGGCACGCCGACGATGAACCTCGTGCTGGTGACGGAGGAGCTCTCGCGGGCCTGCGGCGGCATCGCCCTCGCCCTCGCCGGCACCGCGCTCGGCGCGATGCCGATCCTCCTGGGCGCGAGCGAGGAGCAGAAGAAGCGCCTCCTCCCCGACGTCGCAGCGGGGAAGCGGCTGGCGGCGTTCGCCCTCACGGAGCCGGAAGCGGGCTCCGATGCCGGCGGCGTCCGGACCACCGCGCTGAAGGACGGCGACCACTACGTCCTCAACGGGACGAAGCAGTGGATCACCAACGGCGGCGAGGCGGAGATCTACACCGTCATTGCCCTGACCAACCCCTCGAAAGGGCCGCGCGGCGCGAGCGCCTTCATCGTCGAGAAGGGGACGCCGGGGTTCACCTTCGGGAAGAAGGAAGACAAGATGGGCATCCGCGCCTCGGCGACGCGGGAGCTCGTCTTCACCGACTGCCGCGTGCCCGCCGAGAACCTCATCGGACGCGAGGGGACGGGCTTTATCACGGCGATGCGGACCTTCGACGCCTCGCGCCCGGGCGTGGGGGCGCAGGCGCTGGGCATCGCGCAGGGCGCGCTCGAGCTGGCGGTCGCGTACGCGTGCGTGCGGCGGCAGTTCGGCTCGCCCATCTCGGCGTTCCAGGGGCTGCGCTTCTCCCTGGCGAACATGGCCACGCAGATCGAGGCGGCGCGGGCCCTCATCTACGCGACGGCGCGCCACATCGACGCCGGCCCGAAGGAGCGGCCGACCCTCTATTCGGCCATGTCGAAGCTCTTCGCCTCCGACGTCGCGGTGCAGGTCACCATCGACGCGCTCCAGGTGTTCGGCGGCTACGGCTACATGCGGGACTACCCTATCGAGAAGTACATGCGGGACGCCAAGATCACGCAGATCTACGAGGGCACCAACCAGATCCAGCGCGACGAGATCTCGAAGATCCTGATCGGCGAGCAGATCTCGAGAGGCGGACGAAAGTAGGCGCACGGACAACGGCGCACGAGAAGCCGCGCACGGGAAGCGGCGCACGGACAACGGCGCACCGGCGCGCCGATAGACGCCTACCATGAACGCGGCCCCGCCAGACTTGCGTCAGCGGGGCCGTTGTGCGCCGTTCTCCGTGCGTCGGTGCGCCGCCCTTTGGTGCGCGTTCTTCCGTGCGCCGTCTCTCGTGCGCCGCCCTCCTCGCGCCGTCCTACCGTGCGCCCCTCACCTCGTCAGCCGGTACAGCAGGATCGCCGAGCGCTTGATCTGGAGCGGCAGGCTGGCAAGGTCGATCCACTCCCCCGGCGCGTGCGAGCTGCCGCCATACGCCCCGAGCCCCGACAGGGCGTCGGTGTAGGGCGCCACGAACGACGCGTCCGACGCCCCCCGCTCCTCCGGCGGCAGGATGCGCATCGGCGGCTGGCCGAGGTCGCGGGTGACGGCGTTCAGTTGCTCGAACAGGCGTCGGTTCCCCTCCGTCGGCGCCATGTTGGGGTAGCCGTCGTCGAAGGTGATCGTGGCCGAGGTGCGCGGGAGGTGGTCGGCGACGATGGCGCGCATCTTCTCCCGCACCCGCAGCTCCTGGTCGGCGTAGAGGGTCCGCAGGTCCCCTTCCACCAGTGTGGTGTGCGGGACGACGTTCGTCTTCCCCTCGGCCGTGCCGCGGTCGTTCTCGAGCCGGGCGGCGGTCCCCCCGACGATGACGCCGGCGCTATAGGTGACGTACGGCTCCCGCAGCTCGTCGTGGAAGCGGTGGAGGATGCGCGCCGCCTCGTAGATCGCGCCGCTCCCCACGTCCGGCGCGAAGATCCCGGAGGTGTGCGCCGTGATCCCCGTCGTCTCGAGCCGCCAGCCCGTGCTGCTCCGCCGGGCGATGGTGGCGTAGTCCCCCGCCGAGTCGCGCACCGCCGCCTCGAACTCGAGGGAGACGTCGCTGCGATGCGCCGCCTCGATGAGGTCCCTCCGCGACACCGACAGCGGGCGGCCCGCCGCCTCCTCGTCGCCCGTGAAGAAGACGATCACCCGCGTGCCGTCGAGCGCGCCCGCCGCGGCGAGCGCCTTGAGGGCGTACAGGATGATGAGGTTGCCGCCCTTCATGTCGTTGGTGCCGGGGCCCACCGCGCGGTCGCCCTGGCGCACGAAGCGCTGGAAGGGGCTGTCGGCCTCGTAGACGGTGTCGAGGTGGCCGATGAAGAGCACCCGCTTCCCGTGCGTCCCCGCGCGCTCGGCGACAAGGTGGCCGGCGCGGTGGAGCGAGTCGGGCATCGGGATCCAGCGTACCGCGAAGCCGAGGGCGGCGAACTCCGGCTCGTAGAGGCGCCCCACGGCGCGCACGCCCGCCACGTTCAGCGTCCCGCTGTTCACGTCCACGGTGCGCTGGAGGAAGCCGATTGCCTCCTCGGCGTGCGCGTCCACCCACGCGGCGATGCGCCGCTCGGCGGGGGCGAGGGCCTGGCCGCGGGCAGTGCTCGGGCCGGCGGTGGCGACGAGCAGGGCGAGCGCGGCGCCACGACCGAGGCGCAGGAGCGGTGAGGCGGCGGGTACGGCGTGCGTGCGCGACATGGCAGGTCTCCGGAAGTGCCGTTCCCTTCCCGCCCTGCTGGGCTCGCACCACACGCGGGAGGGGCCGACCCCGCGAAGATACGGGCCCGGTGCCAAGCCGACTACTGCCGGGGCGCGGCGAGTGGTAGCTTCGCGGGAGCCGCCCCGCGCGCCGTGCGGGCGGCCCGCCCGACGCCTCCCCGGGAGAGTCCCATGCGCGTCGTCACCGCCGCCCTGACCGCCATCATCGCCGTCGCAATCGCCGCCGCGCCCCTCGCGGCCCAGAACCCGCCGCGCGCGCCGGCCGCCGCGCCGACCGCGCCCGCCGGCTCCGACGTCCGCATCCGCGAGATCGTCACCGCGGTCTCGGCAGACCGCCTCCGCGCCGACGTCACGCGACTCGTGGGCTTCGGCACGCGGCACACCCTCTCCGACACCGTCTCCCAGACGCGCGGCATCGGCGCGGCCCGCCGCTGGGTGAAATCGGAATTCGAGCGCATCTCCGCCGCGTGCGGGGGCTGCCTCGAGGTGTTCTACGTCAGCGGCATGGTGGGCCCGACGCCGCGCATCCCCCAGCCCACGAACGTCGTCAACGTGGTCGCGGTGCAGCGCGGCATCTCCGACACCGGCCGCTACGTGATGATGAGCGGTGACATCGACAGCCGCATCAGCGACCCGCAGAACGCCACCGACTCGGCGCCCGGCGCGAACGACAACGCCAGCGGCCTCGCCGGCACCCTCGAGGCGGCCCGCGTCCTCACGCACTACCGCTTCGCCGGCAACGTCGTCTACGCCGCCCTCTCCGCCGAGGAGCAGGGGCTCAACGGCGGGCAGATCCTGGCGCAGTGGATCCAGCAGCACGGGTGGCGCCTCATCGGCGTCCTCAACAACGACATGATCGGCAACGTGCAGGGCATCGACGGGATCACCGACAACTCCACGGCGCGGGTCTTCTCAGACCCCGTGCCCCCGACCGAGACGGAGCAGGAGCGCACGCGGCGCCGCTCGACCGGCGGCGAGGTGGACGGCGTCTCCCGCCAGCTGGCGCGCTACGTGGACCGCATCGCCGACCAGTACGTGCCGGCGCTCGATGTATGGATGATCTACCGCCTCGACCGATTCGGGCGCGGCGGGCACCACCGCCCCTTCGCCGACCTCGGCTACCCCGCGGTGCGGGTGATGGAGACGCACGAGAACTACAACCGCCAGCACCAGAACGTCCGCGACGAGAACGGCATCCACTACGGCGACGTGCTGGAGGGCGTGGACTTCGCCTACGCGGCCAAGATCACCTCGCTCGACGTCGCCACCCTCGCGGCGCTGAGCTGGGCGCCGGCGCCGCCTCGCACGGTGCGGCTCACCGGCGCGGGCCAGCCCGCGGCGATCCTCGCCTGGGCGGCCCCCGAGGACTCCTCGGACGTGGCGGGGTACCGCGTCTACTGGCGGCGGACCGACTCGCCGACGTGGGACTCCTGGGAGGACGTGGGGACGGCGACACGCCACGTGTTCGCCGGTCGCATCGTGGACAACTACTACTTCGGGGTGGCGAGCATCTCCCGCGAAGAGATCGGAAG
>Ga0209777_10004844_pt1 | contig 15772 bp, 12 predicted proteins | sample FrelakmetHBP12HB_FD_187147 | JGI IMG/M metagenome (GOLD analysis project Ga0209777, IMG submission 187147) | Freshwater lake sediment microbial communities from the University of Notre Dame, USA, for methane emissions studies -HBP12 HB (SPAdes)... | ecosystem: Environmental > Aquatic >... | reverse complement strand
CGACTTTGGCTTTTTCTGCGGTTTCCTTGGTTTGCTGGGCTTGGGATAATCCGAACAGGGCACCAGCCGCGATACCGGCCGGGACTACACCTGCACCACCAGCCGCAAGAACGGCCGGAACGGCTACCGATGGGGCCAACATTTCAGCACCCTGGAAAAGCCAATCTTTTAAAGGACTCTTAAACTCGGGACGTTCTTCTCCCTTACGTGCCCATTCAGTTACGGCTTTCCCTGCTTCCGGGATAGTCTCACCCGGCCCCGCAAACTGCATGGACTGTCCGACCATCTCCGGCAACCTTCGCCTGAATCCAGAATACAAACCTTGGAGAAAGGTACTGACTATTCCAGGTTCGGGCGGGGCCTGCGGCTTTGCGGGAGGAGGTTGATTCGGCATGAATTGTTCTTCAAGGGTCTTCTCGGGCGGCTTGAACATGACGTTCAAAGCCGGATCACTGAATTGAGATTGCGGTAGACCTGCCTGTGGCGGAGCAGAAGCCGCAGGAGGAGCCGCCGCCATTTTCGGTTTCGACATGATATTCAGGGCTGGGTCGGCAAACGAAGGCATACCCGTCCCCATGTCTGGATTAGGAACTTGAGAGACTTTGAATAATTGTCCAAGAGCCGGATCGATTTCTGGCATTGTTATTCCTTAAAAATTAGCCCAAACGTGGCCCGCTTTTTCTACTTCCATTCTGGCCTGAGCGGCCGCTTCCGGGGTCACAGGCAATCCCTGGGTCCGCCTTGTTGATGCCCACTGGCTATATGTAAAGACTTGCTTTCTTTCGGAAGTGGCCTTATGAAGGATTTTCGTGTACTGAGCAATATTGCTTTGGAGCTGTTGCCTTCTCGCATTGACCATCGCAGATATTTCCTGTTCTGTTTTTCCTGATAGCCTTGCGTCGCTGGCCTCTTTATAAATATCTCTTTCGGTTTCGTTGAACATAGAGGCAATTCCGGCATGAGCTTCGGGAGTCAATAAAGGCGCACCGCGAGTTATCTCTTTGATTTCCCCTCCGGGTAATTGCTGAATCGTTGCGGTTTGACCTTCGCCCATTGGGATACTGTGGATGGTTGGTGTTCTAAGATGCTCAGCCTGGGCTCCGCGTAATGCCGCCTCTGATGGAGCAAGCCCGGCCTGAGTTGTGGCACTTGTCATAGACGCGGCCGCATTCATCTGGTTAGGGGATATCCCCCCCGCTTGAGAAGTAACCTGGCCAACAAATTTATCGATCAATGGCTGCATCTGGTCCGTGATTGATTTTACTCCTCCGGGTTCGCTCCGGGGAAAGAACATGGCGTGATGTTTTCCCTCTTTGTCGATCCAGATACCGCCATCGACTGCGTGTTCATCAAACCATTTGGTATCGGGTAGCTCCAAACCGCCTCGTTGTTTCCCTTCCACTCCCGGTCCCATCAATTCGGATTTACCACGAACAAGACCTTCCTCACGGGCACTTTGATACGGTCCCGCAAATTGCTCTTGAAAGTCTTGATGTGCCTGTTTGACCTTATCATTTACGGTCGTTGGAGAAACGAAAGTCCCCATGTTCGGGGCAATGGGAGAAGTTGGTGCAGGAGCCACTGGTGCAGGAGGCGTCCACGGAGTATGCCCTGGCGCAAGTGAAGGAGCCACCATCGATAAAAGACTTTGATTCGGCTGAGCTGCGGTGGTGGGGTTGGGAGCTGGCCCGCTCGGCATTCCTACTCCCGGAATCGCGCCAAACTCTTCGCCAAGAGATGGACGTGGAACATTCAATTGGGTATTTATTAATCTGCTAAATGCACCACCACCCGGTCCTTGTGGGGTTTGAGGCATAAATTTATCTTCCAAATCATCTGCCATCGAAATTCTCCTTATAACCTCTCAGTGTGCGGATAAGTATGCTGCTCGCTCGCGCCCTCGGAAGCCGTGTAACTCTTCCCAACCGTAGCGCCAGCTTGTAAATGAGCCTGCACGGAAATGCCAGAGAAGAGGCCTGCGGCGATCTGCGCATTGATCTGCGCTCCAGCCGTGGCCGCCTGGACTTTAACTTTCTGTGCTTCCTGGTAAGCGTTGATATTTATCTCCGCCTGCTTCAAGAACACGCCCAATTGACTGATCGCGGTGCTCATCGATACTTCAAAAGCCTTTACGTCAACTCCGGCCAGAGCTGCTTGCACGTCGCCTTTTGCCTTGAAGATATCCGCATCGGTCGAATAGATTTTTGTGAAAGCGGTTAACTTCTCGACGTTTGCCTGAAGGATCGCTTTGAATTCTTCGATCTCGGCACCATAGAGAGCGACTTGGTTTTTGTTGCTCTCGATCTTCGCCTGAGACTGAGCGATTTTGATATCCGCTCCGGTCTTGATGGCGGCCACCGTTCCCAAGAAGGCCTTGACTTCTTCACCATAAATCTCGACCTTGGCCTTCTGCCCCTGGATCTGCGAGTTATACATATTGAACTGAGCAGTCTTCGCGTTCACCTGGGCGAGATAGGCATCCACCTGAACCTTAAATATCTCCACCTGAAGGCGGTTGACTTCGAGTTTGAGCTTGGAGGCCTCCAGGTCCACCCGGTAAATATTGATCAGGGCTTCGACCGCGCCAAGTTGGATCCGATAAATCTCCGCAGCCGTCTTGTTGATTTCCGACGCAAGGGCCTGGGCCTGGATCTGGGTCTTATACCATTCGGCCTTTCCGATCTCTGCCCGGATACGGGTATCATAAACGGATGCCCTGGCCTTGTATGCTTCGAGATCAAGGGTGTACTTCTGGGCCGATGCGTTAAAGATAGCGATCCCGGCATCCTGGAGGGCCTTGGTTTGCTGAAAGGTACGTTCGGCAATTTGATTCGTCCAGGTGATCAGCATATTCTCCTGATTGAGAATTTGGGTGATGATCGTCTGGCCCCTCTGGTATGCCAGTTCGGCTTGCTTTAGGGCGATATCCCGGGCCCGGTCGAGCCGCTTATTCGTAAAGTCGATCTCCGCCAGGGTGAGATTATTGACCAGCACCCCGTCAGGAAGCTCGAAGCCTCTCTTCGCCCACTCGGCTGCAATTCGGTCTTTCTCGTCTTTCAGAGCCAGAAGAGCACGTTCGTATTCCCTCATGTAGATATCGTTTTCGACAAGCGGATTCAGACCGTAAGACCCATGCTGGTATTCATAGAGGAGACCTTGCTGTAAGGCCGTAAGGATTGCAGACTGATAACTCCCCGGGTTGATCTGGATCACGTTGGTTGGAACCACAAGAGCCTCGGCATCCAGCGTGTCACTGAACGTCGGGAAGTTAGCCACGGGGACATCAGGGATCGTCACCGTCAGGAGTGCCGGGCTTGCTGGCAACGTGAATGCGGGCCGGGTAGGTGCATCGGGAGAGACCGCCACCGGGACGTTCCCGGGCGCCCCCGGGAGGGAACTATCCGGAGTTTCCGGAATGTTGATCGTTGGCTGTACGCCATTCCAAACGGGCACCCCGATATCACTGATCATCACCTCTTCGAAAGAAGGGATCTCGGGGATCGCCGGGACTTCCAGCGCAACGACGGGCATCGTGGGCTGATCGCCAAGGTTGATCTGGGTATTCATCGTTGCCGGCAGAATATATTTGGGTACGGCAACCTGAAAGTTGAAATTAGCCGCAAGGTTCTGAAGCGCCTGCAAGAAAGCCTCTGCATCCTGAAGTGCACCCTGGGCGTACTGATGAACGACCTCGAATCGATCTTGAACCGCTTGGGTCGTAGCATCAACGACCGTTTGGACGCTGGCTCCAGCGAGTGATCCATCTGGAACGATTAGAACTTCACCGGACATATTACACCTTCTTTCCGAACTTTCCGAAAAGCCCTGCTGCCAGTTGAGCTTCTGCATGGCTTGTAGGCATCTGGGGGAACCCCGGGGGCCTCATGATCATCTGGGGCCTGAGAAGCCGATCCAGATTAAAATCGATGATCGGAATGGGTTTGAATGGCTCAATGCGAATCCCAATGATTTCATCATCATCGTTCAAAAATATCGTGATATCCGCCTGTCTTGCTTCATCCCGCTTTTTTATTTCTCGCACTACACCCTCCACATTTTCCAGCAAGTATTTTTTCAATACTGAAGTCCACGATAGAAATCGGGTCATAGAACATAATCTCGATCACTTCGATATCTCCCTCGTCATTTAAAGCGATATATGATGCCCGCCTTTTCTGCTCGTCCATATTCTCTAGGATATTATTCAAGCCTGTGCCTCCACTCTCTCGCTCTGGTGCATCCCCACGGAATAGACTTTCTGATCGGTGTACTGGGTAATATCAAAAGCCGCCCGCTCATGGGTCGAGATCTTCACCGCCCCCAGGACCATCTTGTTCTTGGCCCAGGCCGGGAAGCCGTCCATGGCGATCCCTTGATTGTTCCGGTCTTCCCAATTCAGAGGAGAACTGTAATAGTGATAACCCGCACTCCCCGCAGAGAAGTCTTCGACCGTATACGAATAAACGATAAAGTCGTTGTTGATCTGGCAGGAGACCCCGTATACTCTTTGACCCGCTCCGGCTTGTGATTCAGTATTACCGTCGGTCCCATAACTTCCTGCGCATGTTCCAATGAAACTGTTCGGGATCTGAAACTTGGTGGTATAGGTGCCGATCTTTACCCATACCCAGTATGTCACCGTGCGTGTTCCCGCCCAGGTGTAATCTGCTTTTTCTGTAGAGTATGGGAAATCAGCCGCGGCCACATTCACACCGTCTCCGGTATACGAGAATCCCACAGAATGAGCAATGGCGACTTTCTTATAAATGACTATCGCCGTGTCGGTGCCGATGTTATCGTAATCCAAAACCTCCACGAACTCCATGGACCGAGACCAATTCTCGGTATCCGTCCGGGTGTTCTGAGATTGTGAACCCGAATTATCAACCGTATAAGGGCAGGCAATTCCACCGGGGATCGAAACCGGATCGGCATGAGCAAATTCCCACGCATACGTTCCCGTGAAAGTTAAAACCTTCAAAGTGTAGGACATCAAATTCACACATTGCTCGATGACCGCAGATCCAAGTATAAGCTTCTGTGCTAAGCCGATATGATTCGTCGTGTCGTATGTTCCCCAATCCCCCGTCCAGGTTTCAGTCTTGAAATCGTGGTGACTGTGCCCACCATCCGAATCTAGGCATGAACAATCCAACTGAAAGTTTTGTTCGCAGACATGCCAGCCGCAAGGTAAATTGTCTTGATGTTCTGATCCATATTTATCTTTTCCCTCGTGGCTCATCGAGGCTCCAAAGACATTGTGGATGTAGAGATATTTGCCATCGCCCAAAGATGCAATGGGAGTGTAGAGTGTACCCGAAGACGATCCCCCATATCCGCCAGAAGTGATAGAAAAAGAATGACTTTCTCCCTCTGTGCCTGCGGTGCATCTTCCATCCGTACCAACATCGGATGAGCTGGCCGAACTCACCGGGTTATAAACATTATTTAAGATTTCCGTAAAAATGCTATCGATGGTCGAGTCGCCCGAGGCCGTTTTGAATTTTCTGCGGTACTTATACGGGGAACGTGGTTCAAGATCCCAATCGCTGTTATCGACATCTGGAATCTCTGTCGGAAAAGAATTTGCGTCGAAGTAGTCAAAAGTGGGTACTTCGTGCAACCAAGAATACCAGGGCTTCCAGAAAAAACTCGCACTGGGATATGGATACCAGCCATAGGTTACGACCAGAAGGCCCCCGGCCGGGGAACCATCTGCCGTAAAAGATCCGGATGAAGTGGATGTCCCCACTCCGGAGACCTGTAGGGTATCCCTCCAACTTAGTGCCTCACTTAGTGCCGGATTCAATTTAAAGTTTCTCTTGCCCGAGATTCCCCAATCGAGGCCCGTGTACTGCGGGTCTTCCTGCCAGACAACTTGATTATTTACCCGTATGGGAATCCAGCATCCACCAATTGGATTCATCGTCCTTTTCTTCGCGGCATAGGAAAATGGCAAGATAGAACGAAAAGGCCACGTCATGGAATGTATTGGAGGGACGGGTACAATCGCATCCCCTTCGTATCCGCACGTCCCCCATTTGAGTTCTTCCGATCCACCACGAATACGCGCATGGGTACAGATAGAAGGAACATTCCATAAAACCGTGATGGGAAACTTCCCAATTCCCTCATCGGATAGATTATCCTGGACGAGATCCCAATTTGCGAATGGCGTCCCCAAGGTGATGATATGAAATTTACGCTGAGGTTTATTGATGACATACCCCAGGGCCCCAAGATTCACATTGGAATCTTCATCTTTATGCCCAAAGTCAGACGGATACCCGACTTTGATAATCTTCGTGGGAAAGGCCATCTTGTAAAACATGTAGTCCATCTTCCCATCTGATTTTCTGGGTCCGTACAGGAAAACCAAAGTTTCCTTGATGATTTCTTCAAATCCCCCAGTCGGAAAAGGCGAACTGATCCGGGCGATCTCCTGGCCGAAGACCTGGCCGACTTCGATCTGTGTGCCGTCCGGATAGCTTCTCCGCAGCCAGCCCGTGGGTACGCCAGCCAGGACGTTATTGAGATTGAATAGCAGGCGCTTGGCTTCTGGAATCCAGATGGTCGCAAGCGGTCTATTTCCTGTCAGGTGCCAACGGATCATTTTAATTTCTTTAAAATCTCATAAAGAAGTCGAGCGATAAAAGCCATACGACGGCCGTTCTCGTACTCTCCTCGATAATTACATGGGTCAATGACCCGATCTAATTCCTTCTTTAATTCTTCTCTCGTTTTCCTGTTCATTTATGCCTCCTCACAACGTTCAATTTCTGCGCCCAGAATTCCATCTTGTCGATGTCCATCTTCGCCCCGGCCTGATTTTCCATGATAACCTGGAGATAGGCGGGCTTCAGGCCCCGGGCAAGATTGATCCGGGCCTCGTCGAGCTGGGTAGTCTCCAAAGATCCTAGGGAGAAAGTCTGTGAAACTTCTCCAGGATTTCCTTCATCTGGAATTATGGTAGCCAGATAAGTTCCACCCCCACGCCCAAGCACATAAATCGTTCTAATTCGAAGGGGATCGACTTGAAGGGGGGGCAAGTCAAATCTCGCAGCGATTGGATCGCCCGCGTCATCGGCTCCGTCGAGAGGGTAGATACCATCTGACTTGGCACCCAGGTAGACCCCGTTGAATTTTGCGAATGAGTTGAAATCATAATTTTCGTACTCCGTCACGGCTGCGTTTTTAAGATTCATTACGGTTACAAGATAATCGAGTATCGCAAGAGTCTGATCCCCATGGGCGTAGATCGAAAGCATGGGGAGGGATTGTGACAGAATCGCGCCAGATACCACATATCCCGTCGCCGAAAGGGTAAACATGGGCAATGCGAGATCTGCCGTCCCCAGGCCCCCCATAAGCCCCGTGGCCTGCACTTTAAGCATGGGCAAGGTCTGAGCCAGGCTCCCGAAGCTGGAGACGTATCCGTGCGCATCACAGACGATCTTCGGGAGATTTACATTCAGGTTCCCGATCTCCCCGCTCAATCCGGTGGCTGCGATCGTCAAGGATGGGAGATCTTGCGACAAACTTGCGACAAAACCCGTGGTCCCAGAGGCCGAGATCTCCAGGGCCGGGAGGTCTGCTTGGAGGGTCGCTCCCCCGTATGCTGCAATCGTCAGGGCCGGGAGCGTTTTCGTCAGATTCCCAATCCCTCCCGTTAGCCCGGTGGCCGCAATCGTGAGAGATGGAAGATCAACCGCCAGCGTGGATGTATAATCGTGCCCAGTCGCCGCACAAGTCAAGGAGGGAAGATTCGCAGCAGCCGCCCCCGACCACTTCTCATTATAAAGAGTATCGCAAAGGATCGTTCCGACGGACCAGAACTTCGAAGCATTTATCGTAATGAGATTCGTTACAGTGGGAACGAGTAGAGTTGATGTGGACTCAAATACCGATCCGCCATATTCATACCAAGGGATAGGAAAAGGTGTGGTGGACCATCGGGCTATGCCATTGCTCCAGCGAAGTTCATCAAACCAGCCATTGGGTTCCGAATTTTCACCAGCACCAGCGTAATAACCAATATACATTGTACCACTGGTGGGACTTATGGCTCCAGCGCCAGTCGTATCGGCTCCTTTTTGAACTCCATCAACCCATGCTCGCAAAGTTCCTGCTTGTCTTGTCAGGGCAATGTGATACCAAGTGTTTGCCGATGGGGTCCAGGCAAAACTATACGCCGTCGCATTAATATAAACTCTTAAATAATTGGTGTTTGTCCAATAAATACAAAAACCACTAGCCGAAGTGGGAGTTGGCCCAATCCCGAAAAAGTCAGCAAAACCCGTGGTATTATTCCACTTAAACCTGAAATCTAAAGTAAAGTTTCCCGTGCCGGGATTGAGGGCCGAATTGAATGGAGCAGAGATATAGTTCCCGGCCCCAGTGTTATGCATGGACGCGCTACCGAAGACCTTCTCCGCAGTATCGAGCTGCGTGGTCCCGGTCGCAGTCCACGTATTACCACATTCATCGGTAAAGGTGGTGCCTTGATTTGCCCCGTTGAAGTGGAGCAGTAATTTAGTATATGCGTCGAAAGCCATCAGGATACCCCATTCGAAATCACGAAATCAGCGTAGTATGTCGAAATTTACCCGACAAACCACGCTGAAATTTAGGCCGATTGGATGCCAACACCCGCCAGAACAAGACTTGCAGCCGCGGCAATGGTCTGATCTGTGCCGAAGTTGAGATATCCGATGATGGTTTTGTCAGATGTGGTGTCATCGACAAAGATGGCCCCAGACGTCGGCCCGAACCCAGCTCCGGTGCCCGTCCACGAAATGTCGTCGCAGAGCATCAGGCTGACATCGGAGGTATCGTCTTCGGTCAACGTCTGACCGGTCAGGACTTTATCATTCTTGGTATAGCCTCCGACCGTGGCGAGTTCATCATCCCCGACCACGGTGACGTTACTTTCAGCGCCGCTCGTCAGTGAAGGATTTGCGCCAGCCGTGTCCGTTACCGTCAGAACCAATCCATTCGAATTCACAACGGTAATCAGAAACGGTCCCACATTGGCCGGGTTGGCTGAATTCGTCGTGATCTGCATCCCGACAACGAATCCATTGGTAACGAATGAACCAGCCCCCCGGGTGAGAGTGTTCGCACCATCGGCGAAGGTCAACGATGAAATGACCCCGCTCGTATTCACGACATTGATATACTTGGCGTGATCGTCTTTGTTGAAAATAAAGCCCGAACGCATAAGCAAGACTTTTATGCTATCGGTTAAAAGCGTGATCTTGCCATCGTCCCGCTGATATTTAAAATGATTCGAAAGTACGGCCGAAACTGGCATTGGAATCTCCTTGTAGTTTTACACCACAAACAAGCGTACTATACCTATTTGTGGTGTAAAAGATAATTACACGGCTGGCTCGGTCAGGGCGAACGTGTCAATGGTCTGGGTCGCGCCTGCAACCAAGTTGATGTTACTCAGATTCACCTCCGCGCCGGAAGTCGAGATGTCTCCCTGGAGACGTGCATCCGAGTAATTGCTGTCCAGATCCGCGCCATCCAGATTCGTCACCAGGCGGAAGTATCCCGCAACGCCAGTGATCAAGACCGGACCTGACCACACACCGGACTTGGAGATAACCCCAAGAGCCGGAGGCCCGAACCGTAGGGTATTCAGAGCGCTCGCCACCTGAACTTGCGTTGCAACGGTTACGGCTCCCGTAACGCCTGAAGTCTTGGCCACCGTGAAATCCAGGCCCGCAGGACCGGAGATATAAAAAACACCATCCCCCCCAGTTGGAACACAAATAATGGGCGCACAATCGTTTACAAGCTGCGCAAGTGCTCCAGCCACCAGAATGACGCTTCCGAGTGTCGGCGTATTCGTGAAGAGCGGGGTCTGTTTTACGGAATCAACGGTTATGTCTAATCCGTATGTGTAACCCCCGGTATAATCTCCGATCGTAACCTTCCAAATCGACGGCGTAGACCGGGCGAGAGCCGTCACCGCTCCACTCGCGGTCGTGATCTTCGCCAGCACGCTGCCGGTAGGTGCAGCATCCGCCAAGCTGGGAGCCGGTCCCGAATAAATATTCAGGATCGCGTCTTCGAAGACTTTCCGAATAGACTTCCCGCCGTCCAACGCATTTCTTAAACCTGTCGATTGCCTGAGTGCCATGATTGTTCCCTCCTTTGGGACTTGGGCTTATAACCCGTGTTTTAAACGATTCTCGACCGAATCAAGGATTCGATCTTCATCGGTTATTTCTATTTCTGGTTTCTCTTCGTTCGCCAAAACGATTAGCATGTCTGCATAATGCCGGATTTTCTCCATGTCTTTGATCGAAACCGGATAATCATCAATATATCCTTTCCGGTTTCGGTAAGCATACTTTATGATGCTGGCCAAGGCGAAATCCCTGAGCATGCCCCCCGCTTTATAAAGGTCGATTGGTTCAACCGTAGGGGAAAGTGTTACGTCAGAGTCTTGATAATGTTGTGATCCTCTTTTTTTCAACTCTTCCCACGTCATTAGATTACCCTCCTCTCGATATTTTCGATTTTGCCCCCACGGCATTTAATAACCGCATATCCAAGCTCAAAGGGATCGTAGCCAAACATTTCAGCGTAACCGCTTACCCCTTCCCGGTAGAGACGCATGAAGCAGCCGGAGTTGACATACCACCTATGATCTGGGTGGATCCATTCTCCGGTTTCAGAACCCGTATAGGCTTGCCGTATCTTTCCGCCTTGGTCGGTAAGGTAAAGCCTCTTGATCGGCTCCAGGACCATCAGGCGGTGAGTGTGACCCATTCCCATCACTTCACAATCCCCGGCTTTCTCTTTCAGGCGCCGCTTGAGCATCAACCGCATATTGTCAAATTGCCTCTGAGGGTCATCGGCTGCGGATGTAATCGACTTCGCGCCATGCGTGTAGAATAAATTATAAAGAGGCCTATTCTTCTTATCCACAAAATGAAACTTGGCGGTATATGTTCCGTAGGGGATCCCCAACTCTCCGCATATTTCTTCCACTCTATTTCCGAAAGTAGCCGCCAATCGCCAATCGTGGTTTCCAAGCATACAGCCGATCATCTTATATCTAAATGGCGCAAGCCATTCCTTAAACTCTTTGTATTGCTGGAGAGGGAGAGCCTTACGATCGGTGTCCGGATTCCATCTCTTATCCGTCACCATGATCGCTTCGACTGCATCCCCGCCATGTAAGGCAAAAGTATTTCTGTTGTTATAAAGCTCCTGGGCGACTCTCTGGGGCCCGGACTCTTCGTGCATTACTGACCCGCCGTGCCAATCGGAAGTCAATATCAAGTCGTGATCAGCGGGCAACGTCCTTTCTATAATTTGCATCGTTCTCCCCCTCTAATGATCATACGAAAGAAATCTTTGATGCTCTCGGCAAAAGATACAGTTTGTTCGCCCCTGGTCCATTTCTTCGCTAAGTGGTGAATAACATCTTGGGCAATGCCCCATTGCCGCCTGCTTTTGCCGATACCGTTCCTGACTGTAAGAATGCCCGATCAGATGCTTCTCGCATCTTGTCCGCCCCGGTACTGCCTTTCTTCTGCACTCAGTACATAGCCCCTTCGCCCTGAGCGCATCCACATACTTTTTAAGCATTCGTAACCGTCCCCGTCATAGACGTGGTACTGCTAAACTTGGATGCTGTCAAAGTAACGTCACTTCCAATCTCCTGGGAGATTCCGTACTGCATATAGCAACCCCGCTCCCTGATGAACGCAGCCGCGGGAGCCGTGACTTTGGGCTGATAGATGCCCAATGTCATGGGGATTACCGTTCCCCCATCCAGGCCAACGTAGAAGCCCTGAGACGTGGCAAATATCACCGCAAGGCCTTCATACCCCTTCCCTACCCTGTTTCCCTCTACGGTGATGTCAGAACCCATAATTGCCGCTGCGGGCAACTTACGAATGATGGTAGCCTCTTGGGGATTTAAACCCGCCATAAACCAGACAAACTCCGAATCCGAGATATAGAGGCCATCATTTACCCGGCGAAGCATCTGGAGACGGCTCTTGAACTTCTTGGCCGCATACCGGGTATCGTACCTCTGCCAATAGGCCGCATCCGAGTACCAGAGCTCGGTATCCCGGGCGACGAATAGCCGGGCCCCGAAATACTCCAGAAGATGACCAGGACGCATCTTGGCTTTGAAAGTCGCGTCGGCTGTATCACCCGATCCTGAGTGAGTGGGTTCCGCGAAGTCTTGCTGGGCACGGTCTTCGTCCAGATAGGCGATAATCGAGTTATTCGTATAGACGATCTTCTCGCCGATCTTGACGTACTGCATCCGGCCATACCCCGCGCCGGAATGGATTATGGTACTTGAATAATTGCGTTTCAGTAATCTCAGATCTGCGCCCCGGACAAAAAGGCAGGTGGAATCATCCGACCAAAGGCTATGAATCGTCGAGCCTGGGTAAACGGCGGCACCATACCCCGGACGCATCTTGATCATCTTCGAATGGTCGATCTCGATATTCGTTCCGCCGACGAGATACACCCGGGAGGCCTCCACGGGAAGCCGGGCCGGATCTTCGACGTTATTGATGCCGCGAAACTCTTTTATCTCAAACGCTTTGACGATTGTTTCCATTTGTGACAAAACCTCGACACTTATGAATAAGTGTATGGCTTATGTAAATCCCTTATGAACACCTAAGCACATGCAGTCGTTTTGCGTTTTGAACAGATTTCTTTTGTCGTCCACCCACCCGTGTACGAGATTACGATTACGATTAAAGCCGAACCACAATGTGGGCATCTATTTTCAGTCATTTTCTTCCCCTTTTAAGTGAATCCCTTATGAACCCCAACGGTAGTCGAAGAGTACCAAGTCTTCTGAATCTCCAGGGCCTGCCGGGCTACGTCTTTATCAAACTGCATTTTGTATTCTGATGCCCGTTTTGGATCATAGGCTTCGGGATCGTCTTTCATGAATGCCTGCCAGAAAATCCCGTATTTGAGATATTTGTGATATCGAACTTCGATCTCAGGCTCGGCATTCGGAGCCGATAAAGTCATTGGCGCAACCGAATAGCGGTAAACGAGCAGCCGGGAGACATACGTCGTGTCCGGCGAGGGGATATATGTGATATACCCCTTGTCTATATCCTCACAGAAATACCGGGGGAAGGCCGGGGTGACGGTCTGCCAAGACGGGAAGTGTGACTCCAGCCAATTTAACGTCTTGCGCTCCACGGGGATCGTCATGCCGTCCAGCCGAGCCCATCGGACCTGAATCACTTTTGGGTGTTTTTGATAGGCTTGCGTCCCGAGCATCAAATTCTGGACGCAATACAGAGCCGTACTCGAATCTGCGATCAGATACGCTTTCTCGCACATAATGTCGATCGCACGATTGATATAAATCACAAGATCGGTATCGGGCCACAGGTAAGGCGTATCATTATCGGCAAGATCACTCCGATATTCCGCAAGCAATTCGGTCAAGGTTGACATCTTTTTGCCTTTCCTTTAAACCAACACTTCTATCCAGTATAGGTATCCTGGAGTAAAATTCGCGTCTATATAATAGACATAAGCATTTCCATTCGCATCACAGGCGAGAAATCCAATGGTAAAAATATCAACACCAGCGACTTGGGTAAGCGAATAAACCGACCATGCGTTTGCAGCGGACATTCTCCACGCACTTGCTTTTCCCGCAGCCGTATTTTTTACTTGCCAACCTGCGAAAAAACCCCTTATGCCTTTAGGGAGTGAGCCATTGCTTACCTGTCGCATATTCACGGTTTTGCTTACGCTATCGTCGAAAGGATACTGGCTTGTGGTAGTATAATTGATCGTATTTTCAACACTAATCAGTTCATTCAAAACTGGCTCATAATTACCAGTTCCAATTACGGAACCGTAAATTAACATGGGCTGAGAGAAATAAGTTGTTGTGGAGGTGCCCGAATCAAGCGTTACCTTAAAGCTGGTTACATTAGCCGAGATTGCGCGAGAGACTTCAAGCCACTCGTACGTACCTCCTCCTGAGTGGAAAGAGGAAGAGATTGCTCCGTCGCTGTCGGTGATGGTTAATTTGGCTTTGTTGGCAGAGGAGCACAAAACCCATGCGCCAAAGCAAACGGTTCGGCCAGCAAACCTCGCATAAAACGCTTGATTAGAAAACTTACCTCCATCACTCCAATTAAGTGTTCCGTTGCTTCCATCTCCGGTAACTTTCACGGCGTACATTTGCCCGGCTTTGGTATTCGTGCCCGGATGCTCACGCCAAACTTTCATGCCAGAAACTTTTGTCCATCCATCACAAGCCAGGATATCGGCAGCCGCACAACCCGCAGTGATTTCATAAACAGACACGGTATCAAAGTAAAGAGTCTTGCCAGTCGTAGCAGTGTTCAAAATCAAACTAATCGTAACGGAAGCTTGATCGGCCTCAAAAATAAGTGATTCTACTGTCCATGTTGACGAAGGTACGGATACAGCACGTCGTGATAAAAGTGTTGCACCATCAACCTGTATTTTAAAAGTCGCTACATTTCCTGGTTGCCCCCAAGCCACAAGTTTATATAACTTCCCAACCACGCAGGTGATTACCTGTGTAGCCACCCCAACATTGGAAGAGTTCGTCGTCATTAATAGGCAGTTTGCTCCAGCTTGGGGGGCAATGGCATGGGATGCCGCCAAAGTGCAGTTGATTGCCGTCCAACTCGACGCATCGACATCGAACGATCCATTAGCAATAAGGTTACTTCCAAGTTCATAGTCGGTTTGTCGATCTGAAGTCCATTGAGTAAGTGGAGAATTGGACCAAACACCGAATCCTGAGTTCGTAATCATATTAATAGGAAGATATGATGGAATGTCAGCAGCGACCAAAGCACGAAACGTCGGTGCCGCAGCGGGAGCCGCAGCAGGACCAGCGAGGATAGTGTTAGCAGTTTTGTTGCCGGTGACTAAAGAAACCGCTGTGGATACATCTGAATCGACATTGCTGGCGGGAACCAACTTTGAACCATCAGACTTCACCAAATAGGTGTTTGTAAGCCCGCCAATGGTGTGGTCAGAAGTACCATCAAGCGCGTGAGACCGTGCGTGGCTCGCAGTTACGGCAGCGGATATTTGAGCATCACTATTTGTACCCGAAGCCAGATTCTTGTTTGCATCGGTAACTACAACTTTTGAACCTGTAAGTCCGGGAATTTCAACATTCCCATCCCCTCTTGCTTTGAGAGTTGCACCTGTTAAATCGACAACATTGACATTTCCGCCAATGCCAACATCACGATTATCCTTTATAACTAACTGGTTATCTCCGCCAGTGCGGGAGAAAAAGAAATCCTTGCTTGTCGGGTCGGTAGTATCAATAATTTCCCCACCAAACGCCCACAGAAAATGATATACACCGGAAGCATCGATATATCCAACATCGTAACCGGCACCGGCATAATGATTTACGGTATCTTCGTTTGGAGCAAAATCAAGTTGTACCCATCCATCGAGACCGGGGGCACTACCAAGAGCCACGTTAAATCCGTATATGGGATCACCTAAATTGACCGGTATTGATGCTCTATTCCAGCCAAGAAGTGTTTTACCTGTGATGTGTACCTGAGCTTCCGGAGATGCCGTACCAACGCCGACCTGTGTTCCATTCACAGTAATGGGAGCGATAGCCGGTGTTCCATGGTTATGGTCCTCACGGGCATAAGTCGTGTCATTTCCCACGGCCGGAGTTTGACCGAAGGAAGTCTCAGACGTGACCGTGGTTGCGGGGCTAGGGCCCCCTCCC
>Ga0209777_10004843_pt1 | contig 15772 bp, 13 predicted proteins | sample FrelakmetHBP12HB_FD_187147 | JGI IMG/M metagenome (GOLD analysis project Ga0209777, IMG submission 187147) | Freshwater lake sediment microbial communities from the University of Notre Dame, USA, for methane emissions studies -HBP12 HB (SPAdes)... | ecosystem: Environmental > Aquatic >... | reverse complement strand
ATCTATGTCCCAATTGCGTTTTTCAATTTCGGCATTGCCCTGATGCATACCGCAATCAACAGCGAATCTTACTTTGTCTGTTTCTATGATGAAACAGGAACCGGTAACAGCTCTTGCCGCCCCGAGAAATTTAATTTTCATGAGAAATCCATTTTGCGAAATTTATTTTAGCTAATATCAATTTGTAGCCAAAAGTATGCGAAATTAAAAAACACTCCTCTCCATCGCTCTATTCTCAGTTAGTCAGGAACAACGAATTTAAGAAAAAACTTTAGAGACAGTTTTTTTAATTTCCCTTAAGGCCTATTTACATGCCAGCTTTGATTGCCTTCTTCAATTTCTTGGCCTCTTTCTTCTCTTTGGCGGACTTTGCAGGTTTTTTCTTTGTATCTTTCTTCACGTCCTTTGATTTACCCATAGATTAAACCTCCCTTTTAAAAGATACGATAATTTAGACTTTGTAAAAGTATAACAGAATATTGATGCATTCTCCATGCAAATGTAATCTGCAACTGAATATAATAGAAGGAATGTCTTTCGTCAAACAGTTTATAAAAGAATCCTTAAATATCTCTTGACTATTAATGGTATTGCGTCTATATAGATAAAAAATAAGTGTGTTTATGTTTTCTAAAATGTCAAATCATTCTTTATAAACGAGACACAACCACCATACTCTTCGGGGTGTCGGTGGTTTTTTCTTTACTGCGTAATGGCAATTAGATTACCATCTTACCAAGGGATAATTAAATTGCAAAGATTTATAAAATGAGCAATTTGTATGAGCTCAAGAGGTAAGGCATGCAAGCCCCTCACTATTTCCTTCCTTCTCAATCAGGAGCCGGATGGGGGTGATTTTGATGCTTTGTGAGCCCCCAGGGGACAATGAAGGTTTAGAAAATGCTAATCAGCAAGAAAGGGGATTAAAATGAACAAAAATTTGTATGTCGGCAATGTATCTTTTAAAGTCACAGATGAAGATCTTAAAACCAACTTTAGTGAAGCAGGAGAAGTTGTATCCGCTTCAATCATTAAGGACAAGTTTACAGGTCAATCCAAAGGATTTGGATTTGTCGAAATGAAAACGGAAGAAGGCGCTGCAGAAGCCATCAAGAAGTTCAATGGTGGAATGCTTGACGGAAAAGCAATCACTGTAAACGAAGCCAGACCGAAGAAAGAATTTGGTGCTGGCGGCGGAAATCGTGGCGGCGGTGGCTACAGAGGCGGCGGAAATCGTGGTGGTGGTGGTGGAAACCGTGGCGGCGGTGGTGGTGGCCGTTACTAGAATTATTACACCGGTAATATAATATATACGGTGTCATTCCCGCGCAGGCGGGAATCAAGTATTTTACAAATAAAGAGCAGAAGGCTGTGGAACATAAACCTTCTGCTCTTTTTGTTTCTCTACCAATTCGAATTCATTCGCCTACCTTTGGTATTTATTTACGATTTCCTTTTGATGAATTACAAGAACGATGCATAATTGCTGCATTATGTAACTTTGTTTCTCCACCTTTGCTAAATGGTTTAATATGGTCAACTGTAAAATCTCCCCAAGTAACGGGGGCACCGCATTTTTTACATAATCGCTCTTCATCAGTATTCCATAATATTCTTCTTTGCTCAAAGCTGAATAATCGTTCTTTATCTTTTTTAACAAAAATACTTTCTATTAAACCTCTTAATATTTCTTCTCTTCTTCTCCTTTGAGTTAATTCATCGGTGGCTTGCAGTACTGTTAATAGATATTCTCGACATTTTTCTAAATTAGTTGGAATACCTTCGACTTTCTTTTGCAGTAATCTTGTTTGATCTACACCATTAGAAAAAGCAATTAATAAATCCCAAGCTAAATTATTCCTTCTTTTATCTGTCAAAATTAAGTTCTCATCCTCGAATTTGTAGATTAAAACTGCAAGTGAATAAAAATCAGAAAGTTGGTGAAACCTTGTTTGTTTAAGATCAGGGAAACATTTTTTTATTCTATTTAGTGTAAGTGTAACCTTTGATTCGATTGACTTAGCTTTTACAGATGAAAGACTTTTATCATCCATCATCCTATCTAAAGCGGCTTTTTTGTTTATTATATCTCCATGGTAAATGGAAATCATCAGTTCACAAATTAACTCAATATGTTTCATCCTTGTAATCTGAGCTTCTGTTACGATTTTATTATCCAAAAAATATGTCTCATATTTTCTAGCAAGTTTCCCGGCAACTTTTAAGAAAGGACTGTGATAATATTTCGCATGTCTTTTTTCGGCTGCTGTAAGCGCTTTTCCAGTAGAATTAATTCTTACAAATAATTCTATTATATCTGATGGTTCGCCATTTACTTCAATGGCTGTTATTTTATAGCCCATTAATAAATGTTGTTTGGCTTTTCTTTGTAAAATTTTCCAATCAATCCATTCTCGTTCATCTTTATCAGGTAATTGGACTTTTGCTGAAAACTGATTACCGCGAATAAATCCCATATACATTAAAAATGTTTCTAATCGTTGTTTCCCGTCTACAACATCGTAAATGATTTCTCCATTTTCTTCTCTGCGATAAAGAAATATTGCGGGGATAGGATAATTTCGCAAAACACTATCAATTAATTTCTGTCGATCCTTTTGTGTCCACACAGATTCCCTTTGAAAGCCAGGATTTAAATTTAAATGACGACCATTTTTTCTGGTAAATGACTTATAAAGATTAGTAATGTCTTGAATCGTTTTTTCTGAAGTATCAAAGTAAATTCCATTCATAATTATCCTTGTATTATGTTAAACTCCATACAATTAAAATACAAATTTCGCTTTTCCAACTAGGTCGAACGCGTTACATTTAATGCGTTTACTTAGGATAAATTGATAGTTGTTTGTAAACTTGTATTTGACGAATTAATATATTCGGTAATTTTTTCGGCGATGGTTTTAACGACATATTCGAATTCCGCCTCGTCCTTATCCAGTAATGTCATGCGGAAGCCAAGCAGAGGCGTAAAGAAGGAAGTCAGCGGAACAACGCAGATGCCTGTTGCCGCGAGCAGATAGTAAACAAATCGCTTGTCGTATTCAATGGTGCCTTTTGTCAGCTCTTCTATATAATTTTTAATCTCCGGCTGTTTAATCGGCAGGGATTGCCGGTCATTGAGCACCGACTCATTGAAGATGACCGTGTTGTAAAACGCGCCGTTGGTTTTGTTGGCAATCAGAAAAGGAACATCCTTCAAAATGCCATAGGCGATATTGGAAAGCTTTTCGTAGTGTCGAGTGCGTTTACGCAAATAATTTTTATATTCCGGATGCGTCATGATCCGCGGAATCGCCATTTGTGGCAGAGTTGTCGAACACACTTCTGACATCTTCTGATGCAAAATGGTATTAATGAAACGTGCAAATATCGGGTCTTTGTCCGCGTTATACACTTCCATCCAGCCGCAGCGCGCGCCGGGCCAGGGAGTTTCTTTGGATATGCTCTTCATGGAGATAGCTGGAACATCGCCGATAATATCGCCTATCGGCACAGTCGTTTTGCCGTTATAGACTATATTGATGTAGGTCTCATCGGAAATCACAAAAAGATCGTTTTCTTTGGCAATTCGGACGATGTTTTGGAGCGCCTCGACCGGATACACAAAGCCGGTTGGATTATCGGGATTGATGATCAGAATGCCGACAATCGCCTTATGGCTTTTGACTTTCTGCTCCAGTTCCCGAAGATCAGGATGCCAGTTGTTGTAAGGATTCATCCGGTACGTATTGGATGGAAAAGAAGCATGAAGCACTTCCGCCATAAAATGTGTGGAATAGGTTGGCTCCGGCATGATCATGCGGGCGTCCACCTGAATGGAACTGTAGGCGCGGGCAATCGCGTCGCCCAGACCGTTGAAGAAAATAACGTCTTCGGGTGTAATCTGAATTTTGCCGCGTGAATTGACGCGGTCGGCAATAAACGTGCGCGTGTCATCCACTCCCTTGGTGGGCGAATAAGCGTAAGAGCCGTCTTCTCTGATAATGTCAACCAAGACTTCTTTCATCCAATCCGGAATATGTTCGCCTTTCTGAACCGGGTCGCCGATATTTTCCCAGATGATCTTCATGCCGTATTCCTGAAGCTTTTTGGCGATAAGCACGATATTGCGGATTTCATAAGTCAGCCCGCTGCCGCCACGGGCAATTTCAAATCGCATAACTTGTTTAACTCCTTAGATATTCTTAATGGTTTCATAATACATATTTGTTCAAATATCCAGATTTTTTTTAGTGAGTCCCAAGTTTCAGAAGCGGAGCGCGCTGAAATTTGTTGGACGAACTATCCCGCGTCGCTTTGCTTGCGGGATAATTCCACTTTACGCTTCAAACTTCACGGAGATCGTTTTCAGCGAGTCTCATTAAAAATCACAAAGACAAATTCATTTTTTCATGCTATCAGGCGTAAATATGACTTTCTGGAGTTGCTTTTTATTGACTCCATGTTTTTCAGAATCTCCCCCTTTTTAAAGGGGGATTGAGGGGGATTTTGAGGAGGCTCATGAAAATCCTCCCTTCCCTCCTTTAGCAAAGGAGGGTATGCAAAAATGAAGTCTCCTTAATAAAAAAGATAAGGATAATATATGGAAGAAACAAAGAGTTTTGCTGAAATGCTGGAAGAAACAAATCTTGCTCCCAAACATTTTGACGCCGGTGAAAAAACAGAGGCAACCGTAGTAAAAATTTCACCGGAATGGATATTCATAGATTTAGGCGCAAAAAGCGAAGGGTATCTTGATAAAAATGAGTTCCTTGATGAAGATGGCAACCTTACTGTGAAAGAAGGCGATACCATCACCGCGTATTTTCTTTCCTCGCGCCACGGTGAAAAACTTTTTACCACCAAATTGCTAACGAGCAGGAGCATTGACGATTTTTTGCTCAACGCCTACAAAAGTCAAATTCCGTTGGAGGCAACCGTAGAGAAGGAAATCAAAGGTGGTTTTTCGATCAAAATAAGCGCCAGCGCCAGCGGCTTTTGCCCATACTCGCAAATGGATACGAAAAAAATTGACGATGTAACTGCTTATATCGGCAAGAAACTGGATTTTATTGTTATCGAATACGCGGAAAACGGGCGAAATATAATCCTGTCCCGCCGTCCTCTTCTCGAAAGAATTGAACAGGAAAAAATCAATGTCCTCAAGGATTCACTGAAAAACGGGATGACCGTAAATGGTGTTGTTACCAGCGTACAAAACTTCGGCGCATTTGTTGATATCGGCGGCATTCAAGCTCTGCTGCCTGTTTCGGAAATGACATGGGGAAGAGTCGAAGACGTCAAAGCGATCTACTCTCCGGGCGACAAAGTTGAGGCCATTATAATCAATCTGGATTGGGGAAATAATCGCATCTCCTTATCCTGCAAAGATACGCTTCCTGATCCGTGGAATGATGTCGTGAGAAAATATACCGAGGGGAGCGTGCACAAGGGAAAGGTGTCCCGCCTGACGGATTTCGGCGCTTTCATTACATTGGAGGACGGGGTGGATGGTCTGTTGCATATTTCCAAGCTAGCGCAAGGCAAAAAGATTAAACACGCCCGCGATGTTCTTACAACCGGAGCGGAAATAGACGTTAAAATTGAAAAGATTGACCGAGAAAACAAAAGAATTTCACTTTATCTGACCGGGAATGATAAAGAAACTTCCAGCCAAGGCGAAGAGGAAGATTTCCGTAATTATATCGCCCCGGCGCCGAAGACTATGGGTACTTTTGGTGATCTGATCAAGAAGAAAAAATAAAATATCCTAAACTATATTTGACTTAACAGACAGAGAAAAAATAAATTCTGGCTTGACAAAGATAACACCTACTTAGTTTCAATAGTTGGTAGTTGTCAGAATTGAAGATTATGATTTGAAAGATGGAACATTCGGCTTCACGCGTGGCGACGTTATGCCGTCGCCTTGCAAGCCGTGGTTGTGCAAAGTTATGTCAGATCAATCATTCCGAACCAGTCCCGTGGACCACAGAGGAGCAGAATTCGCTCGAACGGGTGTCTCTTGGGCACCACGATGTTTCCCGAGTGCTTCCTGAAATCATCTTCCTGCCAAATATCCAATCCGTTTCGGATGAGCAACCACACGGGGGAGACGGAATACGTCTTGGTTGCTTTCTCGCACAGACGCTGATTGAAGGGGGCCAAGTACCTGTCATTGAGAGGAATGCAGGATGATTTCAATCTCTCATCTTCGGTTGGGGCCGATTTTCCTGTTCGACCAAGGATGTACTTGGCGTCCGCATTGGTCCCGTAGAAATGGGTTACCTCGACGAAGAGGTCACGGCCATTGGCCGTGCATAGTGTATCGGGCATCGGCGGGATGAGTGATTTCACAAACTGGAAATGCAGGGACGGTTCCCGTTCTGCGAGAATAGACTCGAGTTGAGTCACTGCGCCTTGTTCAAGTCTGTGCTTCTCGTCCATGTTTTACCTCTTGCTCGGTTGTCATTTTTTCAATAACCTCCTATTGAAGAAGTGCTTGCTGAGTTTACATACTTATTAATAATTTTTATGCAGATTTAATCTATAAATCCAAATATTCTTTGACATCTTGTTCATTAATTCTAATAAATTTAAAATCTGGAAAATAATCTTGAATTGTTTTTTGTCGTTTCTTGTCTTTTGCGGATAACTCTCCATCTTTAGTATAATGATGAAGTTCATCCCATTCCATAATCAATTTTAACTCTGGATTAAAGTAGTCAGGAAAGTATCCTAATTCTTTAATGTAATATTCACCTTTTGCTGTTGCGTAAAATCCTTGTGTGTTATTGATTTTGTCAAACTTCTCAAACCATTCACAGGCCATAGGATTATAATTTGGTATAAAATTCTTATTAGAATACCTCTTTTTTTTCTCAGGGTAAGAAATGGTCTTTTCAAATTCTAAAATAGCACTAAGTCTTTCATCTGTATCTGTATTTTTATCTTTAGGCCTAAACTTTATTTTAGGATAAATGATATTCTTTTGTTCAGCCCTATCTTGTTTGCTATATCCGAATAGCATTCTCTCCTCTCCCCGTGATAAATTTGGGAAGTAGATATTAAGGTCAATATCGCTTGTGTCTATGGAATATTTAGTGCGTTTATTAAATGTATTATTGACATTAGAGATATTTTCTTGTGATTTCTCATTAAATATCTCTTTCTCTGCTAACGCTTTATCCAGAACAATTTCAAGACGAGCTAGATATGCGGGCCAGTAACACTGACCTTCCTCAATTCTTAATAAATATTTGAGAGGAACTTGTGCTTTTTTTGCCAATTCGCTCTCTGTCCATTTAAGCTGTTTTCTTTTTCTTAATATTGAAAGGCATATTTTTCTCATTGAGTCATTATAATAGCACTATTCATTTTTTTTAAAAGAGGGAAAATCAACTGCCTCATTGATTACCGATTGAAAGAGAGCATATCCGACAAGAATAACGATTTGTCTGTTACAGGAAGAAGTTGATATAAGATTTGACTCTAATTGTTAGGTCAAGTCTCATTTAGGGCAATTTTAAACTTAAAGTTTGTCGTCCAGCACAATTAAAGCATCGGCAACAATGGGCATTGCACCGCTGATGATAATCGGATTGAGGTCAATCTCGGCTATTTCCGGATGCAGTAATGCGATGTTTCCTACTGCCCGGATTATCTTGCGCAGTTTATCGAGTTTCACCGGCGGCATACCGCGAAATTCCTTCAGCAAGTTCCGGGCGTGAATGTCGGCGAACATCTCCTGTGCATCAGCATCAACAAGAGGCGCCAGACGAATTGTTGTATCGCGGTAAATTTCAGTAAAAACTCCGCCTAAGCCAAAAACCACACACGAGCCGAATCCGGCAAAACGTGTCATGCCGGCCAGAAATTCCCGGTTTCCGGAGAGCATTTCCTGAACCAGCACTGGCACGGGTTTCCCCGCCGCTTTATGGATAGATTGGAAATTATCTTTGAGCTGGGTGGCATTCTCTATATTTAAAGCGATAAGCCCTTTACCGCTTTTGTGCATGATTTCCCAACTGCAAGCTTTGAGCGCCACAGGATAGCCGATTTTTCGGGCGGCATCCATTGCCTCCGCTTTTGTTTCTGCCATTACTTCTTTTGTAACAGGCACGCCATATTGAGACAGTAATCTTTTTGCCGCATGTTCATCCAGAGCTTTTTGGCCATTTGCTTTTGCCTGTTTAATGAGACGGGAAGCAAGTTTACTTACTGCCGGAAGAACGATTTTTTCCGGTGGTTTGCGTTCCCTAATTTGTTTGTAGTGGTAAAGAGAACCTAAAGCCCGCGCAGCATTTTCCGGAGAATGAAAAACCGGCGTGTTTGTATCCTGGTAGCCTTTAGTATAGCCATCTTCCCGACCAAAGAAAGACGATACCAGCATCGGCATTTTATACTTATGGGGCAGTTCAAATGCCTCGGTAATGACCGGCTGAGTCAGCTTTAAAAATTCTTCGAGGCTAATTCCTCCGATAAGATCAACAACATGATTGTAAATTTCCTGCATGAAGCCGGAATGCAGAACTCCATGCAGAACTATCGCATCCACCTCTCCACTTTTCATCATAATCTCCGGCAGGGTTAAAGCAAGTTTTTCCATACTCAAATGAAAAGTCATATCCACGGGATTAGCCGCGGAAGCATGCGGCTCTATATATTGTTTAATTTCTTTTTGCAGTCTCTCGGAAAATCGAGGAACATCCATGCCGACTAAATCGCAGGTATAAGCAATGGCCGTTGCGGGACCACCGGAATTAGTCATAATTCCCACACGTCTTCCCCGCAGAGGCGGCTGCGTGGCTAGTGTCCAGCCATGCGTATAGAGGTCTTCTATACTGCCTACCCTGATTATTCCGGCTTGCTTCAAGATACCGTTATAAAGAAAATCAGGACCAGCCATAGCTCCAGTGTGGCTTGATCCGGCACGGGCACCGGAGGCCGAACCGCCGACATATTGTGCCACTACAGGTTTGTGCTGTGAGACCTTGCGGGCTACTTCGACAAATCTTTTCCCATCGCGTATTCCTTCGATATAAAGAATGATCGCCTTTGTTTGTTCATCCTCTCCCAGATATTCCAACGCGTCCACGATGTTGATATTGGCTTCATTGCCTAAACTGATAGCTTTACTGAATTGAATTCCCCTTTTTCTCAAATATGGCAGAGACTGAGCCACGTAAGTGCCACTTTGCGAGGCAAATCCAAGCAGGCCGGGTTTGGGAGAAAATGGAGCAACAGTAGTGTTCAAATTAATCTCGGAATTAATTATTCCCAGACAATTAGGGCCGACAAAACGTATCCCATAACGCCCGGCTATTTCATTGATCTTTTTTTCCATGTCCAGACCGGTTGCACCTGTTTCCTTGTAACCGGCGGTAACAATAATGGCCCGCTTAGTGCCGATTTTACCGAAATCTTCCAACAGATGCGCTATTGCTTTATTCGGAACTATAAAAACGACCAGATCGGGAACTGCAGGCAGATCTTCAGCAGCAGCATAAGCCTTGTGTCCCAAAACTGTTTTTTCCGTAAGATTAATAGGATAAAAAGCTCCATTATATCCGTCTTTCACGATGCTGAGTGCCTGAATAGTTCCCATTTTCATAGGATCATTACTTGCGCCCACAACAGCAATAGATTTTGGATTCATAAGTAAACGCAGGGGATTTTCAGTCATAACCAAATTCTCCGAATTATTAAGTCAGCGGAATTATGACTGGCAGTACATAATAAAGTCAAGTTAAATAATAAATAGTACTGGATTCTACTGCCTACAGTTTTTAGTTAGTAATTATTATAACGCCGAAACTTAACCGGAATCAGGACTTTTTATAAGATAGGGTTGTGGAGGAATATAATATAGAGGTGGAAATCAGTAAGAGTCTTTTTTTGTCACGGGAACACTTATCTGCCGCAATGTGTAGAGAGATGATAGATTAAAAAGCCCTCCTTTTCACGGAGGGCATGTAGTTTCATGGTGGGCCAGGGCAGAATTGAACTGCCGACACTCGGATTTTCAGACAGGACCACCAAGTTTTCTAACCCCCTCATTTTTATCAACATACTGGAATTGTTGATATTTCATCTATGCATGTTTAGCAGGTTTTAGCTAGTTTTAGCTAGTTTTGGATACTTTTTCTCACACAAAGTCTCACACAGCTTTGGTTTCAAAAAATAGATTCTATCAAGATAATTATAGCAGACCCTTAATGGGGGTATCGGAAATCAATAACACCATATTGTAAAAAAGAATAGTTGACATAAAAGAGCGACTTGCATATAGTCTGTTACCCCTAACAGCTAGTTCCTATCAAAACTCTTTTTCTTCTGATGATTTTCCGGTGATAGATCAGTATACGACAATAAGGAGGAATTAGCATATTCCACTCTTTATAAGAGTGTTTACATAGAGGAGCTACGGGTAGGCAAAGGTAGCCATAACCCAATCTGTGCAAAAGAGTGATTTAGCTCTTTTCAACACAAGGAGGTAATTATGACAAGAATAAACCTATTAGTAGCAAGAGTTGTGCTTTTAGGAATTTGTATCCTGTGTATTTCATCTGTTAGTGTATGGGCAGAAGAAATCAAAATATCAGTGACAGCGTACACACTGACGGAGTGTTACCATAATAAAGGTAAGACAGCTTCTGGAGAGATCGTTAGAACTGGGATAGTAGCTGTTTCACGAGACTTGGAACGCAAAGGACTTAAATTGGGAACTAAAATCAAAATAAGTGATATGGGAACCTTTATAGTCAAGGATCGGACAAGTCGCAGAAATCGTGGTAATGTCGATATTTATATGACTTCATACAAGAAGGCATTACGATTTGGAAGACAGAAACATACTTTGGTATTAAATCAAGTGCCAGAAGATTTTCTTAAAGGATTCAACAATTCTTTATTTACGCAATTTGATTTCAATTCTGAATATAATACGAATGAGATTAATGATGTTAGAAGATCTATCTCTCTACTTGGTAAAAAAAAGTATGCCTGTATTCTAGATTAATTTATGTAGATTTTAGTAAATTACCATCTAGGGGTATATGCTCCTCACCCCTAGATGGTAAAAATACAAACAATGAATAACAAACATATTATTGCTGTCTCTTTATCTATTACACTTCTTTTTTTTATGATTTTATCACAATCTTATCACAGTGACTGTATCTCTTGATGATGAAAACCTCTCGCGATCAAGAGATCAAGGACAGCGGATTTGGTTTCAAAAATGGATTCTATCTGGGGAATTGTAGAGAACTCTTAATGGGATGGATTCTGCGGTGCTGCACTGTTTATTTACAGACATTTTTTCGTAAAATGTCTAACATTGAACCACGAATTATATCTTCCCATTTTTTTTCTTTATAAGAATAAGGAAATAATGTTTTATCGTCCTTATCATACGAAGTAAGAGATAGAAACTGACTCCTCTCATTTTTACAATCTATTTTTTCCAAAGATATTTCATATGATAATGAATTGTATTTTTCTACATCGGGAAGTCCATTTTCCCTCAAAAATTCAAGTTCATATTTTTTCCCTTCATTGGAAAAAACCGTTTTCACCGATACCTGAACTACATCTTTTGTCAGATGTTTTATAGTTCCCTTCTTATAGAAATAAACATTCTCATCATTATCAGTCTTATATTTCACCCAACCAAATGAATAAACATTACTCACAAGTAGAAGTAGAGCTATAAAAGATAAACAGATAACTGAACCAATTTTTTTCATGTCTATTCCTTTCATAAGGTAAAATTAGTTATGAAAAATAATACAATTTTTAAAAAACAATGCAACCATTAAATATTATAGTATCAGCTGTCCTTCATATAATAGCTGTATCTGGAGATCAACATCAGCTTCGAGTAGCTGTGAGTAGCTGTAGTAGCTTCCCCAAAAATTCTCTGGGAGTAATAATAGCTGTGGTTACAGCTGTGATCGCAGGACTTAAAGAAGGGGGAATGGACAGCTTGCGTGAGATTTTTTGGGAGTAGCTGATGAATCAAGCCGACTGCTACGCCGACCCGGAATATTCATGGGATGAATATATCCAGTCATAACGCCATGACGCATTTGAAAACATGACGTGACGGTGAGGCCTGCCTGAATTTCGGGGAAAAACGACCGTCACAGGCAGCAACACCTGCCGGAAGGTTTACATCCATCAACACATCCCAAAACCGGTCATTGCGTTCATACCCTACATTTTGTGGTCAAAATCTTCTTGACACACAAGACGGTGTTTCCTATACTGCCAACAAATAAAAGCAAGTTCTTATCAAACAAATCAAATCAAAAAGATTTATTTATACTGAGCTCAAAGAAGATATGTTGAAGGTCTTAAAGTGAAATCATTGGTTGAGTTCAAGAAATCGAGGCTGTTTATTTATTGCAGCTATCTTCAATTTGGGAAAAGTGACACTAATGAGTTAGAATCTATGATTGGTGCTTCTCTAAGTCGGGGTAGAATGGCACACAATGAAATCCTATATAGGAATTATAATGTTATCTATTAATTATTATAATAAGAAATGTATACAGATATTAGTAATGGATATAAGTTCCATCAATCTAAACATAGAATAAACAACAATTAATGCAAAGGAGGTTAAAATGGCTGGTAACCTGTGTCCTTTTTGTAACTTTCAACCCTGTAGGAACGAATGTAATTTCTTTAATGATGCAGTAGACGGGTGCAACCTAAGTAAAGGACTGATGACGTTAATTAATGCACAATATCAGGGATTAAAGAAGCATATTGAACAAATAGAGCAATACCTTCTCGACGCAAGTAATTCTCTCATTGATATAAATGTTAACACTCAATGAATGAAAGTCATAGCAACTAATGACTCAAAGCATAACCTTAGGGGTCAAATCTTTACCTTTACATTTCAAAATATTTGATAGAGAAGATGAGGCATGACAAGGCCATTAAGAATCCAATATCCGGATGTGTTCTATCATGTGACCTGCCGGGGAATGAGAGAAAGGAGATATTGCTCCTAAATCTAAATTATTCTATTCTATATTCTAAAAATAGTTACCATTCATTGAGATTTATAAAATCCGCAGCTCCCCATAAATACAAAGTAGCTATTGTTCTATAAGGTTTCCATTTTCTTCCAAAGCGTTCTAATTGTTCCGGTGTTGGTAATTTACGCTTTTTATAAGCTAATTGAAAACCCTTCCTGACTCCGAGATCATGAATGGGTAAAACGTCTAGGCGACCAAAATTAAAGATCAGCAGCATTTCAACAGTCCAAGAACCAACTCCCTTTATTTTTGTAAGTCTGTCCTTTATCTCTTCATCACTAAGTTTGTCGCATTCCTTAAGTGAGGGAATTAACCCGTTTAACGCCATTTCAGCGACTTCTTTTATATAGACTGTTTTTGATTTTGACAATCCTGATCCTCTCATGGTTTCAAAATCAATTTCTTTAATCTGTTCGGGTGTTGGAAATTTACCTTTTCCAAAAAGTGAAACAAAGCGATTGTAAATTGCTCCTGCTACATGACCACTCAACTGCTGATGAATAATTGCGTGAATGATGGATTGAAATGGAGGAAGTCTTCGAGGTTTTAACTCGATTGGTCCGATATGTTTCATCAATTTGGACATCACCGGATCAATCTTTGCCAAGTTTTCTAATATTGATTGATTTGATGTCATCTTGTTTTTGGTAGCAGCCGATGTAACATGTAGTTTTGGAGATCAATAAAAATAGAATTCCTTCAAATGACATTGACATTTGACATTAATAAACATAATAATCTAAGAAATCGTCAATACTTTTGGAACATGATTTTTACAGTCAATAGCTGTTTCTTCATTTAACTTATAGGGATGAGCACATTTGTTTCTAAATGAATCAATAATAAATTGTATTTCATTTAAATATTCCTTAGAAAGAAATTTATCTTGTTTAAAATGACCACAAATATAATTTTTAAAAGTTTGTAGTAACGGACTTCCAGATAAAGTGTTTTCTCCAGCTACAAGTTGAAGGACAAAAGACATATCCCCCAATGTATATTTTATTTCAGATGGGTCTTTTTCAACATATTTTCTGATCATGCGAGCAAATTTTTTGGTTTTACGTTCTTTCCCGTCTTCACCTGAGGACAAGTCAATTTCTAAAAATTTGTCTAAATCAAATTCTTTGTTAGTAATGTAAGACGTAAAGTTGACAAATAACTTTTTGAGCACTTCATTTTCCAAAGCTTTACAGAATTCTAAAATCACAGGTGAATAATCAGCTTCTGGGAATTCCTTTAGTTTTGATAATAAATATTCCGCAAGAGGTAAAAACTGTTTACTCAAAGGATCAAGTTTCCCCCAGTTTACAAAAACATGTTCAGTTAAGTTTTCGTAAACTTCAATTTCTTCTATGAGATGACTGGATATTTCTGATAATTTTTTATCCATAATTGAATATAATAGTAAAAGTTTCTCTTCGTCATCCCGATTCTCAAGTTTTATTTTTGAAAAGTGTGTTTGCAAATCCTGTAGCGACTTAATAATTTGGTCGACCTTTTGCTCAACCCTAGTTACAATATCCTTAATCTCTTTTAAAAAATTTAAGATTTGGGTATCTTTGCTTATTGCCTCTATATCTGATAACCGTTCTGTCAGTTCTTTGTTTTCCTGTTTTGTATTACTTACAATATTATTGAGACTAAGTTGATTCAAATCTTCAATAGGAATAATTGGTATCTTAATTGAACGTAGACTAGAAATAGAAATATGGTGAATGGTTGTCCCCTGTGTTCTTTGTTCCATTTGCATTTCGAAAAGCTTACGACCATCTTTTGTTTGTAAATATAATTTAATAAAAGGATTATTTACCGATCGGATGATTGCGCAATTATGATTAATAACTGCTGGAGGATCTCCCTTTTTATATGTGTATAATTTACGATCATTAAAAATAAGACTAATGATTATGTCTCCCTCATGGAGGACCGTTTGACAAAATCTTTTTTCGGGAAGATTATTAATAAATCTGTCTCTATCTGTTCTCATTAGTATTCCGTTTTGAATGTTTTTGCCGCTAATGACCAAGAATTTTCCTTCATTTCTTAATAAAGAACTATCAATAATTAATCCACGCAATACCTCTGCTAGATCAGAAAGTTCTTTTACTTCATGTCCAATTAGTGAATCATTTATTTTATTATATTTGGGATCATAGTAGTGACGTTGCCAATTTTCAGTAACAGATTTTCTATCAACCCATAATTCACCTGTCCCATCTTTGAAATGTTTTATAGTCTGGAAAATATCTCCGGCAAAAGTAGAGAAAAATACTTTTGAAGTTGATGGTTTATTTTTATGTATTAACAGAATGGATGTATCTAAATGTGTTCTTGGTAGAGCACCAGGGGGTAATTCAAATACGGCATCTAAAGAATAGTTTTTAAGAATATTTTCTCGAAAGTCTTTATATATTGGTGCAGACAAAAGATTTGGTGGAACTATAACAATTGCTGTTCCATTATCTTTTAAATCTTGAATAATTTTTTCAAGAAATAATTGTTCTATTGGCCATCTTTTATTTTTTGATTCAACCCTTATTCCAAATGGTAAATCAGCAACTATTAGATCATATTTCTTTTTAACATTTGGACTGCACCCCCGAAGTTGGACAAAATATGTTAGAGTAGTTGGCAGGAACCCCAGTCCCGTGAAACGGGAGAAAGGAACTTGCCATGAAGCACCGAAGGAGTTTTGCTGTTGAACTCAAATGCCA
>Ga0209777_10004842_pt1 | contig 15775 bp, 20 predicted proteins | sample FrelakmetHBP12HB_FD_187147 | JGI IMG/M metagenome (GOLD analysis project Ga0209777, IMG submission 187147) | Freshwater lake sediment microbial communities from the University of Notre Dame, USA, for methane emissions studies -HBP12 HB (SPAdes)... | ecosystem: Environmental > Aquatic >... | reverse complement strand
CCCCTGCCATGTCGCTCCCAGTGCTCGTCCGCAGTCGTCTACGGTCGCATCTGGAACCTGCAAGGGCAATAGGCGGACGTGGAGCATTCGCGCCCCATGGCTGAGATCAGGTCAGCTCAGCGGCCCGAGTGCGGCCCGTCCTTCGATAGTTCGCGCCAACCCTATGACCTGGTCGTGTGCGGTCCGGCGCCGAGCCAGAGGAGCGTCAGCTCGGGCCGAACGCGCCGTCAGATAGCCAGGCGAACGGGACGAATGCCACCACGGTCGGCAGTGGACCGGTGAAGTGGTAGCGAACGTCCGGGGTGCCGTGGGACCATGAATGCTGGGGGGCATAGGCGGTCCAGGGATCGCCGCCGGCGAGCCAGGTTTGCGCCCCATGCAAGTAGATGCGGGCATCGAACCCGAGCATGTCCAGGTGGCAAGGGGAACTCTCGAAGTAGAAGCGGATGGTCTGGCCGCCCCTGGACCTGCTCGGATGCTACTCGTCCAACATCGTTGCAGGTCCAGGAGCGGCCAGCGCCCTCGACTCCTAAGGCTGAGTGATCAGGACGTCCTTGGCCGTCAGAGTGCGGCTGCCCGATGCGCTCGGGTTGGGGGATTCGCTCGCCAATGCCGTCGTGTCGATCTGGACGGTCACGCTCGTGCCGACCTGGACGGCGCCCGGACTGGCGGACGTCTCACCGTGATACGTGGTATCCCCGGAGAGGTCGACCGTCACCGAGGTCCCGTTGGCCTCCTGGATCGTCATGGTGGAGCCGTTGATCGACTGGACCGTCCCACTGATGCCGCCGGTCACGCCACCGGCAATGCCGGCACCGTTACCCGGCACCCCTCCAAACTGGCTGCTGTTGAAGGTCTGACCGGGAGCCAGGGACGGGATGCCGCCTTGGCCGAAGCCACCAAATCCACCAGGACCGCCACTCGGGTTCGCAGCGCCCGTGGTGCTTGGCGCGGTCACGTGGCCGAGAGCGAAGCCGATGCCGCCGACTGCTACGAGAGCGGCGACGAAGAGCAGGATTACGGTCTTGCGGTCCTGCTTTGGCGGTCGGCCGGATGTCTTTAGCGGTGACGGGGCCTCGGTAGCACCCGTCTCGGGTTCGGTCACTGGTTCTCCTCCATCGTTCGGTGTCACGCCTACTCGTACCGAAGAGCAACTACTGGATCGAGGCGGGCCGCCTGGCTCGCGGGCCAGACGCCGAAGACGATCCCGACGATGAGGCTGAAGCCGACCGCGACCACGACGGTCACCGGGTTGAAGACGAAGCCCCAGCCAGCGTACGTGCCGATGCCGAGCATCGTCAGGGCGGTCCGCAACTTGCCGGTCCCAACACGAGAGAGCGCGAGACCGACGAGGTCGGTGGGTCTCATGCGGGCACCGCCTCCTGCAGCTGCCCATCGCGGAGATGAACGGCCCGGTCGGCGGCCTCAGCCACGTCCAGGTCGTGGGTGATGAGGACGATGGTGCGGCCGAGGGCATGGAGATCCTTGAAGAGCTGGAGCACCTCGGCGCCGGAGTGGCTGTCGAGATTGCCCGTCGGCTCGTCGGCCAGGAGCAGCGCCGGTTCGGTGACGAGAGCGCGGGCGATGCCCACCCGTTGCTGTTGCCCGCCGGAGAGCTCGGAGGGCACGTGATGCAGCCGGTCACCGAGGCCGAGGCGCTCCAGCGCGACCTGGGCCCGTCGCAGCCGTTCCTTGCGGCCAACGCCCTGGTACATCAGCGGCGTAGCCACGTTCTCGAGGGCGCTCGTGCGTGGCAGCAGGTTGTAACTCTGAAAGACGAAGCCGATCGAGCGGCTGCGGACGTAGGCCAGGCCGTCGTCGTTGAGCTCTTCAACCGGCTGACCGTCGAGGACGTAGAGTCCCGATGTCGGCCGATCCAGGCAGCCCAGGATGTTCATCATCGTCGACTTGCCCGAACCGGACGGCCCGATGATCGCCAGGAACTCGCCCTTTGCCACCTTCAGGTTCACGCTCATAAGCGCTGGGACCTGGACCTTGCCCGTGTCGTAGATGCGGCTGACGTCTTCGAGCACGATGATCGGCTCGCCTACAGCGGCGCTCACGGCCCGAACCCAGGGCCGCCGGCGTTGCCGCCGCCGGTCAACGAGTTGAGGCCACCGGCGCCGCCGGCAGTCGTGGTCGTTCCGCTCGTGGAGGATGACGTCCCGGTGACGACCGACTCGCCGGCGCTAAGGCCGCTCGTGATCTGGGCCATGGAGGTGGTTACCAGACCGACCTGGACGGTCCGGCTGGTCGTGCTGCCATCGCTATTCATGACCAGGACGCTGTAGCCGGCGCTGGCGGAGCCTTCCAGGGCCGTGGCAGGCACGCGCAGGGCGTTGTCGACCTCTGCCGTCGTGACGGTCACGCTTGCGCTCATGCCCGCCAGAACGGTGGCCGGCGGGCTGGTCAGTGTGACCGTGACCGCGTAGGTCGCCACGCTGCTGCTGGTGATGCCGCCCGAGGAGGAGGTCGCCACCGGCACGATCTGGGTCAGCGTTCCCGGAACCGACACATCGTTGACCGTCACGGTAGCCGTCTGCCCGACCTTCAGACCGGCGATGACGGACTCGGCGAAGCTGGCACGGGCCACCATCGGGCCGACTGACTCCTCGATCGCGTAGCCGCTGGTCGGGGCGTTGACGCCGGGCAGGATGTTGACGGCGACGATCAGACCGTCGGCCGGGGCCGTCAGGGTTGCGTCCGTTACGGCTGCCTGATCGGCATTGACGGTCGATTGTGCCGAGGCGACGGCGGCCTGATCGGCCTGGATCGTCGCCGTCGAGGCGGACGAGGTTTGGGACTGGTAGGAGAGCTTCGCCGACGCGTAGCTCAGCGACGCGTTCGCGATCTGCTGGGCGGCCTGCTGGTTCGACTGGCTGATGCTCAGCTGGGTTGAGGTCAGGTTCTGCTGCGCCGACGTCAGCGCGGCCTGATCCTTGGCGATCGCGGTCGCGTCGGGCGGAGAGGCGGCCCAGTCAATGGTTAGCTGGTTCTGCGCGGTAGTCACGGCGTTCTGGGCCTGGCTCAGGGACAGGGCGTTCTTCTGAGCCGTATTGGCCTGGCTGATCTGAGCCTGTTCGTAGCTGTTGTATGACTGGTTGAGCTGGTTCTTGGCCTGGGCCAGCGTCAGGGCGGTCGGACCGCCCTGGTCCGTCGCGAGCTTGGACTGGGCGGATGCGAGCGTCGCCTGGGCAGATGCGAGCGCCAGCTGCGCGGCCGTGGCGTCAGCAGTCGCAACAACGGCGCCCTTGGTCACGCTTTGGCCTACCGACACCGCCACGGTTTGGACCGGCCAGGTCAACGAGCTGCTGGAGCTGCTACTGGTCGTTCCGCCGCTGCCGGACGTCGTGGCGGCAGTGCTCACGATGTCGGCCGTGGCGCCGAACTTCAGCCCGTAGACCGTGCTCGCGGCGACCGTGCCGGTGGCCACCGACGTCGCGCTGACGGTGCCCGTAGAGACTGTCGACGTGATGTACTCGGAGCTAGACGATCCGCCGAAGGTGGGCCTGACTACGACCAGCGCGACGGCCCCTACGCCCACCAGGATCAGCGCGATGGCTGCCAGCCTGATCTTCATCCATCCATGCCTCTCGTGTCTCGCCGAGTCCCCTGTGCCCGTGGCAAAGCCACGGCCATCACCGCCGACCCAACTAGCTCGGCGCCAGCGTCCACGTGGGTAGCTTGCTTCGGCAAACCTGTCGAATTGATTACGACACGGAGTTGCGGCGCGACTCGTTGCTACTCGGCTCGGCGCGAATCCCGACGGCCGCTCATCGAGCGGCCCAGCTGACGTCGGTGTTCGCTCCATCGGCCGGCGAGGTGCCGATCTGTCAGCAGCCACCGGTGGCGCAGACGATCGCTTGATGCGCCCAAAGGCGTGAGCTGACTTGCGCACTGCAGCTCGCTCTGAGTAGCTGAGTGGCGGGGAAGCCCAAGAATCGGCTTGCCTCCTGGAGAACCCGGCGGCGGCGACAACGCCGCATGCCTTGTTTCAGGAGGCACCGAGTAGCCGTCGGCACGATCGCCGGATGGTGAGTCGCCAGAACCGGCTCGGCACGTCTTTGGCTGGCGATCGAACCTTCTGCCGCCGGCCGCCGGTACTATCGTCCGGCTCGTTCTCTGACCGCCGGGCCGTATGGTCCGGGCATGACCAGATGGATTCCGTCTGCGGCCTTGGCCGTCATGGTCGGGGCGACGAGCCTGGCCGCTCTCACGCTCGGGATCAGGGCACCTGTTACGGAAATCCTCGGGGGCGCCTCGGTCGGGGCGGCGACGTGTCTTGCGGGCTCGGCGATCGTCCTCCGGCGCACCGTCAATGCCCTCGCGGTGGCCACGGAACAGATCGCTAGCGGAGCCTCCGCCACGAATCTCGACCCGGGTCAGTTCGGTCCCCTGGGACCGATCGCTCGACGCTTGGGGGACGTCGCGGCGGCACTTGAGACAGCCACCGAGGCTGCCACGACCGATCGCCTGACGCATGTGGCGAACCGCCCGACGCTGCTCGCCTTTCTCTTCGGGGAGATTGAGCGGGTGGCCCGGTACCACCGTCCGCTCTCGATCGCGTTCATCGATATCGACCACTTCAAGGATGTGAACGACACCTTCGGCCACGAGGTCGGCGACACGGTCCTGCGGGGCGTGGCCGACGTCTTGCGCGCCAGCACCCGCCAGACCGACCTCGTGGGTCGCTACGGAGGCGAGGAGTTCGTGATTGTCCTCCCTGAGACGTCAGTCGACGAGGCGGCCGCGGCAGCGGAGAAGCTGCGTCTCCTCGTCGTCAGGCAGCGGTTCTCGTCCGGGTCCGGCGCGGAAATCGCGGTCTCGGTCTCGATCGGCATCGCCGGCGGGCAGGCCCAGCAGATCCGCGTCGATCAGCTCCTCCGCGACGCCGACGCGGCGATGTACTCGGCGAAGTCGCTCGGCCGCAATCAGACGTATGTCTTCGCCGAGATTGACGATGACAGCGCTCGGATCCCGCGCGCCCCCATCTCGACGGAGGGACGGGCGCGTGCGGCTGAAGTCGGGGAGGTTGCCCGCCAGGCTGCCCACGCCGCTCTGGCGGCGGTCGTCAACGGTCTCCCCCACTATCGCGGCAGGCCGTCTTCGCTCATCGCGGCTATCGCCGTCCGCATCGCGCGCGAGCTGCAGCTCTCCGATGCCGAGATCGATCGGATTCGCGTCGCGTCGCTCCTCCATGACATCGGCAAGGTCGCTGTGTCCGAGCAGATCCTCGAGAAGCCCGCACCGCTGACGGCCGACGAGTGGAGGTCGGTCATCGAGCACCCCCGTGTCGGGCAAGTGATCATGGACCAGGTGTCGGCCGTCCAGGATGCTGGAGCGATCATTCTCCATCACCACGAGCGTTACGCCGGCCACGGCTATCCGTACGGCCTGCGCGGCACCGAGATTCCGCTCGGCGCTCGGATCGTGGCGATCGCCGACGCCTACGACGCGATGGTCCACGACCGGCCATACCGTAAGGCGATTGGGCACGAGGCCGCGGTCCGGGAGCTCCGCCGGCATGCAGACCTGCAGTTCGACCCGCAGATCGTCGAGCTCTTCTGCGAGTTCTACGCTGCCAGCCCGCCACAGCCCGACCCAACACTCCTGCTCGTCCCGCCCGAGATGGGCGTGGATCTGGTGGGTCGCCGGAGGTCGGGCCGCGCGGTCTCGGCGTGAGGCGGCCCTGATGCTGGGGAGCCGCCGAACATGATCGCCGACCTCCTGCGCCGTGTAAGGTTCTCTGCCGAGCCGGGCCCGGTCCCTCCGGCACCCGCGCCGATCATCGAGCCCGCGCGGGAGCCGATCGAGATCGAGTTGGCAGCATATGCCGAGGACTGCCGGATCTTCGGGTTCGTGCTCGTCGACACCGACCGGTTGACCGACTACCTCAACCAACAGGAGCAGTACGAACTCAGTGACGTGCTCGTCGTGGCGCTCGACGACGGACGCGCGACCGAGGCGAAGACGCTGATCGTCGAGCGCGGCGAGTTGCTTGCAGTTCGAGCATCCGGTCCGCGAGGGAACGCCAATCGCCGCGGTCGCACACTCCAATATCCAGTGACGCTGCAGACGGGGCCGTACACATTGCGCGGACATCTGCACGGGCTGCCTGGCAGCGACCCGGTGATGCAGCTGCGTCGACGCCGGCCGATGGTAGCGCTGACAGAGTCGTGGATCGAGTACCCAACCGAGGGCGAGTCCCATCGCGGGCGAGTCGGGACCATCATCTTCAATCGGGAGGCGATCGACTGGATCCACGTCTCGCGGGATGGCGAGGTCCGGCTTCCAGATCTCCCGGTCGAAACCAAGCCGGATCTTCGTGCCGATCCCCGGGCCAAGGACCTGACCGGGTATATCTGGACGGCCCGGCAGTAGACGGGCCGCTCCAGTAACAACCGGTCAAGGCAGCTCACCTACGGGATGGGAATAGCGATCTCGGCGGTCCGCGCATCGGCAGCGCATCCTGCAACTTCGCCCCCACCGTCACGGCCGTAGGCCCCAACGTCGTGGCCACGGTCGACACACGTGGACTTTGATGGCTAGCTCGCCAGAAGCAGCGTTAGACAACGCCATTCATCCAGGCGTGCGATCCCTTCAAGGGTTAGGTCAACGGCGAGACGCTCTCGGTATTGCAAGCCATTGTTCGGTGCTCCACAGCCTGTCGCACGCTCATCGGTCTGCGGGCCGGCTTCGACAAGTCCCCGCATCGCCTGCAATGCCGCGTCAAGTCGGGCGAGCTACAACAGTGCTCAACTTGGAGGTCTGCAGCCCTAGCAGTGTCAGTTGGCTGGAGAACCCGCCGCTTGAAGGGCCGGCAGTAGTGCCTCGGCCCGTGATCGTATTCGGTCATCGGGATCCTTGGCGAGCTCGGTCAGCTCCTCGACAACCTGATCTCAGCCATGGGGCGCGAATGCTCCACGTCCGCCTATTGCCCTTGCAGGTTCCAGATGCGACCGTAGACGACTGCGGACGAGCACTGGGAGCGACATGGCAGGGGCCATGCTGAGGAAAGGAAGGACAAGATGGGCATCATCAGCTGGATCGTGCTCGGCGCAATTGCGGGGTTTCTCGCGAACATGGTCGTGGGTGGGCGGGAAGGACTGATCGGCACGATCATCCTGGGCATCCTCGGGGCGGTCCTGGGCGGGTACGTCGCCGCATCGATCTTCCACAAGGGCGATGTGACCGGGGTCAATATCGAGAGCATCGTTATCGCCGCGCTCGGCGCGATCGTTGTCCTGCTCGTCTGGCGCGCCCTAACCAGGAAGCGTTCATCCTGACCGTGTAGGTGGTAAGGGGCGGCCGCCGAGGTCCCCCGCCGACAGTCGGGTGCTCGCACGCTCTTCAGCGCCCCGTGCCGACACGTTCGGGTGTGAGTGGGCGAGCGGATCCGGACCGAGGGCGGTCACGACTCAAGCCATCGTGCAGGGCCCGAGCTAGCGAGTTGAGCGTCGACCTACAACCTGGGGACGAGCCGCCGTCCGTCTACCCAGCCGGACCAACCGTTCTGGGCCCGGACAAGCGCCCAGTCGCCGGCACGTTGGTCGATCACGAGCTGGACTCGTTCGGCCAGGTTGACGACCGGCGGCCTCGACGGGTCGGGAGCAGCCCAGGCGGGTATGCCGCCGGCCGGAACCAGGTGAGTCCACGGCCACCCGGGTGCCCACTGGGGCTGGGCCGAGCCCGTAATTGCCTGCTGCGCGACAGGTCCGATGGTGGGGGCGGCTGCGGGTTCGGTCTCGCGCATTGATGTCAGGGCCGCGGCCGAGTTGGAGGCCGGACTCGCGACGACTTTGTCCTGGCCGACCTGCGTCTCAGGCGCCTGAGTCTCGGCGATGCTGAACGTCCTCTGCGCGGCTTCCGGCGCGACGGCGATCGCCGCAGTGTGCAAGGCATCGGCGGCGGGTATCGAGGAGGAGGCCAGAGGAGCCGCGGTGGCCGACTCGACTGTCGGGCGCTCCAGGGGTTGGGTTGGCGGCGCAGCTGCCGGCGTGCCCGCGCCGGTGTTGGCAGGCTGCATCGAAGCCCATGCCGGCGGCGGGGTAGGGCTGTATCCCACCGCGGGTGGCAGTGGCCCGGCAGGCATTGCGGTGTCCGCGTCGCAGACCGGGCACTTGCCAGCTCGGGGTCCGAACCTGGGACATGCCGTGCCGCAGGTAGGACACTTGCGCGCCGGCCTGAGGACCCCGAGCGCGACCAGGATTACCCCGCCCAGGACAATCGGGATGAGCAACGCGGGCCCGAGCGCGAGAAATCCCAACGCCAGGAAGAAGATAGTGCTGAGAAGCACGAGGGTGTTCGTGTTGTCTTTCATCCCGGGCCCTCCTAGCATGCATCCCCGTCTTCGGTCGCGCGGCGAAGCAGCGAGATGGTCCTCCCATATTCTAGTTCGGGCCTCAATGTCCAAAGCCGCCGATGGTGTCATCGTGTGCTCGCCGTGGTCGTCATCTCCCCAGGCGAGTATGCAGACGACCGTCGATCGCGACCGGCTGACTCTCATCGGGGAACCGACAGCAGCGGGCAATGGTCACTCTGGCGAAATGACCCTACCCAAGGCGAGAGGAGCCGCCCGGAGGAGACCCCCGGCCGTTGACCCCGATGCTACGGTGGTCGGGGACTGGTCGATTTCTGTCAGCCCCGCCCTCCAAGGCGCAGGTGTCTAGATAAGCAACAAGAGACGAGTGCCCGAGAAGAACCTTGGCCTGTTCCTCACCCCAGCCGATGGGGCGAGCGGTGGCGGCTTCCTGGTACCCATGGACAACCTGAACGTCGGGCCTGGGAAGCCCGGTCCGGGGGATGAGTGGCAGATGCCACCGGGCCCGGTCAATGCCGAGGACGCCCAGGAAGTCTCGAGGCACGACGAGAGACCCATGGCCGAGAGAAACCTGGGCGTGTTCTTCAACGGCCCGGTTGAGGGTGGTGGCGGCTTCCTGGTGCCCATGGACAACTTGAACGTCGGGCCTGGGAAGCCCGGTCCGGGGGATGAGTGGCAGGTCCCGATGGGGCCCCTCGAGACTGAGGACGATGTGAGCCTCGAGCCCCTGCACTCGGACGGCACGGTCATATTGCCGCTTCATCGCACCGACAAGAGGTAACCGTCCGGCCCCACCCCGCACCGAGCCCTGTCCAGCCGAACCTGCGGCAACATGCCGTCGAGTGAGATTGGCGCGCACTCGCCCACGGCACCGGTATCTAACTCGACGGGGCGCACCGATCTGAAATGCAAGCCAGTTCCGGCGCCCGATCGGCGACGTAGAGTGCTGGCGATGGAACCCGTACACGCCCTCGGACGTCCAATCGAGGTGATCAGAGCCGCGGTTCTCCTGCTCGCTCTATTCGCTCTTGCCGGGTGCGGCGCGCCGGCCACCACCGGGTCGACGGCGACGCTGCTATCCACGTCGCCAGACCCAATTGGCATTGGCGTTGTCAACGGCACAGACCTGTGGGTATCTCTAGTCGTGAATTCGACACTGATCGAAACCCTTGCGCCGGAGACCGCCGACAAGGCAATCCACATGAGCGTGCTCCCGCCGCTGCCCTGGGTTGTCCAGGTCCGCGCGTCGTCGGGGCGCGTGATGATCACCGTGACGGCAGACCCAGGCGACATCCAAGGGTCGCCTGCGATTGGGATCCCGCATTCTGGCAAGGAGGCGGGGGCCGACCTTTCGTGTGGGCAGCTTTACCTCTGGACAGGCGCTTATGAGCCCTCCTGGCCAGCCCCGGGCTCAGGGTCACCAGGCGACTGTGCCCCTTAGCCCTGAGTCGAGCCCTGGCATTTCTGAGTCGCCTCCGCCCGTCCTCTGGTGACATTGGCGCACACCGGCGAACGCCAAAGTTGCCGCGAGGGCCGACCAGTGCGCCAAGCGGAAACCGAACGCTATACGCACGGATCGTGACCGTCAAACCCGAGCGCGCAGGGCGACGCTCACCGGCTGGGTGTTTGACCGGCTGGCGTGCCTGGTGGATGCGCTCGAGGTTGCTGCCGCGCAGCGGGGGTCAACGCTCAAACCGAGGCGTGTACAGCTAGTTCACGCTCCAGCAAGACCGTCACCGGCCCCTGCTCGAATGACGGATGGGGCGTCAGATCAACACTTGCCACGTGCCAGCCCTGACGCCCTAACTCGGCCAGCCGCTCGACGAGCCCGAGCAAGGGCGGCTCGTCCCGGTTGAGTGGGATGCGTTCAATGCGGTATTCAACGCGGGTCATCTTCAATCCTCCAATCAGGTTAGCCGTTCGCACCGGGCGTTCCCAGAGGGTCCTCGGTGCGGTAGCGTTGTGGAAACCCTAAGTGGCGAGGAGAACGGTGGAGCACGACCCGAGAAAGCCTGACGCGCCGGCGCAGGAAGCCATCCCGGCGGGCTTCCTCGCCACGCTCCCAGCGCCGGCCGCCGCACGCCTTCTCGCCGACGCAGTGCGCATCGACGTCCCAGCAGGCGGCACCGTCTACCGCGACGAGGAGCGTGGCCGCGTGATCGTCGTCCTGCACGGGCTGCTGCGCACCTACCTGAGTTCGCCCGACGGTCGGCAGGTCACGATCCGCTACACCCGCAGCGGCGAGGTGGTGGGTCTCGCCCTCGTTCTGGGCGGGCCGGCGCCGATCACGATTCAGGCTCTTACAAGCGCCTCGGTGGTGGCCCTTCGTATCGACGTGCTGCGCTCGTTGCTCGAGACCGATCCGGCCGTGGCGCGGGCTTGCGCTGAAGAGCTCGCTCGCCAGCTGTTCCTGGCCTTCGATGAGATCGCCGACCAGGCGTTTCTTTCGGTACGCCAGCGGGTGGCGCGGCAGCTGCTCGACCTGGCCGTCCATACCGATGACGGCACCCTGGTCGCACGAGTCAGCCAGCAGGAGCTGGCCGACGCGATCGCCTCGGCCCGTGAAGTCGTGTCGCGGGCCCTCCACGAGTTGCAGGGGGCCGGACTCGTTAGCCCGACCCGGTCGGGCATCGTGGTTCGCGACCCGGTCGGGCTCAGCGACGAGGCCGCCAGAACAGCGCGGGGTTGACGCCAACCCCGAGGCAACGCCCTCTCGGTGGCCCGCTGCGCATGTGCGGCTGTGTGGGCCGCCGAACGGGACCTTACAGGGCACCATTGGGCCTGCTCCTTCTCATGCGCAGAGGCCGGGACTTGCGATCCCGGCCTCCGATGCAGGCGGTGTCGATGTGACGTCGGGGCTACGCGGCAGGTGCGCTACCTCGGTCAGTACGAGGGCGCCCAGTGGGCCGCCGGGCCGATGTGGCGGAACCCGCTCAGACCGCGCTCGCCCTCGGCCATCTGAGCCGCGCTCAGGTGGTCGGGCAGGCCGTGGCCCTGGTCCCCGACCCATTCGTCCTTGGTCCAGTGGGGCATGGCATCGCGATCCCGCGCGGGGTCCTCGCCTGCCCACTCCTCAGCCACCCAGTCCTGATACTTCTCTGCGTTCTGGCCGTACATCGTCCGGCTCCTTTCCATCTATCCAGTGGCCCTGGTCCACTTCTTGGGACCTCTCGCCGGGTCGTTCTTGATGGCTCAAGGATGCCGCCCGACTTCGCCCCTGTCAGCGACTTGTGCACAGCCGAGGTGTGACTCTTGTCACGACCGGGGCGAGCAGGCGGCAGCCTGGGCGCACGGCCTGAGCGAGCAAGTGGTGCTTGGCGTCGGTGGCTGCTCGAGATACGGCCCGCTGGCTCTCGGCCACCATGTTCGCGTCGTGCGGCTGGGCGACGCTCGGTCAGCTCCGGCTCCGTCGGTGCCCCGCGCCCATAGGCCGACCCAGCGAACGGACATTCTGGGCCCGGAGGGACGAGACTCGGGCCGGGATGATCCTCCACGAGTGCAGATCGGCACACTATGGGCCTCGTTCCAAGAGGGGGATCTCCCGGCGGCCCTGTATTCCGGCGGCGGGAAGGTCCCTGTCGCGCCCGTCCCGAAACCAGGTCTTCGTGGGCCGCCTCCCTCGCTTCGGATGGCTCGCGTTCCACCGCCTCCCTCTACGATGGTTGGCGTGATCAAGCGTCACTTCATCGCCGGCCTGGCGATGGCCCTCGCGGTCGCAGCCTGCTCGGGCACCGCGCCGGCCCCAAGGACCTCCCCGACTCCCGCCGGGCCGGTCTTCATCGGCACGGCCAAAGCGGCCACGACGGCCTACGCCGCCGCCGGCTATCAATGCGACGACACCGGCGCCGCGGCCCGGACGCCGCCGCCCACGCTGGATCCAGACGTTCCCTTCTGGACAACGGTGTGCAGGAAGGGGACCGGCTCCGACCCACACGCGCATCAGGTCTACCTCTATAGCCGCCAGGACGGCACCGTGGCCGGGCTCATCATCATCTGGTCCGTCGGGGCGCTCGGCAACGATCCTTGGGCTGCGGTAGACGCCGGGCTCGGCGAGGCGCTCGCCCCGATCTTGAGTCCGGCCGACGCCGCGACCGTCACGGCGGCCGCGAGGGCCAACTTCGCCGGCACTGCCTCACCGGTTACCCTGTCCTCCCCGTCCCTGGAGCTCTTCATGTCGCAGAGCAGCCCGATGGCCGGCGAGGTTGTCGAGCTCCTGGCCCCGGACATGGCCGCCGCCGGGGCTGCGATCCGCTCAGCCGGCCCCCCGATCCCCGCCTCGACGCCGAGCCCGTCCTGAGGGTCAATCCCGCAGGCCGCCGTCGGGGCCGCGTCTGGGGCTTCGATGCAGGTTGTGCGCATCACCCGCCAAGAATCGCCGTCGTTCGCCAGCGTTAGCCAATGTCACCAGAGAGCGGCCTCGGCTGTCCGTGCAACGCCGCGCCGACCCGAGCGTACTGTTTTGACGCGGCGGACGACTCGACGGAGTCCGGTGGTGTCTCAGTTGGGCTGGGCAGGCACCACGTCGAACGATTGCGGATCGACCGCCAAGGTCCGTGCGATGAGCAAGCGCGCACCGTCCAGAACATGTCGATGGTCGGGCACGAAGAGGTGGACGATCGGCAACTCAAGGATCGTGACATCCACAGCGTCGGGGCCCACGGCCCAGGAGACCCTGTATATGGGTCGTTCTCCGTGGGCGATTCGCCGTCGATCGGCCTCGATGGCCGTGTGCAGCCGAGCGCGGGAGCCGTTGACGCCCATGGAGGCAAGTCTAGACGCTGGTCGAGCGGGGGTTCTCTCCGGGGTCGCTGTGACGGAGCGGCGGTGTTGGGTAGGGTGCGCCAATGTCACTCGGCGGGCGGCTTCAGTTGACTGGCGCCGCCTCTGCGCGATTGGGACTAGAGCTGTGCCGGTTCCGACCGGGATGCCTGTTCGGCCATAAGCGCTTCGTCGGTAGCTCGACGTCGCCCTGCTCGGAGCACCGAGGCAATGACGACAATGCCAGAGAGGAGCATGGCCGCGCCCAATGTGAAGACCGCCCCGGTCACTCCGGTAGCCAACGTGAGGTCCCAACTCGACAGAGTGCTGGCGATCGGCTGCGGCGCCACCGTGGGCGCCCCCATGTCACTCACGGCGAACGCCCAATACAGCGCCGGCAGGAAGACAATGAAGCTGCCGACGATGGCATAGCCGATGCCCACCACCAGGCTCCTTGACCGCCAGCCCGCGAGTCCAATGACTAGGACCCCGGCCGCCGTGACGATGTGGGCGATTCCTATCAGGTCGGTCAGCGGACCGTAGTCGTATGAGTGGCCAGCTCGGTTCTCGGCATCCACAAGCACAGCGGCGTCAAACCAATGGGCGATTAGGAGAACCAATAGCGCGACAAGCGCCGCGACAAGCGTTCGCCTCAGCGTACTAGGCATCGGCATCCCCCTTCACGTTGCTGCTTGGTCAGCTTCGGCCGGAGGTGGGCTCGTGTCAACGCCGTGTCCCCGGAGCCGTCCCGCTGGCATTGGCGAGTGTGCGCCAATGTCACCAGCCAAGTCTGCGGCCAGTACCTCGACAAGTACCTAGTTAGTACCTACCAGCCCCGCGACGCGGCCGCCGAGCTGGCCGTCGGCCTCTAGGGCGTGACGCTGTAAGAACCCTGGGCCAGCACCTTTCCGGTGGCGTCGAGGACCTGCATCGTGTGCGTCCCGGGCGTGAGCACGTTCAGTCCGTCGGACGAACCCCCCGCCGCGCAGATCATCTGCATGTGGTCCGGGGTGGCGGTGAACACCAAGACCCAGCTGCCGTCCGGCTGCTGCTTCGTGTCGCTGCTGGTGTCGGCCACCGTGTGTGTCCCGCCCGACTCACCGTCGAACGCGACGGCGACCACGTCCGCGGCATGCACCGATGAGGGCAGGCGGGCCGTGGCCGTAACGGCGACCGGAGTCTTGCAGCTGAGCGTGGACGGGCTGAAGGTGATGCTGCCCGAGCCGCTCCCTCCGGCCGGATGCGACAGGAGAGGCAGCGCGATCAGCGCGAGCAGCGCCATCATGGCCACGCCAACCACTAGGGGTGCAGCGGCTCGCCTGAGCCAGGTCAAGCTTCGGAACAGACCGGGGGTGTCCTGCCTCGCCGAGTGGGGCACGTCGGCTATCAGCCATCGCAGCCGTTCCGGCACGCCGGCGGGTGAGTCCTCGAGCAGGATCCCTCGAATCTGTCGCTCCATCAGCTCGTACCGATCGGAACTCATCGCTCTGACCCTCCCGTTCGTTCGGCGGCGTCCCAGGCGGCGCGCAACTGACGCAGGGCATAGTGGAGGCGCGACTTCACGGTGCCCTCGCGCTGTCCCGTTCTGGTCGCGATTGCGGGCACCGACAGGTCCTCGACGTAGCGCAGGACGACCACGGCGCGATGGTCGGGGTCCAGAGCGGCCAGCGCCCGCCGCAGTCCATCGCGCTCCGCGGCCAGATGGCCCGGTTCGTCCGGGGCCGCCGGATCGACGTCCAGAAGATTGATGGAGTTGGGAAGGCGCCGCCGGGCCCGATCTCGGCAGCAACTCACGACGATGCGGTCGAACCAGGCGTCGAACGCGGCCTGATCTCGCAGGTCGTCCCAGCGCTGCCACGCCCGAACCGCCGCGTCGTGGACCGCGTCCTCGGCCTCTGATTGGTCGCGGAGCAGGATGGAGGCGAGGCGATAGGCCCGGTCGAGTCGAGCCTGCGTCAGCCGTTGGAAGGCAGCCTCACGCTCGGTCTCCGACTGCGCGGAATACCGAGGTCCCATTCCCTCAACTTCACCCATCTTCTCGATCACGCCACAAGATGCGCCAGAGCTGCCCAATCGTTCAATTCTGGGTCTGCGGCCGGCTCCTCATCGGGAGATACATGTCGGACCGGCCGGCGCCAGGCCGGATCGTCGGGCGAGTCTCTCCTGGGACAGGCTCGGCCAGGCGTGCGGGCAAACGCCTAGTTAGGACTCCCGCTTGGGGACATCGCTCGGCCCGATGCGACAGAGCGCCAGCGTTGGCGAGGGTGCGCCAATGTCATTGGCTACGTCGGAACCTCCCTGGGATGGCATGCATCTCTTGACCGGAATGGGAACAGGCAGGACAGTTCGAGCGTCGGGCTAAGGTGAGGCGAGATGACGGTCCGGGTTCGCAGAGGCTCGGTTCTGGGCCTCGTCCTGGTCGTGGGAACGCTGAGTGGCTGCGTCGCGGCTGTTGGCCCGGGCGCGTCGAGCCCGCTACCGTCAACGAGCGGCACGCAGACAACGCTGAGCATTGAGAACGGCACGACGATCGCGGTAATGCTGGTCGTGAACGGACAGATGATCCAGACCGTTCCGGCCGGAGGCTACGAGGTGAACCGCCCTGGGAATCGTGGAGACTCCCGGGCTTTGATTTAGGCCGCGGCGGTTGCTTCTGATCGACGATGGTATGCCTCCTCGAACTCGGCTGGAGGGATG
>Ga0209777_10004841_pt1 | contig 15775 bp, 13 predicted proteins | sample FrelakmetHBP12HB_FD_187147 | JGI IMG/M metagenome (GOLD analysis project Ga0209777, IMG submission 187147) | Freshwater lake sediment microbial communities from the University of Notre Dame, USA, for methane emissions studies -HBP12 HB (SPAdes)... | ecosystem: Environmental > Aquatic >... | reverse complement strand
GTAGCAAATTGAACATCAGCATGTTGTTTGTATTTTTAAATACCAACGACCTTGTGGTTTTAAAATTAAAAAGTACACCTAAAATTATACAAATAAAACTTTATAACGAATAATGCAGACCGATATAAATTAAAAAAGCAAACAACCCGTACCCGAAAGCCGTATTGAGTCCGCCTACTTGAAAAAAGCGGATAATTTTATTATGAAGTAATTTCTTTATAAGATTCAATTAAAAGCTTTCTTTAATTTCTCTGAATGTTGACGGTTATTTTTTCCCATGCTTCTTCATTTTTAATTTGCTCGATTTTCTTCCAAATTTTCTTGACGAACACGGCTTCCTGATCTCATTTGTTTAAGCCCCGTGCTCAAACCGTCACTCATAATTAATATCATAAAAAAAGCCATGAGCAACGGGTTTATAATAATTGAAGACGTAATTTCCGGATTAGCTTCATAATGGAAGCATGCCTTGGGGATGATTAATAACCCGAACAAAATAGCATATAAGAAATCAAATTTGTTTGTATCTTCAGAATTAATAAAAAGGAATAACGGTATGAATATATGTATCAATTTATAATCTCCGGAAACAAAGGGAAATAAATTCATGGAAAATACCAATAACGCAACTTTTTTCCAAAAATTCTTTTCACGGAAGACAATATAAAGAGCAACTAAGGCAAACAAAATTAAAACCGAAATGGAATATACTTTTGAAGCCAACGCCGCTGGACAGTGTAAACCAATTCCTATTACAATTAATTTTACCAATCCCCAAAGACTGTTTCCAAAATATAAACCTTCATTTCCGATAGAATAAACCATACTATAATAATTTAAACCAGCTAAGTGGGATCTTATATTTTCAATTAAGTTACCATCATACGATAAATAACCGCAGATCGAAATAATCATTACCAGTAAGACAGTATAGATAGCTTCTTTATATTTTTTATCTGACAATAAAAGAACCAAAAAGACCGCCGGAAATAGTTTCATGGAAATCGCAAAAGATAAGAAAATTATACTAATTATAGTTTTCTGCTTCCTGTAAAAGAATATAAACAAATATAGAAATATAAAAACAAATACTTCCCCAATATTAGCCCTGTCAAAAAGAATGAGAAATGGATACGTCAGAAACGAGAACACAAAAACATTTTTTATTGTTTGTTCTTTTATGGAGGTACTTAAATTCGAATAGTTAACATATAAAAAGAAGCTTAAATAAATAGCCATAAATACTACAAAATTAACATTATCAGGTAAAATTGAAAAGGATTGTGCTAATCTTTGTCCAAATGGAAATTGAACTAAATGAAGTTGTCCATTTACATATGGGCTTAATAACATGTTGTAAAAATCCATAAATTTGTCGTTAGGTCTAAAAAGAAATGTATTGTAAGGGTACGATAGACCTAAATATGTGCCTAAAACATAATGATAAAAAACAGCCAAAGAAAAGCCCGCTATAATTATTATCGATATTATGTCAATTTTTTGAAGTTTATTCATTGAGACCTCTATGTATGAATTTTAAAAAAAGCACTGCTAATTCCCAACCTTCGGTTGTCTAAATTTTGAAGTTTATATAATTTCTGTTTATTTAAGGAGACAGGTATATAATTTAAATTTCCCGTGCGCATGTTGTATGATTCAAGGCATGATGTCGCCTTTTTTCCTTGATAATATATTGGGGCTTGCCCTTTACTGTTCGCAGGCTTCTCAAAACGAGTTCTCCGATGAGACATAATATAGCCAGCTGTATAAATGCACCAATCAAAATAATATTTAACAAGAACCCCATGGTAACGGTTTTAAAAATAACAACAGGGAACAAAAAGTCTAACGCGACACGCCCTATTAGTAAAAACCCCATTAAAAACAAAGCAAGGACAATGTACTGAAATGGTCTGTTCATCATGTTTATCAAATTTTCCATGTTGAAGTCGCTCAGGGCCATTAATGACCAACCTGATTTACCATATTTTCTTGGATGATGGCTGACCGAGACCTCAGAAATAGAATCAGCCGCTTGGAAGATATTGAAACTATTTATAATGTTGTATGGTCCTAGGCCAAACGCCCGTATCAGATTCGCATTAATAATTCTATAGGTACATCCCAAATCTCGTATTTTCACCTCGGATGCACTACGGGTTAAGTTATTGGCAAGAAACGAAACCAAGCGTCTCAGGAGGGAATCCCTCCTGTTCTCTCTGTATCCCGTCGTGATATCAACATTATTTTCAGTATAACTTTTGTAAAGAACCGGCAATTCCTCTGGATCGAACTGGAGATCGCTGTCCATGAAAATAACATGTTGCCCTTGTGCTTGAGAAAGTCCAGCCGTAGCCCCTGCGGACTGCCCGGAATTTTTGAATAGATTTATGATGCAGGAAACACGGGGATCTTTCTCGAAAATTTCCGTTAGTTTTTGAAAGGTATCATCCGTGCTTCCATCATTCACAAAGATAATTTCATAGGGCAGATTCATTTTGTTCAGCGTTAATGACAACCTATGGTAAAATTCGTCTATGCTTTCTTGCTCGAAGTAGCAGCTAATCACAGCACTTAAAACAGGTCTGGCATTCATCTCATTGTTTTTAATATTATCCATACAGTCTATCCCTATTTTAGTTTCGTGTGAAGTATAAGGAAAGTCATGTTGAATGTCAATAATGTTTATTCAAAGATGTTGTGTCGGTGTGTGTTGCATGCAGAGAACATCGATATTATAAAATTGCCCAAAAGCCTTGCCTTTTCCCTGTTTTGGACAGCAGTAATTATCAGGTGATAATTAATACTCTTGCAGTCTCTATTTTGACTATTTTTCAGATTTTTCTGCTAAAACAAACAACCAAAGCCCTATTGGAAATGAGAAACGGGTAGATAATTTGGCTTCAATGTGAATCACCTCTGTTAAAAGGTGATTCAGCCAAGTTGGGACTATGCCAAGTTCAATGGTCTGGTACCCCTTTCACAGGGGGATATTATGTGAAGCCCTTTGTGAAAACAGCCATCATCTACATTGTTTAAAAATGCCATGGCTAGAACTCTACCTCAATCCTAAGATTGTTTCCAATTCCTAAAAGTGTATCAACAGGGAAAACACGCAGTAGCAGTAGGATCAAATCAAGTACAGGGCCCTCGGGGAAATTATTAACTTCTTCTCTGTACCGAATTCCGCGTTGACGGACTTTGTAGCACTGAAATCCGAGTTTACTTAGCATCATAGAAAATGATCTGGTGGTAAATAGATTTATATGTCCAGGATACACCGTTGGCTGTCCACCGAGTGCTTTATAAATGTGAGCACGGTATTTGAGACCACGCTCATTCGGTACATCAAATAGAGCCCTTGACCCGGTTGACATTTTAGCCATCAATTTTTGAATGAATTGGTACGGTTGGGTAACATGTTCTAAGACGCTGTCCATATAGAGAAGGATTGGTCTATTTCCAGATGTGGCTAATTCTAGAGCTTCATTCAGGGCTCTCTCTGGGTTCCCTGAATGCAAGATTACCCGATTTCCAAGGCGGGTTCTTATAAAGTCTGCAAATGTAGGGTGTGGTTCCACTGCATGATATGGCGTACCAGGAAAAAGTTGCAGAAATGCTTCGGCCGCAAGTCCCAATCCGGGACCGATTTCAACAACAGCCATTCCATCGTTGAAGTTACTTTTCAACCAGTTAGCCTGATTCAAAGAGAATTTTCGACGCCGCTCAAAGAATGCAGGCACAAAGTAGTCCTGATCGTACTTTTCTAATATGGCTGAATCTTCCAGTTCCTGTGTGTAAGGTTCCTTGTGCCCCCCCCCACAGTTTCTACAAGAAATCCATCGGTATCCTTCCCATTCGAGATAGCTGCGAAATCCTATAGTTGAACCACAAATTGGACACATTGTTTCATCTACCCGCAAAACGTTTTTATTAACGGGAACGGTTAGAATATTCCTTTTCATTGAACCTCCTAAAAATAATAACTACTGCTGTGTGGACATATGACTTTTAAAACTTTTTCAGCTATAGTTAATAGCTCGATTTTTTTACCGGATGTTGCATTGTAATCCTTATATTGAGGAGTATTTTCAATAAACCATTCCGTTATCTTGCACAAGTTTTCTTATTATGCTTAGATATTAATATTTTCTCTTTCAATCTTGCCAACATTATTAATGGAAAAAGTAACGACATAAAGTGATTTAATTTAATGATTTTATAACCATTTTGCAAGAGCAGATCCATAAGCATTGTGTACGTGTAACGTCTATAGTGATTTAATAATCTATCATGTTCGCTATATAGGAATGGACAAGTCGGAACACTAGCAAGCACCGGTGCCACAACCGAGATCCATTATCTTTCTTATTCTTTTTTTTTCACAAGCTGTATTCATTAAAAAATAAATTATATGCTTTCTTCCTCTAGTCCACCAGAGGGAATCTTCTAATTCCATGGCTTTCTTTTGATCTAAGTCAAGAATTTCTGATGTATGATCTCTAAATTTCATTTGTGGGCATCGATTCGACTCTTCAGAGTTCAAAATTCATACCTTTATAAATATGCTTACACAATATCATATTTTTATACAAGAAAAATATTTGAAGGGCTCGTCAAAAAAATCAGATTAAATCAATAGGTTGAAACTGTAAAAAGATCTATTTGGGGCTTTTTTACTTTCTGTTTTTTTCTAATACAGCCAGAATAATTTTTTACTTACGCTGGCACATGTTCTTATATTTACCATCAGTAGTAACATAGGATAGTTAAGCTTGTATGTCAATTATTTTTCTGTTAACTATCTTCTCTCTTTGCTCGGTAACATTTTTTAATGAGGCAACAGGTGATAAAGGAGTTTAGGTTGTAAATCTGATTGATAGCCCATCATCGCTGTTGCTCTCCAAAATGTGTTGATGATTTTATAGCCGCTCTTTATAATCTCTGCAAAATTTACTTGGGCAAAAGACCGTCGTGTTTTGACATCACTTACGGCGGATGAACGAATTAAGTTGGAATACCTTGCTAAAGAGAATGGGTGCAGTATGTCCAATTACCTGCACTACCTGTAGCGGAAGGGAATTGAAGCCAATTTTGATAAAATTTTTATGAGCGGTTTATAAAAGAACATTACAGAATATATCGAGATTTTATATAATCGGCAGAGAAGGCAGGCGAGACTCGGCTTCCTGTCTCTTGCTGCTTATGAACGATGTTTCTATAAAAAACATCTGGCAGCATGAATGCTTTGATGTTTACTATTGACGACCAACATCAAACTATGATTGAAGAATTTAAGGTATTTTTGCTCGAAATACTATTTTGACACTTTATTAATACTATAAATATCATAAAAAGAGGCTACGAAATGCGGATCATATTATTTGGCGGATTTGGCTTTATAGGTAAAAATATTGCAAAATACCTGTTAGAGAAAGGATATCAGGTTATTATTTATGATAAACAGGCGGTTGAAAAAGTCCCTGTGCATATCAGTTTTATCAGAGGTGAAATCATAAATACTTCCAACATAGGGAAACTGCTCCTAAAAGATGACTGTGTTATACATCTTGCATGGAATAATGTACCAGCCAATTCATGGACTAATATGAATAGAAGCATTTTTGAAGATGTTATTATTTCTTTGGATTTATTTAAAACATGCATTGATAAAGGCATTAAGAAAATTATCTTCATTTCCTCAGGCGGCAGTGTATATGGCATTCCAACGTATCTACCAATTGATGAACAGCATCAGACATTGCCAACCAGCGCCCATGGAATCAACAAACTTATGGTTGAAAAATATTTGTATCTACTGACTAAAAATACTCAAACGCAGGGAGTTATCCTGCGCCTATCCAATCCATACGGCCTGTACCAGAAACCATTTACAGGACAAGGTGTAATTTCTACCTATTTGGCCAGCATATTAACCGGCAGAAAAATAGAATTATGGGGTGACGGTACAGCAGTAAGAGATTATATCTATATTAAGGATGCCGTTAAGGCCATAGAGAAAGTAATCAAATACCAAGGTAAAAAGTTTGTTTTTAATATTGGTTCAGGTATCGGTTATTCAATTAATGACATAGTTAATGCAGTTGAACAGACAACAGAAAAAAGGCTTAAGAGAAAATATTGTAATAAATATCTGGTTGAAGTTGGAACAAATATACTCAACTGTTCGCTGGCGCAAAAAGAGTTAAACTGGAAAGTAGATACTAAACTTAACGAGGGCATTTCCATCATGTCTAATCTTTGGGACCCTGTTTCCCAGACATTTGATAAAAATTCCAAATTTGAATAATATAGTTATTAATATTTAGTGATGTCATATTGTATTGCAGTTATTTGTCAAAAATATTATATTTTACTATCTATAATATTTATCATAAGGAGACACCATCAAAATGGAAAATAATGATCTGATCAGCATCATAGTTCCCATATATAGCGAAGATGAGTATATTGAAAAAGGAATCCGCAGCCTGATCAATCAGACTTATAAAAATATCGAAATTATCCTGGTTGATGACGGTTCTCCTGACAAGTGTCCTGAAATTTGTGATTTTTTTCAAAAGCAGGACAACCGGATAAAAGTTATTCACAAAACAAATGCCGGCCTTGTCAATGCCCGCAAAACAGGATTAGCTGCTGCACAGGGACAATATATTGGCTATATGGATGGCGATGACTGGGTCGAACCGGAAATGTATGAAACCTTGTACAACATAATGAAATCCAGCAATGCTGATATTGTAGCCAGTGGCTATCAGGAAGAACTGCTGGATCACACTGAAATATTAACAAATCATATAAAACCAGGTGAATACAGCAAAGAAGATCTCATAAACCAAGTTTATCCCAAAATGCTCTGTAATGGCAAATTTTCCCAGTTTGGCATTTTTACTTTTCTTTGGAATAAATTATTTCGCCGGGAAATTTTGTTTGAAAATCAGATGAAAGTTAATAACAGAATTTTTATTGGTGAAGATGCAGCCTGTGTATATCCCTGCATGTTAGATGCAGATAAAGTATATGTAATAGAAGACTGTCTGTATCATTACAGACAAAGGCCAAATTCCATGGTTAAAACAAAAGAACGGTATACGTATGAATACGAATGCATCAATATTTTATTTAAATATCTGAAGGAGTGTTTTTTAGCCTCAAAATATTCCAATTTATTATTACCGCAGTTGGATGCATATATCCTGAACCTGTTGACTGTACGGTCTGATATTTTTCTTGACAACGAAGATGCCTTTGATACTTTCTTCCCGTTTACCGCTGTCACTGAAAACAGTACGGTCGTTCTGGTTGGTGCAGGAACTTTCGGGCAACATCTGTATCGAAGGCTAAAATCATCAACTAAATATAAACTGGCCTGTTGGGTCGATCAAAATTATAAACAATATCAAAAACTTAACATTAACGCCGAAGCTTTGGATAATTTGAATGTAACAGCGTTTGATTACGCAATAATTGCTTATATAGATGAAGACATTGCTTCCAACTGCAGACAATATTTAATTGCCATGGGAATCCCTGAAAATAAAATAGCATGTGTTAACTATGAAGTCAGCATGTCTTCGGAATTCTTAAATAAATTCAGCATATACTAGGACATTGAATAATTATGGGGAAAAATGCTGACTTAACCGGGAAAAAACTACTTATACTGGGAGCTAATCAGGAAACTGTACTAATTATAGAAACAGCCAGACAAATGGGCATTTATACAATCGTTACAGATTATGTTCCCAATGCTTATGCCAAAAAATTTGCCGATAAAAGCTATGATGTTGACGGGCTTGATATAGACGGTCTTGTCGAACTTGCCCGAAAAGAACAGATTGACGGCATTATGGTCGGCGTTGCTGACAGACTAATTTCACCCTATCAGCAGTTATGTAAGCGCTTGAATGTCCCCTGTTATGCCACAAGCCAGCAGTGTGAAGTTCTTACAGATAAAGAAAACTTCAATAAGGTCTGTGCCAGATATGGCATCAGCGGCATTCCTTCTTATCAGTTGGATGGCTATTCAGACAAAGAATTATATAATGACTTGCACTTTCCTATCATGATTAAGCCCGTTGACAGTTCTTCAGGCAAAGGAATGATGATCTGCAATTCGCCTGATGAAATAAAACCGGCAATTGAAAAAGCTATCCGCTATTCCCAAAGCGGGCGTTTTCTGGTTGAAAGATTTATGCAGTGTGATGACATCAGTATTACATATACCATTAAAAATGAAGAAATTTTTGTATCAGCAGTTGCCGACAGATTTACATGCAGGCAACAAAAATCAGGAAGTCCGGTCTGTCTTGGCAATCTGTACCCATCAAAATATACTAATTTATATTTTGATACACTCCATGATAAATTTTTACATCTGTTCAAAGATATCCGTATTAGTAATGGCGTACTAATGATTTCAGCATTTGTTGAGAATAACAATATATATGTTTATGATCCTGGTTTCCGCCTGCAGGGCGAAGCGCCAAATCTGCACATTGAAGCTGTCAATGGCTTTGACCAGAAAAAACTTCTGATTGAATTTGCCTTAACAGGAAATATGGGAAAAGAAGATCTTTACATTTTAAACGATGTAAGATTCCATAATAAGCATACAGCAACCATATGGTCTCTGATCAAAGAAGGTACCATTGCTAAAATCGAAGGACTGGAAGAATTACAATCCATGCCTGAAGTTTTTAAAATAAACCAGCGCTTATATGAACATGACATAATTACACCTGAAATGATTGGCACGGAACGTCAGGTTCTGGCACGTGTATACCTGATGTGTGATACTTTTGATCAATTAAAAGGGAAGGTTCGTGAATTTCAAAAAATAATAAAGGTATATAATGATAAAGGAGAAAATTTAGTTTTACCCGGTTTTGAACCTTAATTTTAAATAATTACTAAATTTTACTCAAAATAAGTTTACTTTCGATAACTTATTATTTGTCAATCGGTTGCATATTTCAATATGCAATATACAAAATGGAGGGAAATATGATTTTAAAAGGAAGAACTGCTTTTGTAACAGGCGGCTCCCGTGGAATTGGATATGCCATTGCCCAAAAATTTTCCGAATATGGAATGAAAGTCGGTATTATAAGTGAGCATGAAGATAATGCACTCTCTGCTGCTTCCAAACTACAAAATAAAGGCTTTCAATGTGCAGGATATCAGTGCGACGTATCAGATATCAAATCTGTTCAGGCTGCTCTTGAGAAAACCAATGGTCACTTTGGCAGTATTGACGTTATAGTCAATTGTGCCGGCATATTAGATATTCACAAAATTCAGGATATGCCTGTAGAATTCTTTGATAAAGTGCTGGCAGTAAATCTGAAAGGAACGTTCCTTGTTATTCAGCAGTCTATTCCATATCTTGAAAAAAGCAATGCCCCAAGAATTATCAATATATCCTCTAATGCAGGGCGAATGGGCGGATATGAAAATGGAATGGCTTATACTGCTTCCAAAGGCGGTATCATCGCCATAACTTATGGAATTGCAAGACAATTAGCTAAGAAAGGCATAACAGTTAACTGTATAGCTCCTGGAACCATTGAATCGGATATGACAAAAGTATATGATGATGCCGCCAAAGAACGGATTATAAACAGATTTCCCATTGGAAGACTTGGGAAGCCGGAAGAAATTGCGGAAGCTGCCTGCTATTTTGCCAGTGAGGAAGCTGGTTTTACAACCGGTGCCGTTCTTGATATTAATGGTGGCCTTTTTATGGGATAATTAATTTGATAGAGAGGTAAAGATAATGAATAATTTATTTGATTTGAGTGGAAAAAAAGCAATTGTAGTTGGCGGTGCAGGAGATCTTGGTGTCAGTATGCTTGAAGCACTGCTGGCAGCAGGCGCAGAAGCCGTCTCAATCGACATCAGTGACCAGAATGAAAAATATGTCGCATCTTTTAAGGAAAAAGGCTATATAGTATATTCAATAATCGCTGATATTTCTGATCGTACACAGATTCGCCAGTCGTATGCAAAAGCGCTTGAATATCTGAATGGTCATTTGGATATTCTTGTAAATGCTGCCGGAATTCAGATAAGACACAAAAGTGAAGAATTTCCTGAAGAAGACTGGGATAAGGTTCTCGCTGTTAATTTATCAGCCGTATTTTTCTATTGTCAACTGGCTGGAAATACAATGATTCGACAACGAAATGGAAAGATTATTAATATTGCCTCAATTCAAAGTTACTGTGGAGGCATCACGATTCCTGCCTATGTTGCTTCCAAGGGTGGCGTTGGCCAGCTTACAAAGGAACTTTCCAATGATTGGGGTGAATATGGAATTAATATTAATTCAATTGCTCCAGGATACATGGCGACAAAATTAAACACAGCATTGATGAATGACCCACATAGGACCGCTGAGATTATGGCCAGAATACCCCAAAAGCGCTGGGGAACCGGTGAAGATTTAAAGGGTATTACTGTTTTTCTTGCCTCAGCAGCAAGTGATTACGTCAATGGTACTGTAATACCGGTTGACGGTGGATATCTTGGCAGATAATCTTATCTATTCCATGAACTAATAAAGTAAAAATAATCAGGAATCCGCGCAGTGGGTTCCTGATTGTCAATCAAGATAAAGAAAGGCGCTATATATGGTTACAGATCTGTTAACAGATAAAACAATTGTAATATCAGGTGGAACAAAAAGTGTTGGCCGTGAACTTGCCATCGCATGTGCAATACAGGGCGCAAATGTTGTCATTGGCGGCAGAGACTCCGTTGCCGCAGATCAGGCCATAAACAAAATCAATGATATTAAAGGCCATGGCATATTCGTTCATACAGACCTCCATAAAATAGAGAGCTGCAACAATTTATTCGAATCAGCAATGAACGAATATGGCCGTTTAGATGGTTTTGTAAATTATGCGGGAATAACTTATAAAGGCAGTCTGACAGACTGCAGTGAAGAAATTTATGATGAGATATTTGATATTAATATAAAAGCGGCCTTTTTCTGCACGCAGAATGCTATTAACTACATGAAGAAAAGCGGCAGCGGATCCATTATTCTGATTGGTTCACCACATGCCTGGAGCGGTGAAAAAGACAGAGCAGCCTATGCATGCTCAAAAGGTGCCCTGTTGACCCTAATGGAACATATTGCTCACAATTATGGCACAGAACATATCCGCTGTAATTATTTAACAATGGGCTGGACTGTTACTGAAGGTGAAATAGCATTAAGAAAAGCAGATGGAATGTCCGTTGATGAGCTTGAAAATCTGGTAATTAATACGCTTCCCATGGGAAGGCTTATCGAATTCATTGATTATATCCCCGGTATAATTTATCTGTTATCTGATTACTCGTCCATGGTTACAGGTGCTAACTTGCGTATCACAGGCGGGCAATATATTTAATTCATGCATCTGTACGGGAGAGAGAAAATGAAACCTGAACTGATTTTTTATAGTGGCGCTTCTTTACTTGAAGGTCCCTGTTGGGATCCCTTGTATGAGGTATTATACTGTGTTTCCATAGAACAAAAAATAATATACCGGATCAATCCTGAAAATGGCTTCGTAAACTCCTACCAGACTGAAAGCGAAGTCGGATGTGCTGTCATAGACGATAAAGGTATGATACTTGAAGCTGAAACCAATGGCATATACCGCCTAAACCCTGATAATGGGAAACGGGAATTCTTGATACAGGCAATTCAGGAACCCGATATGCGGTATAATGATGGAAAGTTTGATCCAGCAGGAAGATTTTTAGTCGGCACAAAAGGACTTACCAAAGATCATCCCGGCCTTGGAAAACTATATTCCTTCGATGGTTGCACGACAACAACAATTATAACGGGTACGACAATTTCAAATGGTCTTGGATTTTCCTCAGATCAGAAATGGATGTATTTTATTGATACGCCTACCAGAAAAATTGGCAGATACAAATATGATATAAATACCGGCAAGGCTTTATTTGACAAATATGTCGTTGAAATAACTGACGGCGGTCTGCCTGATGGTATGTGCGTTGATGCAGCAGATATGATCTGGGTTGCCGAATGGGGTGGCAGCAAAGTCAGCCACTGGAATCCGGATACGGGTATAAAAACTGATGAAATTAATTTACCATGCATTAATATCTCTTCCTGCTGTATTGGTGGAAAAAATAATGAACTGCTTTTTATAACCACAGCCAAAAGTGACTTTGATGAATTTTTAGCCGGCGGATTATTTGCCGTTAGAATAAAATAAATGATTTCCGTTAACATACCCGGAAAGATTATAAATATAGCGGTTTATTTCCGTTTTTTCTACGAATGACCGTAAATCATTTCCCTATTTTGAAGGTATTTCATACAAAACTGTTTCTGTTCAGTCAAGCGAATAAATACGGCAGCCGTACTTATAACCATTATATATCTGGTGAATAGCCTGTGGTATTCTGATAAAATTATTATTTTATGATAAACCCAGATCGCGCAATAGGGATATAATTTCTATTGCGTAGCAATAGAAAACGCTTTTACCTACGGGCTTCCGCTCGTAGTCCTCAGCGTTAAATTTGATAGTAGCTTATGCATCATTGACCTCTAATTATAGATATTATCCGTGCAATTGATTCATTTTCCAAAACAGGATAAATCGGTAAACAGAGCACTTGATCGGCTACATTTTTTGCTATCGGCAAGTTAGAAGGTGCAGCAGAAGGCAGGCTCCGGTACATCGGGAACTCACTTATCAATGGATAAAAATAGCGCCGCGCATAGATATTATTTTGACGAAGTTTTTCATAAAGTCCTTCGCGCGTTAGTGTATAAATATTTTCAATCAAGATCGGGAAATAGGCATAGTTGTAAGTTGTGTCGGCAGGTAATGGCGGACATGAAATACCAGCTACAGATGAGAGCTGTTCCCGGTATTGCGCATCTATTTCCCGCCGTCTATCAATTGCCGTATCAATATGCTTTAGCTGCAATAGCCCGAACGCCGCCTGCAATTCATTCATCTTGGCATTGATTCCCGGTGCAACAACTGTCACCTCACCGTGGTAACCGAAATTCTTCAGGTCATCGATACGGCTCTTCGTTTTAGCGTCAGGACAAACTATAGCTCCGCCCTCAAAGGTATTGAATACTTTTGTGGCGTGGAAACTCATAGTTGACATGTCACCATGTTTCAAAAGACTCTCTTCTTTGTATTTGACACCAAATGCGTGCGCTGCGTCATAAATAACTTTAAGCCCATATGTATCGGCAATCTTCTGTATCTTTTCCACATTACACGGTTTTCCATATACATGCACAGGCATAATCGCAGTAGTTTGGGGGGTGATTGCCGCTTCGATTTTTTCCGGATCAAGATTGAATGTTTCCGGATGGATATCCACAAAAACGGGTTTTATTCCATTCCATAAAAGGGAATGAGCTGTGGCAACAAATGAAAATGGCGTGGTAATGACCTCACCGGTAATCCGCAATGCTTGAAGCGCCGTAACAAGCGCGAGAGTGCCATTAGCAAACAAGGCAAGATGATCCACCCCAAGATAATCGGCCAGCTTTTTTTCCAGTTCCTGATGAAAGGGACCGCTGTTGGTCAGCCATTTGCTTTCCCAAATATTTTCAAGATAAGGGATGAATTCTTCCAATGGAGGGAGAAAGGGTTGCGTAACATATATTGGCTTTTCTGACGGTTTCATCTTATATCTCCTCACTATCGTAAATGGGAAATTCTTATATAGCTACCAATTTGAATTTAGACTTTATTCATAACATCCAGTTGTGAAATTGTCAAAGCCCATTAGACCAGAGGCATTGCACATTTATTTGCCCTGTCCACGAGAATAGAAAGCTTCCTGCCAATTTGAGCCTCTGCTTCCGGGAATCGCTGAAGGTTCTTCTCCGGCATTCAGTGCCTCAAACTTATTTTATTCCCGGCGCGGCCATTTGGGTATTATCGTTTTCAATGTCTATTTTGGGGTTTTACGGCCAAGATTGCCTTGACATACAAGGGTAAAATTCTTATAGTTCAATACTAAATAACCAGTGTCTTATCAAAGTAAAATAATATAGAATTTTGTCAGCGCGCTCTTTATAAGGCAGAACATTATTTGAGGAGGCATAAACATGAAAACAGTCATACTTGCCGGGGGCATCGGGTCAAGGATAAGCGAAGAAAGTTACCTTAAACCCAAGCCGATGATTGAACTGGACAACAACATGCCGATTTTATGGCATATAATGAAATACTATTCGCATTTCGGGCACCATGATTTTATTATCTGCTGCGGTTATAAAGGGTTTATCATAAAAGAATATTTCGCGAATTATTACCTGCACCGCTCTGATGTGACTTTTGATTTTACAAAAAAAAATGATCTGATCATTCATAATAATGTGGCTGAGCCGTGGAAAGTCACTCTCGTTGATACAGGAATCAATACCATGACCGGTGGGCGCGTTAAAAGGATACGCAAATATGTGGAAGGTGAAACTTTCATGCTGACATACGGCGACGGGGTGGCTGATGTTGATTTGCGCGGACTCATAGCTTATCACAAGAAAGAAAAGAAAATAGCCACTCTCACCGCTATTCAGCCCGGAGGCCGGTTCGGCACCATAGAAATGAACAACAAAACCGGAAAGACAATTTTCGCGGAAAAGAGAAAAGAAGACGGCGGCTGGATAAACGGTGGATTCATGGTACTGGAACCGGGGATATTCAAATATTTAAAGGATGATAACACCATATTTGAAAGACAGGTTCTTGAAAAGCTCGGTAAAGAAGACGAACTTGCGGCCTGCAAACATAACGGTTTCTGGCAATGCATGGACACCATGCGGGATAAGTCGTACCTTGACGGCCTTGTTGAAAAAGGCGAAGCGCCGTGGATGGTTTGGAAAAAATGAGTCTGTCATTTTATAAAAATAAAAAAGTTTTTGTAACAGGTCATACCGGTTTCAAGGGTTCGTGGCTATGCCGCGCGCTTATCATTGCCGGCGCCAATGTTACAGGTTACGCTCTGCGGCCAGAGACAAACTCGGCTCTTTTTGAACTGCTTGGTCTGAAAAAGGACATGAAATCCGTAATCTCAGATATAAGAGATTACAGCGCGCTTTTAAAAAGCCTTAAATCGGCTAAGCCGGAAATAATCTTCCACTTGGCCGCCCAGCCGCTGGTAAGAGAATCATATAAAAAACCAGTGTATACCTATGAAACAAACGTGCTCGGCACGGTGAAACTGTTTGAGGCATGCAGGCATGTGCCTTCCGCGCGCTCAATTGTAAATGTGACCACTGACAAGGTGTATGAAAACAAAGAAGACGACAGAGCGTTTAAAGAAAATGAAAACCTTTGCGGTTACGACCCGTATTCAAATTCAAAATCATGCTCTGACATTATCACGTACAGTTACAGAAATTCTTTTTTTTGTGAAAAGGATTCACCCGCTCTTTCAACGGCGCGTTCCGGCAATGTTATCGGAGGCGGGGATTTTGCCGCTGACAGGATAATACCGGACTGCGTGCGCGCGGCGCAGAAGAACAAACCTGTAATAATCAGGAATCCTAAATCGACAAGGCCATATCAGCATGTGCTGGACTGTCTTTCGGGTTATATGCTGTTAGCCCAGAAACAATACAATGATAAGAAGCTACAGGGCAGCTATAATTTCGGCCCTGAAAAAAGCGATTTTGTAAACAACGCCGCGCTTGTAAAAATGTTCTGCGAAAGCTGGGGCAACGGTTTAACGAACATTAATA
>Ga0209777_10004840_pt1 | contig 15779 bp, 14 predicted proteins | sample FrelakmetHBP12HB_FD_187147 | JGI IMG/M metagenome (GOLD analysis project Ga0209777, IMG submission 187147) | Freshwater lake sediment microbial communities from the University of Notre Dame, USA, for methane emissions studies -HBP12 HB (SPAdes)... | ecosystem: Environmental > Aquatic >... | reverse complement strand
GCAGCCGGTGCCGGTCGGCAGGCTTTTGATAAAATCCATAACCGCGGGCACAGCATGCGTGGCATAGACCGGCGAGCCGATAAACAGGCAGGCATCACGGGTCGCAGCGGCAAGAATATTTTTGAGTTCCGCCCTGCATGATGTGTCGCCCAGATCAAGGGCGCGGCAGGGTTTCCCGAGGGCTGTAAGCTCCTCGCCTATCACCTGCGCCGCATGTCTCGTGGTTCCAGCCGGAGAAATGTAGACCACAAAATAATTCATAAGCCTCCTTTAATTGTTAAGAACAAGATGTATCTCATTCCATTTTAAAAAATCTGTCGGTCCTGGTCGGCTTTATCAGGGAATGTAGAGGCATTTCCAGCGCAGCCTGTATCAGGCAGCATAGCATTGTTCACTTCTTGTTTCCCCTCTCCTTATGCGCAAAACGGCCATCCGCTACAGTCTGCTTTTTATTGCCCGCATGCTCATACCAGCCTGTTTTCACCTGCAGCCGCACATCGAACTCCGGTACATAGGGCTTGATGTCTAAAAGCGGTGTGCCGTCGACAATATCAAGTGGCCCGACGATGAGAACGCCATCATGTGTTTCGTGAAGCTCAACCACGGAAATGCCAATGGGATTGGGCCTGCGGGGAGCACGGGTGGCAAATATGCCGTGCTCTTGTGTGTCAAGAAACGGCTTGCAGGTAAGGGAGAAGCCCTCTACGCGGTGCAGAAAATAAATAAGATAGATGTGGGAAAAGCCCTCAAGATCGGCAAGACCTGCGCTGTACTCCGGGAAAATCTCAACCCTGCCGTGCTTTTCTTCGGAGAATACCGGCTGAATGGGCGTGCCCTCGGGTTCTGGATAACAGGAATGAATAATCCCGATAGGTTTTAGTTCTATGTTCACGGTCGTGCTTCTCCCTGTCATCATGCGAGCAGGTCGCTGCGCTGTCGCATGTTGTATTTGCCATTGTTTGCTTCTATTTTTAGGTGCAAATTTGTTACTGTGTACGAAACGGTATGGCGATAATCCGGGGGGTCAGTCACAGAAATTTCCCATGGTAGCAATACCGTCTACCGGGTTAATCATATAATGATTTCGTATTTAATTCTGCAGTCGGTGTTCCATACGGCCTTTGCCAAATCCGCGACCTTCACCGCCAGCGCCCTCGCGCACCTCGGGCTGCACCACAAACGAAAATAACGCAAACAAAAGGCACAGCAGCAGGAAAACGGCCACAATGATTTTCTGTGCCGTCCGGCCTGCAATTATGGTGCGGATCATTGCGACGATCCAACTCAGGTGCAGCGCTATATGCACAGCCAGTAGCGCTATCAGTGCAAGGGCAAGCCATAAATGCAGCGTCCCCCATTGGTGCCGTTCAAGACCAAAAAAAAACAAATCGACATTTCTGCCGTATACTGCAAACCGATCTTTGCCCGGAATGAGCACGAATTTCATGAGAAAACCGATTCCTGCCAAAGCCGCGCCACACAGGAGCATGGCGGCATTGATAATGAAATTTGCTCTTGGTCTCACCATATCTTTCTCCTTGCTGATAAAAAACCGTCTGTATGATCCGCATGCGGATGATATGATGCCGCCCGGCATGCGAAATCATACTTTGCAGAGTTCACAAATTCAGCAGTTCGTCATCACGTGCAAGAGCGCTTGAAAGCATGAAAAATCAATCAGTGGCAGCTGTGCGAGGCGCAGGAATTCTGCGCGGTCAGCTCTTCAAGGTCCTGCGCATCGAACGTGCTGATGATGTTCTCAACCGTGCCGGCCACTGCTCTGAATACTTTGATGCCCGTCTGGTTGAGCATCATGACGGCCCGTGCGCCCATGCCGCCGGTCACCACGACATCGACGGCTCTGCCCTGCAGGGCGGCAACAGGATTGCAGGCGCCGTGCTCATGATGGCTGTTTGCATTATCGACTACTTCCATGGTCTTCAAGTCCGTGTCGTAAATGGTAAAATACGGCGCGCTGCCGAAATGTCCGAACACCTGTGCTGTTTTTCCTTCTCCGGTTTCCGTGGGAATACAAATTTTCATGCTTTGTTCCTTTCCTGCTGCTACATTGTTTATTCTTGTTGCCCGGGGACACTCCCCGAAATTTTCAAAGCCTTGCCATTAACAAGGGCATCGGCTACTTTTCGGCGCGCTTCATGCACGATATTGGCGAATGTCTGGCGCGAAATGCCCATGCGCCGGGCCGCATCTTCCTGATACAGACCCTCAAGGTCTGCAAGCCGCAGAGACTCAAATTCGTCGAGGCTGAGCTCTGTTTCCTCAAGCTCGCACAGGGGCACGGCCCGCGGTTTGAAATAGATGGCGCCGGGTTCTCCTTCAATATGTCTGCATTTACAAGGCCTTGGCATAAAGCAGCCTTCTCGTTATTAGCATATGCTAATAATATACGGCATGCCCTGCGCCTTGTCAAGACATGCAGCAAAAGTTTAAGCTCTTTGGGCAATAATTATTTAGAATTCATTTATTGACATAATTCGTTTATCTAACTATATAGAAAATGGTTTACAAAAACAGACGCAGAGTCGTACAACAAACCAACCCAACAACACACAAAGGGGAAACGACATGAACAAACAGATGAAGGCACTTGCAGTACTTATCGCTCTGGTATTTTGTGTGGGATGCGCTGCGCAGAAGGCTGCGGGGCCGAGTTGCAAATCCATGGTGAATGTCCAGAAATACAAGCAAAAGGCTGAAAATTTTCTTGTCCTGTTTGATTCGTCTGAAACCATGGGCCTCAAGATTGGCGATAAGACAAAGATATCCGTCGCCAAAGATACGGTCTCGTGCATGAACCAGTGCATTCCGCCTGAATTGAAGCTCACGGGCGGCATGCGAACTTTCGGCCACGGCTACTACCTGTTCTCGATTTTTCAGACGGACCTCATTTACGGCATGACACCGTATGCTCAGGATGGACTGCGGGGCGCCTTGTGCAGGATCGATCTTGCCTCCGGTAATACGCCAATGGTCAAGGCCATTAATGCTGCCGCCGAAGATCTCAAAGGCGTGCAGGGGCGCACGGCGCTCATCATCGTGTCCGACGGCAAGCCGACCGATGGCGATGCCGTTGCTGCGGCAGAGAAGCTGAAGAAGGCCATGGGCGACACTATCTGCATTTATGTCATTCAGGTCGGCGATGATTATGACAATAAGATAATGCTTGAGAAGATCGTCAAGGCCGGCGGCTGCGGCTTTCTGGTAAATGCCGACAAGGTGGTCGGCTGCGAGCCCATGACCAGTTTTGTGGAAAGGGTGTTTTTCGACAAGTGCATTAAGGACAGCGATGAAGATGGCATCTGCGATGAAAAGGACAAATGCCCCGGCACGCCCAAGGGCGCCACAGTTGATGGGCGCGGCTGCTGGTCGGCGGTGCTTTTTGACTATAATCAATCCGTTATCAAGCAGACAGCACGTCCGATCCTTGACGAGGTGGCACGGGTTCTCAGTGCGCCTGAAAACATGGGTGTTTCCGTGGTGATTCAGGGCCATACGGACAACTCGGGCTCGGAGCGGTACAATGTGGCCCTTTCAAGCAAGCGGGCCAAAGCCGTGAAGGACTATCTGCTCAATAAGGGCATCAAGAGCAGCCGCCTTGCGACAAAGGGCTATGGCTTTTCGCAGCCGGTTGATGCCAATGACACGGAGGCAGGCCGGGCAAAAAACAGGCGGGTGGAGTTTGGCGTAGAACAGTAACAGCAATTTGCGAAAGTTAAAAAAAGCAGCGGGCGCCGGATTAATCCAGTGCCCGCTGCTTTTTTTAAGAAGGACAGGGGAGGTTATTTTGCTGTGAAAGATCGGTCAAACAAAGCCACTATGGCCGCCCGGCCCTGCTCGGTCAGAAACCGGGTGCCGGTGCCGGTGAAGCGGGTGCGCGTGATTGCCGGAGCGGCTTCTTCAGTCCAGGCGCCGTCACGCCAGACAAACCACAGGTTTTTCTCCTGGTCGAACACATGCACGGGCTTGCGCCAGTGCTTGGCAAGCTCGGCAGACCATCCCGTGCCGCCCCGAACGGTGGCATCGGGCATGATGGCGCCAACCACGAAGACCTCGCCTGCGGTGCTTACCTGGTGCCAGATCGACTGCAGCACCTTGCGAAACAGCGGGGTGGCTGGATAGCTGCGGTGCATCTGGGCGCTCAGATAGGCGTCGCTGACTTCGCCCTGAGCAAGCTCGCTGCCGGAGAGCTTCAGCAGACCCTTGGTCCGCACCGGCTCATGGCCGTCGAAGGAAAAGTTTATTTCCTGCAGGCCCCACTGCTCGGCGCACTGGCCGAACATGGCCTCGGCGCCCTGGGCTCCGCCCGACAGCAGGGTATGGGCGCCCGGCGGAAGGTTCAGGGGCCGCTCAGCATCGGCCGCCGCAAGGCTCAGGGTGTCGCAGTGTATGAGCAGGTGCGGGTCGGGGATATTGTCATGGCCATTGTCCTTGAGCACGCGCACGGAGACATTTGTGCCTGCCGGCTCAAGATAAATGGCAACGTCGATCAGCTCTTCATAGGCATCGCAGGGCGGCGTGACTGCCGTAGGTTTGGCCTTGGCAAGCGAGGTATGGGGCTGGGCGGTCATCCAGAGCTGCGCTCCAAAACGGTGGGCGCATGACCTGAACGCACCGATGGCCGCCGCAATGCGCACGGGAGAGGCGCATGCCCAGTCAAAACCGTCGATGAGTATGACATCGGGCCTGAAATTGATATGTGTTTGAAAAAGCCCCACGGTCTGCTCGAGCCGCTGTGGCGAGAAGGCCGTATCGGCATAGGTTTGCAGCACGCGGTAGCGCGTGGAGGAGTTGCGCAGCTCATCAATCTCCTCGCCGTGACGGTCGCCCGCCATGTCGTTGAACAGGGCATCGTACCAGGCCTGTACATGGTCGGTGGTCTGCCCCAGGGCTATGTGCAGAACATTTTTTTCGCGCATGATGGCGTCAAGGCCGATCTGCACCAGAAATGCCGTTTTCCCGACGCCCGCAGGGGCGATTACCAGGCCGAGCCCGCCGGGCTGGAGGCCCCCGGAAATAATCTTTTCGAGTATGCGCAACGGGTTGCGCGCGGTGAGTTGTTGGCGAATCATATATGTATGCTCCTTGCTATTTTCTGCCTGTGCCTTTTTCTTTTGCCTTTTCCGTCAGCTCTTCGGCAAGGCTGGCCGGTACCTGCAGATAGCGTGAAAATTCCATGGTGAATTCCGCTTTGCCCTGTGTGTTGGAGCGCAGCACGGTTGAGTAGCCGAACATGTCCGCCAGAGGCACCTCCGCCTCAATGCGCGCGATGCCGGCATCTTCATGCGAGCCGATGATCATGCCGCGGCGCTGCATGAGCGTGGTGAGCACGTTGCCGGAAAACTCCGCGGGCCCTTCAACTGCAACGCGCATGATGGGCTCAAGAATTTTCGGGCGCGCCTTGTTGAATGTTTCGCGCCATGCGCCGCGAGCTGCTTCCTGGAATGCTATGTCGGAGGAGTCGACGCTGTGGGACGCTCCGTCGTTTATGGTTACGCGCACACCCGTGACGGGGGATCCGATGAGGGTGCCCTTTTTGACCATGGAGGCAAACCCCTTGTTTACCGCGGCGATGAACTGCCGGGGAATCGCGCCGCCGACGATTTTATCGACAAATTCGAAATCCTTATCATCACAGGGCTCCATGAAGCCCGCCACGCGGCCGTACTGGCCGGAGCCGCCGGTCTGCTTTTTGTGCGTATAGTTGAAGTCGGCCCGCTGCGTGATGGTTTCGCGGTAGGCAACCTGCGGGGGCGAGGTATCGACAAGGGCAGTATATTCGCGCTTCATGCGCTCGATGTATACATCCAGCTGCAGCTCACCCATACCCTTGATGACGGTTTCTCCCGATTCCTGGTCGACCTCGACGTGGAATGTGGGGTCTTCTTTGGTGAAACGCTTGAGCGCTTTGGCGAGATTGATTTCCGACTTGGAATCCACGGGTTTGATAGAGAGCGATATGACGGGATCGGGTACGAACATGGACGTCATGCTCACATTGACCGTACCGTCGGTGAACGTGTCGCCCGAGTTGCAGTCAAGGCCGAAGATGGCGATAATGTCGCCTGCGGCAGCTTCCAGCACATCTTCCATTTCGTCGGCGTGCATGCGCACCAGGCGCCCTGCCTTGTGCTTTTTGCCCGTGCGGGTATTGGTGATAAAGGTATCGCGCGCGAGGCTGCCCTGATAGATGCGCAGATACGTGAGCTGTCCATAGCGGCCGTCTTCAAGCTTGAAGGCCAGAAGCACCGTGGGCATCGCTGGATCGCTTTGCAGTTCGATTGTTTCCTCGGCGTCATTTGACAGGTCTATAGCTTCGTTTTTTATGTCCGGCGGGGCAGGCAGATACCGTATGACGGCATCCAGCAGCAGCTGGACGCCAACGTTTTTATAGGCCGATCCGAGCATCACCGGCGTGAGTTTGAGCTCAAGGGTGCCTTTGCGCACGGCCTGATAAATCATGTCATTGGTAATGCGATCTTCCAGAATCGCCTCCATAAGTTCATTGGAAAACATGGAAACCGCATCCAGAAGCTGCTCGCGGTACGACGCAACCTCATCGCGCATGTTTTCCGGTATGGGGCCTTCCTCCATATCGTCACCGGCCTTGCCGGCAAACCGTATCGCCTTCATCTCGATCAGATCGACAACGCCCTCGAGCTTGTCTTCAAGCCCTATCGGCAACTGCAGGAGCACGGGATTATGCCCGAGCTTTTCCCGCAGCTGGTCTCGCACCTTTACGGGGTTTGCGCCCGTGCGGTCGCACTTGTTGACAAATGCTATGCGGGGCACATTGTAGCGCTTCATCTGCCGGTCGACAGTAAAGGACTGGCTCTGCACGCCGCCCACCGAGCACAGCACGAGTATGGCGCCGTCGAGCACCCGCAGGGCCCGCTCCACCTCGATGGTGAAGTCAACATGGCCGGGCGTGTCGATTATATTAATATGATGGTTGTCCCATTCGCAATGGGTTGCCGCGCTGGTGATGGTGATGCCGCGCTCGCGCTCCAGCTCCATGAAGTCCATTTTGGCGCCGACGCCGTCTTTGCCCCGAACCTCATGGATCGCATGGATCCGGTTGGTGTAGTACAAAATGCGCTCGGTCAGCGTCGTTTTGCCGCTGTCAATATGGGCCGATATGCCGATATTGCGCAGTTTTGTTAAATCGCTAGCCACAAAAATCAATACTCCTTTCCAAAAAATACCTGTAAAAAAAGAAATTATATATACGGGAAATCGGTGGAAAAGTCAACAAGTTATTTAAAATACTTGTATTTTTTCAGAAAAGACGCGTACAATAAGGAGACATCCTGAAAAAGTTGAATAAAAGGGGAATAGGGTGGCTTTAATAAATTATATGAGCAGGGATGGAGGCAATTTATCGGGCAGACAGCCGCCGCGGATTCAGTCGGACATTTTAAGTCTTTTCGTACAGGCTCTCAGCGGTAAAAGCCAAAGAGATTCCTGTTGACACAAACTTCCATTAGGCTTTAGATGTTAATAGTTAATAAAAATAGTTCATTTTTAAAGGGGAGGGGCATGCAGTTCAGAAAAACGATTTCTATACTGTCCGTTTGTTTTCTGCTGCAGTGCTCCTCTGCTGCTTTAGCGGGCAAGATACCCGACACGGGGGACCCGAACGAGCCCGTCTGCAACCCGCGCTCCTACACTAATCTCGGGAACGGAATTATCAAGGACAATGTTACCGGCTTGATGTGGCAGCAGGCTACAGCACCGGGAACCTACAGTTTGAATCAGGCAAAGACTTACTGCAATGGGCTTTCCCTTGGCGGCTATACCAACTGGCGGCTGCCCACAATTAAGGAGCTTTCAGCCCTTGTGGACAGCAGTAGTACATCAGGTCCCACTATCAACACGACCTATTTCCCAGATACGGTAGCGTCCGATCACTATTACTTATCGTCTACTCCGGCAGGGGCGTTTTTTTTAGACGTTATATGGTGTGTGGACTTTTTCATAGGCAAGACTGTTATGAACGTCGACCCGGGCGTGGACTTATATGTTCGCGCGGTGCGTGGCGGATCATTAACTAATAGTTTTGTCGATAACGGCGACGGCACAATAACCGATACCCGCAACGGCCTTATGTGGGAAAAGTTAAACAGTGCACCCACCGCTACCTGGGATCAGGCAAAGGCCTATTGTGAAAATCTGACTCTTGGCGGACAAAGCGACTGGCGGCTCCCAAATAGAAATGAACTCCGGTCGCTGGTTGATTACAGCCGCAATAATCCTGCTATCAACACAACCTTTTTCCCGGACGCGGTGGCGGACGACTACTGGTCGTCTACGACAGATGTGTTCTCTTCAGGCGCCGCGTGGGTCGTGGAATTCGGCGTTGGTTCGGATTTTCATGACCGCAAGACGGACAACAACTATATTCGCGCGGTGCGTGGGGGATGTGCGTTATCAGGTTCTTCGACTACGACGAGCGTGTCCGGAGGCGACGAAACCACACCGGCAACGACAACGGTGCCGTTTTCCACAACCACGACATCAGTTTGGACGGATGGCACATGCCCTTTAACGAAGGTTCTGGGTGGGGACAACCCGAAGCTTGAAAATTTGCGCACATTCCGTGACAGCACCCTTGCGCAGAGCGCACTCGGGCGGAAGTTAATACAAATTTATTACAACAATGCCGACAGCATAAATGCAGCCCTTGACCGCAAACCGGCGCTTCGGACCGTGGCACGCCGGGTGCTTGAAGTGATTGCGCCGATGGTAGGAAATCAAGACTAAAGGTACTGCGGATTAATCATTTAAGGTATCTACAAGGCCTCTAACTGCTGCATATAGTTGGTTGGGGAGAATCCGGGACAACCCCGATTTAACTATTGTCGGTGAGCAGTGCGCGCCCTACAGACTGTAGTTTCATTACGGCGGGTTGTCCACCCGCCCTACAAGCTTGAGGGCTAGGGAACGCATCAGGGGTCATCACATCTTCATATGTTCTGTTAAACTCTTTAAAATATGGAATGACAAGACTGATCCGGAATGACTCTTAAAGATGCACACCTGAAAACAGCCCGAAAGCACGCTGCGCCCCTTATCGGTTTATAACTCTTTAATGATTCGTGCGGGATTACCCGCGACAACACAATTTGAGGGTATATCTTTATTGATCAGGCTGTGGGCTCCTATCACAACATTATCGCCGATGGTGACGCCTTTGAGAATAGAAACCTTATCCCCAATCCAGATATTGCTGCCGATGACAATGGGGGCCGTTTCGTAACCTTTGATCCGTATAGTGCCATCAGCCTGTTTTTCTATTTTGTGGTCATGATCCAGTATGCTTACGAATTGAGCAACTGTTACATTGTCGCCAACGGTTATTTTCTCTACTGCAACAATCCGGCTAAAGCGGTTAATGACAATATGCTTTCCAAGGTGTAATTGTCCGATTGCTTGAAGCTCTGCATCGTCTGCCAGTATTACCCTGTCTCCCATATGAAGGCGCCCGTTTTTAGCAATGCTGATTCGAGCCCTGCGCCCAACCAATCCTATCCCATGAAAGACACCTCTGCGAAAGTGCAGGATGCCGTAGCGGATCAGGCCGAATACTTTAAAAAAAAGTTGATTCCCATAAGAAGCAGTATCCATGATTTGAATGAATCTGTTATTGATCTGGTGCATAAAGCACGAAAAGTTTGTTTTAATAAGAATCAGTTTTATGACGAAGCAAGTATATGAATGCAACCAGTGCAAGTCAATAAAATTCACCCCTCAGCACTATAGCAGGGTTTGCAGTGTAATCAGGGAGATTGCTCATGACACATAACAAAAAACGTGCCGTGGTGCTGTGCAGCGGAGGCCTTGATTCTGCAACCGTCATGGCCATGGCGAAGGAATAACTACGTTGTTGAATTAGTTGAATTAATTACGTTGCGGTTAGACGCTTCGAAATAGCCGAGGTCGAAACGCTCGGGGGATTTAGAGTCAGTTCTCATTAATAAATAATTCGTAGGGACTGAGGCAATTTATCGGGCAGACACAGGGGTCTGCCCCTACCCTACATATAAAGGCGAGGGCAGGGTGGCCGGGGGGGTATATTTTTCTGCAAACTCCTCTGCATCAAGGGCATAGAGCGGGCTGATTTCGACGGCCAGGTCATCGGGCACGGCGGTGTGTTTTCCCGATGCATGCAGCCATGAGCGGTGCCGGGTTATCATGGCCGCGCGGGCCGTGTCGGGAGAATCGGCGCCCGAAGCGTTTTTTACCGGCGCGAACTCTTCCTCACGCGGCACCTCCAGGGTAACGGAACGCTCGGCAAACCCCAGCGCGTCGAAGATGAACATCTCGAACTTAATGCCGTCAATCTTTTTTACCGTCATTCCGTCGGGTGCAAGCGATTCAATGCCCTTGACGGCGATATGGTAGGGCAGCCTGAAGTCGGGGTCGCTGGTGAGCTTTTCAACAAAGCAGCGGTTGAGCATGTGAATCGCGATATTGGCGCTTGAAAACCGAAGCCTGCCATCGGGGAGGCGCTCGGCTATTTCGGTCTGCGACAGCTCGCTGTACTCGATGCAGCCGAGCCTGCCGTTGACGCGGCCTATGATGCCCACCTTTTCAGCCGGGTCGACCTTGCGCACCACCTTGGTTGACATCTGGGCGCGGTTTTCCACATGCGCGCCGATAAACAGGGGATCTGCGATTTTGGCCAGTGGATTGTCGACCTGGAAGTAGAATATCTCGTCGATGCCCCGGGAAGCCATTTCCGCAAGAGCGCCTGAGTCTTTCATCGCATAGAGGGAGCCGCCGTGGCCATTGGGGTTTTTGAAAATCTTTCTGTCCGGCGAAACGATGAGTCTGCCCTCAAGATCAAGAGATGGATTTTCCTTCTGGATGATGAACTGCACCGTATCGGCAGTAAGGCCGAAATAACCATGCTCTTTGAAGAAGGCGCAGGTGGCGGCATTGTTTTCCTGCGAGGTCAGAATATACCATGGCAGCGCTGCGCCATAGCGGCGGCGCAGGGCCATGATGTTTTCTGCAAACAGCTGAAAGAGGCTTTTCTGCCTGACCGGCGACACCGGGAAGCAGCCTTTGGGGCCGGCGTACCCTAGTCGCGTGCCCTGGCCGCCGGCAACAAGAAAAATTGCCACGCGGCCCTGCCGCAGCATATCCTCTCCAAGTGCTTTCAGCCGTGCGCGCTCGGCGGCAAAAATGTCTGTGCGCGGAAGCGAAAGCACCTCGGCGGCTTCAAAGACTTTTTCCTCATGCCCGCGCTCCCGCGAAGCACGGTAGGAGCCGTAGAGTTCGGCGATCCGCGGAAGATCAATGTGAGCTGCATCTTCAAGCAGGCGCTGGCGTTCAGGCCCGGTCACGGCCTCAAGATACGCGTGGAGATGGCCCTGTCCATAATCGGCCAGCCGGCCAGCCGTTTTGTCTGTCATTGCGGGGGGGGGTCCTTCTAAGAAATTATGATTTTAGCAGCAGTCGTTCTATCTTTTTCATCAGTCCATCAAGATTGGCCGATTTCACCACATACTCATCAGAGGCCCAGGTCTCAAGGTTCTGCTTGTACTCGCCATAGGCGGTGCACAGGATGACCGGCACCTGGCGCGACTGCTCGCGCACGCGCTGGAGCAGCTCAATGCCGTCCATGCCGGGCATCTTGATGTCGATCACCAGCAGGTCGGGAGCGTGCAGGGAAAACATTTCGAGCGCCTCATGGCCGTCTGCGGCAAGAATGACCTCGTAGCCCTGTTCCTCGAACTCCTCCTTGTACAGCAGCCGTATGCTTTCCTCGTCGTCTGCAAAGAGCAGCTTTTTCATGGCCTTCTCCTTATGGGCCCGGCGTGCCGGGTCAGCCGATCCGCGCTTCGCGCAGATACTGTGCCGCCTGTTCGGGCGGCGTGGGATTGATATAAAAGCCCGTACCCCATTCAAAGCCGGCAACGCGCGTGAGCCGGGGCGTTATCTCGATATGCCAGTGGTAGAATGCGCCCACATCCGTGTTGAACGGAGAGGAGTGGAGCATGCAATTGTAGGGCGGCGCCCCGAGGGACATATTGATTTTTTTAAAGATGGTATTCATCATGTCGGCAAGGGCGTCGATCATGGCCTCGTCGCCATCCTCAAATGAAGCGGTGTGCGCTTTCGGGATGACGCAGGTCTCAAACGGGAAGCGTGATGCAAAGGGCTCGAAGGCAAGAAAGCGGTCGTTTTCGGCTGCAATGCGGCGGGTATCGGCCAGCTCCTGAGCGATGATGTCGCAGAAAACGCAGCGATCCCTGTGGCCATGATAGACCTGAGCACCGTCCAGTTCTTCGACGGCTCGTTTGGGAACCACGGGCAGGGCTATGAGCTGCGAGTGGGGGTGCTCGAGCGTGGCGCCGGCAATGTCGCCGTAGTTTTTGAATATGGCGATATAGCGGAAGCGATTGTCCTGCCGGTAGGCCAGAATGCGCTGCCGCCAGGCGATCATGATGTTTTTGAAGTCGTCAACCGTCATGGTTGAGGCGGTGGCGTTGTGGTCGGGCGTTTCAATGATGACCTCATGAGCGCCAAGGCCGTTCATTCTGTCGTAGATGCCTTCGGTGCGCTTGTTCAGGTCGCCGGTGGTCACCAGCGCCGGAAACTTGTTCGGCACGACCCGCAGCTTCCATCCGGGCGTGTCGGGCGGCGTATTGCCGTCGCGCACGGCAAACACCTCGTTCGGGGTTTTATCCTCATTGCCCGGGCACAGGGGGCAAAACCCGCCCCGGCTGCGGGTCTTTTCAACAAGCAGGTCCGAGGGGCGCTTGGATCGCTCTGTGGATATGATAACCCAGCGGTCTATAATGGGGTCTTTTCGCAACTCAGGCACGTCGTGGTCTCCTTTTGTTTATAAATAAAAAGAGTAGCACAGACTGCGCTCCGCTTCAAAGCAAAACCTTGAGCGGGGCAGGGCCCAAAAAGAGCCTTGCTCATCGCCTGCGAACCCTGTATGATAGAAAATCGAACACGACAGCAGCATATGGCTCTCTTTTTACCGTACAGCAATTGAAAGGTTTATGATGAAATTTACGGAATTAGGTCTGAATGAAGAACTTTTGCAGGGCATCAAGGACGCAGACTTTTCCGACTGCCTGCCCGTGCAGGAAAAAACCTATGAATATGCTCTGCAGGGCAGGGATGTGCTGGTGCAGTCGCAGACCGGCTCGGGCAAGACCGCAGCTTTTCTTATCTCCATATTTCAGCAGTTTACGCAGGAGCATTTCAAGTTTTCCAAGCGTGCGCTCATTATAGCGCCGACCCGGGAACTGGCCATTCAGATCGAGGATGAGGCAAAGCTGCTGGGCGCACATCTGCCTTATAAAACAGGCTGTTTTTACGGCGGTGTCGGGTACCACCGGCAGGAGGATTTGCTGCACAAAGGCGTCGATGTCGTTATCGGAACGCCCGGCCGGCTCATCGACCTCAATCAGTCGGGGAAACTGCGATTTGACGATATCGGCATCCTGATTATCGACGAGGCCGACCGGCTCTTTGACATGGGATTTTTGCCCGACCTGCGGCGAATGATTAAAAAGCTGCCCCCTACGGGCAGCCGCCAGACCATGCTGTTCAGCGCCACCCTTTCGGGCAAGGTGCGCGACCTTGCCGCAGAGTATATGACCGATCCGGCCGAGGTCGAGGTGGCCCCCGAGCAGGTAACCGTTCAGACCGTCACGCAGATGCTGTACCATGTCGCTCGGGATGAAAAAATGAAGCTTTTGCTGGGAGTTCTCAAGAGAGAAAATCCCGGCAGCGCGCTTATATTCACCAATATGAAAAGCAGGGCCGCGGAGGTGGCTAAGCGGCTCGCGCACAACGGCTTTGCCTGCGAGTACATCATCGGCGATCTGCCGCAGAACAAGCGCCTCAGTATCATCAATGCCATGAAGTCCGGCGAGCTGCACATTCTGGTGGCAACCGATGTGGCGGCGCGAGGCCTGCACATCAACGACCTTGATCTGGTGGTGAATTATGACCTGCCCGAAGATCCCGAGGCATATGTGCACCGGATCGGCCGGACGGCGCGGGCGGGCAAGTCGGGCAAGGCCATTACCATAGTCTGCGAGCGCTATGTTTACGGTCTTGAGGCAATCGAGACTCTCATCAATGTGAAAATTCCCGTTGCAACGGCAACAGATGAGGATTTTCTTGAAGATGCGTCGGCCGGCATGCGTTTTCACGACGACAGGCGAAGGCCCGGCAGCGACAGGGGAGGAAGGAGCGCCGACCGAGGCGGCAGGAGCGCCGGTCGGGGCAAGCCATCCGAAAGGCCCAGACATTCCGAGGGGCCTCGACTGGTCGGAAAAACCTCATCCTCACAAAAAACCGGCGCAGCGCAGGCCGGCAGACCTTCAGCCTCAAGCGATAGACCTGCTGCGCCAAAAAGCACAAGGCCCGAACGAGCCCCCGAGCAGCGCCTGTCGGGCGCTATGGCTGGTGCAGAGGGCGATGCGCCCAAGAAAAAGAGACCGCGAAGACGCCGCCCTGCCAACCGCGTGAAGCCGGCAGAGGCCGCACCGGGCAAGGTTGTTCAATATTACGGCGAGGATGCAGCCCCGAAAAAGAAAAAGGGCGCAAAGCTTGTCAGCATGATCAAGGGCATTTTTTCCCGCAAGAAACCAGCATCAAAGTCCTGAGGCATAGTGCCTGTTATACCCCTTCCCCCGTCTGGAAAAGACATACCTGTCAGGCGGGGGTTGCCGCCATGAGCGTCATTTCATGCAATCTCCGCTTCCGCAGCAGACGATCTTTTGTTAACCGCCCAAAACCCGCCCGACATCCGTACGCCGATATCCCCATGGAATTTTGCCTGCGCACCACGAATAGTGTGTCGAAATAAAATAAATGCCCAAAATGACAGGTTGTAGCACTGTTTTAGAAGAATTCTCCAGCCTCCTGGGCCTGCTTCGCAAGAATATTCTTTCTCATGGTTTCTTTGGGAGAGGGCAGGTGTATTTTTTTTGAGAAACGGGCGGGAAATTTACAGACGTTCTTTTCCGGTATCAGTCACTAGACGTCAAAGGCAGGTACAAAACAAAGCTTTTTTATAGATTTTAACAGGCTTGTTTTGCCTCTGATTTCAATAAAGTTTCTCCTGGTTTATGTCGATGCTAATAACTGAGTTTGAAACATGATGTCAAAGGGATATCGGCACACGGCATGAGCAAAAAAGGCGATAAAGAACTTCTGGAAGAAATTGAGGCCCTTGGGGAAATAATCGAGTGGCTTGAACATAAAGAGCACTGCGACCTCGGGCAGGTCTCCGAGTCGTTTGCCGTAGGTGAAAAAGAGCTTGAACAGTGGCTCAGGTCACCTTCCCTTGATCGGGCCCGTTCGTGGCTGAAACGATAACCTTCCTTTCCCGTCCGCCATATTCCGTTACAGCTTCAGTTTTGGATCAATCCTGTCACGCAGCGCATCGCCAAACAGATTGAACGCCAGTACCGTCAGTGCAATAGCGCCTCCCGGGAAAATGACCATCCAGGGTGCCGACGGCAGGTAGTTTCTGTACAGGCTTACCATGGAGCCCCATGTTGGATCGGGCGGCTGAACGCCTAGCCCCAGAAAGCTGAGAGCTGATTCAGCCAGAATAAAGCTTCCCACTTTAAGGCTTGCCGCAATCAGAACCAGCGGCGCGCACTGCGGCAGAATATGCACGGCAATGATGCGCAGATGCGAGCAGCCGATGGCACGGGCGGCGTCGATAAAAATATTTTCCCTGAAAGAAAGCGCTAGACCCCTGAACAGGCGCGCAA
>Ga0209777_10004839_pt1 | contig 15780 bp, 13 predicted proteins | sample FrelakmetHBP12HB_FD_187147 | JGI IMG/M metagenome (GOLD analysis project Ga0209777, IMG submission 187147) | Freshwater lake sediment microbial communities from the University of Notre Dame, USA, for methane emissions studies -HBP12 HB (SPAdes)... | ecosystem: Environmental > Aquatic >... | reverse complement strand
CGGCCTCTCTTAAATAATCCCATGGTCTCCCTCCTTTCCGAGGCCCTTGATTCTTCCTGGTTTCTCTTGGAAGGAAGTATATCGTCTTCCTCTAACATCCTCAATGGTTTTTTTCACAGTCCTGTTGACATCCAAATCTCCTTTTCTCTCAGTGGACCTGAAAACCTTGTCCACTTCTACCCTGATATCGATAACCTCTTCTTTTCGCTCTATCATCCACTGGTCGATATCCTCTTTTAAAAATCTTATCTGTCTGCCCACTCGATAATGTGGAATTTGTTTCGCCTCGACTAAAGAATAGACGGTGCTCCTTGGAAATTTTAGATACCCAGCGATGTCCTGAATATTCAAAAATGTCGATGATAGATCCTTCTGATTACTGCTTTGACATGGTTCTGAAACCTGATCCTTTTTATTTTTTCCTTTCATCTCTATCCTCCCATAGACCGGCTAGGCCGGAGAATGGGGGGACTCGGTAGTAATTGGTATTGACTGATCCCTTTGTTAGTGGTGAGATCAAAAGTAATTGGTGTAGATCCGAAAATCCCCCTCTCTATTTGAATTCTTATTTCATTCCTATCCGTTTCTTAAAAGTCTCTAACTCAAACTTCCAGGCATTATGCCTTGTTCCCTTGTCGTTTCTGACCTGTTTTGTCCACCTTCCCTCCTTGGGTCGATGAAGCACACCATCTTGTGCAAGAGCATCGCGGAGAGAATTGCGATTGAAAGGCATCCTCTCTTCCAAAGCATGGAAGTGACCAGCGAGAACCTCAAGGGCTATGTCTGGAAAGATCAAAACAGCGTTGTCTTTTACCTGACCTATTGATCTCCCTTTGGAGTCCATGCCTTCAAGCTCCTCTACCGAAATTGCACCCGCCTTGAGTTTCTGTGCCAGAATTCTAAAGAAGATCGCAGCTGGGTTCTCCCCTCGAAGTTTCTCCATTTGCTCTGAGAGATGACTCCGGGCGATCTCCAGATGCTCCATCATCATCTTCTCCTTCTTCTTCTGGGTGATAACACGAAGCTCAACCAGGTAAGTGGTGAAAAATTCAAAACCAAGGGCGTTCAAAGCCCAACTCGATGAGGCTCTGAGGCCATTTGAAAGCTCCCTCGTTTCTTTGCTGAGAGCGCTCGTTTTCTTATCAACAAACTCCTTCGCCTTCTGTTTCCAATTCGCTTTGGAGATTACGGAATGGATGAGTCCGGGAGTGAAACTTCTATACAGACCACAGTATTTCTTACACTGCTCACCGGCCTTGACGTTCTTCTCAGGCTCCACTTTGAGGCATATCGTCCTTCCAGTTACTGACTCAATGTCTCCAATGAAGCCCTCTCCGGTGGTGATCAAAAGGCCTCTAATGTAAAATGTTTTCCTCTGGGTGTTGTTTGAATTCAGCCTTGATCTCCCACGTTCTCCTGAATACCCTTGGAGTATACGAACGACCGATTCCTGAGGGGTAAATCCTGGCTTGAGGTCATCTATAAGAAAAGGGCTGTCCTTGAACCAATACCCTTCAGCTTCGAGAGAGTTGGGTGTTGAACTCCACGATGGGACATGGTCTCCAAAATCTCCATAGAAGGCCATCCCCAGGCCTCCCTCGAAAGTTTTACCTCCACCTGAAGGCCCTTCGAGGTGAACTATCGGTTTCTCCTTTCCAAAGTTTTTTATTTCTGAAGCAATGGGGGCCAGACTGACGTGCCCCATAAAAGGAAAAGTCACACGATGATCCTTGAGCTCCAAAAGATCGGCAACGATATGCTTACCAATCTCCTTGACTTTCTTAGGATCCGGAGCCAGGAAACCCAGATGTCTGGAGAAATTTCCATCCCCAGGGTCTATGTGAGTATCTGATGATTGAGTAATTCCAGAGGGACTAATTTCCATCCCTTCGGAGACGTAATTCCCATCAGAGGTCAAGCCCTGGCTCTGCATAATGACCTTAGGAACCTGGCCTGATTTCTCCTGAGCATCGATAGCCAGCTCTTTCACCGAACCGTAGATGATGGCGGAAGGGCCAGCTACCTCAAGAATCTTGCTTTGAAGCTTTCGGGTATGAAATTGATCGCATGGGATGGTGAATGGGATCTCGCGGTTGTCATCCCTCATTTTTATGGCGAGCTCTAACCTTCGCTCCCTGATCTCACCGTTATCTTCAACAACGATCTGCTTCTGAATTGTCAAATCGAAATTTGCAATGGCGTCTTTCTCTTTCTTCTCTTTCTCTAAGCTTTTATTGTCAATAGAAACGTCTTGATTGTTTTTTGGCTTGCTCATGTTATTCTCCTATCTCCACCTGAATGGTGGTCTGTTGGAGAATTCCGGCAGGTAATTGGGTAGGCAGGATCTGGCCTTGGAATAAATGGGGTAAGAAAATCAAGAAAATGTTTTTGATCCAGTAATTAGTAAGACAACCGAAATTCACTGGTTAAAAATACCGTTTCTTTACCGCTCCGACACTAAGGAATACCCAACTTTTTTGTTCATCAATCACCCCCTTCGATCCCGATTGTCCCAAGCCTGTTTGTCAGCAGTGTCAGCACTCTCCGAGAGAGAGAAAAAAAATGAGCTGACCTTTGGGACTTGACAAATTATATAATTGATCTTAATATGTCATATGGATCGACAAATGTCAAGAAAAAAATTTACATAAATAACTGAAATTAAGACTCTATTTCTAATTTACTAACAATTATTGTTATCGTCAATTATAAAATTGATGGGCTATGAAAAAAGACACTTCCAAAACCAAAAACCCAGAAGACAGATCCTCTGACAAGACCTCCAGGGAGAAGTTGGATATTCTCATTCATGGGTTCCTGGAAAAAGAGATTGAGAGGGAGGACCTGATAGCTAACCCGGATAAAATTAACCACTATAGAAGACTTCTGGAGGAGAACCTTTGGGAACGAAAGATTGATCCCCATGACCCAAAATGGAATTTCGATTCCGATCTTTCAGACATTGCAATTGATAACCCCGGTCTTTATCCTTCTGAGGAAATCAGTCATGCAACCCTTGAGCAAGGGGTCAATACCATCATCTACTTCCATGGCCTACTGAAGTCCTTCTGGGATGAATTCAAGAAGCACCTGGAGGCATTTCAGAAAGTCATTAAGGACCGGGAATCAATACAGACTCTGACCGATGCAGAGAAAAGTCTAAAAGGGTTGAATTTGGAGGGACTGGGACAACACCTTCTTGATGACATTCATCGTGAGAGAGAATATTCGCAGGAGATCCAATCGTCAATGACCTTTCAAATCAATTACAGCTTTGAGGCTGGAAAAGTCCATTTCTTTTACAGCGGAATTGATACAGTGCGAGCTCTTATGGATCTCCTTAAAGATATACCGATCGGTGACTTCAAGAAGTGTAAGGATGAGAAAGGCTGTGGGAAATGGCTTGTGATGACTTCGAAACGTAAAAGAGATTTTTGCTCCCACCTTTGTGCGGCAAGGTATGTGGAAAGGATCAAGAGAGAAAAATTTCCACAAGCCTTTTTGAAATACCATAAGGATTATTACGATAGAAACCTTAAACGAAAGAAAAATGATGAAGCCAAAATGACGGAGGTAAGATGAGAAAAAAGAAATCGTCAAAGGCATCAACAAATCAAATCCCTTCTCCAGGGTCAGCATTTGATCCCTTTCTAACAATGGACGCGACATCTGTGGTGGAGATCAGCCAGATGGGGAATGTCCACTATTCGAGGGAGATTATTGAGAGCACAGAAGCTGGCTCTGACCTCGATAGACTTAGGACTTTCAAGAAAGACAAGCAGAAATTTCTGAAAACCGGAAAAGAGATGCTGAATAAGCTCTGTGTAGGTAAAGATGCTTTGGGAGTTCACGATGACGCCTTCTCGGTCAAATTCCTGATAAAGGTGGGGATCATTCTTTCAGAGATCGAAACTGCCTTTAGGGATGGACACAAATATACAAACTGGATCAGAAATAATTTCGGCCATGAGCGTTTGAGGTACTTTCAGCATGCCCAGCAATTGTCTGCGATGGGAGATGTCGCCCTGAAATACAGCCCCCTTGGAAAAAACAGGCTCCTTGATCTTGAAAGGGCGAGGAAAGAATTTTCTAAAGAGTCCGGGGCAGAGAAAACCTTGGACGACTTATTAAAAAAGCACCCCTTTTTGGACACGGCTAAAGATCTTGATGGACACCTGTTTAAACAACATGTTGATGCGATCATTACCTACTATCGTTTTAGACAACAAGGAATCGATTTCATCACCTTCGAGCAGGCATCCTATGCAGCCTCTCTTAATAAAGAACCGGTGCTGGTAAACAAAATCGAGTCCCTAAAAATGGAACTGGACAAAGCCAAAGATAAAAAGGCTCTTCTGAGGGATTATATCAACAACAAACTCGTTCTCCCCACCTCCGGGGATAGAATGGGTTCAAGTCCGGAAAGTCTAAATAAACTTCTTGCTGACTTTATCGAATATTGCGAAACGGTGGACATTGACAGCTCGACCTGGGTGGAGATGCAGAAGGAAATAATAAGCAGGGACATTTTTGAAAAAGCATTTGGTTATTTATCCCGGTTGAGAGTTGTACTCGGAATGGCAGGAGAACCCCATAAAAGGAGGTAGAACAGATGAAGCTTTTTCATGCAATCAATGACGCCCGCATTATCCCACTCTTTTATGAGAAGACGGGAATCAAATTAAACATCTTGGTTTCTTATTTTTACCTCCAGGGTCAAGAGCATCCTCTGGTGAAGGAATACAGAAAGAAGTATCAAAGTCTCTACCTCGACTCCGGAGCCTTTTCAGCCCATACTGGAAAATCAAAAATTGATGTTCATGAATACCTCCAATACTTAAATCTCAATGGAAAGGCTTTCGATGTAACTTTTAATCTCGACGATGATTTTAATGACCCCGAGCATAACTGGCAAAATCAAATTTATCTGGAGAAACATCTCTCCAAAGGCATAAAAAAAACGGTTCCGGTCCTCCATGATGTGATAGATCCATTTGGGGAATTTGAAAGATACTATGCAGATTATTCTTATGTTGCTGTAGGATCGAATAGAAATGTGGCGAAGAATTTCTTTGAAAAGGTCAAGGACAAGTATCCTAACCTCAAAGTTCACCTCTTTGGAAATTTAAGCCGACAGATCCTATTAAAATATCGCCCCTATTCAGCGGATTCGGCCTTTTTCATCCACGGGGCCAGGTTTGGGGCCATCGTTTATTGGCACCCTCACGAAAAAAAGGAATACGCAATTGACGTCGGGGGGAGAGAAAAGAGCGTTGAAGTTCGTGTGGATGGATGGAGAAAGATTTACGAAACCAAAAAGAAGAACGCCGGCAATGTGGTGCATTTTAACAAGTTCAAATACCGGGGGGAGCTGGAGAAATTTCTACGCGATACCTTTAATTACAAGTATTATGATCTTTTGTCTTCCTGGGAAGCCAGATGCGTGGTAAATCTCTATTTCATGAAACAGTTTGAAGATTACGTCAAAAGTTTACCCTAAGAGATAATGACGAACAGCTGTTCGTTGACCCTATAAGCAGTAGAAGACCATCTTTTCTTGAGTCCCCCTTTTTTTGTTTCCCACCGATTCTTTCCAGATTCAATCTTAGAGACTTCTCAACTTTTTTCCAGAACAAATAATAAAAGGCAACAGGAGGGCAGGAAAAATGGATACTGAAAGATTGGTTTCAATTACGATTTCTGTTCCAAAAAGCTATCGGGACAAATTGAGAAAAATCATCGCTCATTTCAATCTAGAGAATCTGGATGATGCCATGAACATTTCTCGGCTGGGGAGGGAAATATTTCGTGACTACTTGAAAAACCTAACGGCAGATGTATGAGAGAGGAAGTGAGGGGAAGTAATATGAGAGGTAGAAAAAGAAAACCACAACTATCTTTGGAACAAGCACACTCATTGCTGATAGAAGCCAACAAAAACTTTAACGAATGCGACAATAGAGAGAATCTTGATAAATTAGAGAATGCACTCAAAACAGCTATTAATACATACACAAACGTTCTAAAGAAAGCTGGAGTCCGACTAGAGAAGAGAGGGAGAAAAAGTAAAACAATCAACACTAACATTGAGAGTTTGAGTTCAGAAGAGAAAGAAAACATACAAGACAAATTGAAGTCAGCAAAAAAGATGTTGATTCATTTAATAACTTTCAAGAATAATAAGCTTGAATTTGCATTAACGGAACGCAGCATCAATAAAATAATAGTCCCAGTCTACAAGAAGAGAAAAACAAAAGATTATAAACCCGAGCAGTGGCCATTCAAAATATCTTTGCACTTTAAAGTTGATGGAAAAGAAAAGATCATGGACTACTCAATTGACAGGTATTGGGGTGAGAACAACTTCGATATGATGGACTGTTTACTTTATTTGATCCGCCAAAACTTTAGCTTCCCAAGACATCCTATATTCTTGTTTTCTGATGAAGAAGAACTGAAAGCCAGGGCTGTAGAACTGAATGTTTCGATCCCATTCAACCCATTAATTGAAACATTCGATACTGAAAAAGAACTACTCTCTCGTTTTTCGAAAGTTAGATACTGGGTCAAATTTGACTCAAGATTTTTTAAAGACTTCACAGGCAACAATTTTATGTCGACTGAAACACTAACTAACCTACTCATACAAACAGCTGCAAAGTTCACCATGACGTATTCAGTTCGTTTTCCTAACCCCAAGAAGAAGAACAAGATTGAATACAAGACCTACGACATAACTATACTCACGTCATTCTTCGACGCAGGGTGGATCGACAGCAAAGATAAAGATGGAAACACCATCAACAGAACCTTCTATGTGTTCTTCAATACTGACCTGGGTGAAGCTTATGTTAGCAACATTGTTTCTGGAGGATACGATACTATTCCGAAGTCGTTCTTCAAGCTCCCAAGTCTAGCCAAAATGTTCTATCGACATTTTATTATCCACGAAAAGCGCTGGGATATAACAAAAACGTTAGCTCAAATAAAAGAAGGTTTGAATTTAACAGACGAGAACGAAACTCAATTAATAAATTATTTAGAGAAACATGTATTCGAACCGTTGAAGAAAGATGGTTACATACCAAATCGTACTTACGGCTATAATAAAAGAACTCAATTGAAAGAAGTAACTATATACAGGTCTGATTTGAAGACAAGACTCAGCAAGGAACGGTTAGCTAAAAAGGTAGTAGCAGCTAAAGCTAAAGAACAATGGAGAGTGGAGAAGGAAAGGAAACAAGACGAGAAGAGAAAAGAAAAGTTGAATATAGACTAAAAGGTTATGGGAGCAGACGGTAAGATGTATTATCCAGAAGAGTTAGGCTAAAAAGTATCAAATTAATTTAGCAAAATAAAAGTATAAATTAAACTCAATAAAAGTATAAATTTTTCTCAATAAAAGTATAAAATAGATTCAATAAAAGTATAAAGAATCGAAGTCAATAAATACCAATATTATTAAATAGTTTCAGAAAACCACTCTTAAAAGTTTGAATTGTTAGAATAATATAGAATAATATAGGATTTGGAAAAAGTAAAAAAATACTTTTCCAACTCCAAAAACAAAAAACAAGTAACTAGTTCAAGCTATAGAATAAAAGAGAAGACAGGAATAACATTCAACAAAGGTTTAGTTTTAAGGTATGAGAAGGAGAGGTATAGATTCAACAAGGATTCTCTTTCCCTTTCTTTTAAATTCAACTCCCTTTGTCCAGTTACCCTTGCCTGAGCTTTCGACTTTAGCAGCCGGAACCCTCAGCCAGTATTCTCAGCCTAAACCAGCAGCCAGAGCCTCTTGTCTGACCAAGCAGGGACCGGGTAAATTTTAAGGGAAACATGTGATGCGGAGAAATGATGATACCTGCTTTTGATATTGATACCTCACCCCTGCCCTTGATATATAGTCAGTTTATTCTTTGGATGGTTGGTGAGTACACCTACAAGTCTTCACACTTGAACTGGACTGAGAGGTGATGATTACGGGTTGAAAGGAAGCATAACGCTGCGGATTAGCTGGTTAGAGCCACTTATTATTCAAACTGGATCTGATGGCCAAAGGGAGTCTTCGTAATCTTTGGTGAAGACTGGTGAGTTTGCTGTTAAATACTCTAAAGCCATATTCCCAATGTTTTTGATCCCATGCTTTTTATTTGAGGGGATATAAATTGCATCTCCTGATGTCACTTCCCTGGTCTCGTCTTCAATAATCATGAGACCTGTTCCTTTGGTTATATAATAACATTGCTCTGGATCATGTGCGTGAATTGGCTGCTCCGATCCTTTGGGTATCGTGGAAATTTGGATAGACAGATTCTTGGTTGATGAGTTTTGTGGGCTTATAAGCATATGTGAAGTAAGGATTTCTAATTTGCCAGTATTCCGTGAATTACTTTTATTGAAGATCTCCATATTCTCCTCGTTGAAGAGCGATGAACAAAATTACCATTTGTAGGGTGGTTATAACATTTATTTTTATACTATGGCATTAAAATAAGCCTTATTTTGAAATGTCCCGACTTTGGCTATCCTTTTTCATGGTCATAAAAGAAAAAAACTGCTTTTTTGCAGCAAAATGTCCCATGAATTATCGGAATCAATATAGGCCCAGTCCAAACACTTGTTCGTTTCCAAGTTCCCTTATTAGTCTCCCTCAGTTCCATTTTCTTTTTTGATAAACCCAAATCCCCCACACTTTTGGCAACATTGACGTTTTGGATTTATTATAAATCCTTTGCCCTTACACAATGGACATAATGCCATACCGTATTTTTCTGGATTAAAAGTTTTTTTCAAATTAATTTTCCTTCCTTTTTTAAGAACTGCCTCATCGTAAAATTTAACCCAAAAGGGTTCTCTGTTCCAGTCCGATACTTTAAATTTTATAGGGAAACCTATTTCCCCCTTACCATATCTAATTTTAAAATCCCATCTTGCCGTCTTCTCAATATTGTGAAGCCAAGTAATACAACTTGACAGATCAATAAGAATTTAATAATAAATTACCTTGTGAAAGGAGCTACAAGATTGAAATGTTATAAAATATCTGAAGCAACAATTAGAAGATTATCGAGATATTTGAGATATTTAGAAGAGATGGAGGAGGATGGAAACAAGGAGGTTTCCTCTGCCCAACTGGCCAATAAATGCATTGTGGAAGCCGCTACGGTGAGAAAAGACCTATCCTATTTCGGGAAGTTTGGGGTTCGTGGTGTAGGCTATGATGTGAAAGACCTGCTCTACGATATTAAACAGATATTGGGATTAAGCAAAGAGTGGAGAATGGCAGTGATCGGCATTGGGAATTTGGGTTCTTCCCTTTTATCCTATAAGGATTTTCTAAAGCAGGATTATCAGATTGTTGCGGCATTTGATATTGATCCTCCAAAAGTTATTGGGAGGGTTTCAGAAAAGTTGGGAAGGCCCGTGGAGGTTCTTCACATCGATCGAATCAAAGAGGTAGCTAAGGAGAGGAAGATCAAGATCGGAATCATCACGGCCCCTCCTTCAGAAGCTCAGAATGTAGCCAATATGCTGGTGGAGGCAGAGGTAAGGGGAATTCTTAACTTTGCACCAGCCCAGATTACAGTCCCTGAAGGATATGTGGTGAAGGATGTCTTTTTCACAACGACCTTGGATAATTTGGCCTACCTTCTATCGAATATTTAAAACAAGAAATTTCCTTTTCGTAGAAAACACCTTCCAAATTAAGATTATAGAAAGGAGTCTGTGCTAAGGACTTCACCTACGAGTCAACGAAATTATTACATCATGGAATTAATGATTACGGGTTGAAAGTCAGCATAACGGTGTTTAGATCCGGGCCATTTCCAAAAGCTTTCGTGTCTGTGCCAGCCAGAAATCCATTCCCATTTCCTGAAACATTGCCTCTGCTTTTTTCAGGTTTTCAATGCCTTTTTCTTTTTGGCCCGCATCGGCATAAAGCTCTCCGAGGAAGAGGTAACTCTGAGCGTAAGCTGGTTTCGTTTCCAACTCATCCAGTATCTTCATTCCTCGCAGGATGTATTCCTCCGCCTCATCTATTTGCGACCTTTCCATTTTTCCAACGATCCTTCCCAGTTGAACCCATGCTAATCCCTCACCATATCTTTCATGATTCGTTTGTGCTAAATTCAGCCCCTGCTCGGCATGAACCTTCGCTTCATTCAAATTCCCTAAATAAGAATGAACCTGACTCAGCCCGAGAGGATAAAGACACAGGAAATAAGGCAATCCGATGTCCAAATGCATCTTGTGACCCATTTCTAAACATCTTAGTGCCATGCTGAAGTCCCCTAATAAAAAATATCCTAACCCGAGAAAACCCCAGACAACGGGTAAACCGACGACTATATTCGCTTTTTCGTAATATCCAATGGCGCTCTGTAGGTGGTTTACACTATTCTTCCCATCTCCCTTGCAAACGAGCAGACACCCGCACAAGAATTCTGCGTAACCTATCAAATATAAGTTATTGGTTTTCTTTGCAAGAGAAAGGGCTTCTTCACAGACCCGCTCTCCTTCTACAAATCTCCCCACATACCCCAGGGCGTGTCCGTAGATCCCTTGCAGTGAATATAAATCGACGGACGTGCCCGAAACTTCATTCTCCGTTTGCGTTTTTTTAATCAGGAAAATGACCCTTGGAGCTATGTCCACTATTTTCTTGTATTCCCCTGCAATATCAAAAGAATGGCAAAGACCGCCGCCCATTCGAGCTATCGTTTCACTATCCTGTATCTTCTCTGCCTCCTCAAAAGACTCTTCCTGATATTTCATTCCCAGCGCAGCGTCTCCTTTAGCTGAATAAAAGGAGCCCAAAAAGTTGTGTATTATTGCCAGACTCTTTTGGTCATTGAGCTCTTTGCAAAGCCTCTCACCCTCTTCGAGAAACGTTAAGGAATCTTCAGGGTAAGCGAGGAATCTCATAGGATTCGCCATCGAAAGAATGACGTCAATCTGATCCTTCTTCTGCTGATCTGTTTCGTCCATCTCCTTGAGGATACCAATCGCATCCCGGTAGAAGCGGTAGGCCTCCAGGTTGGAATAGGAACTCATCGTTTTGTTTCCGGATAACTTTAGATATTGCACCGCCTTTGCCAGATCGTCGCTTTTGGAATAATGGTAGGCAAGCATCTCGTAGAACTCTTCAAGCCTGTCCGGGTAGATCTCTTCTACAGCCCTTCCGATCTTCCCGTGAATCTCCTTCCTTCTTTTGAGAAGTAAGCTGTTATAAGCTACTTCCTGGGTGAGGGCATGTTTGAAGATATATTCCAACTCAGGGAAAAGCCTTTTTTCATAGATAAACTCCAGACCTTGAAGGTTCAGGAGATGGGACTTAAGCTCTTCCTTCATCTCCGTGATGGCCTGAAGGATACGAAAGGCAAATTCTCTTCCAATTACAGAAGCCACGTGCATGATTCTCTTGAGGCTTTCATCCAGGCGGTCAATACGGGCGGCAATGATCCCCTGGATGGTATCGGGAACCTGAATATCGGAAGGTCCTCTGCTTAAAAAGTATTGGTGATCCTTCTTCTGGATTGCCCCGTTTTCAAGTAAGGAATGGGTCAATTCTTCCATAAATAGAGGGTTGCCAGCAGCCTTTCCCAAGATGAGATTACTGAGCTCAGGGACGATTTCTCCTTCCCTGAGAATAGATTGGACCAACTCTGCACTTGTGGGAATGGAGAGCTGATCTACTCGGACATTGTGGTAATAGGATCTGCTTGCCCAGCGATGGGTATATTCAGACCTGTAAAGAAGGATCAAAAGTATGGGTGTGTTTGCCAACCAGCCGATGAAATAATCTAAGAACTCTTCCGAGGTCTTATCAATCCAGTGAAGGTCTTCAAAAACAAGAACAAGGGGCTTGTTTTGACTTCCTCGAATAAATAAATCTCTCATGGCCTCAAAGATCTTCTCCCTTTTCTGCTTAGGCTCAAGTTTAAGGTAGGCTTCCTCTTCCCCTTTAAGAGATAAGAGTTCTTGAAAGGGTGGGAGAACAGTTTTGAGCTTCTCATCAAGCTCAAAGATCTTCTCCTTCATCTTCTTTTTAATAAGAGATTCCTGCTCTCCTTCTTTGATTTCAAAATAAGATCTCAGAATATCCAGCAGGGGCAGGTAAGCCATTGAGCCCCCGTAGTGGAGGCATCGGCCCTCCAGGTAACCATATTCTTCTTTTGGGAAAATCTTCCTCATCTCCAAGATGAGTCTTGACTTCCCGACCCCAGCCTCGCCTACAATCCCTACAACCTGTCCAGACCCTGATCGTGTTCTTTCTAAGGCCTCCTGGAGAGCTTCCATCTCTCGTCTTCGACCAACGAATCTCGTAAGGCCTGTAGCCGCAGCCGCTTCGATTCTTGTCTTTACTTCGCTGGTTGCTAAGAGTTCATAGGCCTCCTGGGGTTCCTCTTTCCCTTTCACCTGGATTTTTCCCAAAGACTTGAATTTGAAGTAGTCTCTGACCAGTTTGTGGGTATGCCCAGATGACAGAATCGTACCAGGCTTGGCCGTAGTCTCCATCCTGGAAGCAAGGTTGATCGTGTCTCCAATGGCTGTGTAATCCATCCGTAAATCATCTCCGATGGAGCCCACAACAACTGGGCCTGAGTTGAGACCAATGCGCATCTTAAAGTCGATTCCACGCCCCTTCTTCAATTTTTCACCGTAATCAGCCAGGGTGTTTTGAATAGACAGAGCGGCATAACAAGCTCTTTGAGCATGGTCCTCGTGAGCAACAGGTGCACCAAAAAGAGCCATCACCCCATCACCAGTGAATTGGTTGATCGTCCCTTCGTACTTGTGAATCTCATCCATGAAAATTCTGAAACAGCCATCCATGATCTGGTGGACTTCCTCAGGGTCGAGCTTCTCTGACATAGAGGTGAAATTCGCCACGTCAGCAAAAAGCACCGTCACAAATTTCCGCTCCCCTTCAATGGAGTTGCGGGTGGTAAGAATCTTGTCAGCCAAAAACTTGGGGGTATAGGACTTGGGCTCTGAATAGTTAATAGGGGGAGCTTCTTTAGGCTTCTCAAGAGCACTGCCGCACTCACCACAGAATCTATCTGTTGGAAGGTTTTCAAAATGACAATTGGGGCAGACCAATATGAGTTTTGCTCCACATTCCTTACAGAACTTCCTTGTCTCCGGATTTTCAGTCTGGCATTTCGGGCATTTCATTTTTGGCCTCTCCTTCGATAGAGACCCACGGGGCAATTATAAAAGATTGAGGTTGGTTAGGTGTTTAATCTGAGGTCTTACGATCTAATCAAAGACTACTCCTTTGGAACAGAAAGGTCAATAAGAATTAAGGATTATCACTTGAAAGGTTGTATGGAAGGTCAGAGTCTCATCTTGATGATTTCAGGAAGCAATGTTGCATTGCTACCCCCTTGGTTGCCTAAGAAATGGGCAGTCAGACCCATCATCGATTAACAGGGGAACCCCAAAACAGTGAAGATTTCTTTTGGAAAGGAATAATGCCGTTTCCTTATCCCCCTACTTAATCCCTCTCCGTAGAAGATACCCTCTGAAGACTTCACACAATAATCAGCAGATACTCATCGAAAAATAGGAGAATCCTGATTCTGAAGGATAGGTCCATTGGACTAATTAAATGGTGGAAGGCAGGATTGAAAAACTTACTTGTAAGCACCTGCATCACAAGAAGAATTGGGAGGAGGGCTATTAGGGATTATCAGATAGGTGAGTGGCAGAATTCTCCTTACCCATTCAACGATTGCACCTACTTATCTACACTCAAAGATTGCTCTGAAGGATGACGATTATTGTTAGAAATGCGCATAAAGAAGGCAAAGCCATTGCTGGCCCTACATTTGACATTGATGTCACCCGTCTACTTCTTCAATCGTCTCCTTATTGCTGCGAGACCAACAAGGCCCGAACCAAAAAGCAAAAGGGTCGATGGTTCCGGCACCGGTGCGTACGGTTCCGGTCCCGGTGCGTACTGCCCGACAATCTGACCGGCATCATTGATGCCATAGGCATAAGTCCAGACAGGACCGGGGTAATCGAAGGTAGTATATGAGCTCCCGTCTTTTAGAAAACCGTGGCTGCCTGTGGAATCCCAGTAATACCCGACAATCTGACCGGCATCATTGATGCCAAAGGCACAAGTCCAGATAGCACCGGGGTAATCGATGGGAGTATATGAGCTCCCGTCTTTTAGAAAACCGTGATTGTCTGTGGAATCCCAGTAAGTCCCGACAATCTGACCGGCATCATTGATGCCATAGGCATAAGTCCAGACAGGACCGGGGTAATCGAAGGGAGTATATGAGCTCCCGTCTTTTAGAAAACCGTGGCTGCCTGTGGAATCCCCGTAATACCCGACAATCTGACCGGCATCATTGATGCCATAGGCATCAGTCCCAATAGCACCGGGGTAATCGAAGGAAGTATATGAGCTCCCGTCTTTTAGAAAACCGTGGCCGCCTGTGGAATCCGGGTAACCCCCGACAATCTGACCGGCATCATTGATGCCACGGGCATTAGTCGCAATAGCACCGGGGTAATCGAAGGAAGTATATGAGCTCCCGTCTTTTAGAAAACCGTGGCTGCCTGTGGAATCCCAGTAATACCCGACAATCTGACCGGCATCATTGATGCCCCAGACATTAGTCCCAATAGCACCGGGGTAATCGAAGGTAGTATATGAGCTCCCGTCTTTTAGAAAATTGGAGTATAATTCAGCCCCAGCATTTGTCGCAGAACAGAGAAACCCGTACAGTATGATGAGCGCCGCTACTGCTTTCACAACATACCTGATTTTCATATTCGGCTCCATTTAGGTAAGATCGGATCGATGAAAGGTAGGCCGGGCTAACTGAGACCCGCCGCTTTCCGCCCCCTTCTCACGAAGGGTTTGGCTTTATTGGGATTTGTCCATACCTATACATTATAATTTTCAAGCATTTTCCATACCAGGTTAGGCCATTCTATAAGGCCTCAAAATCATGTGGTTTTATGGAACTCCGATATTTCTAAAAAGCCCAAAGCGTAAAGTTTTTCGACAGTATTTTTACGTTGGTGGCCTAACCGTATGAGATTATAAATAAAAAGGTCATTCTTAAAGTTGTATTCTTTTCCGACAGTTTCCCTGTTTTTTATTGATTTCGGATTGAAGGCTTCTATTGAGCAGGGTGATTAAGAAAACTTGATTTCAGGAAGTACTAAACGAAATTTCCTTTTCCAACTTTTTGAAGCAGGTTGATAGTAAAAATTGACGAGTTCACCTACTACTCTTCGCTTTTTGTAACTATGTAGAACAATGATTACGGATAGAAAGTAGGTATAAGGGGATTTGTTTAAAACCTAAACAGAGGGATCAGAACCCTTGTCCAATACTTCCCGGACTTTTCTTACCAGCCCATCTATGGTAAAAGGTTTCTGGAAAAAATTCAGTCCTTTTTCTAACACACCATGATGAACAATAATATTGTCCGTGTAACCCGACATATAGATCACCTTCATCTCAGGGTGAAAGAGCTTGTTTTGGTCGGTCAATTTATGGCTATTCATCTCAGGATCATCAACGCAAAGAATCCTTGTTTTGGGATCAATCATAAAACTTCCTCATTTTATTCTATTTCTCCTCTGATTCCAACCGCTTAAGTTGAGGCTCAATATACTTCTTGTGACACTCAGGACAGATACCGTGGCTGAAAATGGCTCCTGAATACTCTGTGATGTAAGATTCAACGGCCTGCCAGTAGTTCTTGTCATTGCGTATCTTTTTGCAGTACATGCAAATTGGAA